>DSLMC04103__coassemble_271_pt1 | contig 70269 bp, 61 predicted proteins | sample DSLMC04103__metabat2_high_PE_001 | metagenome-assembled genome bin DSLMC04103
GTGCAGCGCGTGGTTGTCCGCCGTCGAATACACCGCGACCGTTTTGATGCCCATGGCTCGGCAGGCGCGGATGATGCGGACGGCTATTTCGCCGCGGTTCGCTATGAGAATCTTGTCGAACATGGCGCGACCCGCCTAGCGCGCTTCGGCGGTGGCGATGCGGAACAGCGGCTGGTCGTACTCCACCTGGGCTCCGTTGGCGGCCAGCACCTCCACCACCACGCCAGGCGCTGGTGCGGTGATCTCGTTCATCATCTTCATGGCCTCCACAATGGCCAGCGTCTGACCGGACAGCACCTCCTGGCCCACCTTGACGAACGGATCCTCGTCGGGGCTCGGCGCAAGGTAGAACATGCCTACCATGGGGCTGCGCACGATGAGGGCGTCCTCGTCCACGTCTTCCAGCGCGGCGGCTTCGTGGCTTTCGGTTTTGCCGGCCAGAAGCGCGCTCACGCGGTCGGCCATAAGCGGTAGTGCAGAAGACGACAGCGGCCCGTGATTGCGCTCCAGCTCAATTTTTTGGGTGCCGTCGTCCACGCGCAGGGCGGTGAGCTCGGCCTTGTCCATGATGGCGATCAGTTCTTCGATGGCTTTCGTGTCCATGTCGCTTATTCCTCGCATTCTTATCCGGTCGAGCCGATTACTCGGTGGGTCGCTGAGCGGCGGTTTCGTACGACGCGCTTGTCAAATCGTTGCGTCGTCCCACTCGTTCGTCTCGGTTCGCGCGGTCAATCCACAATGTGTCGGCCTGCATGCGCTGGGCCTGGGCCTCCAGGATGGGTGCCAAGCGGCGGGCTGTCCGTCGGGGCGAAATGCCGTCGGCGCTGGGGCGGCGCACCTTCAGCATGAGCTGATCCATCTGGCGCGCTTCGGCCCTCAGTAGGCGCTGCGCCTCCTGTACCGACACACGCTCGAAGCGTACGCGGCTTCCCGGCGGGCGCTGCACCAACTTCGGAATATCAACCGTCGCAATGGTGCCTATCTTTGCATAACCGCCGGTAGTTTGGCGGTCGGCCAGCATGATGATGGGGCGTCCGTGAGAGGGCACCTGCACCGCGCCGAACGCAATGCCGTCGGAAATGATGTCCGACCCGTGCCGCGTCTCAATTTCCGGCCCGTCCAGACGATAGCCCATACGGTCGCACTTCGTGGTGGCAGTGTACGCTTGGGTGTAAAACGTTTCGACGCCCGCCTCGGTGAACATTTCTTCCTGAGGCCCGGGCACCACGCGCACCACAATTTCGTCCTTGCCAAAGCCGTAATACGGGTCGCCCTCAATGCGGTGCGAGCCCAGGTTGGGCAGGAAATCCACACCCTTCGTGGCGAAGGGGAGGTAGTCGCCCGCGGCGAGCGCACGACCCTTCCACCCGCCCAGCTCACATTTGAGGTTGGTCGAGCGGCTTCCCATGACCTCGGGCACGCGGATGCTACCGCCCGCGATGGCCAGGTAGCCGTAGCAGCCCGTCTTCGACGCGCCGAAGCGCAGGATGGAGCCGCGGCGCACCATGAGCGCCGTGTACAGGGGCACCGGCTTGCCGTCGATAGTGGGCGAGAAGTCGCCGCCCGTAATGGCCACAAACGTGTTCGTGGTGAAGCGCAGCGTGGGGCCTGCCAGGGCAAACTCCAGCACGGGCGCGTTGGGGTCGTTCTCCACCAGCAGGTTGGCTATGGCGAAGGCGCGGTGATCCATCACGCCGTTGGTGGCGAAGCCGCTGCCCTGGTAGCCGAAGCGGCCCTTGTCCTGGACGGTGGTGATGACGCCCGGTTTCTTCACGACGAGACCCATGTTACTCGCCCTCCACGAAGGTGGTGTACTCGTAGGTGCCGGCCGCCAGCTGCGCCTCGATGGCCGCGTATTCGTCGGCCGAGATGGGGGTGAAGCGCAGGTACTCGCCCGCCGCGTACAGGATGGGTTCTTCGCGGTCGGGGTCGTACGGGCGCAGCGGTGTGCGGCCAATGATCTGCCAGCCGCCGGGCGAGGCCAGCGGGTAGATGCCGGTCTGCGCGCCGCCAATGCCCACACTGCCTGGTTCGATGCGCGTGCGCGGCACGGCCAGACGCGGCGTGTGCAGCCTCTCGTCCAGCCCACCCAGGTAGGCGAAGCCGGGCAGGAAGCCCAGCATATCAATAAGGTAGTCGTGTGCGGAGTGCAGCCGCATCACTTCGCTTTCGTCGAGGCCCGCATGAGCGGCCACGGCAGGCAAATCGGGGCCGAAATCGCCGCCGTAACACACGGGAATCTGCACGATTTTGCGCACGCTGAGATCGGCTTCGCCCACATCGCGCAGCTTTCCGCGCAGGCGTGTTGCCAGTTCATCAAACGAGATGGTGAGCGGGTTGTAATACACCATAAGTGAGCAGAAAGTGGGGACGAGTTCCGTGATGCCCTCAATAGGGTCGTCCGTCAGATTTTCCGCAGCCAGGCGAATTTTTGCGCTCGTCTCAGGTGAGATGGTGTGCGCAAACTCCAGGTTGAGTGCCGAATCGCCGGCGATGGTTATGGTGAATCCCGCCATATGCCTCCGTCCCGCTCGTTGTCGTTGTGGGTTTCGCGCGGGCCGTCCGCCCGCCTGCCGCGACGCGTCAGCGACGCCCCGCTTCGAATGCTACACTGAACGATGTTCGTTAGAGAAGGATTGTATCACATATGCAAAAAGCACTGTTCCTTGCCGCGTTCTTCTTCGCCTATACCATACAGGCCATCACGGGATTCGCCGGCAACATCTTCGCCATGCCGGTGGGCACGAACCTGCTTGGCCTTGAAAGCTCGGTGGCCATTCTGAACGCCATGGGCTTTTTCGCGTGCGGGCTTTTGGCGCTGATGAACATCAAGCACGTGAACTGGCGCGAGCTAGGCAAAATTGTGGGCACCATGCTGCCGTTTGTGCTGGTGGGCATATGGCTTGACACGGTGCTGCCGCTGCATGTGCTCTTGCGCATATACGGCGTGGTCATTGTGGCGGTGGGTTTGAAGAACCTGCTGTCGAAGCGTCAGAAGTTTCTGCCCGAGTGGGCGCTGTGGGTCATATTGGCGCTGGCCGGGCTCATACAGGGCATGTTTGTGTCGGGCGGCGCGCTGCTGGTGATTTACGCCGTGCAGAAAATCAAGGACAAGCAGCAGTTCCGCACGACGCTCTCCATGGTGTGGGCCATCTTGAACCTTATTTATGCGCTGATCGCGCTCAGCCAAGGCCACTTCACCGGCGAGGTAGTGCAGGTCGTGCTCATGTGCGTGCCGCTCGCCGTGCTAGCCACCTTCATAGGTAACCGCCTCCAGCGCCGCATCAGCCAAGAGAAGTTCCTGAAACTCACGTACGTGTTACTACTGTTCGTAGGCGCAATGCTACTCATCACAAGCTAAACACGCGAGGGGAACCCGACGGGAATCGCGGGGGAATCAGGCGTGGGGTTCGTGGGGCTGCGGTACAATGGGGGAAGGTAGTGTGCGGCTGGCGTGAGGGCGGCTAGGGGCCTTCATTGACGGAAGAGGTGTGCCATGACACAGAAGTACACACGCATTTTCGCAGCGCTTGACGGGGCTTCGACGCAGGAGGCGGTGGCTGACCGCGCTCTTTCGCTTGCGGCCGACAATGGGGCGCATCTTTTGTTTGGGCATGTAGTTGACTCGGTTCCTAATGAGATGAACGGGGCCGATTACCAGGCCTTATGCGCCGAACGTCTGAAGCTTCTTGAGCAGGAGCTTGCTCCCACGCTCGCCCGTGCGCGTGAAGACGCACGCATCCCCTCGGTTGACGTGCGTGTAGCTGCCGGGCGCGTGGCCGACACACTCATGGAGGAACTTGCGCAACCCTTCAACCCCGACCTCGTGGTGTGCGGCGAGCGCGGCCTGTCCAACATCAAGTACGCCTTCGTGGGCAGTGTGTCCACGTTCCTTATCAGAAACATGCGCTGCGACGTGCTGGTGGTGAAGCAGGACTAGCTTCCTGCGCTCCGCCGCCCGCCGAGTGCGCCGCTCCCGCCGGGTGCGTCACGCGCCGCTCCCGGCCCTCCCACAAACGCCGACGCGCCGCCTGCGGAGGTGCGGGCGGCGCGTCATGGGGAGGGAGGGATGTGGTCGAAGCCGCTTTAGCGTTGCTGAGCGACCTCGTCCACGCTGTCAAGCGCGGGCGTTCCTTCCGAGGAACGTTTGCGCGGCAGCAGCGGGAGGGAAATGGCGTGCGCGGGGCAGGCCTCAACACACGCGCGGCACTTCGTGCACTCGCTCCAGTTGGCACCCAGCTCAGGATGCCGCGGATCGATGCCCTCGGTGCACACGGTGGCGCACGTTCCACACGTGGCGCCCTTGGAGGTTTCCAGACACGCGCTCTCATCCACCGCCGGGCGGAACGTGCGGTTTGCCTTGCCAATAAGGCTCATGAAGGCCGAAAGCGGGCACAACTTCGAGCACCACTTGCGGAAAAATACCACTTCCACCAGCAGTAATGCGGGAATAACCACCACTGACCACGTCACGTCGCCGTTCGAGAACAGCAGCATGACCAACAAAATAGTAGCGAAGGTAAGTCCGATAGGGCACACAAGGCAGAATACGGGGAAGCCAAAGATGGCCGCCGAAAGCAGCGCGCCGCCCAGCACGAAGTGGCGCGAATCCACCGCACCGCGCTTCTCGCGGCACGAGGCGCAGCCGGAGCCCTTCGACAGGAGCGCCTTCTCGCTCGCGGACAGGGGAGCCACTGCGGCGTCACTCGTCGTCGCAGTGGCAGCCCCCACCGCGCCACCCGCGTCCTCACCCGAACCGGTAGTTTTTCCCTTGCTGAACAACCCGCGCAGTTTCGACACGATGGGCACGGGGCACACCCAGGCGCAAAACGCCCGGCCGAGTACGACGATGGCTGCCACGGCAATGACCAGCGATATCACCGCTTGCGGTACGATGGACTTTGATGCCAGCATGGCGGCCAAAGCGCCCAGCGGGCACAGCAGCGACACGTCGGCCCAGCCGATGGCCGAAAGCGTTCCCACGCCGGTGTTCAGGTAAAACCCCACCGCGATAACCGCCATGACGGCGAGTGGAATAACAACGCGCAGCGTTTTTGCTTTCATGGTGTTCCTCACCGCCCTTCTTCGTACGGCTCAATAACGATGGCCCGTCGGTTCGTTCCCTGCGAGATTGATCCGTTTTGCAGCGACACGCACACGCTTTCGCACGCGCCGCAGCCGTTGCAGGGGTCCTCAATGACGTAAGGGCGATTGGCCTCGTCAAGCCCCATGGCTTCATAGGGGCACGCGTCGTAGCAGAACCGGCACCCGGTTAGTTTGTAGGCCAGGCACAAATCCCGATTTAGCACGGCCTTGCCCAAGATGGTGGTTTCCGGCGTGGCGTCCACCGGCAGTTTCAGCGCCTCGGTGGGGCACACCTTCACGCACAACGGCTCGCCGCCGTTCGCCTCTTTACACCAGTCGCACCACGACTGGGAAAACTTCAGCGTGGGAGTGCGCATTCCCAGAATGCCGTCTTCAATGTGCGCCGGTTGAATGATGTCGTGCGGACATATTTCGAAGCACTTCTCGCAGCGGATGCAGGCCGACATCAGGTGTTCCTCGTCCTGACCTCCCGGCGGTCGAACGAGTGGCGTGCTGCCCACAAACGTGAGGCCGCCCAGTCCCAGCATGACGGCAGCGCCGCCCACACCCAGGCAGAGCGTCCTGCGCGTCATGCCTGCATACGTCTTCTCGCTTGCGCGCTCGGCAGGGCGCTCGTTGTTATGCTCCGGCTCCATCCGGGCTCACCTCCGTCGCCTCGTCGCAGTGGCATTCGTCCTCGTCATCGGCCAGTACCTCGTCGAAGAAGGCGCGCTCGGCTTCCAGATACCCTTCCGCCAGCGAAGCGAGGCCACGGTAGAAGTCGGTCTTGGCGAACGTGCGCATGTCGGCGGCCAGCTGGGGAACCCAGGGCGTGAGGTGCGCGCGCAAGAATTCTTCCTGTGCGGACAACAGCTCCACGGCCCCTTCCTCATCGGCGGCCTCAAGGCGCTCCGCCGCGCGGTTGGCCATGACCTGCATGTACTCCAGCTCAAGCGCCAGATGATCTTCGCCGTCGTGCCACGAATCCTGCTTGGCCAGCCCGGCTGCGCGGTAGATGGCGAGCACCTGGTCGCGCGCCTCCTGCATGAGCAGGCGCTTCTCGGAGGTGTACACGCTCTCGTAAGGGTAGGCCGCCGAGTGCGCGGAAAGCCCCTTCGCCACAATGCCATTGCCAATGAACGTGCGCGTGTAGTCCACGGCCAGGTCAAGCACCGTGCTCTCGCGCGACCCGCTCAAATAGCGGGCGATGAGGCGATACCCCTCGTCCAGGTTCTCAGTGCCCGTGGAGGCGGGGAAGCGCATCTGCTCCAACTCACCGAGGTACGCCTCGTCCACCTCCACGCGGAACAGGCGCGAAAGGAAACCGTAGGCCGCCGCGCGCTGACGGCATGCTGCGGCAAGGTCGTGCAGAAGATCGGATTCGGCCACAGGTGCGGCACTCGTAGGTTCAGTCATGGAAGTTGCCTTTCAGTTGGTGTGCGTGGGTTGGTCGGTTTCGACGAGCAGGGCCAAGCCTTCGCGCCCCACTTCGGTGATATGCCAGGTCTTGTTCCACTGGAGAGCCCCACACTTGTCAAGCAGGTCAACGAAGTACGAGGCGTAGAAGCGCGGCTCCTGCACCAGGGGGTCATCGTCTACTGCCTCGCCCAGTGCGGGTACGGTAGCGCCTTCCTCGGTTGCGCACAGTTCAAGAATGCGCTGGAAAATGGGGAGGTAGCGCGCCTCGGTGACGAACAGGTCGCGCATGCGGCGCGCGGGATTGTCGGCGTCAAGCACGTCCTTGCCGACAGAGGTGGTCACCCACGAGAGTTCGGGCGCCTTGGCAGCCTCCAGGTATTCGATGCCGTCCACCACGATGGTTCGCGGCTCAGCCGGGGCCGCGGGATCTGCACCTTCGGGCACAATGCGCTCAAGGGCGCCTGCCTTTTCCAGGTGGGTGCAGAGGCTCGCGCTCGAGAACACGGAGAAGTCGCCGGCGCGCAACTCGTCAACAAACGCGTCAACCTCAGAAGCGGTGTGGGGTTCAACGCACAGCGACAGAATGCCCAGCAGCGTGGCGCGGTGCGGGGCCATGCGCGCGAACAAATCGTGCGTGCGCTCTTCGGCCGTACGCTCGTCGCGAATGACGACGGGCGGCGCATCGGGTTCCGGTACCGGTTCTGCGTCGGTTGGGTTTTCGGTGGGAGTAAGATCTTCGAAATCGTCATCGAAATCGAATTCGATGGGGGGATTATAAGGTGAAGTGTCGCGTTCCATGAAAGGCCTCTCAGACAATGTTGCGTTCAGATGTCGTGCATGCGCACGCTAAGCCTCACCCCTGAGACTCATCTTTTGCAACATTGTCCGCATGGCAAAGCCTCCACGCGGTTTCCCCGCGGCGCATTATAGGCCAGCCCGCCCCGAGTGTAAAGCCTGTTGTCATCCTGAGCGAAGGCGCGAAGCGCCTACGCTCAGGATGACAAGGGGCATTCCTCCCGTGCCCTCTTCCCCTTCCAAGAAAAACCGCTATACTCATGCGCTGCAAGGGGGTAGACGAGAAAGGGCGCTTATGCCATCCGCATACACCATGTTCGGTCTACTCGAAAAAATTGATAGTCCTTACATCACGGTCCATCGCGACCGCTGCGTTGCCGTACGCAACCGCAATGCCACCTGCGCACGCTGCGCCACTGCCTGCGTATCCGGGTGCCTCTCCATCAAAGACGGCGCATTTGCCGTGGCTCCCGAGAAGTGCATCGGGTGCGGAACCTGCGCCACCGTGTGCCCCACCTGCGCACTTGAGACGCGTCACCCCGAGGACAAGGAACTCTACCGCCAGTGTATGGATGCCCTGCGGGAACACGACGGGCACGTGGTCATCGCGTGCGACAAGATGCTTGCCGCGGCTGAGGGCCGCTTCGACCCGGCGAAAGTTGTGGGCGTCACCTGCCTGGGGCGCGTGGAGGAAAGCCTCATTGCTATGCTGGCCGCCAACGGCGCGCAGCGTGTCACGCTTGTGCAAGCTCAGTGCCCCACCTGCGACTATGCTGCCAGCATCGATACGGCGCGCGCGGTGTGCGCGTCGGCCAACACGCTGCTTGAAGCGTGGGGGAGCAGCACGCGGGCCGACGTCGTGGAGAAGCTGCCGGCCTCGCTGCGCCTCGATCAGCCGCTGGGCTACGACGCTCGCCGTCGCGAAACGCTTGCGCACCTGCGCGATGAGGCGGCGCGCATCGCCGGCATTGCGGCGGTGGCTGCCGTGGCGGGGGAGGCGGTCGCTCCCGGCGAGGACGAACTGCTCACACAGCAGCGCTATACGAAGGTGAACGAGCAGGGCGTGTTGCCGCAGTTTGTGCCTGGACGCCGCAAGCGCCTGGTCAAAGCGCTGGAAAGTCACGGTGCGCCGCAGGCAAGCTCCGTGGTCACGCGCCTGTGGGGTCAGGTGACCGTCGATGCCGACCGGTGCACCTCGTGCCGCATGTGCGCGACGTTCTGCCCGACGGGTGCCCTGCGCACCTGCGACAACAATGGTGTGTGGGGCTTGGAGCATCGTCCCGGCTTGTGCGTGAAGTGTGGCTGCTGCGTGGATGTGTGCCCGAAGGATGCCCTCAGTCTGGCCGACGAAGTGCCTGCGGAAAGCCTCGTGGCGGATACGTGGACGCGCTTCAATCTGAAGCCGCCCGCGGCGGTGCCCAATCAGCCTCATTCCATCAAAAACGCCCTGCAGGAACTGCTCGGCAGCACCAACATCAACGACCGCTGTTAGAGCGCGGCCTCGGCGGCTCCGGCGGCTCCGGCTCCTTCGGCAGCCCCAGCCGCCCCACCCGCGGCCCGAAACTTCTCAGACTCCTCGCGCAGCGCGTCGACGAACCGCTGCGTCGCCTCGGTGCGCGGAGAGCTGCGAAACACCACATAAAAGGGGAACTGCGCGTCCGCTTCCTCAAAGCGCAAGACGCGATGGGAGCTGTACGACATCTGCTGCTTCTGCAGCGATTCCTCCACCATCAAAATGCTGTCACCCACATCTATCAGGGGAAACTCCTGCATCGTTTGCAAGCGCACCGATTCGTACAGCGGCCGCGAGCCGTGGCGCTCCAACAGGGTGTGCGCCAGTTTCGCGCCGGCAATGAAGTACGACCCGGCAGGTGCCAGCATCTTTTGGCGGTTGAGATCCTTCAGCGAAAGCGTGTCCTTCTTCGCCAAAGGGTGGTCGGGGTCCATGATGGCCACCAGGGGGTCATCGAACAGGTGAAGGCGCTCCACGCCGGGTGGCAGTGGGTCGTCGGGGTCCAAAATGGTGAACGCCACGTCCACTTCGCCCGATGCCACCAGGTCGCAAAACGGGCGGTCGCTCGCGTTGTTGTACACGAGGTGCAGGTGCTCGTCGGTGCTTTTCAGCGTGCGCGCGATGGCGTTAATGAATCCCACAATATTTATGTTGAGGTACAACCCACCCACTGACAAGGGCGGATGCGCCTTCTTCATCTCGGCGATGCGGCGCAGCGCGTGGTCGTGTGCCTCAATGATGGAAAGCGCCTCTTCAAACAGCACGCTCCCCTCGGGCGTGAGGCGCACCTGCACGCTCGATCGCGCCAACAGTTCCGCGCCGCACTCCTTCTCCAGCGCGAGCACGTGCTTGCTCAAGGCAGACTGAGAGATGTTGAGCGTGCGGGCGGCCTTGCTGAAATTCAGGCACTGCGCCAACTCAACGAACTCCTCCAAATGCGAAAGCTGCATAGTGCCGTCCCCTCCCCTGGGATTGAAATCGCATAAAGCTATTCCGTTGTGGAATAGCAGGCTGCCATTTAATCGCTTCTGCATGCTTCATGCGCTCAGTACACTGGCCCTGATGAGCGTTCATCAAATGTACCCGAAGGTGTTTTTTGATGCAAGCAGAGGAGGGGGAATGAAACAACTGAAGTGCACGCGCCGTACCTTTCTGAAGACCGCTGCCGCCACGAGCGTTGCCCTGGGATTGACGAGTGCTGGGGCTCCCGTCGCATTGGCCGAGGGAAACGCCACGCAGGCTGCGGGCGACGTGCAGAAGATCAGGACGCACTGCCGTGCATGCGGCAAAATGGAGTGCGCCATCTGGGCATGGGTCCAAGACGGCCGCGTCATCGACCTCACCGGCGATGAAAGCGCCATCTCGAGCCGAGGCCACATCTGCGCGAAGGGCAAGTCGGCCATGCAGGCGTTGTACCATCCCGATCGCGTTCGTTATCCCATGAAGCGTACGAACCCCAAGGGCGAGGACCCGGGTTGGGTGCGTATCAGCTGGGACGAAGCACTTGAACTGGGCGCCAAGGGCTTCCAAGAAGTCATCGACAAGTACGGCGGACCGGCCATCAAGTCGCTGCACGGCACCAGCCGCATCACCAGCTACGGCTCCATGCTGTTCGGCTACTACGTGGGCAGCCCCAACGGCGGTTGCACCGCAGGTCAGGTGTGCAAAGGCCCCCGTACCGAGGCGGGCGCGCTCACGTGCTTCCCGGCACACTGGGTGTCGCTGAACGAGGGCTGCAAAGTGTTCTTCCAGTGGGGCACCAACCAGGAAGTGTCCAACTACGACAACGCGAACCGCGTGACCGTAGACTCCCAGGTGAATGCCCGCAAGTCCATCTGCGTTGGCCCGCGTCTGCAGAACCTGGGCAAGGAGTGCGACATCAAGGTGCACCTCCGCCCCGGCACTGACGACGCGTTCGGCATGGGTATGCTCAACATCATCGTGAACGAGATGAAGACCTATGACGAAATGTTCGCCAAGAAGTGGACCGACGGCCCCTTCCTGTTTGTGGAAGAGCTTGAGCCCACACCGTTCGACTGGCAGGCTAACCTGGACAACCAGGGGTATCCGCTCACGGTGAAGACGCGCCTTCTGAAGGAATCCGACGTGAAGGAAGGCGGCAGCGTCCGTCGCTTCATGGTGTGGGACAAGAAGGGCAACCGTCTGACCTGGTTCGATTTCGAGACCGGCCTGTGGGAAGGCGAGACGGAGTACATCAAGCCCACCAAGATGACGAAGATTGGCGAGGGCGAGGACTGGTGCGGTGGCTTCCTGCCCGAGGAAAACGGTTTCTCGACGGGTATTGATCCCGCGCTTGACGGCGAGTACGAGGTTACGCTCAAGGACGGCCGCAAGGTGTCCGCAACGCCCACGTTTAAGCTGTTCACCGACGGTTTGGCCGAGTGGACGCCCGAGCGTGTTGCCGAGCACTGCGAGATTGACGTGGAGTCGCTGCGCGAGGCGGCCCAGGAGTACGGCTGCGAACTCATGCAGGGCGGCATCCAGTACCAGCTGGCCCTTGAGCACGCGGGCAACGCCATCCAGGCCACGCGCATCCCGCTTATCCTGTCGGCCCTCACGGGCAACCTGGATACGCCGGGCGGCAACCGCGGCGGCGAGACGGTGCACTACCTGTACAACTGCTTCTTCAGCTACGTTACCCCCTTTGGCGCGCCCATGCAGGATCCGGCGCTGCGCGCGAAGGTGGCCGGCGGCGACAAGTTCCCGCTGCTGCCGTTCTTCCAGACCATTGGTGGTGCGGCGTTCCATCACGACCAGACGTCCGCCACGGACATGATCCTCACGGGCAAGCCGTATCCCATCCGTGCCATGATTTCGGCCACGGGCTCGCATCATCACTCCGGCAACGCGAACCGTAACTGGGAGGCGTTCAAGTCGCTTGACTTCTACTGGGCGGCTGAGCTCTGGCATTCGCCCACGGTGGAGCTGGCCGACGTGCTGGTTCCCGCCTGCCATTTCCTGGAAATTGACACGCTGCGCATCTCGCAGGGTGCGGAAAGCGGCTTCGGCGCGCAGGTGGCCGTGGTGCCGCCGCAAGGCGAGGCGAAGTGGGACACCATCCAGATTATCCAGCTGTGCAAGAAGATGGGTATTCCCTGGTGGCCGACCAGCGCTGAGACGGCGCCGCCGTTCTGGCCGAAGGAATGGCTGGACATCCAGTGGCCCGACGAGCAGCAGGTGAACGAGATGTCCATCTTCCACTCGACGCACGGCATGCAGATTCCGGGCCCCGAGGGCAAGAAGCTGGAGTTCAAGGACTGGGACGACTTCAAAGAGCAGTGGCAGGAACACGGCCAGTGGGACCTCCGCGAGGTGACGCCCATCGGTTACTACCGCCGCCACATGCTGGGCTACATGCGCAAGGACGGTCTGCCCGGTTGGGAGACGCCCACGACGAAGTTCGAGTTGTGGTCGACGCTGCTTGAGACGTATCACCCCGGCGAGCAGCTGCCCGTGGTGCGCGAGCCTGTCGAGAGCCCGTACTCCACGCCTGATGTGGCCGAAGAGTACCCGATCATCCTCACCTCCGGCCGCCGCATCCCCGTGTTCTTCCACAGCGAAGGCCGCCAGCAGCCCTTTGCCCGCGAGCAAGCGGTGGTGCCCACGTTCCAGATCAACCCCGAAACGGCGAAGGAACTGGGCATCGAGCAGGGCGACTGGTGCTGGATCGAGTCGCGCCGCGGCAAGATTCGCCAGGTGGCCGACTTGTTCTACGGCATTGCGCCCGGCGTGGTTGAGGCTGACCACGGTTGGTGGTTCCCCGAGCTGCCCGCGCCGACGCACGGCTACAACCTGAGTAACATCAACTGCCTGGTTGACGACACGGCCCAAGATCCCATCAGCGGCGCCACCACGCTGCGCGCCTACCTGGTGAAGATCTACAAGGCCACGCCCGAGAACTGCCCGAATGGTGTGGTGATTCCCTGCGCCGACGAGGATGGCACGCCCATCATCACCGACGCGAACGACCCGCGCCTGAAGGCTTGGATGCCCGTGAAATCCGAGGAGGTGTAAGCATGACCCAGTACGCTATCGCGACTGACCTCAACCGCTGCGTGTCCTGCGTGGCCTGCTCCGTCGCGTGCAAAATTGTGAACGGCATTGCGCCCGGCGCGTTCTGGAACAAGGTGCTGCGCATCGGCCCCAACCCCATTGAGGGCGGGTCGGGCCAGTTCCCCGACGTGGAGATGTACTACCTCCCGGTGACGTGCCAGCATTGCGAGAATCCCGAGTGTGTGAACGTGTGCCCCACAGGCGCGTCCATGAAGCTTGAGGACGGCACCGTGCAGATTGACAAGTCGAAGTGCATCGGCTGCCAATTCTGCGCCATGGCCTGCCCCTATAACGTGCGCTACCTCAACGAGGAAGAGCGCGTGGTGGAGAAGTGCACGCTGTGCGAGCAGAAAATTGCCCAGGGCGAGCTGCCCGAGTGCGTGCGCCAGTGCGGCGGTCGTGCTCGCTTCTTCGGCGACTTGGAGAAGGGCATCGAGACGTTTGTGGGCCCGCCTGATGCGTCCGGCGAGTTCCAGCCCATCACCAAGACGAGCAAACCGTGGACCGACGAGGACGTGCATCACCTTCCCGACGTGGGGAACAAGCCTTCCTACGTCTACATCCTGCGCGACCGCAAGTGGCAGGGAGGCGATGAATAATGGAACTGCAGTGGCCTTTGATTGTGTTCACCACGCTGGTGGCGTGGTCGGCGGGTCTGTTTGCCAGCCAGTGCGCGCTTGCGCTGAAGGGCGAAGGCAAGAAGACGCAGATGATCGCCTGGATTGTGTCCGCCGCCTTGCTGGTGGTGGGTGGTATCGCGGTGTTTCTGCACCTTGAGCACTGGGAGCGCATCTTCAACGGGTTCGGACACTTGACCTCGGGTATCACGCAAGAGCTTATCGCTATTGTGGTGCTTGCGGTGGTGGCCGTGATTTACCTGGCGTTTCTGCGCAAAGCGGGCGACGAGGGCAAGATTCCTTCGTGGCTGGCGGTGCTGGGCATTGTGGTGTCCGTGGTGCTGGTAGTGGTAATGGCGCACTCCTACATGATGGCGGCGCGCCCCGCGTGGAACTCCGTGCTGTGGATTGTGTACGTGGTGGGCAACGCCTGTGTGCTGGGCCCGGCCACCATGGCGCTGTTGTGCTCGCTTAAGGGTGACGCCTCGCCGTTCGGTCAGCTGCTGGCTGTGGTGGGCGCTGCGGTGAACGCGGTGGCAACGGTTGCTTACCTTATTGCCATGCAGATGAGTGGTGCGGCGTTCACGAACGTGGGTAGCCACTTCACCACCATCACGCCGATGAACCCGGCTATCGATTACGCGGCTTTGACGAATGTATTTACCGGCGAGCAGGCGCTGCTCACCTGGCTTGGTGTTGTGCTGGTTGGCGCTGTGGTGCCGCTGGCCGCACTGCTGGTTGCCAAAAAACAAGGAAAGGAAGGCTCATGGAAGATGTGGGCTGCGGTGGCCATTGTTGCTGCGGCAGTCGGTGCGGTATGCATGCGCGTGGTGTTCTATAACCTGGGCGCGAGTATATTCATGTTCTACTAATCCGTCGTGACGCGCCGGGTGCTGGGCAAACCGGTTTCGGCGCGAACACGCCTTGCGAACAAGCTCCCTGGTTTTGCTGCGATTCGTTTCCCTCACCCCCTTGCAACAACGAATCGCACGCAACTAGGGGCTTGTTGTTTTGTTGGTGGCTTTTGGTGTTGGGGCGCTGGGCGCGGCCGGGAGCTTCGCTGGGTGGATGGCACGCGTGCCGTTCGCGTGGGAAAAGCTTTGGGGTTGGCGCGGTTGTGCTACCCTGGTTTTCACTATCTACCGGCGGTAAAAGAGGACGTGGTGCACATGGTGAACGAGAGGATGTACGGGCTGGGTAACGAGCCCTCGGCCATCCGCGAGCTGTTTGCGTACGGAATGGCGCGCAAGGCTGAAATTGGCGAAGAGAACGTGTTCGATTTCAGCATTGGCAACCCCAGCGTGCCCGCTCCCGCCGCCGTGAAGCGCGCGGCGCTTGAGCTGCTGGAACAGCCGGCCGTGTCGCTGCACGGGTATTCGCCCGCGAGTGGTGTGCCCGAGGTGCGTGCGACCATCGCCGAGAGCATCAGCCGCCGGTTTGGCATTGCGGCTTCGGCTGCGAACATCTATCTGACCTCGGGTGCTGCGGCGTGTCTGGCCATTTCCATTTCGGCCGTGACCGAGCCGGGCGATGAGGTTATTGTTATCTCGCCGTACTTCCCAGAGTATAAGGTGTGGATTGAGACGGCGCGCTGCACCTGCGTTGAGGTGCCCGCGCACGTGCCCGACTTTCAACTGGACATCGACGCGCTGGCCGCGGCCATTGGGCCGAAGACGAGCGCCATCATCATCAATTCGCCGAACAACCCGGTGGGTGCCGTGTATTCGCGCGAGAACCTGGAGGCGCTTGCCGCGCTGCTTACGGCAAAGGAGGCTGAGCTCGGGCGCGAGTTGTACCTGATCAGCGACGAGCCGTACCGCGAGATTGTGTACGACGGCATCGAGGTGCCCTACGTGCCGTGCGTGTATCCGCGCACGCTGGTGTGCTACTCGTATTCGAAGTCGCTGTCGCTGCCAGGCGAGCGTATTGGGTATGTGTACGTGTCTGACCTCATGGACAACGCCGTCCAGGTGAATGCCGCCGTAGCTGGCGCGGGCCGCGCACTGGGCTACATCTGCGCGCCGGTGCTGTTCCAGCGCGTAATTGCCGCCTGTGTGGACGAGCCCAGCGACGTAGCCGCCTACGCCGCAAACCGCAAACTGCTGAGCGAAGGCCTGGCTGAACTGGGCTATGAGTTCGTAGAACCGCAAGGCGCCTTCTACCTGTGGGTACGCGCCCTCGAGGACGACGCCCAAGCCTTCAGCAACCGCGCCAAAGTCCATGAGCTACTCCTGGTTCCCTCCGACAGCTTCGGCGTCCCCAGCTGGGTCCGCATAAGCTACTGCGTAAGCCCCGAAGTTATTAAGCGCTCCCTCCCCGCCTTCAAGGCCCTGATGGAGGAGTATCGAGGGTAAGCGTTCTGTCGTATGCAATTCCTAAAGTCCATGTTATGAATTGCATGACATACGGGTTCGAATTTGCATAAACCGATTAGTTGTCTCGCTGGCGGCAGCCTCTGATGAGACTTCTACCAGCGAGACGGGTTTTACAGCAATGCCAGCAGTTCGTCTATGACTTTTGGGTTGGTGGCCCAGCTGGTGGCGAAGCGGACTACGGTGCGGCCGTCGGGGGTGAGTTCCCAGAAGCCGAAGGTGGCGTGGTGGGCGAGGCGCTCTTTGGTGGCATCGTCCAGCACGACGAATTGCTGGTTGGTGGGGGAGCTCAGGTGCAGCTGGTAGCCCTTCGCGCGGAAGCCTTCGGCGAGACGCTGGGCCAGTTCAACGGCGTGGTGACCGGCATTTTCGTAGCGCAGTCGCCCGTCGGCTTCACGCTCAAACAGTACGTCAAATTGCAAGCCGAGGAAGCGGCCCTTCGCCAACAGCGCGCCGCGTTTCTTCATGAGGGTGAAAAAGTGGTCGTCGAGGCCCGGCTTAGTGAAGACCACGGCCTCGCCGCAGAAGGCGCCCACCTTGGTGCCGCCGATGTAGAAAGCGTCGCACAGACGCGCGATGTCGGGCAACGTGACGTCTGTGCCCACGGCGGCCAGGCCGTAACCCAGGCGTGCGCCGTCCATGAACAGGCGCATGTCGAAGTCGCGGCAGACCTGCGACAGCGCTTCCAGCTCGGCCAGCGAATAGACGGTGCCGTACTCGGTGGGGTGTGAGATATACACCGCGCCTGGTGCCACGATGTGCTCGCGGTTCTCATCGGCCCAGTACGCCTCGCAGTACGCGCGCACCTCAGCGGCGTCTAGCTTGTCGTCGTGCTGCGGCAGTGGCAGGGTCTTGCGACCGCACGCTTCCACGGCGCCCGCCTCGTGTGCGGTGATGTGGCCGGTGGTGGCGGAGATGATGCCCTCCCACGGGCGCAGGATCTGGTCGGCCACGGCGGCGTTCGCCTGCGTGCCTCCCACCAGGAAATAGACCGCCGCTTCGGGACATGCGCACGCCTCGTGGATGCGCTGCCGGGCGCGCTCGCACACCTCGTCGGTGCCGTAGCCGCTCGTCTGATCGAGGTTCGTGGCGGCCAGGCGCTCGATGATGGCGGGATGCGCGCCTTCCATATAGTCGGAGTCGAAATGAAGCATGGCGGTGTTGGTTCCTTTCCGTGCGAAGGGTGTGTAGGCAGCATTTTACGACGAATAGGTGCGCCAGACAGTGAGTATTCCGACGTCGGTGCCTGTGCGGTGTGTCGCAGGGGTGCTCTTGCGGGCGCGGCCGCCCTACCGCCTGTTGGGAACGAGTCGGCGCTTGGGGATAGCGAGGGTGCGCGGCTCGAGGGCGAATAGTTCGTCGACTGTGAGTGTTTCTGTGCACTCAAGCGCGCCGTAGCGGCAGGTGTCGGAACACACGCCGCAGTCGCGACAGAGCGCGGCGTCGAATTCAAGCAGCGTGCCGCCGCCGGTTGCCTTTCCGGCCTTGTGCAGGGCGCCGGTGGGGCAGAACTCGGCGCAGAGCGCGCAGCCTGAGCAGTGCTCCACCTCGATGCTGACACGCGGAGCCACGCAGCGCGGGACAACGGCGTGCGCGTCGGGAAGGCCGAATGCATGGAGGTCGTCGAGCAGCTGCCAGCGCCTGCGGTCGGGGTCTTGGTTAGGGGAAGGGTGCTTGCTTGATTGGCCAACGAGGGCTTCCACCTGAGTTTTCGCCGCTTCGACGGCCGTGTCTGCCAGAGCGGCACGCGCTTGGGAGAACAACCCGCGGCGCGACAGCTCGCCAGCGGCTTCCGCATCAAGGGGCGCCGCCAGGCCAGCCGAGCCCTGCTCGACCCAAACAGCTTGGCAGGGCACATCCCAAGCATCAAGGATATGTTGTGCCTGTTCAACCGAGTGGGGAAGCGCAGCCACAGCAGCGGCGTGCTCGCACGAAGCACACGGCGCAGGCAGCAGCGCAACGCGTTCGGCGCCCGCGCAGGCGGCATGAACGATGAGCGTCTCGTCGATCCACGCGAGGCAGGGAACCACGGCCACGCGCTCGGCGTCGATGCGGGCGGAACGCGCCGCGCGCTCACAGGCGAACCCCGCAACGCGCTCCGCAGGCTCACCGATTGGTTCGCTCGCCGCGCCACCTTCGCCATCCGCTGCCCGCACAACCGCCGCTGTTCCCACGCGCGCGGCCTCCGCCAGCAGCGTATCGTCGTCGCACGGCGGCGCGGCCACCAGCGCGCCGGTGGGGCACGCAACCACGCAGCGCCCGCAGCGCACGCACACCTCCACATCAATGCGCGGACCAGCAGGTCCTTCCTTCACCACGGAGCCCGGGCCGGAGAACGGGTCGCTATTCACCAGCGGGTTCGCCGAGTTCCCCGCCGAACGTCCCACCACAATGGCATCCACCGGGCATACCTCGGCACACCGCGCGCACGTGGCGGTAAGGTCGCGCTCGGGCAGACAGCGTTCTTCCTGCAAAAACGCGAGCGGCGGCGTTTCGGTCATGCGCCGCGTTATGTCGATGAGGTTCGGCATGGCGAGTTCCTTCACTCGGTATCAAGCGACGTCTATCATACCGCGCCCACGCCCGCGCGAAGGGAACGAAGGCGCGTTTTACGACGCGTACTGCTCCAAATAATCCAGAACTTCTTGGCGCGAGTGCAGCCCCGTTTTCGCGTAGATTCGCTTGATGTGCGCGTGTGCCGTGCCCGGCGTGATGAACAGCTCCTCGGCCACACGCTTTTGCGTGTAGCCGAGCGCGTACAGCGTGAGCACTTCCACCTCGCGCTCGGACAGCAGGAACTGGCGGCCCATTTCCTCGGCATTGTGGCGCATGGCTGCTTGCCTCACGCTGGCCAGGCTTTCGTGTTCATCCAGGCCCATGATTTTGGTGAGCATGCCTTGTTGGCGGCGTGCTTCCTGCTGTTCTTCCTGGGCGCCGTGGCGTGCGATGTTCAGGAATTGCACGAAGATGACTTGGGTGGACACCACCACCATGGCTCCCATGAGCGCGCCCGTGAGCAGGTCGTTCATAGAAAGCCCGGACACTTCCAGCAGCGCGACGCGCGCCACAGCCCGACAGCCCAGCCACACGAGCCACCCCGCGATGGCGTAATAGTAGGGGTCGCGCCAGCCATGGCTCATGAACGCAATGATAACGTACCAGGTGAACGCCACCATCAGCGCATTGAGCGTGGTGGTGAATACAGCGCCGATATCCAGCATCTCGGGAAACGCGGCATAGGCAATCAGCGCGAAACACGCCAGAAGCTCCATGATGACGAAGATGCCCACGGTAAGCACATGCTCGCGGCGCTTCAGCACAAGCGCGATTAAAGCGACGCTTATGATGACCGTGAGCAGGCCATACGCAATACGAGTGGCGGGTTGGAACGCGATGGACAGGCCGTCCGGGTAGCCGCGCAAAAGCCCAATAACAATGGAAAGACACCCAATGCCAAGCGCGGTGGCCGTGAGAAACTGCTTGGATTGCAGCATGGTTTTCGCGAACCCGAAGTAGTCGTTGCGCTGCGTGGGCGACACGATGTCATGGGGTTGCAGGCGTTTGCGCGCCCACCTCATGCAGGGGTACTGCGCCAGCACCAGCACGCACGCAATAAGATTGCCAGCCGCTATCGGCATCAGCGTGCACAGGTAAATTTCCACCTCGCTCACGATGAGGGTGGAGAACACGAACACGGCGGCTGCGGTGGTGCTGGTGCCGCGCGCGCGACGCAGCCAATAATAGATAGCTCCCGACGCCACGAGGGTGCACAGCACGCTGAGGCCGAAGCGTATCGCCGGCTCGTTGATGCCGCGCACGTCAAGGTAAGCCAAAGCCGCGAGGGTGAACGCTTCCAGCGCAACGCAAACGCGCATGGTGGCCCGCACCGATGACTTGCTGAGCGTGCGCTTACGTATAAGGAACAGCACGAAAAACACGGCCAGGATGGAAAGCGCTACCAGCATGGCGCCGTCGGTGAAGATGCCCTCGTCGGTGCTGGTGTAACTGCCGTAGCTGGCCACGATGAGCCCGGCGCGCCCAAACGCCAGCCCCAGCACCAGGGGCCACAGCGGGGCAAAGCGGCGCACCTGGGCCGCCGGGGTGGTGTCCACAGGGCCAGCGTCCGACTCGCTATGCGGGCGCGCGGGGTGCTCCGCACTTGCGGCGGTGGGTGCAGGCTTTCCGCCCGCGACGGGGCCTGTCTCGGTCTCCCGTGACGTTCGATGCGCCAAGACGTTCCCTCCCCCAAGGTTGCTCTTTGGCTTACGTGGTTGCAAATTCTTCTTCGCGTTGGTTGCCATTGTAGACTAACTTCTGGAGTATCGTTTGGGAAGGCATGAAGAGTGACACGCCGTTTACCTCGGATTATGCATTTTTATCCTCAAAGAGGGGATGAAGGGGAACGCGAAACAACCATTATGATGGTTGAGTTGAAGGGCGTTTCCTTAAAGGAGCACTGATGGCTGACGAAGAAGCGCGGGCTATCCGCGAAGAAGTGATACGGGCTCTCGCCGCGCAGGCGGAAGCAGGCGAAAGCGGGGGCGAAGGTGCCGCGGAGGTTGGTGTTGGCGCCGATGTGTCCTTGGCGGCGAGCGTGCCGGCGGTTGGCGCTGCGCAGGGTGATGCAGCGGCCGACGACGAGCAGATGCTTCTGGCGGCGCTGTTCGATGCTGTGCGCGCCGAATCGGCTGCCGGGCGGCTGGTTGAGCCGTCGAGCTGGGAAGCCGCTGGCCTGGTGCCCGCAGGCTGGACGGCCGACGACTGGGAAATGAACGTGTATGAGTACCTGGAAGCGCATGCAGTTGTGCCCGCCGACGCACCGGCCGAACCCGCGCAGAAGCCCCGCACCGCCACCAAGCCCGTTGGCATCCCTCGCTTCATGCGCGAAGAACCCTCTGAGGAAGAGGTGCCTGAAAGCATTGTTTCTGATGACGTGCTTGTTTCGGAAAATCCTCGTAGGGACGCTCTGGAGAGCGTCCCTACGGAAACCGCCGCAGCAGCCGCATCTTCTGCAGCGGTGGAGGCATCCGCGGTGGGCGGAAATCCTGCCGTTGCTGACAACCCCACCTTCGCGCTTCCCTGTGCCGACATCGTTGCCATGGTGGGGGCGCACAGCTACTACCTGTACTCGCGCGAGCACATGACCAACGCATACGCCCGCTGGGCTTTCCTCGCTAAGGAGGACGACCGCGTGGCCACGTTTGTTGAATGCGTGCGCCAGGAATCACGCACCTATCCGCGTCCGTTCGAGGCCGCTTCACTTTATAATGAGCCGTTCTGCTACACGTCCGAGGACGTGGAAGCGCTGTGGCAGACGGTGAGCGAATCGGGCGCCTACCCCGATCTCGCCACGACCACCGCGTCAAACGGCGACGTGTACTATTACTCCACCGACTACCTCAAGCCCGCCTACGCCGCATCGCTCGCGGAATGGAATTCCGTCGAACGCTCGCTGTACCTCTAGCTAGTGCCCACCCCGGGCCCGCCGCATGCGGGCCCTTCCCCAAGTCGCAGTGCTGCTGCCGCAGAAAAGGAGACTCCCATGGAAGATGAAGTGCGCAACGTCTATCGCGAGGTGGCCGACCGCCACGTGCTCAGGACGGCCGACGTCTATCAGACCGAGATCGAGGACGGCGTGGCTGGCTACTCCGACACCCTTCTGGCCGTAGTGGCAAACTTCCGCAACGCGGGCATTCCTGAGGGAGCAAACGCCCAGTGCATGGTGGGGAAGTCGAAGCGTGGCGAGGTGGCATTGCGCCTGTTCGCCGTCATTGATCCCACGACGGAGACTATCGTCCGGGCGGGTTTCAAAACGCGCGGCTGCTTGGCCGTGACCGCCTGCGCCAGCGTGGTGTGCATGATGCTGGAAGGCAAAACGTTTGACGAGGCCCTGGCCATCACCACCGACGACATCAAAAGCGCCCTCGACGGCGTGCCGGCCGACAAATCCTACACGCTCCACTTCGCCGTGGAGGCCATTCGCGCCCTGATCGGCGACTACCTCGTCCACCAAGGTGCTACCCTGGAAGACCTCGATAATCGCCTCCCCTGCGACTCCTTAAGCATCCCCTGCATCATCTGCGAACACTGCTCCCTCCGCGACACCCGCGTAGAACTCCGCCTGGTGTAACATTCATGAATGATGAGGGCTTTTTCGGATGACGCGCTGATCGTCGCCGACTACATAGTAAGTGAATTCACCATGATCAAGCGTCGTGCAATCGTTTTCGTAAAAACCTTGCATGCGGATTTCTGCATATAGATAGTTAAACCACCGCTTGTTCGCAAGAGTACGCTGGGCATAAAGAAAGACTTGATCAGAGGTGATTTGACTTTGCTGCCATAAGAGCAAGGAGTCGGCGTTCTCAAAAGACAAAGTATAGTTTCTTGTGAGCTTTTTAAACCGTGCCCCTCTTTCCATCGGCACCATATCGCATGAAAAATACAAATGACCCCAAATATAACCGCCAAAGAGACAGCACCGTACGCGCTGAATAACACAATATTTGAAGCGGCATTGTTTAAAGTGGATTTCGGAATAATTAAAGGAAGTAAAAAAAGGTAAAACTTAAGCATTACAAACGCAATGAGAGCGGAAGTGAGAGGTACTGACAGATAAATCTTTTTGTAAACAGTTTGCTCGATTGGGTTTAACGGCAAGATTGTGTATTTGCCTTGGCGATCAATTTGAACAGAATTGCTCTCACTCTGGGTTATAAGTCTGTAGAACCTAATTCCGTTAAAAAGGAGGCTAAAAGAGACAATTGCCATAAACCCAGATATAAAGGACATTTCCGCAAATTGATGTTTTGGATCGAATGCCTCCAGACCGATTACTATGCATATGAGAATAAAGAAGCCTGAGGAGAAACAGAAGATAGATAGCATCATGCCATAGGAGCGAGACCACCGGTCAAGAATGGGGGTACACGATGCAATAAGTAAGCGTCTAGTTTCCGATATTATTTGCCTTGAGAGCAATTCTTCCTGTTCGAACTCTTTATCGCTCAATGATGTTAGAGGACTACTGCGAAGAAGTTTATCTTTTCGGGCAGTATAAACATCAATGGCTAATGCCGCCTTTTCAAGCGCGCCTTTCCTTTCTGTAATGGGAAGAAGGAAGGGCACAAGACCAACTAAAAGTGTTAGCAAGCAGGATAGAATGCTCAAAAAATTATCTATGCCGATTTGTTCCATAGTATCCTCCCTCTTGCAAACTATCATTTGATAGTTTATACTTGCGTCTCAACGAAGTCAAACCAAGAGGAGTTGCGTTGGGATTTAAGTCGCCCATACAGGAGGTTGAGCGGTTTCTCAACACGCTTCAAGCGGTGATGGGCGATCCGGCGTTTAATGTTGAAAGTGACTTCATTCTTATAAGTAAGCGGAAACCTCCCGAAGAAGAATACTACTCGACCCCCTTTACGTTGCTCGATCTTGAATTCGATGTCTCTGACGTAGTGGCTTGCATCAGAAGTCTTTCGGTGGGTGATTACTCTGAAACGCTTTTCGACAAAGACAACGAGCAGCCACCTCTCCTGTTTGTGTTTGGGGTGAATGTCAAAGGCAAGAAAGTATACATCAAGGTGAAAGTGAAGCAGCGGCTTCAGGCGGTCGTTTTATGCGTTTCGTTTCATTATGCGCGGTATCGTATGAATCATCCCTATAGGTAAGAAAATGAATGCGTAGGGACACACTATGAATGGTAACAAGTCTATGAAAACAACATACTGTCCTCTTTGTGGTAAGGAACACCAGCCTCGTAAGGTTGAGCGCGACGCAGCAACCACTATTAAAGATGTTGCGGTCACGTATCGCGAAACGGTATTCGTGTGTGAGCACAGCGACGAAGAGACGAACGAATACGAAACTGCTTCGCTCACCAACAGGAATCTTCTCGCAGCACGCGATGCATACCGTGAGCGTATGCATCTGCTCACCTCATCTGAGATTGCCGCACTACGTAAAAAGTACGGCCTTACTCAAGCTGAACTGGCGAAAGTGCTGGGTTGGGGTGAGGTTACCGTTACGCGCTATGAGACAAAAGCCATTCAAGATGAAGCACATGACGGGCTGCTACGTATCATTCGCGACAACCCAATGGAGCTGAATCGCTTCCTCGACCGCAATAAAAAAGCACTCGGCGAAATTCGCTTTGGTGAACTAAAAAATCGTATTGCGCAGGTTATGGAAGAGCAAGGAAATGCCGCGCTACGCAGACAAGCAGTTCAGAGTGCCTATCTTCCGTTTCACGAACCTAGTTATGCGAACGGCAACACCTCTTTCGATGAACGAAAGTTTACGGCATCGGTCAACTATCTTGCGTCTCACGTGGAGTATCTGTATAAGACGAGACTGATGAAAATGCTGTGGTACGCCGACTCACTCGCGTATCGCGATCACGGTAAAGCTATTACGGGCGCTGTGTATCGGCATATGCCCATGGGAGCACTGCCAGTCGCATATAACGAATTGTTAGCGCTCGATGGTATAGAAGTAAAAGAAGAAGAGCAGGAAGATGGCTCAACGCGGTACTTGATTAGCCCGGGCAATGAACGTACTTGGGAGATATTGAACAAGGATGAACGAGCGGCATTAGACGAGGTCATCAGTAAATTCAAGTACTTTAGCGCGCAGAACATCGTGGAGCATATGCATCGCGAGCGCGCCTACCTTGAAACGTCTCCTGGCGAAATTATATCGTTCGAATACGCGCACCATCTCAACTGGGATTAGGTTCGGGGTGCGGCTGCCAATTGTTGCATTGCTGCGTCGTACGCCATGTTGACTAAAACGAGAAATGCCCCCGGTTGGAATCGGGGGCATTTCTGCTTGAAGGGGGAACGCCGTTTGAAGGGAGGGGAGGCGGCGTTCCGCGGGTTGGTTGGTGTCGAGCCCGTTACGGCAGCAGGTTCAGGCTTTGGAGGTCTTCCTTCACGTCGGTCATGCCGTAGGCATCGAGGCAGGAGGCCGTGGGGCAGCCCTTTTCGTGATCCCAGCCGAACTTGTCGTACAGCATGCCAAGGGCCGTCTGGAAGTCGTTGCGCTCAATCTTGATGGTGCCCTCCGTGAACGGCTGCTTGTCTGGATCGTGGTCGAACGGCCATGCGGTCATCGTGTCGTGCACGTTGCGCATGTCGGTTTCGCCCATGGTGCCGTCGGCCTTCGTCATGCCGCGGACGGTGGCGGCGCGCTGCAGCGTCATGATTTTCGCACCGGCCTGATACAAATCGTCGGTGGTCACATCTTCGCCGGTCACGGCCTTGAAGAACTTCGCCTCTAGGTCGAGGTCACCGCGGTAGTCGCGCGCCTTCGTGGGGCTCATGGTCATCGGCCACGTCCAGTTGCACAGCGTGAGCGAGTCGTGCAGCACGTCGGTCACGATGCTCCACCAGGCGAAGTTGGCCTTGTGGTCGTTCATGGGTGTGTAGTTCTTGTCCGGGTCAACGGCATCTTCGCCACCCCATACCTCAGCGGCGATGGCCTTCTTGATCTCGATGGGCAGACCGCAACCCTGGAAGTTTACGGCGGAGTGAATCATGTCGTCGCGGTTGAACATCATGTTGTACAAGCCGCCTACCTGGCCAAAGCACTCGGTGGCGTGGTGGACCGGCCAACCGCGGTAGTTGATGAGCTGGCTGGGCTTCTTGTCGAACCATTCCTTGTCGTTCCAGCGCTCGGTCCAGTGGTAGGGGCCGTAGGCGATGTGGGCAATCTCGGAGTTGTTCTTGGCAATCTCGTTCAGCAGCTCCACCATGATGGTGGGGTCGTTGTTGTAGATGCGCTGCCAATCGAAGCGAGCCTTCTCTTCCTCGGGCAGAACGCGGTCGAACACGCCGTCCTTGATGCAGTGGGCAATGTCGCGCCACAGCTGGGCGTAGTTGCACCACAGGCCCAGTTCATCAATGGTGGTGCCGATGACGGTGTTCCAGATGACAGCATCTTCGCTCTTGTCGTCGATGTCCGTCTTCAGAATGCCGTTCATGTACTTGAACGGGAAGTTTGCGGCGCAGGTGTTGCCGGCCGTAGCCTTGCCACCCAGCTCGCCCGTGCGGTCGATACGCAGGTCGGAATAGCAGTGGATGGGACAGCCGTGGCAGCCGTTCATCTTGATGGTGTACTTTTCGGCATCGGGACCCAGGTCATACACCGACTTCATGCAGCGATAGCCCACGGTGTTCAGTTCGCCGGGCTTCGGCTCGCCGGTGTCGATGGGCTCGCCTTCAGCCATGCCCCAGGTGAGGCCGCTGCGCGCCGACCAGCGCGAACCCTTGTCGTAGAACTCGGCCCATTCCTGCTGCGTCTGCGGCACCACGTGGTTGTTGTTGGAGCCAATAATGTCGCGCAGCATGTAGTCGGACAGATCGGCCACGGCCTGCGGATCCTTCACGTGCACGCTACCGTTGCCCTGCACGACGATGGCCTTCACCTTCTTGGAGCCCATGACCGCGCCTGTGCCGGCACCCGCGGAGTGGTTGCGGGCGTTGATGATGCAGGAATAGGGCAGCAGGTTCTCGCCAGCGGGGCCAATGGTGGCCACGCACGCCTCGGTGCCTTCGCGGCGGCAGAGCGTCTCGGTGGCTTCGCGGGTGCCAAGGCCCCACACGAACGAGGCGTCCTTGATCTCAACCATGTCATCCACAATGTTGATGTAGACGGGGCTCTTCGCCGCGCCCTCAAGCACGATGGCGTCGTAGCCAGCCAGCTTAATCTTTGCGCCAATCATGCCGCCGCAGTGGGCGTCAACCAGCAGTTGGTCCTTCGTGAACGTGGACAGCGAGCAGATGGTGGTGCGGCCAGCCAGGGGCACACCGGAGGCCGTGAGCGGGCCCACGGCGAAGACCAGTTTGTTCTCGGGAGCGAGCGGATCGGTGCCGGCGGGCACTTCGTCGTACATGATCTTGTTGGCAAGGCCCATGCCGCCGATATACTCTTTGTAGGGGTCGGTCGGTTGCGTCGTGATGGCATTCGTGCTCAAGTTGACGCGAAGGATCTTCCCGGCCCATCCGTACGATGTTTCGTCAGCCATGTTTGCTTCTCCAAATCTTCCCAAAGGTTCAAAGTGTTGTGTGGGAACCGGCGGGCGCGATTGGAGCGCGGCGACAACGTTCGTCGCTCGCAAGTATGCCCGCACCGGAAAATGGGGCATCCCCTCTTTGAGGGTAATTGTACAAAATAGCCGGTCATGGGCGAAATTGCCTCAAAGAGGGGATGCCCTTTCCGCGCCTTAAGCCATACTGTACCGCGTTGTGTGAGAACAGGTATGGCATGCGCGAAGGGCGCCGGCCGCCCGCTGTGGGATCCATCGAAGGATCGCGCGCGGACGTAACCAGCAACCGATACTCACTGTTTGTGAGGGGGGAGTACAAGGCTATGACAGATTCCAATCTGCAAAACGGCACCTCCGAGGAAACCGCCCAGACCACGGCGCCCGCACCTGCGGCCGATACGGTGGACGCGGCTGAGGAGGCTCCGAAGAGCAAGACGTTTACGCGACGCAGCGTGCTGGCTATGGCCGGCTGCGGCGTGGCCGGCCTCGTAGTGGGTGGCGTGTTGGCCTCGTGGGGCGTCACGTCGAAGTCCATCGCCTCAGGACGCATAGAAATTCGCACCACGCCCACGAAGATGATTGTGACCGATCGCGCCCGCTGCTCGGGCTGCCAGCGCTGCGAAATGATGTGCACGCTGAAGAACGACGGCCGCGTCACGCAGCACCTCGCCCGCGTGCGCGTGTGGCAGAACTACAACTTCGGTCCCAGCGTGGACACCAAAGACGGCATCTATGACAACTGCCAGTTCACCGTGGAGCACTGCAAGCAGTGCGCCGACCCGCAGTGCATGAACTACTGCCCGGTGCACGCCATCTACGCCGATGAGGAAACCGGCGCGCGCGTGGTGGACGAGAAGACCTGCATCGGCTGCGGCATGTGTTCGCAGGCCTGCCCGTGGAACATGCCGGTGGTCGACTCCGAGCGTGGTGTGTCCACGAAGTGCATCTCGTGCGGTCGCTGCGCCGAGCAGTGCCCGAACGGTGCCATCAAGTTCATCGACTGGGAAGACATCGCGCAGAAGGTCATCGACCAGGGCGTTGTCCGCACGACCACCCTCGTGCAGGCTTAAAACCACGCAGACGCGCCCCAACGCGCACGTCCGCACCGCGCGGCGTGAATCGCAAGCGTAAGGGCGCAGGGCGAAGAGAGAAGGAAAGGGGGAAGGCGATGATGGAAGACGAGGCCGTGTTCTCGGTGCTGGCGCAGTGCTTTGGCCCAGTTGACGAGGACTCATGGCGTCAGTTGACGGCGGGACACGCGTGGACCGAGTTTCTGGATGGCGCGCGGCGTTTGCTGCAAGACGAGGCATTCGCGCCGCAGAAGGCTCCCATCGCGCGGGCGCGCAGGCGCTGTCCGCTGCAGGAGTTCCTGGCATCCGGCGAGGTCAACGCACTCTACACGCCGCCCACGTTCGCCGAGAAGCAGGCCTTTGCCGCCCGGCATTTCACCGGCGGCTTGCCCGAATCGGCCCTTCCCGTGGAATCGCTCTATCGCCCCTGGTCGAACGGCATCGCTCACGCGCCGTTCTCGCAGCAAGCGGGACTGTACGGAGGCGACTCGGCGCAGTACGCGCGCGAACTGGTGGAGCGCTTGGGTATGGAGGTGCCGCCGGCGTTCGCGGCGTGCCCCGACCACCTAGCGCTGGAACTAGACCTGACCGCCGTGCTTCTGAGGTCGGGTATGCGCGACGAGGCTCGCAGCTTTGCGGCTGAGCGCTTCGGCTGGCTGACCGCCTATCGCTTGCGCTTGTTGGAGTTGGGAGATGACGCCCGGTTCTACATTGGACTGGTGGACGTCATCGTGGGCATCCACACGGGGCTCATCCACGACCAGCAGGCAAGCGCGTGAGGACGCCGAACGAAAACGAACGCACGTGCATCGCACGTAGAGAGGATATCGCAATGTCAGAAAATGCTATCACCAGGCGAAGCTTCCTGGCCGGCAGCGCGGGTGCGGTAGCTCTTACCGCAGCGGCCGGTTACGTGGGCTTTAACGCTTGGGAGCAGGCGCATGCCGAGGAGGCAGCGCAGGGGGGCGGCGAAACAAAGACCGCGCACTCGCTGTGCAATGCCTGCTCGAGCAAGTGCGGCTTCACGGCCTATGTGGTCGACGGCCGCCTGGACAAACTCATTGGCGACGTGAGCCACCCCTACGCCAAGGGCAAGCTGTGCGCCCGCGGCTACGGCTACTCGCAGATTGCCTATTCCAAGGACCGCCTGACCGACCCCTTGAAGAAAAACGACAAGGGTCAGTTCGAAGTTATCTCGTGGGACCAGGCGTTTAGCGAAATTGCCGACAAGGTGAAGGCCATTATTGGGTCCGACGGTCCCGAGGCGCTGGCTATGGTGCAGGACCCGCGCCCCTCGGGCAAGTACTACACTAAGCGCTTCATGCATGCACTGGGTTCGGCGAACGTGTACACGCACGGCGCTGCCTGCAACCTGTCCAAGGAGAGCGGCTTTACCCAGGTCATCGGCACGGGCAACTATTCGTCCGACGTGGCGAACTCCAAGATGACCATGTTCATTGGCCGCAGCTACGCCGACGCCATCCGCCCGAGTTCCGTGGCTTCGCTCCAGAAGGCGCACGAGAAGGGCGCGCACATTGTGCTGGTTGACCCGCGCTGCAGCAACAGTCGCGTGTTCGCCGACGAATGGGTGCCCATCAACCCCGGCACCGACCTCGCGCTCGTGCTGGCCATGTCGCACGTGCTGGTAACCCGCGGTTTGTACGACGAAGCGTATATGCGCGAGAACACCGTGGGCTTTGACGAGTGGGCCACCTCGCTTGCCGAGTGCACGCCCGAGTGGGCCGCGGGCATCACGGGCATCGACGCGGGCACTATCGCGCGTCTGGCCGTGGAGTTCGCGGATGCGGCACCGGCTGCTTCCATCGAGCCCAGTTGGCGCGGTGCGTTTGGCTGCTCGTACGCCAACTCCGGCGAGACGGCGCGTGCCATCTGCCTGTTCAACACGCTTCTGGGCTGCTGGAACCAGAAGGGCGGCGCGCTGTTTACCTCTAGCGTGTCGGCCGGCAAGCTCACCGACGAGCGCTTCGCCGATCCGAAGAAGCCCGAGGCCAAGATTGCCGGGTCCGCCGAGTATCCGCTCGCGCTGTCCAGCATGGGAACGAACCTGTTCGCGGCCCAGCAGGCCAAAGAGGGTGCCATCAAGGGCATGTTCTTCTACAACTCGAACATGGCGGCGGGCTACTCGAACACGGCGTATCTGGCTGAGGCGCTGTCCAATCTGGATCTGTGCGTGGTTGTGGATGTGCAGATGTCCGAAACGGCCATGCTCGCCGACTACGTGTTGCCCGACACCAGCTACCTTGAGCGCCTGGAGCTGCCGGAATTCATTGGCGGCAAGGTGCCGGCTGTGGCTCTGCGCGATCGCGTGCTGGAGAAGATTCACCCGAACACCAAGCCGGTCGACGAGATTTTCTCCGGCCTGGCCGAGGCGTGCGGCGTGGGCGAGTACTTCCAGTTCACCGTGGATGAGTTGGCCGACGCGCAACTGCAAACCGTGGGGCTTTCGCTGAACACGCTGCGCCAGATGGGCACGGCGTCGTTCCCCGAGAAGGAATTCAGCTACGGCAATATGCCGAAGTGGAAGACGCCCACCGGCAAGATTCAGTGCACGAGCGAGGCCTGCGAGAAGGCGGGACTTTCGCCCTATCCCACGTGGGTGGCACCGGCTGTTATGCCCATGGGCAACGAGCTGCGTCTCATCGGCGGCAAGCAGGCCATTCACAGCCACACGCAGACGGGCAACATTGAAGACCTCATGCAAATTACGAAGGATTACGACCTGACGCGCGTCTGGCTGAACGCCGACATGGCATCTCGCCTGGGCATTGCCGATGGCGACGAGGTGGAAGTGTCCAACGGCGAACACACCGGGCGCGTGCGCTGCAAGGTGACGCAGCGCCTGAACCCGACGGCGCTCTACATGCCCAGCCACTACGGCTGCTCGTCACCTGACCAGCACACCGCCTATGACGTGGGCTTGCGCCAGATGGACTTCGTGCCGTTCCACCTGGAACCCGGCTACGGGGCGGCGATGACGCAGGAAGCGGTCGTCACGGTTAAGAAGGTAGGTGCGTAATGGCCCGTTACGGAATGCTTATCAATACGAAGAAGTGCATCGGCTGCTATGCGTGTCGCGTGGCGTGCCAGCGCCAGAACAACTTGGCGCCCACGCAGGATTTCATCCGCTATGAGGAAAGCGAGCGGGGTACGTACCCGAATGTGGCCATTGAGATTGTGCCGATGCAGTGCATGCACTGCGAGGATGCGCCGTGCGCGGCCGTGTGCCCGACGGGTGCGGCCTTCATTGGCGCGGACGGCATCGTGAGCGTGGATCACGGGCGCTGCATTGGCTGCAAGTACTGCATGGCCGCGTGCCCCTACCAGGTGCGCGTGTTCGACGAGGCCACGGGTACGGTGGACAAGTGCCGCTTCTGCACGGTGTCGGCTGCCACCAACGGCACGAAGATGTCGTCGTGCGTGGAGGCGTGCTTGACGGGCGCCCGCATCTTCGGCGATTTGGATGACCCGGCGAGCGAAATCTCGCAGGCTATCGCCGAGACGAACGCCCAGCCCATCGCGGGTGACTTGACCAAAGCTAAAGTATTCTACGTGAGGTGATGAACGATGACGTTTGAACCTATTTGGGGTGCCATCATTGCATGGTACCTGTTCCTCGCCGGTCTCGGCGGCGGCGCGTTCGTGACCTCGGCCTTTTTGGGGTGGCGCCATCCCGAGGCAGTGTCCATGCGCAAGATTGGGCACCTCATTGCGCCCATCGTGGTTATTGTGGGTCTGGTGCTGCTGATGTTCGACGCGGAAGGCGGCCTGCACAACCCGCTGCGTTTCGCGCTGCTGCTGACGAATTTCGGGTCGGTCATGACCTGGGGCGTGGTGTTCCTCGCCGGCTTTACCGTGGTGGCGCTGGTGGTGGTGCTGCTGGACTTCCTGAAGCGTACGGTGCCGGTGTGGCTGGACATTGTGGGCGTGGTGCTGGGCGTGTGCGTGGCTATGTACACGGGCGCTCTGCTGGGCGTGTGCAAGACGTTCCCCTTGTGGAACAACGCGCTGCTGCCCATTTTGTTCCTGGTGTCGGCCATGTCGACCGGCGCAGCGGCGGTTCTGCTGGTGGGCGTGGTGCGTCATGCCGACGAGTTCAACCGCGTGGGTGTGCTGAAAAAGTTCCACTTCTGCCTGCCTATTATTGAGCTCGTGCTCATCGCGTCGCTGCTGTTCATTACGTCGAGCAACTCCACTGCTGGCTGGAATTCCGTGGTGAGCCTGGTGGCTGGTGGCTACGCGCCGCTCTTCTGGATTGGTCTGGTGCTGGTTGGCCTCGTGCTGCCCACGGCGCTTGAGACGTGGCTTCTGTTCTTCAGCCCGAAAGAGTTCGAAGAAAGCCGCAAAGCCCACTGGATCAGCGCCGCTTCCGACGCCGGCGTCCTGGTAGGCGGCTTCCTCCTGCGCTACCTGGTGGTAGTGGCGGCTCTGCCCATCACCATGACGGTACCGATGATGTAGGCCCGTTCGCAAGGAATGTAACGTTTAGGAGCGCGTCGTCCTTTCGGGGACGGCGCGTTTTTTGCTGTCTGAGATGAAGCGGGAATGGGGATTTTGTGAGGGGGCGCGCTGGTGGCGGGGGTGATTTGTTGACGGCGCTTGTCTGGTCTGTCACGTTTTCGCGCGTCAGAGGGACGTTTTTTGCGCCATTTTGCGGTATGGTGGGGCATATCTTCAATAGTCTGTTTAGGCGCACGGGGGCGTTACCTGTGTGGTGGACTCTTCTGGTATTGTTCTTGTGCATGTGTGCGAAAAAGCAGATACTATGCAGAGAAAGGTAATGAATTACGCGTGAGAAGTGTCAGTCGGAAAGAGAAGAAGTTCCTCGTGGACCTCGCGGGTGCGAAGAAGCTTGAGGGGGCCTTTATTGGCCTGCTTGCAGCCGACCCACACAATGGCCTCGGTGGCTATCCCATCCGCTCGCTCTATTTCGACACGCTGCATGACCGCGACTACGCTGAGAAGCTGTTTGGCGTTGACCCGCGTCGCAAGGTGCGGCTGCGCATCTATGATCCCACGGCCGATTTCGCGCTGCTCGAACTCAAGCAGAAACAGGGCGAAAACCAGCAGAAACGCTCGCTACCCTTAACGCGTGTCGAAGCGGAGCGCCTCATTGCCGGCGATATGGATGTGCTGCTGACTCGCGACGAACCCTTCGCGGCGGAAATGCACGCGCTCATGAGTATCAACGGGTACGCGCCGAAGGCCATAGTTGAGTACGACCGTGCGGCGTTCGTTGCGAAGGAGAACAAGATTCGTGTCACGTTTGATCGCAACGTGCGTGCCACCGAGCTCAACCTGAACTTGTTCGATCCGCGCCTACCGCTGTATCCAGTGTTTGACCCGTTCAACGTCATTCTGGAAGTGAAGTATAACGGTTTTCTGTTGAGCTATATTCGCTCGGTGTTGAATATGGCAGATAAGAGCGAACTGTCCGTGAGTAAGTATTGCCTGGCGCGCACTGTGCGCATGGGCTACCAGTTTTAGAGGTTCGAGAGAGGCAACTGTGAAAGAGCAACTGTACCAACTGTTTCAGGGTTCCATCGCTGGCGTGTCCATGGATGATCTTGTGCTGCGGGTGGCTATATCGGTGGTGTTGGGCCTGGTCATCTTCGTGTCGTATTGGATTTCGCACGCGGGTACCATTTACTCGCAGAAGTTCAACATCAACCTCATAACGCTCACGGTGCTCACGGCTACGGTGATGACGGTTATTGGCAACAATATTGCGCTGTCCCTTGGTATGGTTGGTGCATTGTCCATTGTACGCTTCCGCACGGCCATCAAAGACGCGCGTGATACCACGTACATTTTCTGGGCTATCATCTGCGGTATCTGTTGCGGTGTGGGGCAGTTCATGGCCGCGGGCATAGGCAGCGTAGCGGTGTTTGTGGTGCTGCTCATTTTGGGGCGTGTGCGCAATGACACGCGTACGCTTATTGTCATCCGCGCCGCACGTACGCAGGAGTTACCGGTGGAAGGCCTCGTGTTTGAGTACTTCAAGGGCCGCGCCGTGCAGCGCGTGAAGAACACCACCGAGGACGCCGTCGAATTCATGTTCGAGCTGTCGCGCGGTATGCTCGACCGCGCGCAGAAGAAGGCCGAGCGTCCCATTACCGACGAGTTGTACGCACTGGGTGGCATCGACTACGTGAACATTGTCGCCCAAAACGACGAGATAGGCAGCTAGGCACACGCGCCGTGTTGAAGGGGCGGAAATACCAGGTCATAGCCGTGGCGGCCGCGTTGATCGCGGTCGTTTCCGTCGGTGTAGCCACGGTCGTAGACCAAAATAAGGGGCTGCCGGAGCGCTACCACCAGCACGAACAGGCTCAACAGCTGGCTGACTTGCCGGAAGTAGATCGCGCTGCTGCTTCCTCAACCTCTATCGATTCCGCCACCTTTGCTTCGCATTTGCCGGTGGTGAGCATCGACACACACAGCCAAGAAATTCCCGGTGAGTTGGTATACGACGAAAACGGTAAAACCATTGAGGGCTCCGATGGTCGTGCCGTGGTGACGCTTGCTCCCGACGGTTTGAAGGATGTTGTTACCACTCTGGAAGTTCGCGATGCACAAGGGCAGGCCAACCGGCTTTCGGACGACCCGACGCTTACGAGCGATGCGCGTGTGCGTATTCGCGGCAACTCATCACGTGCGTTCGACAAGAAGAACTTTCAGGTGACGTTTGTGAAAGATGATGGTACTGACAACGATCAGGAATTTCTCGGCATGGACAAGAGCGAAACGTGGACGTTGCACGGTCCTTCGCTCGACAAGACGCTGCTCCGCAACTACCTTACCTACAGTATAGCGGGCGAGTTCATGAACGATTTTGTGCCCGACGTGCGCTTTTGCGAACTGTTTGTGAATGGCGAGTATCGCGGTGTCTACCTTGCCACCGAAACGGTAAAGGTGGAAGAGGGGCGTCTTAACATAAATCCGACCGACCCGAAGTCGGCTGTAACGAGCTACGTGCTGTCAATCGATTTATCGGGAGCGGGGCCCACCAGCATTTCGGACTTCCTGAAGTATACGTTGCGCTTGAACAAGTACATGGACATTTCGTATCCGAATGAGGAAACCATTACACCCGAGCAAAAAGCATGGATTGAGCAGGATGTGAGTGCTTTTGAGAAGGCGCTCTTCTCATATGACTACGACACGTCCGATTATGGATACTGGAACTATATCGACGTGGACAGTTTCGTGGACACGTTCGTGCTCGATGAGTTTGTTATCAACGACGATTTCGCTGCCTATTCCACGTATTTGTACAAGGATGTGCGTGGCAAGCTGGTTATGGGGCCGCCCTGGGACTTTAACAACGTGTTCGACAATTACAAACTGGCATCGCCGACCGACAAGTTCTACCTGGTGGATCGGGCGTGGTACTTCATGTTGTTCAAGGATGAACGCTTTGTTGAACGGGTTATCGACCGCTATCGCGAACTGCGCGCGGGCGCGCTTTCCGAAGAGCACCTGAACACTTTTATCGACCAGACGGTGGCCTATCTCGGGCCGGCTGTCGATCGCAACAACAAGGTATGGGGCTATTTGTACGATGTGGAGAACGTGGATGGGTCTCAGAAAGTGGATCCCGACGAGCGCAACCCTGTCTCGTATGATGATGCTATTGCTCGTCTTAAAAACTTTATTCATGAACGAGGCACGTGGCTTGATACCTACATCGAGAATTTGCGCCAGTATTCACACGAGTCGGCCGTCAAGAAGTTTAATCACTAAGCAAGCTGCTGAGCGAAACGTAAGGAACGTGTACGAAGTCGGAAGGAGGAGCGCATGAAGAAGTTTATTATAGCTGCCGTTGTCATGTTTATGCTGGCCGCTTGCGGGTTGTATGTCGTCTTCGGCACGAGCGCTTCCATCGACCTCAATCCCGGCAAACCGGTGACGTCTCAGGTGCGCCAAGTTGGCAAGACTATTCAAATTGATCGCGGCAATGGCTGGGAGGATTTCGAGATACGCGGAGTGGATATGGGTGCGGGCATTCCCGGCCACTTCGCCACGGATTACGCCATTGACAAGGACACCTACCTGCGGTGGTTTAAGCAAATCAAGGAGATGGGCGCGAACACTATTCGCGTGTACATTCTGCTGGGCACCAGCTTTTACGAGGCGTTTTACGAATTTAATAAGGACAATCCCGACCCGCTTTACTTAATCCATGGCGTGTGGATTGACGATTATGTGCAAAACTCGCACATGGACGCATTCGTTGACGAATACCAGCGGCGCTTCATGGAAGACGCGCGTACCGTGGTAGACGTTATCCATGGTCAGCGTTGGATAGAACTGGGGCGGCTTGCCGGTACGGGTAGCTACACAAAGGACATTTCGCCGTGGGTGCTTGGCTACATTTTGGGCGTGGAATGGGAGGCGCCTACGGTGGCCTACACCGATCGCACGCACGAGGGAATGGGTACGTTCACGGGCGAGTATGTGAGTACCACGTCCGAGGCGAGCGCGTTCGAAATTATGTTGGCGCAGGTGGGTAATGATCTGCTGCGCTACGAATCGCTGAGGTACAAGGAGCAGCGGCTTGTTGCATTCAGTAACTGGCCCACTACCGATCCATTCACCTATCCGCGCGCTTTGCAGTTGTTCTTCGAGAAGTATAGCTCTGTGGACGTAGAGCATTTCGTATTCGAGGACACGGTGGTGTCGGGCACGTTCGCCTCGTACCATGTGTATCCGTACTATCCCGACTACCTTCAATATATGCCTGAGCACATGAACGACGTGGACGAAACGGGCGAGGTGAACACCTACCGCGCCTACCTGAAAACATTGGTTGACTATCATAGTGTGCCGGTAGTCATCTCGGAGTTTGGTGTTCCCAGTTCGCGTGGCATGGCACAGCCCGATGCGAACACCGATCGGCACCAGGGTGGTATGAGCGAGGAGGATCAGGGTCGCGCTATTGTGCGAAGTTACGCGGACATTAAGGCGGCGGGATGTGCGGGCAGTGTGATATTCACCTGGCAGGACGAGTGGTTCAAGCGCACTTGGAACACCATGGCGAACGTCGACCTGCTGAAAACGCCCTATTGGAGCGACTACCAAACAAACGAGCAGTACTTCGGGCTGCTGTCGTTCGATCCCGGCACCGAGCGCAGCGTGAGCTACGTGGACGGTGACGACGAGGAATGGGGCTCCGACGATGTGATTGGTGAAGCTGATGGGCGCACGTTGTCGATGAAGTACGACGAGAAGTTCCTCTATTTCATGGTACGCGGCGACGACGTGGGCGAAGGCACACCGCTCTACCTGCCTATTGACACAACTCAGAAAACGGGCACGACGCGAGCTGACGACCCCGCGCTCACGTTCGACCGGGCGGCCGACTTTGTGGTGGTTCTCGATGGCAAGGATGAGAGTCGCGTGCTCGTGCAGGAGCGCTACGAAGTGATGCGCGCCATGGCGCTACGCACTACCACGGGCGAAGACCCGTACGTGAACGTGCCTGCCAAGGACACATCGCGGTTCAAACACATCGACCTCGTGCTTCAAACCATCACCGAGAACAGCGCCGTGCGTGAGGCTGTGCAAAACGAGAAGAACGTCATTGCGGGCGAGTTCTATTTCCGCAGCTACGAAACTGGCAAGCTCACCTATGGCGATGCGAACCCGGCGCATAATGACTTCAATTCGCTTGCCGACTTTTGCTATGGCGACGGGTTCGTGGAGATCAAGTTGCCATGGCAGTTGTTAAATTTCTCGAACCCCTCTGAAATGCAAATTCACGACGACTACTACGAGCACTACGGCGTGGAGAACATGAAGATTGACCGCATGTATGTGGGTGTGGGCGATGGCGCTGCGGGAGAAAGCATTCCGCTGTTCGAAAGACAGCTTGAGGGATGGGGCAGGAAGGTGACCTATCACGAGCGCCTCAAGGAGAGCTACTACCTGGTACAACAGATGTGGGCTGGGGGAGTGGATGCGCAGGAGCTGTGGCGTGAGGATGATGGCGCGAATGCGGCTGGCGAGAGTGTAGGTGGCAGCGAGGGTGCCTCGGCCGCTGAGGTCCACGAGGTTGGCGAGGCGGGCGACGCTGCGTGAAGATTGAGTGGCTCATAGCGTTATACCTGTTCGTAAGCCTCATGATGATTGTGTTCAACTTCGGGTTCTTGGGCTACGAGAAGGTGCATGCGAAGCGGTTTGCGACGAAGACGGCGCGTATCGCTGAGGCACTGCGCGTTGAGATAGCGCGCAACGCCGAGTTCCCCACAGACGAGCATAAACGCATGCTTGAGCGGCGAATGAAGCAGCTGTCGGGCATGGAGTCGTTCGATCTGACGATGACGCGCCTCGAAGAGCTGGACCCCGAGAAGAGTAATCGCTATCTGCAGGGCATCGGCACCGTGTTTGACCATCTGACGTATCATTTCGCTAAGAAGAGCGACCTGCACCGTGCGTATTTTGCCTACGTGCTGAAGCGGTGGTACCGCCAGCAGCCGGCAAGTGACACGGTGATTCAGGCGCTGCTGCACGCGGTGCGCGAAGGGTCATTCTACGCGCGACAGAATGCGTTTGAGGCGTTGGCGCAGGTGGGAAGCGCGAGGGCGTTTGCCGATGCCGTGGCATTGGTGGAACGCGGCGGCGATTTCCACCACCCGAAGCTGGTCACCGAGACGGCGCTTGCCTTCGCGGGTGACGCTCACGAACTGGAAGAGGAATTGAGGGAACGCTTCGATAGTTTCCTGCCGCATACGCAGGCGGCCGTTATCAATTACCTGCGCATGTCGGGGCGGGGCGACCCGGAGAAGTTGTGCGCCTTGCTGGACGATGATACGGCCGACCTGGAGGTACGCCTGGCGTGCGCCCGCTACTTCATGCGCAACTTCTGGGAGCCGGCGGAAGCCGTTCTGCGCCGTCTTGCGGCTTCTGATGACCCAGCTACCTGGGAATATGCCGCCGTTGCCGCCACGGCATTAGCCAGCTATCCCAGCATTGAGACATTCGAGGTGCTGAAGCGTTGTTTGTCAAGTTCCTCGTGGTTCGTGCGGCAAAACGCCGCCAAGACCCTGTTCGACTGGGGCTTAAGCTTGGACGATTTGGACGACGTCATGAACGGCCCCGATGCGTACGCGCGCGACATGCTGACGTATCGCTGGGAGTTGGAAGATATCGGCCACAGTGCGGCAGGGGGCATGCCCCCTGGTCAGCCAACGGCTACCCCGTTGGCTGACCAACAAGTCATCACCGCTGCCAAACTTGCCCCCGAAAGCGGGGTGGGCGCATGATCATCACCACCGTTACTGCCGCCGCTTTTGTTCAGGGGTTTCTCTACTTTGTGGGCGTGTTTTTCGTGCTGTACCTTATTGGGTACTCCACGTTTTTGTTCCTGTCCGTCACGGTGGGCTCGTCCATTCTGTATCGCCGCAAGCGCGAGGCGCACTACCAAAACCAGCTCATGGTGGACTGCTACGTGCCTGTGACCATCATCATGCCGGCGCACAACGAAAGCGTGACGGTGGAAAGTTCTATCCGCTCGCTGCTGACCTTGGATTACTCGCTTTACGAGGTGGTGGTTGTGGACGACGGTTCCACCGATGACACCGCGCAGATTGTCATCGAGGCGTTCGACCTGCATCCTATCGACCGGCCCATCCGCCGCCAGGTGCCGTGTGCATCCGAGCGCGGCGTGTGGATTGGCAAGGTGGGGCATGTGCCCATCACGCTTATTTCGAAGGAAAACGGCGGCAAAGCTGACGCGCTGAACATGGGTATTAACGTGGCACAATACCCGTACTTCATCTGCATTGATGCCGATTCGGTGCTGCAGTACGACTCGCTGCGTGAAATTGTGGCGCCGGTCATTGAGCACGAGAACGTGGTGGCTGTTGGCGGCCTGGTGCGCCTGTCGAATGGCATCAAAATTAAGGACGGCCGCCTGACGCATTACTCACTGCCGAAGAAGATTATTCCCGCCATGCAGGTGCTGGAGTACGATCGCTCGTTTTTGTCAGCGCGTATTCTGTTCGACCAGTTCAACGGCAACCTGATTATTTCGGGTGCGTTTGGTCTGTTCCGCAAAGACTTCGTGGTGGCGTGCGGCGGCTACGATTTGGATACGGTGGGCGAGGATATGGAGCTGGTCACCAAGCTGCACGTGTTTTGTCGCACGAACGACATCGACTACCTTATTAAGTACGCGCCCGACGCCATCTGCTGGAGCCAGGCGCCCGAAACGCTGCGCGACTTGGTGAAGCAGCGGCGCCGTTGGCACACGGGCCTGTTCGAAAGCATGACGAAGCATTGGCGCATTTTTGCGAACTTGCGCTTTGGGTTGGTGAGTTTCTTCTCGTACACGTACTTTTTGATATACGAGTTGCTGTCGCCCATGATTGAGTTGTTTGGACTGGCAACGGTGGCTCTTGCGTTTGCCTTCAATTTCATTAACGTGCCGTTCATGATTATGTTCTTTGGCATTTACGCGGTGTTCGGGGCCGTGATGTCGCTGACCGCATTCTTCTCGCGCGTGCAGACGCGTGACCTGAAACTGTCAGCCGGCGACGTGGTGCGCGCGCTGCTGCTGTCCATCTTCGAGGTAACGATCCTGCGCTTCATCCTGGCCACCACCCGCATGATGGCCTTAGTGGGCTACCGCAAGAAAGAACGCCACTGGGGCACCATAGAACGCAAAAAGATCGACGCCGAGAACTGATAAGAGGTTGAAACAACAGTTCCCTTTGCAGGTATTTCGTAGGGCAAGGGTTCTACCCTTGCCGTTCTACCTTGGTAAACTTCCAGGTCAAACGTTGTTCGCGGCAAGGGCAGAGCCCTTGCCCTACGGATAACCTCAGTGCAGCGTTTTGCTAGTTTTTCTTTGGGGGAAGTTCTTTGCGGTGGGCTGTGGCGAGGCCGAGGGTGGCGGCGGCGAGCCAGACGGCGGGCATGAGCCAGAGGTGGTGTGTGGCGCCGGGGAGCCAGGTGGCGTGGGCGATGCTGCTGGTTTCGTAGAGCAGTGCGAGAGGGTTGGTGAGCGTCAGGTTAGTGCCCAGTGCGCGGGCGGCATCAAGGGCGAAGGCGAGCGGGCTGTGCACCGCGGTGAGTCCTGCGGCGGTGATCAGTAGAAAGGCCAGAACTTCGCCGGGGAGAATCCAGCGCAGGAGTGCATGGAGCGTAATGAGGACGCACGGCGCAAGTAGGCTAAGGCAGAGCGCGGTGGCGAGCAGCGTTGCGAGGGAAGGCGGACGTGTGGTGGTGCCATCGCAGAAGGCGGCGAAGAGGCTGTGGGGGTCGTCGAAGTTCACGAGGGGTGTGCTGCCCGCCGCGGTGCCGATGAGTGACGCTGCGGTGGCTGCTGCAAAAGCTATGAACCCAAATGTGAGCGATACCAGCGTGGTCTCAACTAGGCGTGTGGCCCACAACCTGCGGAAACTGCCGTGGCGCACCGCCCAGTTTGCCTCGTCGCGCCCGCGTTCCATGAATAACAGCCAGGTCATGGCCACGACGGGGCAGACGCACCACAAAAGCGGAAACGGTGTTGCGTTCGCAGGCCCCAGCAGCCAGATGAGGCTGTCGGCAAAGGTGGGATTGAAGCCGTTGTGCTGAAGGTAGCTCGCCTGGAGGCGCTGTGTGATGAATGCAGCGGCAACGAGTAGCGCTATGCAGAGCACCAGCGCGAGCAGATGGTCTCGGGCGAACGAGGCGGTTCGTCGTGCGCTGCCTACGAGGAGGCGCGCTGTGGGTATGGGTCGAGTTGCGTGTGGTGTCGAGGTCATCGACTTTCCTTCCGCGTGAGAAGGTCGCGACGTCGCAGGATGAGGGCTCCTGCGATGAGGGACACGACGGCAATAAGGGCGCTGATCGCAAAGACGACTGATGGGCTTGTGCCTCCTATTGTTGCGAGGCTGCTGCGGCAGAGTATGGCGCTGCTTGCGAAAAGTGCCGGGAAGGCGAAATAGGCGGATGCCACGTCGAAGGCCATAAGCGCCACGAAGCTTGCGAGAGGGCCTACGATCAGGGATAAAGTAACTTGCGCGAGCGAGAGCGCAATTGAGAGCACCAGCGCGGCCACAAGCGCCGCTGCGAGTGCACTGCCGTTTGACATTCCGCTTGCCGCTTCAAGACTAAAGCCGTTGAGTAGTGCCGACAGCATGCTGGACGCAGGCCCGCTCACGTTTCCCTGTGCTGCGGCAAACACGATGAACACGGCAAGGCCTAGCAGGTAGAATGCCGCCACGGTGGCTGCAATCCAAGTGCATTTTGCGAGCCACCACGTGCCGGTGCCGCCGACGCGCGTAAGCACCTGAGGGCCACGCGTGATCAGGTCGTTAGCGGGGTAGTGTCCCACGAGGGCCGCAATGAGCGCCTGCATGACTAGCCAGGTGAAGGGCGGTGAGTAGGGCAGACCGCTGGTGGCATCATGGGGAGGTGCACCGGCGGAGGCAAACACCAGCACATCAAACAGCGAAAAGTGTTCGGGAAGTGCACAAGCTTCTGCGGGTGTGGCAACGGGTGGCGCAGCCGAGGTCGCCATGCCCGCCTCAACCATTCGCTGTGCGTTTTCGAACCCGCTGAGGAAGAGGGCGCACACCACCACAAAGCACATGAGGGCAACACCATACAGAATTCTATCCGGCACGCTGCCGGCCACCAGGTCGTGACGCACGAGTGAGCCGAATACTGCCAGCTTTCCAAAGCGTTTTGGGCGACGCGCGGCGCGCAGAGTTCCTTCGGTTCTCATGGTGGCTTTCACTTCCGTCACAGCGCCTCAAACGTGCGCGCGTGGCGCGCGATGGCGACAGCTTCCGCACCTGCTATCAGGCCATACGCCACTGCCACCACCGCTGGCTGGACGTCGAAGCGCGGTGCGGGCATGAGCACTTCCGTGGGCGCGTACCCTGCAAGGCCTGAACCTGCCAGTACGAATGAGGCCGCCGTACACAGCAGAAACGGCGTCACCAGCACCAGGAACCGGTTGGGCATGACTGGCGCGAGCGCCACGCAAAGACACGCAATAATTCCCGCCACACAAAACGTCAGCAGGGCGAACAGCCCGCAGTAAACAAGCGGTGCCCCATAGAACACATCGGCGAACGCGGCTGAAGGGCCCACAAAAAAGGTTCCCGCCGCCGCTTCGGGAGGTAGGAGCGGTACAAACAAAAGCGTACCCAGGAAATTCACCACGAGTGGCACCAGCACCACGGTGCCCGCAGACAAAGCCACGGCCAGCACTTTCGCAGCGCAATAGGCACTGCGCCCCGCTCGGCTGATCATCTGCGCGGCATAGCCCGATTTGAGGTCGGTATATCCACTGTCCGCAAAGGGCACGCACGCCAGAAGCGGCAGTAGGAAGTAGTACAGCGTGGTGAATGCTGAGGAATTCTCGCCGCCCATCCAGGTGTTGTACACCGAGAAAGGGTAGGCTCCCTTCGCGCCGCCGCGCCATACTTCCCAGACGTCACCCGTGCCGTAGGGCACCGCAATCGTGACGAGGTGCGCGAGGGCAAGCGCCAGCCCGGCGACCAGGGCGGCGGCAAACAGTCGGCTACCAAACGCGCGACGGCATTCCGTTTTCATCATGCGTAACGAGGTGTTCACGCTTCCTCCCCCAGGCTGGGCGCGCTATTCAAGCCGGGTTGGCCGAGGTTGATCACGTACTGTTGTGGGTACACCGTCAGCACGAGGTCGAAGGTGCGCTCGTCTACGTGTTGCCATGCGTCGGTGCTGTTCGATTGGTTGTCGTACAGAAGGGAAATGAGCGTTGCCTTCTCCGTGCCGCCTGGCTCCAGCGGCACGCGCGTGGACAAGCCGTCGTTTAGCATGAAGTAGATCTCGGCGAACAGGCCGTTTGACCAGGCACCCGACCGGGCCTTGAAGCCTTGAACGTGCGCCTCCCGTGGCTCGCTGGTAGTATTGCGCAGCGTCACTTCTACCACGAGAGCGCGCATATCGTTCGCGCTTGTGGAGGCCATGAGGTCGTCGACGTAGCCGGCGGGAATCCCTGGCAACTTCGCCAGCTCTTCGCGGTTCAGCAGCGCGGCGTGCTCGGCCGTCACCGTTATGTCTCCCGGGTTCACGGTGCCGCCCGACGAGTCGTTGCCGCTGTAGGTAGCTTCCTCGCCCAGCGCGAATCGATGTACCTCGGGAGCGGGGGTGGCTGCATTCACCTGGGCTACCCGCAGAACGAAGAACGCGGCGCACACTGCCAACGCCACGGTTGCGCCCAGGGTCAAGGCTGTCTTCCGCTTCATCGCGTGCTGCCCGTCGCTGAATTTACGATGCGCCCTTCGGCCATGGTAAACACCTCATCAGCCAGAAGGTCCAGCTCATCGGCATCGTGACATGCCACCAGCACCAATGCCCCGCGCTGTTTGCAGGCGCTCACGAGCGTGCGCACCTGAGCCACGCCTGCGGGGTCAAGTGCGTTTGTGGGTTCATCCAAAAGCACCAGGTCGGGGTCTTCCATAACGGCGCATGCCACGCCGAGGCGCTGCTTCATGCCGAGCGAGTACTTGCGATACGGCCGTCGGTCGTGGGGGTCCAGCCCCACCGCTTCCAGTGTCGCGCGAATCTTTTCGTCGTCGATGCGCGCTTGAATGCCGGCCAACACCTGGAGGTTTTTGAACCCGGTATATGACCCGATGAACGCCGGGTTCTCCAGCAGAAGCCCAATGCTGGGCGGAAAGGACACGTCGGTACCAATGACCTGGCCATTTACCCGCACGTATCCCGCGGTTGGGCGGATGAGGCCCGCGATGGCGCGCATGAGCATGGTTTTGCCCGAGCCATTTTTGCCGCGCAAGCCATACACCTTCCCGCGGTCGAGCGACAGATTGATGTCCTGGAGCACCAGGGCGCCCTTGATAGTTTTGGAGAGGTTTTCAATCGTGAGGTACATGAGGACCCTTTCTGGCTACTTCTGCAGCTGAGAGGCAATAGCGAACGCCTTCACGCCCGCGATACCCTCTCCGCCGCTGAGCCCCGGATTCGCGATGAAGACCAGACGCGGGTCGTCAAGCGCCTCGTCGGGCACCAGGTAGAGGGTGGAAACTTCCCGCTCTTCGTGCGGTACGAGATGGACCTGGAAGTACTGCTTGGGGCTGGTACTGTCGCGCGCACTTTGCCACAGGGGGTCATCGGTGCCGACGGAGGTGTACGTTCCGTCTTCGTTGAGCAGGGCAAACGACCCTTGTGCCGTGTCGAACACCGCTTCGGCATCAACCGTGTTTTGCACCTTTGCGGTAACCTGCACATAAGAGCACCCCGTCGGCAGGTTGCCGTCGGCATCGGGTGCGAACCCGAACCGCTCTTGCAGGGAGGAGCGCGAGGCTTCTTCGAGCACGGTGGGCGCGAAGTCGGCCGCCGCCACGCCCTCGGGCAACTGCGCGGTGCGTCGAAGCTGCGGGTAGAACAGATTGACCTCTTCGTTGGTGAACTGACCGGTTCGGCCAGGCACGTTGGCGGGCATCGGGATACTTTCGCCTTCGCCGTAAAGGGACGCGTTGTCGATGACCGGGGCGGACACTTCGAAGGGCTCGCGGTTCTCCGGCGGAAGTGGGCCGCCTGGCGCTTCGCATGAGGTGAGCGCGACGCAGGCGGCGAGCGCTGCGAACCCGAGCGCGAACATTCGGGGGGAAAATGTGCGTTGGAAGTGCGATTTGAGTGCGTTCATGGGTGCTCCGTTCTACCGCTCTACGAGTGTGATCAGCGCGGGCGCTTCAATCGGGCCGTTTTCACCAGCAGCTTGTTTCGCCTCGTGGTACGCGAGGCAGGTCTGCGTGTAGTCGGCGGCGGGTTCTATGCGGTACGTTTTCGTTTGCGTGGAGCCGTCATGGAAGGTGGCGGTCAGCGTTAGCGTGGTGCGCGCAAGGCGCTCGGCATCGCAGCGGGCGAGGATGGCTTCGATGTCGCTGTTATCGGCGGCAACTTCTCCATGGGCTTCCTCATACAAGCGGTCGAACTCCTGCTTGGAGGAGGCATCCAGCACGTAGTTCAGATTGAGTTCCCGCACGAGGCGCTCGGGGTTCTGGCGGGTGTAGTCCACCGTGAACGTGTGGCCATTTTCAACCTCAATGGTTGCTGCGTCCGCGTCGGGTACGGTCCAGCTACCGAACGTCGCGTCGGGGCCTTCCGCCGTGTACGTAATCGAGCGAATATTACCACCAGTGCAGGTCAGGTTCAGGTTATACGTGCGGCTGGCCACTGCCACGCTGGTGTCGGCACTTTTGGTTTCCGGGTCATACCGGTAGCCTGCGCTTGTCCGGGTGGGGAAGAAGTTGTTGATGCCCACGGCCATGCCGCCGTTGGAAAGCTCGCCCTCGTCGGCGTATGCCAGTTCAAAGTAGTTGCCAGTAAACGAAGCGGCCAGGCGCTCGAACGATCCCGTTGCAGCGAGGGCTCCCACGCCTACGACCAGTGCAAGGCACGCCGCCGCTGCGATGAGGGGCCTTCCCAAGACGGCTGTTCCGCCTGATCGGCGCTGTGGGGCGCGGCGTTCGCGTGCGGCGGGGCGCGCAACGCGCCGGGCGGTTGTCTCATCCGTCTCACGCGTCCCACCCGCGGCGGCCTGCGTGCCTGCGCGCTGAGCGGCTTCATCTGCTGCTATGGCTTCCAACGTCCGGCGCTTCAAATTCTCCGAAACGCTCACGCGCTCTTCTATTCGTGCGTAGGCCGCGCGGATGTCATGCTTGCTCATCGTCGGCTCCTTCCAGTGCCTTCTTCAGCGCCTTGCGAGCCCTGAACAGGTGTGATCGAACGGTTGCGGGGCTCTCGCCCGCAATGGCGGCTATCTCTTTGGTGGAATACCCTTCGAAGTAGTGCAGATGGACGGCCGTGCGCTGGCCCTCGGGCAGCTCGTCCACGGCGTGGTGCAAAACGCTGCTCGGCAAGCGATAGATCCTCTTCCGGCTCCGAGGGCGCGTCGTGGTCTTCCAGTGGCACGCTGGTATCGCGATTGTTCTTCCGATGCAGGTCGTTGCAGCAATTGACGGTGACGCGCAAAAGCCACGACTTCAGATGCGTCGCGTCGTTTATGACGCTGGCGTTTTGGTGCAAGCGCAAAAACACCGTTTGGAACACATCCTCGGCATCGGCCTGGTTGCCCATGCGGCGGCGCGCGAGCCGCAACACGGCATCGCCCCACTCGTCGATGGCGTCCTCGACGCTGACCGTAAATTCGCTATGCACCAATCGACTCACGAGGCGCTTCCTCCTGGGAATGGTGATCTGACGGCACTGCCGCCCCGCCATGTTCACGTACGAGCCGCTCCCACGTCTCCCGCTTCAACCGCTCCGGGGCGCATACCTCACGCACCAACGAGGTATACCGAACAAAGAACTCCTTCTCGTCCATACCAGCCCTCCTAGAAAAAGTAACTCTGCCCGGATAAACGCCCCCTCACCCCAAAAGGTTGCACTCCGTAGGAATTATTTCAAAAAGAGACATTTCGACAGTTGAGCGTGAGAGACGTGTGTCGCGGAGGGGCGACAGGGTGGGGCTAGTCCTCCAGGTCGTTGGGGTTGAAGGAGTCTATGAGGTCGAGGAGGTCTTGTTTTTTGTGGATGTCTAGTTTGGCGTAGATGCGTTTGGAGTGGGTTCGGATGGTGTTTTCGGACACCACGAGGTCCTCGGCTATGCGGGCTACCGTGTTGCCGCGGGCGATGAGTTCCATGACCTCGGTCTCGCGGGCGCTTAAGCGATAGTGTTGGCGCAGCAGTTCGGCCTGCTTGGAGATGCGGTCCTGGTAGATGAAGCCACTGTCGTGGCGCCGTTGGGTGCGGGCGGCGGCTTTGCTTGCCAGTGAGGCACCTGCTTGTGCTTCGTCGAAAGGCGGCCGCGCATCGGAGATCGCAGCTTCGGCCGCCGATGCAGTCCCGCTCGCACTCGCGCCAGTGCCCGCCAGCGCGCCCCGGCTCGCCCCCGCGCCCCCGCTCGCGCTCCCAGCGTTCTTCCCGCTCTTCCCCAGCGGGCGCAGGGCCACCAACTCAATGTTCTCCGCGTCGTTGCGTTCAAATATCTTACGGAAGCCTCCTTGCCCCACAAAGTACATGAGTCCTAACAGATACACGGCCGCCAACGCAACCACAGCCAAGGGCTCAATGCCCGTAATCATAATCTGCTCGGCGAACGAGCCGCCGATAAAGCCCACGTCATGCAGCGTGTACACGATGGCCCCGAAGAACCCGTACACAAACACCGGGTTGATGCCGCGGTCGCGCGAGGCCTGCGCGCATTGAATCATCATCAGCATAATGGCCACGCTGTACACCGCATACAGAATGGCCGCGAGCCACTGCGCGTAGTTCGTCGCCAAAAACGGCAACAGTAGAAACGACGTAATCACAAACGGGAACACCACGCGGTACGCACCCACCACGTTCAGCCGCAGGTTCTTGAACTGCCACAATACCAGCACCGCCACAGCCGCCACCAGCGAGCCCGCCATGGAAAGCGCGTTCACCAGCGCGCCCACCTGCGGCTCGGCAATGGCTAGCGAGCGCATAATACCGGTGCAGAACCCCAGCGCGCCCACGCAAAACGCGCTGCGCCAGTAGTCGCGCAGAACGCGCCGATACACCTGCGGGTGGTCGCGCGGCACGTCCTGGAACATGGGTTGGTCGCGGTCAATTTCGCGTCCCTTCAGCACAATGGCCAGACCGAACAGCGGCAGAAACACCAGCGGAATCAAATACGCCGTCACGGCCTCGGGAATAAGGTACAGCGCGAAATACATCACTGCGGCGTAGGCCGTGCCCACAATGAGGTCGCGGTTGCCGCGGTCGGAATCCAAGCTGGCGAACAGCCGCTGCCACAACATATAGAAGCCCGCCGACCCCAGCCCCAGAAGTCCGCCGCCCGCTACTACCAAAGGCAGTGCCAATGCGTCCACGTAGATAGCTGCAATGAGGCAGCACCATCCCAAAAAGTAGGGCGCGGACGCCAGCATTACCATGAAGCGGCGCGTGGGCCCGGGGAAGAAATACACGCCGAACGCGCTTGCGAAGTAGCTCACCGAGAACACGAGCGATTGTGCCAAAAAGAACCAAAACACAATCTCGGGCGTTTGGAATCCCATGGGCAAAAACGGGAACACGCCGCCCCACACGCCTGCCGCGTTAATGGCCAAAAACAGCGCGTAGCCCAGCGATGTCACGTTCGGCTTCAGTATGCTGATAACGGCGGACAGCTGCAATGCCCCTCTGTTCTCTCATTTACGATGCGCTGTGCAGTATAGCCTAAGCGGTGCAACCGCGCGCTGATGTCACCCGAAACCATGTCACATACTGCTAATTGACCTGCGCAAACGAAAAATTACCACATTTTATGTGACAAGCGATTCACCCGCACGTGTATTGTGTGCCGCGTTGCATAACCGTCGCGTGTTCGTCGATCGACCGACACGCGACACAACGCCCGACGCGGGAGCCGCCGGGCGAATCGAGGAAGCTTAGAAGGGGGAGAGAGTATGTCAGACACTATGCCGAGTTTGAGCCGCCGCACGTTTGTGAAGACGACAGGCGCGCTCGGTGCGCTGGCTGCCGTCGGCGGAACCGTCGCCGCGACCGATTCACTCTTCGGCGCAGGCGTGCCCGCAGCGCACGCCGCAACCGAGGAAACCATCACCTGGGGCCACTGCGCCATCAACTGCCCGGGTAGGTGCAGCCTGAAGTTCCATGTGCAGGATGACGAAGTGGTGTGGGTGGATACCTATACCAGCAAGGATGCGGGCTTCGACGATCCCCAGCCCCGCGCGTGCCTGCGTGGCCGTAGCTATCGCCGTTGGCTTGCCAGCCCAGATCGTATCAACTACCCCATGAAGCGAGTGGAAGGCACCAAGCGTGGTGAGGGTAAATACGAGCAGATCAGCTGGGACGAGGCCATCGACATCGCGGCCGACAAGCTGAAGGAAGTTATCGAAAAGTACGGCAACGAAGCCGTGTACGTGCCTTACGCCACTGGCGTGTCGGCTACGACCTCGCGCCCGTTCAACCGTTTCCTGAACTTGATCGGCGGTTATCTGAACTTCTATAACAGCTACTCCACCGCGCAGATCTCCTGCATCACGCCCTATATGTATGGTTCGAAGGGCAACGGTGGCAGCTCGTTCAAGACGGCTGAGGACGCCAAGCTGGTGCTCATCTTCGGCTCCAGCCCCACCGAAACGCGCCAGGGTGGCTTGACCACGCACTATGACTGGGTGCATCTGCGTGAGCGCACGGGTGCGAAAATTTACATGATTGACTACCGCATGAACGACTCCATCATGGGTCACTCCGATCAGTGGCTGCCCATCAACCCGGGCACCGATGCCGCACTGGTGGCGGGCATCGCGCATTACCTGATTAAGAACGATATGGTTGACCTGGACTTCCTGCACACGTATTGCCAGGGCTACGACGAGGAAACCATGCCCGAGGCGTACAAGGGCAAGCACATGTCCTACTACGACTACATCATGGGCACGGGCTACGACATGGTGGAAAAGACGCCTGAGTGGGCCGCGAAGATCACCGGCATCCCTGCTGAGCGCATCGAAAGCCTGGCCGAGGAAATTGGTACGACGAAGCCGCTCTATGTGAATCAGGGTTGGGGCCCGCAGCGCCGCAGCAACGGCGAGTGGACGGCGTGGGCTATCATGACGCTTCCTTGCCTCGTTGGTCAGATTGGTCTGCCCGGCACGAACAACGGCACGCGTGAAGACCGCACCAGCCCCACCAGCACGTCGATGGCGGCCGGTACGAACCCCGTGAAGACGTCTATTCCGTGCTTCCTGTTCACCGATGCCATCGACCACGGCACCGAGATGACTTCGAAGAACGCGGGTGTGAAGAATGCTGACAAGCTGAAGACGAACATCAAGTACATGATCAACTACGCTGGCAACTGCCTGACGAACCAGCACTCGCAGATCAACAAGGCGCACGAGATTCTGGCTGACGACACGAAGTGCGAGTTCATTCTGGGTATTGACACGGTGATGTGCGACTCCATGATGTACTCCGACGTAGTGCTGCCCGACCTGTTCCGCTTCGAGCAGACCTCGCAGATTTCCACGGGCTCCGATGTGGGCTACATGATTACGGGCACGGCGTGCACCACGCCCAAGTTCGAGCGCAAGACGGCCTACGAGATGGCCACGATGATGGCCGAGCGCTTCGGCGTGGCCGACAAGTTCACCGAGGGCAAGACCGAGGAAGAGCGCATTAAAGAGCAGTACGAGAAGTCTCGCGAGAAGAGCCCGAAGCTTCCCACCTGGGAAGAGGCTGTGGAAATGGGCGTCTATATCGAAGAGCACGACCCGGTTGTGTCCATGAAGAAGTTCCGCGACGACCCGGTGGCCAACAAGCTGACCACGCCGTCCGGCAAGATTGAAATCTTCTCCGAGAAGCTACTTGAGTTCACCGAAGGCTGGGAACTTGAGGCCGACGACACGCTGCCCGGTATGGACACCATGCCTCCTATTCCGGTGTATCTGCCCGAATGGTACGGCGTTGAAACCACGACCGACGAGTATCCGCTCGTCCTGGCAGGCTTCCACTATCGCGGTCGCATCCACTCGTCGTGGGGCTTCATGCCCGAGCTTAAGGAAGTCAACCCGCAGGAGGCCTGGATCAACCCGGCTGACGCGGAGCAGCGCGGCATCGCTCAGGGCGACCGTGTGCGCGTGAAGAACGAGTTCGGCGAGATTGAGCTGTGGGCTAAGGTGACGCCTCGCGTGGTTCCGGGTACGGTGGCCGTGTCGCAGGGCGCTTGGTTTGAAGCGGACGCGAACGGCGTTGACCAGGGCGGTAGTATTAACACGCTGACCACCCAGCGTCCTTCGCCCCTGTCGAAGGGCAACCCGCAGCACACGAACATCTGCGAAGTTGCGAAGGCCTAGCGGCGGCGAGGAAAGGAAGGGGTTACGTTATGACGCACTATGCATTTTCTTTCGACGGCACTCGCTGCACCGGTTGCAAAACCTGCGAGATGGCCTGCAAAGACTATAAAGATTTGAAAGTGGGAACGGCGTACCGCAAGGTGTACGAAGTGACCTACGGTGAAACGACGAAGGACGCGAACGGCTGCATTGTAAGCACGTGTGGAAGCTACCCGCTGTCCCTGTCGTGCAACCACTGCGACGACCCGGCTTGCACGAAGGTGTGCCCGACCGGTGCTATGCACAAGGATGATGAGACGGGCCTTGTGATGGTGGATGCCGATAAGTGTGTGGGCTGCGGTTACTGCCACATGGCCTGTCCGTACAACGCGCCGAAGGTGGACCGCGAAAAGGGCCACTCGGTGAAGTGCGACGGCTGTGCCGAGCGCGTGGCCGCTGGCGAGAAGCCGGTGTGTGTGGAGGCTTGCCCCGCCCGTGCGCTTGACTTCGGCACGGTTGAGGAAATGGCCAAGATGGGCGAGCGCGGTAACATTGCGCCTCTGCCCGAACCGACGTACACGAACCCGAACCTCTACATCAAGCCCTCCGCGGATGCCAAGCCGGCGGGTAGCGCTGATGGCAAGGTCGTTAATCCCCTGGAGGTGATGTAGCATGGAGGCCGCATTCGCTGAACTGCCTCTGGCGCTGTTCACGACCCTGGCTCCGATGGGTGCCGGCGCGTTCATCGCGCTTGCCCTGGCCTTCTTCACCACGAAGTTCACGGATGAGCAGCTGAAGAAGATTGACCAGATGACGCTTATTCCGCTCGTGGTGGTGCTTGTGGGCTTCGCCGCCTCGTTCTTCCACCTGGCATCGCCCATGCATGCGGTGGGTGTGTTCGCGGGCATTAGTTCCTCGCCGCTGTCGAACGAGATTCTGGTGGGCTCCCTCTTCGTGGTGCTGGCTGTGGTGTACGTCATCGTGGCGCTGGCCGGCAAGCTGCAGGGTGGCGCACGCAAGGGCTTCGCCGCCGTGGTGGCCCTGGCCGCCATCGTGTTCGCCTGCTTTACCGGCATGGCGTATATGATGGAGACTATCGCCTCGTGGAACAGCCCGCTGGTTATCGTGCAGATGCTGGGCTTTGCCCTGGTGGGTGGCTTGCCGCTGGGTACGTTGGTGCTGGGTCTGGCCGGCTCGCTCACCGACGCGCTGAAGGGCTCGTTCAAGATGGCCGCGCTCGTGGTGGTTGTCGTGGGCGCGCTGCTGGCGGTCGCGGGCTTCTGCGCTCAGGTTATGGGCGTGAATGATATGGTGAACCCGCTCGTGTCTGGCGCCGACTTGGTGGCTGCGGCTATGACCTACCTGGTGGCGGCCGTGATCTGCCTTCTGGCGGCAGCGGTGGCGAACATCGTGGCGCTCATGGGCAAGAGCCCGGTGGCGCTGGCCGGCGTGGGCACCGTGCTGGCCGTGGTGGGTATCTTCCTCGCTCGCCTGGTGTTTTACGCGGTGCAGCTGTCGGTGGGCCTCAGTTTCTAAGGCTTTCTGAGGATGCCGCAACCGTTGGCTGACGACATACGCTGATCGAAGCAAGGTGCGCTACAATGGGCGCACCTTGCTTGCTTTTTGAGAGGAGTGGGACATGGATGAGAATAAGGAAGCCGTGCTGGAAAGCATTGCTTTTGTGGGTGAGACGCTGGGGCCGTTCTTCTTGCAGGACCCGGTGAAGGGCGACGCGGGAGCGGCCTTTGAGGCGCTGGCCGCGCTCGACGCGGACGCGGCGGCGGGCGAGTGGCCGTTCGTCGATACGGACGAGGCGCAGCGCGACCTGGGCCTCATGAAGGAAGGCCTGGCGAAAGGCACGATGGATGACGACCTCGTGTGGGAATACCGCCGTCTGTTCATTGGCCCGGCTGCGAAGCCGGCGCCGCCGTGGGGTTCGGTGTACACCGACCGGGAGTGCGTCGTGTTTGGCGAGAGCACGCTGGCGTTGCGCGCGTGGATGCGTGAACAGGGCATTCAACGACTTGACGACGACAAAACACCCGAGGATCATATCGGACTTCTGCTGGTGCTGATGGCCTGGATTGCCCGCAACCGTCCCGAGGTGCTGGACGACTTTCTGCGCCTGCATGTGCTCACGTGGTCGTCGCACTTCCTTGAGCAGCTGGCCGCGGCGGCCGAGCAGCCGTTCTACCAGGGCCTCGCGCAACTAGCGAAGGCCAGCCTGGAGGGTATCCAAAGCGCCCTTGCACTTGAGGTGAGCTACCCGAGGTACTACCGCTAGGAGTTGGCTGTGATTACGGGGTTGAACAACGCGCTTGGTGAAATTACCCTGGTGCTGTTCACGACGCTGGCGCCGTCGGGCGTGATGGCGTTCATCCTCATGGGCCTGCCGCTTGTGCGCGGCGGGCTTAATGCCGACGTGCGCCAACGCATCCAGCGCTTCCTCAGCATTCCCCTGGTCACGTCCATGGTGGGGCTGGTGGCTTCGGCCACGCACCTCGGCAACCCGGCCAACGCCCTCTACGTGTTTCTGGGCGTGGGGCGCAGCCCGCTTTCCACCGAGGTGTTTTGCGCCGTAGTGTTCTTGGCGCTGGCGGGCGTGTACTGGCTCTACTCGTTTTCGGAGCGGCCGCGTGTGGGCCTCATGCGCGTGTGGATGGCGCTTGCCCTGGTGGCGGGCGTGGTATTCATCACGGCGGTGGCGTTTGCCTACGCGGCTGACACCATCATCTCGTGGTACACGGTGTATGTGCCGCTGAACTTGTGGCTGAATGCGCTGGTGGGTGGCCCGCTGCTGGCGCTCGTGGGCCTGAGCGCGGCGCGCTATCAGCCGGCCGAGGGATCGTTCGGGCGCGCGCTGGTGGTGCTGGCCGGGGTGGCCCTGGTGGCGAACCTCGTGTCGTTCGGCCTCCAGAGCGCCGACTTGCCGAACATCGAGAACGCCTACCTCACGGCGGCTGACCTCGTGCCGTACTATGGCCTGATGATTGCCGCGTTCGGCGTGCTGGCGCTGGGCGGTGTGGCGCTGGATGCGCAAGCGCTCTTCGGGCGTGCGCCCACGGGTGAGGCGGCGGGCGCACGCCGCCTGAGCGTGCAGCGTGCGGTTGTTGCGTGCGTGCTGGCGCTGGCGGGCATCTTCGTCATGCGATTCGCGTTCTACCTGATGCACATGACCGTGGGTCTGGGGCTGTAGCGTCGGGCAAGGGGTCCTCCCTTTGCCTGCCAACTCCGCGCGACGGTGTGCCAATCGCTGCACGCAGGTGTTCTACTGCCCGTCCATGCTCCCGTGGGCATCTTCGTCTCTGTGGTGCCCTTGCTCTGTCACGTCGCTTAGTGAGCAGAAGAAAAGGGAGCGGTCCTGTTCGTGGCGCAGGAAGAACGCCTTCATGTGCATCCACATAAGTTCGCCACTCAGGCGATAGCGGCGAAACGTGCCCTCGGCCCCCGTGACGGGGTGACGCTCTGCCTGGTTGAACATGTCAATGACAATCGGCAGGTCATCGGGGTGCACCTGACGAGAAATGAGTTTTTGCCGCTCGCACAAATCCACGGCGTTGCAGCCCGTGACGCGGTAGTACGCGTTGTTCACCTGCAACAATTCGAAGCGGTCGGGGTAAACGGCGTACACCGCAACGCCTCCCACCAAGCTGTCAATGATGGCTCGGCTGGTCACGTCGTCGCGCAGCAGCGTTTTCATGTCGATGAGCTCCATCGTGGGGCTCAGCACACCACGCAGGTCAACGACGCCTTCCTGAGTAAGCAGGGCCTCAAGCGTTTCGGTGCTCATCGGCCGGTAGAAGTAGTAGCCCTGCGCGTAGTCGCAGCCGATGCTTTGCAGGAAGTCCACCTGCTCTTTCGTCTCGGTGCCCTCGGCGATAATGCGCAAATCCATGAGGCGCGCCATGGATACGACGGCTTCCAGAATGCTTTCGCTGCGCTTCGATTCGTTTGCGCGGTTGAGAAAGCCCATGTCAATCTTCAGGATGTCAACGTTGACGTCCTTCAGCATGTTGAGCGACGAGTAGCCGCTGCCGAAGTCGTCCATCAAAATGGTGAAGCCGTGCTCTTTGAGGCGCTCCACGGTGGTGGTCATGCGCTCGTCTTCGGCGTAGGCGCTCTCCGTAATTTCCAGTTCCAGCAGATGGTGGTCCAGCCCGTAGCGCTGCAGTAGTTCCTCAAAGGTGGACACCACATCGATGGCGTACAAATCGGCGCGCGAGATGTTCACCGACACGGGCACCGGCTGCTCGCCGCGGTCGATCCATGCGCGCAGCTGGCGGCACGCCTCGTCCCACACGTATAAGTCCAGGCTGGCGATGAACCCGTTGCGCTCAAGCACGGGCACGAAGCTGCCGGGCATGACCAGGCCGCGCCGCGGGTGTTGCCAGCGCACGAGTGCTTCCAGGCCCACGATGCGCCCCGTGCGCGTGCTGCACTGGGGTTGCCAATACAGCACAAATTCGCGGTTCGCCAGCGCCCGCTGCACTTCAAGCAGCGTTTTTGTTTCGCTTTCCAACTCTTCGGTCATGGAATTTTCGTACCAGGCAATGCGCTTGCCGTAGATACCTTTGACAGAGGCCATGGCTATCATGGCGTGGTCGCACGCGGTGCCCACTGAGTCGCCGGGTTCAATAGTGCACACACCGACAGCGGGCTGGAAGCCTATCGTATCCTCAGAATCGAAGGGTGGCCTGCGGGAATCATGTTCGACGGCCGCTTCAGTCACCGTGCCTGCAGGCAGAACTATGGCGAAGTCGTCCCCGCCGAGATACCCCGCTACGCCGCCACAGCACTCGGCGCCAAACGCGAATCGCTCGGCGATGGCGCGCAGCATGATGTCGCCCGCGTCGCGTCCGTGCCATTCGTTGTACAGCTTGAAGTGCTCTATGTCCAAATACACCACTTCGAAGCGGTCTTCGGGATGTTGTTTCACCAGCGCCTCGGCGCGCTCGTAAAAGGTGACGGCGTTATAGAGGCCGGTCAGCTGGTCATGCTCTTTCAGTTGCAGAATCTGCGTGCTTTCAAATTCACCCTTGCGTGCCTTCACCTCGGCATCAATATCGGCGATGAAGCACATCACCACCGTCTCGCCAGCTTCGCCACGCTTCACGGGCACCAACGTTTGGGACGCCCAGCCCCAGCCGCCGCGCATGAGGCGCTTGCGAAATTCGCCACGCAGGATTCCGCCCGAGCGCTCGATGCGGGCAAGCAGCGTGCCGAATTCCCAGAATTCTTGGAACCGTCCGCGGTCCTCCGGGTGAATCATGTGCTCCAACACGTCTTCAAACATAACGCTGAGCTGGCCTTCTAAGGCTGGCATCACGTACTTGTCGGGCTCGGTGTACAGCACTTTGTACGCGTCGCCAGTCAGGTTGAGTTCGAACAGCTCGTCATACGACGACGGCTGGCTCAGTGTGGAGAACAGGCTGCGGCTGCCGTCTTCAACCGGGCGGCCGGAAAACAGGACGCAGGGTCCCTCGTTGAACCAGTCCACTTCCAGGCAGGTAATTTCGAACCACGTGTTGCGGTTTGCGCTGAAAATGACCGTTTGCGTGGAGCTGTCGTTCCCCTCACGCTGCCACGGGCAGTCGCCGCACGGCTCGCTTGCCCCGCGGAATGACTCGTAGCAGCGCAGGCCCACCTGCCCCGCGGGAAACACGCGGTGCGCGGCTTTGTCCATGTACACGACGCGATAGGTGCGGTCGATGACGTAGGTATGATGCTGAGCCGAAACGTTGTCCGACTTGTCGTTGCCCATTTCATCTGCTCCTTGTTGTAGTGGTTGGCTCAGGGGGAGCCAGTAGCACACCCTGTCAAGGTACCTCCATTGTAATACCTCGGGTGTGAAAGAAGGCGACAGGGCAGAAAAATAGCAGGGGCATGTCAAAAACGCTTAGCACCCGGTCAGATGAGCGAGGACCTTGTGGCAGGGAGGATGCGGCAGAGAAGAGGAAGGCCGCAGATTAGTGTGCGCTTGCAGCGAAAGGAGCGTCGCTTGCGTCGTCAGGAAAAAGGTCTGCGCGAGATTTCTCCGGGGCAGGAGCAGAAGCGGGGCGAGGGGTGGCGGAAAGAGTGGGGGTTGCTGTGGCCTCACCGGTGCCAGTGGCGGCGTTTGCGTTCACGGCGGGCATGTGGAAGCGCGCGCGAAATTCGGCTTCTGGCAGGGGCTTCGAGAACACGTAGCCCTGTCCCGTGCGGCAGCCCAGCCCGTGCAGCATGGCGGCCTGCTCGGCGGTTTCCACGCCTTCGCACACGATGGACAAGTTTAGGTTGTCGGCCATTTCCACCACGCTCTTTATCACGGAGCGCGTCCGCGCGGAATCTGCGCTCTCCGATAGAAAGCCCCGGTCAAGCTTTAACACGTCGATGGAAAGTTTCCGCAGCAAATTGAGCGACGAGTACCCCGACCCAAAATCGTCCATAGACAGGCGGAACCCGAGTGCCTTCAGTTCGCTCAGTGTGTCAATGACCGCGCTCTCTTCCGCAACGAGCGCGCTTTCGGTCACTTCCAACTCGACGACTTCGTGGGGAATGCGGGCGCTGTCAACGATGCGCAGCACGCGCTGAACGAAGCCTTCCTGTAAAATGGTGACGCGTGACATGTTGACCGACACTACGAGCGGTTGCCTATCGGGGCCAAGTAGCGGATAGCTTTGGCACACGCGCCGCAGCATGTAGAAGTCTAGCTGCACGATGAAGCTGTTTTTCTCAAATACAGGAATGAAGGCATCGGGGGTGAGAAAGCCCAGTTCAGGCGAGTCCCAGCGCACGAGCGCCTCGGCTCCCACCAGCGTCCCGTCGTCTAGGTTGTTTTTCGGTTGCAGGTACAGCTGAAACTCACGGTTCGCAAGCGCCTGATCTTCGTGCTGCTCGATGCAACTCCTCAGCTCCAATGCGCTTTTGAACGCCTGGTCGTAGCGCGCAACACGCACGCCGCTCGGTGCGTTTTTTAGTACGGCAATAGCGTTGCTCAGAAGCAGGGGGATGTCGTTAGTGTTTTCTGCTTCGCAAATGCCACAGCCAAAGGCCAACGCAGTTGAAAAGTGTAGGTCAGGTTCGCTGCGCAGCTTTTTCTCTATCTGGTTGCACAGCTTTTCGGCCCGGTCGGGTTCATTGCGCAGTAGTAACGCGAAATGGTCGGCGTTTGCATGGGCGGCTATCTCGCCGCGCCGACACGCGCCGTCAAGCAGGCGTGCGAGGGTGATAATAAGTTGATTTCCTACCTCATAGCCGTATGTCTCGTTGATAAGCCGGAAGTTCGAGATATTGGTGTACATAACAAGATACGCGCCGTTGGGTGCGCCAGAAAGCAGTTCTTGCGCCTGCTCCTCGAACGCAAACAGGTTGCGGCGTTTTGTGAGGGTGTCGGTGAAGTAAGCTTTTTTGAGTTTGGTAATACGGTCGTTGCGCATGAACACCATGATGGTGGAAGCTAACAAGAACAGGACGGTGCACATAATGCCCGTCCATAGGAAATCGTGCTCGGCGCGCTGCTGGGCTGAGAGTACCATTTGGTCGGCCAGGCGAAAATGCTCTTCGCTCAGTTCCATCAGCCGGTCGGTTGACGTTTCGTGGCGTTTGACACGCTCGATTTCGCGTTCGATGAGTTGCCACTGGTTGTCGACGGCAGCTAAATCTTCCATGAAGCGGAGGGTTTCGGGTCCGCGATACAGGCGGTCGTTCTCGCGTTTCTGCAGTTTATCAAGCAGATTTGACACACGCTGTTCCGTCTCGTCGGCACTTTCACCCGCAAGCGCCATCTTCGCCACGCGCTGCGTGCCGCCGCGTACGACACCCGAGTCGTTGATGATGCCAGCGTAATCACGAATCTGCGTGAGAGCGAACGTGAGGATAACGGCGCCTAGCACCCAAATGGCGACAACGATAAGCCCTTTGCTGAGCCTAATCCGCTTGCTCAAGCGGTCCTCCTTGCTGCGGCGCTTCAAAACCGTTCCATTATAACGCCAGGGGGTCCCACCTGTCGCAATAAGTCAGGTCGGGAGGTTTAGTTGAAGACCTGCATGCTATTATGAGGTTTGCGAACAACGAGGAAGGCAGGACATGGAGCGGACCGACGAGCGCTATGGTGCCTACATTGCCATACTGAACGAGGAACTGATTGCAGCCATGGGGTGCACCGAGCCCATTGCCATCGCGCTGGCGGCGGCGCGGGCGCGCGAGCTTTTGGGCACCACGCCCGCGCGCGTAGAGGTGGCGGCTTCGGGAAGTATCATCAAGAACGCGAAAAGCGTGGTGGTGCCCCATACGGGTGGCCTCAAGGGAATCGAGGCTGCGGCGGCGGCCGGCATTGTGGCGGGTCGTGCCGACCGGGCGCTCGAGGTGATTGCGAACGTGTCGCCAAAGGACGTGGAAGCTATCGCGGCGTATGCGGAGAGCACGCCCATTGAGGTGGAGCGGACCGACGACGAGGCGGACTTCGACGTGGTGGTGCGCGTGTTCGCGGGTGCGGCCGCGCCGGGGACCGCGCGCGAGGCGCTGGTGCGCATTGCCGACTACCACACCAACATTGTGCACGAGGAACGCGATGGGGACGTGCTGCGCGATGCACCGCTGGCGTCGGCCGCAGGAACCGCCGAGGGCCTGACGGATCGCAGTGTGCTGTCCATGGCTGGCATCTGGGATTTCGCGCAGACAGTGGACCTCGATGACGTGCGCGAATTGCTCGACCACCAGATTGCCTGCAACGCGGCCGTGGCCGAGGAAGGCCTCGCCGGTGACTGGGGCGCCAACATCGGCAGCGTCATGCTGGGCTCCTACGGCAGCGACGTGAAGGTGCGTGCCTGCGCGTACGCCGCCGCGGCCTCCGACGCGCGCATGAGTGGCTGCGAGTTGCCCGTGGTCATTAACTCCGGCAGCGGCAACCAGGGCATCACCGTGTCCGTGCCGCTCATTGTATACGCGCGTGAACTGGGTTCATCCGACGAACAACTGCGGCGTGCGCTCGTGTTGTCTAACCTCGTGGCCATCCATCAAAAGACAGGCATCGGCCGTCTGTCGGCCTTCTGTGGCGCCGTGTGCGCCGGCGCGGCGGCGGGTGCGGGCATTGCATATCTGGACGGCGGCGGCTACGAAGACGCGTGCCACGCCGTAGTGAACGCCCTTTCCATCGTGGCCGGCATGGTGTGCGACGGCGCCAAACCCTCCTGCGCTGGCAAGATTGCCTTCTCGGTGAACGCCGGTATCCTGGGCTACGTGATGTACCGCGATGGCCAGCAGTTCTATGGCGGCGACGGCATTGTGAAGAAGGGCGTCGAAAACACCATCGACAGCATAGCCCGCCTCGGCCGCGACGGCATGCGCGCCACCAACGACGAAATAATCCGCATTATGCTGGGTTCATAGCGCCCTGGCACTCATGCCTTCCGCAATGCGGCTTTTGGAATACATTATCCCAAAAGGGAAAATTGTGTTGCTTGCAGCCGAAATGATCCCAAACGGGATATAAGTATAGTATGGGTGCCCTCCACGAGCGCCACTGCTATTCCAGAAAGCTTTGCTGCCAGCTAGTCTGAGCAGCGCTTGATAAATGCATTCATGCCAGGCACGGTAAAAGCTATATAGCCACGTTTAGGTGAATAAATGAGTCCATCGTGGATAAGGCGGTCTCTCAGCACAGAAAGGTCGCTGGGCTGCTTTTTCCCCATGCGGTCGGCGACATCGCTCAACTTTGAAGGAACTTCGTCTTCTGCCATTGCGCGCATCATTTCCTTACCCTTTGGCGTCGCTCTATCCCATCTGGAACGATATAATCCTCGATCTATTTCATCTTGTGCCAAAGCGATTCCCGCAAGAAGTTCGCTTTTGGTAATGGTGCCCGGAAAATCAATTTGCTCGCAGATGCAAAATCCGCATTGCTGGATAAAGTAGGGGTATCCTCCCGCTGCTTGTATGGCGGCTTCAAGAGATTCATTTTCCCACTTGATCATGTTTTTTTCAGTGGGCTCGACATACGCTTTTCGAACCGCTTCTTCCGAAAGTAGATTTAAAGAATAGAACCGAAACATTCGCTCGGCATAGCTGGTGGCATCAGCAAGAACAGCAGGAAGTGTGGGTAGACCAGCTCCGACAAAATACACCGGGACGGGGGCGCTTCCTTGACCAAGGGTGTGCAGTGCTATATTAAGGGCGGCAAGATCTTCCTGCGGCGCTTCTTGAAATTCGTCAACGCTTATGAAGACGGCGGTCCCTGATTCTCGAGCTGCTTCTCCGACTGCTTTCAATAGATCTACCAGATCAAGCGAAAGATCTCCGGAGTCTGCGAACCCTTTTGCGGGATTGATATCTATACCTATGGAGTATGAGCCAGTGGGGTCAATTTTCAACTGAAACGAGCGTAATACGGCAAGTGCATGTTCGAACGCCGAGCTAAGAGGGCGAGAAGAATTGCGAATTCTTCTTAACTCAACATAGGTTGCCTGAGCAAGCTTCTTGGCTAGCGAGTCGTGCTTCGATGCTTCTACTTCAATGGCGATCCAGTCTTGATGGTGGGCGGTCTCTGCCAACTCGCGCAAAAGGACCGTTTTGCCCATTCCTCGCAATCCTGAGATGACGATTGGCCTCATTCCTTCAGCATCTTCATACACTTGCTTCATGTCATTTTTAATTGAACGAATGATGTCATCACGACCTGCAAGGTAGGGTGGCTTTCTCCCTGCGCCTGGTTTGAATGGATTAGCCATGTGCTCTTTCTAACATATTATAAGGAAGAATAAATTTCAATTTATATTATAGTATAGAAGATTAGAATTGCGCGTGCCTAAGAAAAGGCACATGAATAAATACTTCAATACGGAAGCGATTCTTTCTACGCTGCAGAAAGAATCGCTTCCTCGTCTTCATCAGTTTTATTCTGTTGCGGAAATAGTGCGGACGTCGCCGCCTCAGTGGGCGCGGGTGGCTCGGTTGGGGTCTATGCTCATGCTTTGGAAGCGTTCTTGCATGAATTGGTCGTCGTAGTGTTCGGAGCAGAACATTTCGATGGCGCTTTCCGGTTGTTTGCCGGCGTGGCGCTGGTACCAGCAGTCGAGTGCCACAAGCGTAAGCGCGCCGTCGGCTATCATGAGCACAGCACACACGGTGGTTACGGTGTAGCGCCAGTTCCACGGGATGAGGTTCACCAGTTTCAGCATCCAGGGTAGAAGAAGCTTGATCCACACCACGCCCAGCACGCCCCACATGGCCATGAACATGCCATTCGTGCGTCCGTCGATGGACAAAAACGTGCCCGTGTAATCCCAGGCCACAATACCGAACGCGTACTGCATAAACCAGCTGACCAGGTATTCGAACCCGCCGCCAATCACTGCGCTCACAAAGAAGATGAGGATGACGTTCTTGTCGTGAAAGCGGTTGAGCGCCATGGTGAGCAGCACCGCACCGAACCCGTAGATGGGCGAGAACGGCCCGTACAGCATGCCAGCGCGATCTTCGTAGTGCCCAGGGTCAACCACCAGCACGTGGTAAATACTCTCCAAGATGAGGCCGAATATGCAGCACACCACAAAAATCCAGAACAGGTTGAAGAAGTTCAGCGTGATGTAGCCCTTGCCCGTTTTGTCGCGCCCGAGCGTGCCATCCTCGGCGTCCTCGCGCGTTTCCATGTCGCGCAGTTTGCGTTGTAACTCGCGCTCTTCGGCCAGCGAGGGATCCAGGTAGCTGGTAAGCACAATGAGGAACACGAGGAAAGCTGCGTAGAATATCAGGTTGCCATCCAGGCCAAACAGCATGATGTTGCACAGGATGGCGGCTACGATGAGGGCGGTAAGCACTTCAGCCGCTTCCGCCGCATGGCGTCGTTTGTCGCGCAGCAGTCGAATGCCAAATATGATGAGGGCCACTGCCAACACGGCCAGGATGCCCACCAACGCACCAGACAGCACCATTGATGCCGCCGAATCGCCCGCAAACCCGCCTTCGCGAAACGCGATGACCGAGATCACAATGACGAAGGCAATCATGGGAAGAGTGGCCACGCCAGCCACAATACACAGGATGGCGAACACTTTCAGCGCCAGGGGGATCTTCTTTTTCAGCGTCTTTTCTGCTTCCGCCTCTTTTTTCTCAAGCGCTTCGATCTCCGCTTCAAGTTTGGCATCGGCGTCGGCGTCGCGCTGAACGTCGCGGTGCTTCCGCATCCTCGAACCCTCCCTGTCATAGCCGGTGCCGCGAGGCACCTGTGTTGCTGTAGCCATTCATGATACTACAACGCGTCACACGCGACGCCTTAGGAACGGGGGCAGGCGGCGGTGGGCTCGCTGCCGGTTGATGGGAGTGCAACGGTTCGCCAACGCGCGCCGCAGGGCACCGGCGCGCGTGTGCGGCTGCGCGACAATGCCGGGGATAGCGAACACTGATGCGGGCGCGCACCTCCGTCAGGCCGTCTGTTGGGCGGCTCCGGTGTGTCGAGCGTGCCCGCTCTCGTTGAAAGGAACGTGTTATGCCCGCGACCATTCATCCCGCAATGAAGCTGAATATCGTGTTGGACGAGCGCAGCTACGAAAATGACGCCGGCGCCGAGATGGAGCGTCGCTTTACGGCGGTGGCGCCCACCGAGGTGGTGCGTGCACCGAAGGGCTCGCAGCGCGCAAACGTGCTGCGATTCGACGTGGGAACGTCTGCGGTTGACGAGGATGTGCGCGATCCTCTGTGGGAAGGCGCGCTTATCACGTGGTTAGATGAGGAATTTGCCGAGACATCGGCCCTGGTGGCACGCGAGAATGACGCGCGGCGCACCAATGGTGAACGCCCGATTCCCTTCGCGTGGGCAGAGGTGCGCTTCGGTTCTGGCCCTGTAATTGCTGTGCGCATGGTGGACTCGGCCATTCCTGCGGCGGCCGCTGGCTTTGTGGGGCGCGCCCGCGCGCTGTTGGCGGCGGGTGCCCTGGGGGCCGACCCCATTGAGGTTATTCGCATCCCGGCCTGCGTGAGCATTGAGGCGCAGCGCGAGGGAGCAGGCGGCGGCGCAGGCGAGGGTGGTGCCGATGCGCCGTCCGCGCAGACGCTGGAAGAAGTGCGAGCGGTGGGGCGTGCGGAGCGTTCTTCGTCTTCGGCCTCTGACGTGGTGGCGGCGGTGACTGAGGCTGCGGGCATTGATGAGGAAGCGTCCGGCGGCTGGGCGGCGGCCGATCCAGATGCGGAAAATGCCTGGGCTGGCAGCTCTTCGCAGGGCGATGGGCCGACGCGTGCGGAGTTGGACGAAGCCTTGGCGGAGGCGGAGGCTGCGCTGCGTCGGGGAGCCGACCCGGCCGATGTCGATGCGGAGGAACGCGCTGCGCGTGCGGAGGCGGAAGCACCGGTGGCATCGGTGGCGACGCCTGGCAGCCCCGAGGCGGTACGCCGCGCCGGAGGCGAGCGTGAGGCGAACGACGATGAAGCCTCAGCTGTGAGTACTTCCACGCAGCCCGCTGATCGCTCAACTGCGGCAACGTCTCCGCAGCCTGAGGACGACCAGTCGGGCGAGGGTTGCGCGCTCGTTGGCGGCGAGGTTCCCGAAACCCTGGATTACCGCATGTGGAACGTTGCCTACGCCGATGGCACGTCGGTGCGGTTCGACTCGGTGCTTGGTGAAGCTATTATCGACTAGCGTTCGATGAGCGCTTGCAGCAATGTCTCACCACGCAAAAGCGCCCCGCATCGATCAACCGGTGCGGGGCGCTTGTTTTCGCGTATTGTCGCGGGTGTGCGGGGCGTGTCCGCTTACAGGAACAGCTCCGGTTCGCGGCGCGCCATGAAGTTGCCCTCCAGCATGGCCTTAATCTTCAGCGACATCTCGTCGTCGAAATACTTGGCATCGACCGGGCACGACTTCACGCAGGCGTTGCACTGCAGGCAGCCCTCGCCAATCTTGGCCGGGTCTTCGGCATCAATGATGCCCATGGGGCAGCGCTTCACGCAGATGCCGCACACCGTGCACGCATCGGTGGTTTTGGGGCGGTCGTCGCGCGGCGCCATGGCATCCATGTAGGGGCGGTTGCCCTTGACCTGGGGACGCTCGTAGTTTTCCTGCGCCAGCTTTGCGGCAACGTCGTGGCCGAACTGCTCGGCGGCGGCCAGGTCAGCCGCGTCGGGGCGGCCTTCGCCCACGCGCGGGGCCATGGAGTGCTCGCCGATGAACGCGCCGGCGGCAACTACCTTAAAGCCGTGCGCGGTCAGTAGATCGACGGCTTCCACGAGCGCGTCGTCGTAGTCGCGGTTGCCGTACACGGCCACGGGGATGGCGTATACCCCTTCGCCATCGAACTTCTTGATGCTGTCCGCCAGCACGGCCGGCACGCGCCCGCCGTACACGGGAAAACCAAACACCAGCACGTTGCCAGCTTCGCCTCCCACCGCTACGGGGCGCTTTGTGGGCTGCGTTAGGTTCACAATAATGTTCGAAATGTCTAAATCGGCGGCGATGGCATCGGCCACCTTGTCCACCACGGCCCGCGTTGTTCCCGTCGGGCTGAAGAACACGTTGTACAGCGATTGTGCCATGAGGTCCCCTTCTCTCGTCTTGGCGTCATCTGCGGCTTGTGGCCGCCGCGGCGCATTTTTCTGCTGGCTCGATGGTAGCGCTTTCCGACCCGCCTGGCTATCGCTTTCGCCAGCGCGCGTGAAGCGCCGCGAAAATGAGCCTTAACGGTGCGTTGACGCTGGTAACGGTTTCATTGCTCGCCTGCACAAAAACGTGCAAAGGGGTTCTGTTCCATCGGGAAAGCGCCTATAATCCGGCTTGTCCGACAGTTGAAAACCTACGCAATGATAACGAAAAGACTATCTTCGCCAAGTTAAGTCTCGTGACGATTTGCGGCACCGCAACGCGGTGGGCTTGTGGGCCAAGATGCCAAGCGCACTGTCGGTATTCCTTTCGATGAAGCCGGGGAGTTCCCCCGGCTTCATTGCGTTTGCGGGTTGAAGCGCCGCGTCAGGTTTGAGCAATCCGGTGACGGTGGGCGAACGACCTGACCGGACGCGCAAGAAAGCAGTACACTGTACCGTCGAAGAAACCGCGCCCCTTGGGGGCAAGATGCAAGCCGTGTCGCGCCGGAGTTTCGGCGGCGGGCAGGCGATCGAAGGAGGATGCTCATGCAGACTGCGCTGTTGTGGGCCGCTGCGGGCACTGGGTTCACGTTCCTCATGACAACGCTGGGTGCCGCCTCGGTGTTTTTGTTTCGTAAGCGCAACAGCATGGTGTTGCAGCGCGTCTTTTTGGGCTTTGCTGCTGGTGTCATGATTGCGGCGTCGGTGTGGTCGCTGCTTATTCCTGCCATCGAGCGCGCTGAGGAAGCGGGCCAGGTGGGGTGGATTCCGGCTGCGGGCGGCTTTGTTATTGGTGTGGCGTTTCTCATGGTGCTGCACCAACTGCTGCCGCACCTGCATCCCGGCGAGAAGGACCCCGAGGGGTTGCCCTCGAAGTGGAACCGTCCGACGCTTTTGTTTACAGCGGTGACGCTGCATAACATTCCCGAGGGCATGAGTGTGGGTTTGCTGTTTGCTATGGCGGCGCAGGGGGCGGGCGACCCAGCCCTCTTCGGGATGGCCGTGGCGCTGGCCATAGGCATTGGCATTCAGAACGTGCCCGAAGGTGCCGCCGTGGCACTACCGCTTCTGCAGGAGGGCATGAGCGCGCCGAAGGCGTTTGGCTTGGGTACGTTGTCGGGGTTGGCCGAGCCCGTGTTCGGCATTCTGGTGGTGCTGTTTGCGGCCGCCATCTCGCCCTATATGCCGTGGATGCTGGCGTTTTCCGCCGGCGCCATGATGTATGTGGTGGTGGAAGAACTTATACCCGAAGCGCACCTCGGCGAACACTCCAACGCCGGCACCCTCGGCGTCATGGCTGGCTTCCTCGTCATGATGATCCTCGACGTAGCGCTAGGATAGAGGCGGCGAAGGCACCACACCCCTTTCCAACCATGTCCCCTATTGAAGGGCGCACGCGGAGGGAGGTGGTGGCCATGACCGTTTTGGCCTTGATTGCGGCAATCCTAGAGTTTGTTTCCAGCCTGTTGGACTTTTTGACGGCATTAATGGAAAGGCTCCCAATCCGCAAGGACTAGGAGCCGCCACAAGTTGCCAAACCGCCGAAGCGATTCGAGAGCCGTGGGGAGTTAGCGCTCCCTGCGGCTCGACCTTATTATACGGATAGCGACACGAAGTGCAAGGGTCTACAGTGCAAGGCGGTAAATTTCGCGGGCATCGTCCTTTGTGAGTTTCTTAAAGCTGCCGAAGGGTTCGCCCTTGTTTTCCTTGAGCGTGGGGATAAGCTTTTCGATGTCATCCTCACACACATCCAATTCGGCAAGCGTCGTGGGCATGCCGAGCGAGGCGAAGAATGCACGCGTCTCGTCGATGGCGGACAGCGCGTCAGCCTCCACATCACCGGTCGGAGCCAGGCCGAACACCTCGCGTCCGTAGTAGGCGAAGCGTGCCGGGTTCTCGGGATACACATACTCCATCCATGCCGGGAACATTACGGCCAGACCGGCACCGTGCGTAATCTCGGGATAGAGCGCAGACAGCTCGTGTTCAAGGCCGTGCGTGGCCCAGTCCTCGTGACGACCGACACCAGCGAGGCCCTGGTGGCAGAGCATGCCTGCCCACATGACGTTCGCGCGCGCGTCGTAGTTCTCCGGCTCCACCATGACGCGCGGCGCTTCGGCACGCACGGTTTTCATGAGAGAGAGGTTCAGGTTGTCCGTCACGGGCACCGCGCCTACATCGTCGAAGAAGCGCTCCAGCAGGTGGCAGAACATGTCGGTGAGACCAGCGGCCGTCTGGAACGGGGGTAGCGTAAACGTGAGTTCAGGGTTCATGAACGCAAGTTTCGGACGCTGAGCGTTGTTCGGGTAGCCCGACTTCAGCTGCAGTTCGTCGTTGGACATAACAGTGTTCTTCGATGCCTCGCTGCCGGCAGCGGGAATGGTGAGCACCACGGCGATGGGCAGTACGTCATTGGTGGGCTGCTTTGTTTCGAAGAAATCCCACACGTCGCCGTCATAGTGCGCGCCTACGGCCACGGCCTTTGCCGAGTCGATAACCGAGCCGCCGCCCACGGCCAGCACCCAATCAATGTTGTGCTCTTTACACAACCGAATGCCCTCGCGCGCAAGACCGATCTCGGGGTTCGGGCGCACACCGCCCAGTTCCACGTGCTCAATGCCTGCTGCGTCAAGCGTAGCTTTCAGCCGGTCAATCAGCCCGCTTTTGACGGCGCTCTGGCCGCCAAAGTGGATGAGCACTTTCTTCGCGCCGCGCTCGGACAGTTTTGCACCCACCTGCTCCTCCGCGCCACGGCCGAACACAAAATGCGTCGGCGACACGAATTCGAAGTTCTCCATCTGCGATCCTTTCAACCGATGATCTGCCGTTTGCATCATGATAGCGGAGTGGACACGCGCCGTCTCTCTCTAACTACGCAGAGGTATCCGGATGGGCGGAGGAAGGCGCCTACGCGCTGCGCTTGGGTGTGTAAACGCGTATGCAATTATTGGCTGGTTTTCTTAGTCCTTGTTCCCGACGAGGGAGTTCATGAGGCTGGAGACTATGCTGATGACGATGGAGGCTACGAAGGCGCTGCCGAAGGTGGCTATGTCGATGCCTACTTGGAAGATGCCGTTGGCGAGCCACGCGGCTATGTAGAGCAGCAACGTGTTCACTATCAGGTAGAAGATGCCCAGCGTGATCACGGTGATGGGCAGGCTCAGCACCTGCATGAGCGGCTTGATGCTGATATTGATGAGCGACAGAATAAGGCCAAACAGCGCGATGGCCGCCCACGCGTCCGTACCGCCCACCAGTTCAATGCCGGGTACCAGCCATATAGCCACGCCCACGGCAATAGCAGTCACCAGCCAGCGGAGAATGAATCGCATACCAAATCCTTTCGCACAAAAGTTCCGCACACTATACCGCGAACACCAAAACGCTGAACAGAACGGTCAACCAACCGTTACCGTTCAGCGTTCAAAATCAGCAAAGAAAGAAACAGGCGTGCTGCGGTGAGTCGGCCAGCCAGTTGCCGCAGCACGACGTCGGGTTTAGAAGCGCAGCGACAGGCAGCTTAGGCCGCCGTCGAGTTTGCGATACTCGCTCGTGTCTACCGTGAGCGTCTCGTAGCCGGCGTCCTGGACGGCCGCCAGAACGGTGGGGTAGCCCTCGGGCACGATGACGGTGCCGTTTACCCAGATGCAGTTCGCGGCGTAGGCCTCGTCCTCGGGAATCTCAATGCGGTTGTACTGCTCGAAGTCGGGCTTGGTCACGAACTCGCCGGACACCAGCATGTTGCCGTCTTCCAGATAGTTCACGCCCGTCTTCAGGTGTAGTACGTGCTCAAGCGGCACCTCGGAGCCCTCAAGGCCCCAGCCTTCCAGAATCTCGAAGAACTGGCGGATGCCTTCCTCGTTCGTGCGGGCGGAACG
>DSLMC04103__coassemble_289_pt1 | contig 63046 bp, 52 predicted proteins | sample DSLMC04103__metabat2_high_PE_001 | metagenome-assembled genome bin DSLMC04103
GCTACAAACTGCGCGCCCGCACGTTTGAGGAACATCGCGAGCGCATGATTCTGCCCTCGTGGAAGCACATCATGAACTATGAGAGCGAGTACATGAGCGTGGACGAGATGGTGGACGCCACCTACGACGCGGCGCTTGACCTGAACCGCATCAAGGGCGAACACGGCATTTTGGACGCGGGCATGGCGGCGGCCACCGACAAGCGCATCCGCGAGGCACGCGAGCAGATGAACCGCCTGGACGACGTGCTGTATAACGGCACAGGCCGCATCGACGCGCGACTGGGTGCACTGAAGGCCGAGTTCGAGCGCCTGTCTGAGAACACGGTGGCCGAGAAGTCAGAGTTGAACTGGGCGTTCGACGTGAAGCCGACACATGCGAAGCACTTGGCGAAGCTGTGGCTGACAAACGAGCCCGCCAACTTTGCGGCTAAGCTCACCGGGAAGTGGCGCTCGGCGGAAAGCGGCTTTGCGTACCCTGACCAGGAGAATGGCACGCTGTCTCCCGCGTGGAACCCGGATGGCACGCCCAACTGCACGTTCAAGGGCATGGCCGTGGACGGCATCGCCGACGGCCGGGCGCTTGCCGACGAGACGGGTGCCCAGGTGGCAGCCTTCGGTAGCGTAGTGGCCCCAGGCTTTTCGCCGGAGAACACGAACGAGGCCTTCGACGCCGCGAACGCCCAGCTAGAAGCCGGCCGCGCCGGCACAGGCATCGAGGCTGGCGTACACGCCGCCATCCGCGAGGAAGCCCTGCGCACCGTAGAACGCGACCCGTTGCTTGAGCAGATGATGGCTGAAGAACGCGAACGAGAAGCGGCGCTTGCCCGCGGCGAAGTGGCCCGCACCGTCCCCCGCGACGCCGGTGGCCTCCAAGGAGCCGGCGGCCTAAAAGGCGCCCGCGAAGCCCGCAAACTGGAAAAGTTGCGTGACCGCAAGGTGAACGATGATTCTCAGAACTAGTACAGGGTGCAGGGACGTCTTCCGCACGAGTCAACAAGAAAATCCACGCAAAATGGCAGAAAATGCCGTTTATGTACGGATTTTCGCGCCCAAAACCTTGGTGGGTCGTTTAGCTCATAAAGAAACCCCTGATCGCGCGTTTCGCACGCGGATTTTAGAACATCCAATCCGTACACAAACGGCATTTTCTGCCATTTTGAGCCCAATCGCATGTCGCATGTCGCGACCACTTTCAGCACCTCTCAGCAACGCGACATATGCACACGCAAAGGGCCTTTCCTTCATGACCAAACACGACTTCAGGAGAAACCCGTGAGTATCGATACTGCTACTGGCCAAGAGGCGCCTGCGGAGATTTCTGCGGAGCGGGTGAAGGAGATTTTTTCTGCCATTGCGGCGAAGTATGAGCGGTTCAACGCCGTGTCGAGTTTCGGCGCGTACAAGGCGTGGCTTGCTGGCATGATGCGGCAGGCTCCCATCAGCGCCGATGCTGACATGCTTGACATTGCGGGCGGCACGGGCGACGTCACTTTCACCGTGGCGCGCGCGAAACACCCGCGGCACATTCAGTGTACCGACCTCGTGAACGAGATGCTGGATGTTGCGCGCATGCACTACGACGAGGGCAAAGCCGATGGCGTGCCGGTGGACTTCGAAGTGGTGGACGCGCAGGACATTCCCTATGCCGACGCATCGTACGATGTCATCACTATGGCGTACGGCATCCGCAACATGCCCGAGCGCGACCGGGCGCTCGCCGAGATGTTCCGCGTGCTGAAGCCGGGCGGCGCGCTGGTGTGCCTGGAATTCTCCACGCCGCCGAACCGCATGTGGCGGGCGCTCTACACCTTCTACCTCAAGCACCTCATCCCCTTCTGGGGCGGCCTCATCACGGGCGACCGTGAGGGCTTCGTGTATCTGTCGCGTTCCATCCAAGCCTTCCCCAACCAACAAGGCCTCGCCGCCATGATGGAACAAGCCGGTTTCGTGGACGTGACCTGGAAAAACTACACCGGCGGCATAGCCGCCGTCCACGTAGCAAAGAAGCCGGAAGCGTAGGCGGCTCTTCGCTTTAGCGCACCCAACTCAGAAATGATAATTACGATTATCATAATCGTAATTATCATTTCTCCCTTTCTACCTTGTTACTCTACGCGGAGCATGCGGTAGCCTATGCCTACGTGGGTTTGGAGGTAGACGGGGTTCGTGGGATCGGGTTCTATCTTTTTGCGGAGGGTGGCCATGAAGACGCGGAGAGACGCGCGGTCGGAGGCCAGCGCGCTGCCCCACACCTCTTTCAGCAGGTAGTTATGCGTGAGCACCTTGCCGGTGTTGCGGGCGAGCAGGCAGAGCAGCTTGTACTCCGACGGTGTGAGGTGCACCTCTTCTCCGTCGCGCGTCACACAGGCCGAGGCGTAGTCGATACGCAGCGCGCCGTTTTCATACACCGCTTCCTCGGGGCCGCCCTTGAGCGCGCGTTCGCGGTCGAGGCGACGCAGTGCCACGCGCAGGCGCGCGAGCAGTTCTTCCACGGAAAAGGGTTTCACCAGGTAGTCGTCGGCGCCGGCGTCGAGCGCGACCACCTTGTCGGCATCCTCAACGCGCGCCGACAGCACAATGACCGGCAACGCCGACCATTCGCGCAGCGTGCGGATAACATCCACGCCGTCGCCATCGGGCAGTCCCAGGTCAAGAATAACCAGGTCGGGCGGCTGCGACGACAACTCCAACAGCGCCTGAGCCACCGTCTTAGCCTCGCGCACCGCATACCCGTGCACATCAAGCGTCGTGGTCACCAGGCGGCGCACCGCCGCGTCGTCCTCCACCACGAGTATCCGGTATTCCTCAGCCACGCCGTTCCTCCCGCCGCTTCTCGCCCACCACATCATCTGCATTCACCGCCGGCAGCGAGAACGAAAACTCGCACCCGCGCGGCTGCACGTTGCGCACCTCAAGCGTGCCGCCGTGCACCTCCACGATGGAGCGGCACAGCGGAAGCCCCAGGCCCATGCCGCGTTTGAAGTCGCCACTCTTGCCACTCGGCTTGCCGGTAGACCCATTGTAGAACAGGTCGAACAGGTGCTCGCGATCCTCCTCGGAAATGCCGGGACCCTCATCGGTCACCGTGATGCGCACGCGTGGCTTCCCCTGCTCACGCACGGCGGCCGCCTTCACTACCACGCTCCCCTCAACCGGCGAATAGGCAAGCGCATTGTTCACCAAGTTCACAATCACCTGAATGATGAGGCGCGCGTCCATGTCGGCCATGAGCAGATCGTCGGCCACTTCAGCGTGCACACGGCCTTCGCCGGCGCGCCGGTCGATGTGCTCTAGCGCCTCGTGCACCACCTCGCCCACCATCTCGGGTTGACGGTCAATCTCCATGGTGCCGTTGTCGATGCGCGTGATGGACAGCAGGTTTTCCACCAGCGCAATGAGCCAGTGAGCATCATCGTGAATGTCGCGGTAGAGGCGTTCACGTTGGGCACGCTCCATGGTGTCGCCATCGAGCAACAACATATCCGCATCGCCGGAGATGCTGGTGAGCGGCGTGCGCAGGTCGTGCGAAATGGTGCGCAGCAAATTCGAGCGCAACGTTTCTTTCTCCACCTTTACTTCCATGGCGCGGCGCTCTTCGGCCGAGGCAATCTGCTCGGCGGCTTGTCCGCACTCGTGCACAATCATGAGCAAGAGGTTCTTCTCGAACGCGCCAAAATCGGCGTCGTCGCTGGTGTCGCTAGTGTCGTCCATCACTACGCCCACCACGCCGTACACCACGTTTTTGGCGCTGACCGGCAGATAGAGGCAACGCGCGTCGGCAAGCGTACCCGTGGTGGCGCCGGCTCGCTCGTTGTTCGCGGCAACCCATGCGGCCACGGCAGCCTCAGTCGACGACACGAGATCGGCCGCTGACGCATCCGCGCCCTTGGTGCCAGGAACGTCGTGCACCTCCCCCTCACCCACATGTTCGTCGGCGTACAACCGGTACGTAACCACCGGGCGGTTGAGCAGTTTCACCACCTGGCCAGCGGTGGAGCGGAAGCACTCGTCCAGCGTAACGGCCGACTGAATGGTGCGGCTCGATTCCAGCAACACCTCCATGCGATACGCCCGGCGGGCGCTGCTTTCAGTCTGGCTCTTCATGCGCACGGCAAGCGAGGTGGCCAACAGCGTGCCCAGCAGCAGGAAGATAAACACAAACGACGAGTTCAACCCATAGGCGTGCAGCGTGAAGCGCGGAATGGTGAAGAAGAAGTTGTACGCGAGCATACTGCCAAGCGAAACCAGCACTGCGAAGAAAAACCCGTCGGCACGCGTGGCGAACAAAAGCGCCACCAGCAGATACAACATGAGCACCATCGAACTTGCCATGCCCATGCCGTAAATGAGCAACCCGATGGCCGAAGCGATGGCCACCGACGCCGCCGCCTTCCACGCATCACCCAGCGTGAAGCGGAAGCCCCGCTCTTCGCGCAGGCGCCCGTACTGTGCTGGGAGATCCTTCACTGGCACCACATCCACCACGGCGCCGTGCGCGAGCCGGGTAAGGCGGCTCACCAAACCCTCGCGAGCGAGCAGGCCCCCGCGCAGCCCGGTGGCGTTGCCCACCACAATATGCGTGACGCCCGCCGCCTGGGCATACTGGGCAATCTGGCGCGCGATGTCGTCGCCGTGCAGCGTGACCACACGTGCGCCCAGCTCTTCGGCCACGTCGATGTTCGCCCGCAGCGTGCGGCGGCGCGCTGCATCAAGCTTGCTGCTACGCGACGTTTCCATCACCAGTGCCGTGAACGTGCCGCGATATGCCTCGGCCATGTTCGCTGCCGCGCGAATGGCCTTCACGTTGCCGGCGTCTTCGGTGACATACACAAGCACGTCTTCGCCGGCTTCCACGCGCGGCCCCGCCTGGGCGCGTTCGGCCTTGCGGGAAAGCCGCTCGGCCATGCGGCGCAACGCAATTTCGCGCAGCGCCGCGAGGTTTTTCTGCGAGAAAAAGTTGCCAAGCGCCGTGCGAGCGCGGTCGGGCAGGTACACTTTGCCAGCCTCAAGACGCTCGATGAGATCGTCCGGCTCGATGTCCACCAGTTCCACCGATGCCGCCTCGTCGAACACGCGATCGGGGATGCGCTCGGCCACCACCACCTGCGTGATGGCGGCTATCTTGTCGTTCAAGCTTTCGAGGTGCTGCACGTTGACCGTGGTGAACACGTTAATGCCGGCGCGCAGCAACTCTTCGACATCCTGATAGCGCTTACGGTGGCGGCACCCGGGCGCGTTTGTGTGGGCAAGTTCGTCCACCAGTACAATTTGCGGGCGACGCGCGAGCACAGCGTCGAGGTCGAACTCCTTCAGCGTGATGCCGCGATGAGCTACCTCGCACGGCGAAATACACTCAAGGCCCTCCACCAGCGCCATGGTATCGGCACGTGTGTGTGGCTCCACATAGCCAACTACCAGGTCAAACCCTTTCTCCAGCACCGCGTGTGCCTCTTCGAGCATGGCATACGTCTTGCCTACGCCAGCTGCGTAGCCGAAGAATATCTTAAGCTTGCCGCGCGTGTCGCCTTCCGCCGCCTCTGCCTCGGCAATCTGCCGGAGAATAGCGTCAGGGTCGCGGCGCAGCGCGTAGTGATACGTTGAATCCGCCATGGCCGCCCTTTCCTTTCCGCTTACAGAATACCATCGAGCATAAGGTTCACCTTGAGCACGTTCACGCGTGCCTCGCCAAGGATGCCGAACTGCGGCTGTTCGGTGCAGGCGTCAATGATGGCGCGAATTTCGGACGCACTCTTGCCCGTAGTACGCACGAGGCGCTCCACCTGATACTCGGCTGCAGCTGGGGAGATATGCGGGTCGAAACCGCTGCCGGAGTTCGTCACGAGGTCGCTCGGGATGGGCTGGTTACCCTGCTCGGGATGGGCAGCGCGAATGCGGTCGACGCGCTCCTGCACGATAGAGGCGAACTCATCGCTTGCGGGACTTATGTTGGAAGGCGCGTACCACAGTACAGGGTTACCCGCGTCGTCGGTGAACGAAGTGGTATTTAGGCTGGTGGCGCGGCCCCACAGGTGCTTTTCATCCGTGAACTGCTGGCCGATAAGTTCACTGCCATATACGGTACCATCCACTTCAATGAGCGAGCCATTTGCCTGATGCGGGAAGAACAGTTGCGCAACACCCGTGACAGCTGCGGTATACAGCACACCGCACAGCACGGTGGCAACAAGGAAGAAGAGTACCCCGGTAATCCAGGTTTTTGCTTTGGTCATGAGAGTTCCTTTCCTTTCCAAGCGCACGCGTTATGCCACGCCAAGCGCGGTCAGCCCCATGTCAAGCAGCTTGATGGCTACGAACGGCAGCACCATGCCGCCCAGGCCATACACCAACAAGTTGCGCGTGAGCAGACTCTGCGATGAGGCTTCGCGATACTTCACGCCCTTCAGCGCCAGCGGAATGAGCGCCACAATAATGAGCGCGTTGTAAATGACAGCCGCGAGGATGGCCGTGGTGGGGCTGGTGAGGTGCATGATGTTGAGCGCCTCAAGCGCCGGGTACAGCGGCACGAACAGCGCGGGCACAATGGCGAAGTATTTAGCCAGGTCATTCGCTATAGAGAACGTGGTCAGGCTGCCGCGCGTCATGAGCAACTGTTTACCGATGCGCACGATGTCGATAAGCTTCGTCGGCGACGAGTCGAGGTCCACCATGTTGCCGGCTTCCTTCGCCGCCTGGGTGCCGCTGTTCATAGCCACAGCCACGTCGGCTTGCGCGAGGGCAGGTGCGTCGTTCGTACCGTCACCCGTCATGGCCACCATATGGCCCTCGGCCTGGTACTGACGAATGGCGGCTAGCTTCGACTCGGGCGTGGCTTCAGCAATGAAGTCGTCCACGCCGGCCTCGGCCGCTATCGCGGCGGCTGTCAAGGGATTATCCCCGGTAATCATGACGGTTTTGATGCCCATGGTGCGCAGGTCGGCAAAGTTTTCCTTAATGCCCTGCTTCACGATATCCTTCAAATGGATGACGCCGAGCACGCGATGGTCGCGCGCCACCAGCAGCGGCGTGCCGCCCGCGCGCGATACGCTTTCGACAGCACGGCCACATTCGTCACTGTAGGTGCCGCCGGCCGCTTCCACGTAGGCGCGCACCGCATCGGCCGCACCCTTGCGAATCTCGTGGCCCTCGAAGTCCACGCCGCTCATGCGCGTCTGCGCCGTAAAGGGGATAGACACCATACCCGAACCCTCAAGCGAGCGGGCGCGAATGTCGAAGCGCTCTTTCGCCAACACCACGATGCTGCGACCTTCGGGCGTCTCGTCGGTGAGGCTGGCCAGCTGCGCGGCATCGGCCACTTCTCGCTCGGTGGCGCCGTCCACCGGGATGAACTCGGCCGCCTGACGATTGCCGAGCGTGATGGTGCCGGTCTTGTCGAGCAAAAGCACATCCACATCTCCCGCCGCCTCCACGGCGCGACCACTCATGGCCAGCACGTTTGCCCGGTTCAGACGGCTCATACCGGCAATACCAATGGCCGACAGCAGCGCTCCAATGGTGGTGGGTGCCAGACACACGAACAGCGCCACAAGCGAGGTGAGCGTGGTTGGATTCGCAATGCCTTCAAGGTTCGCGCCGAAGCCGCTGAACGCAAAGAGCGACACCGACACCACGAGAAACACAATGGTCAAGGCCACCAGCAGAATTTCAAGCGCCACTTCGTTCGGCGTTTTTTTGCGCGCGGCCGACTCCACCATGGCAATCATCTGGTCTAGGAAGCTGTGGCCAGCATCGGCCGTCACGCGCACCACCAGCCAGTCGGACAGCACCGTAGTACCGCCCGTCACGGCCGAGCGATCGCCACCCGCCTCGCGGATGACCGGAGCAGACTCGCCCGTGATGGCGCTTTCGTCCACCGAAGCCGCACCCATCACAATTTCGCCGTCAGCGGGAATCTGCTCGCCCGCCGCCACGTAGAACAGGTCTTTCTTCTTGAGAAGGGCCGAGTTCACCTCATCAGCACGCAGGCGGAAGAATTCGGCTGGGTCGTCGACGTGCGTACCCTTCGCCACAAGGCCCTCGTTCAGTTTATGAGCCGCCACGTCGCGCTTCGCCGCACGCAGGGCGTCAGCTTGCGCCTTGCCACGACCTTCGGCCAGCGCCTCCGCGAAGTTCGCGAACAACACCGTGAGCCAAAGAATTATCGACACCGCCAACGTGAACGCCGGATACGTGTCGGCAATGCCGAATAGCGACAGGATGAACAGTACAAACGTGAGCACCGCCGAAAGATACACCATGAGCATGACCGGGTTTTTCGCCTGCTCACGGGGCGAAAGCTTCGCAAACGCGTCCCTTACGGCGCGCCTCGCGAGCGCGCCGGCGGCCCCCTGCCGCAGTGTGGTAGTTGTCATTTCTTCACCTTTCTACAGCACCATCATCAGGTGCTCGGCCACCGGACCCAGCGCCAGCGCCGGGAACATCGTAAGCGCGCCCACGAGCAGCACCATGAGGATGAGCAGAAACACGAACAGAGCATTGCTGGTTGACAGCGTGCCAGCACCCACTGCCACTTTCGGACGTGCACACAGGCTACCGGCGAGCACGCACACTGCCGCAAGGGGTATGAACCGGTTCGCGAGCATTTCAAGTGCCAGCACCACGTTGATGTAGGGGGTGTTCGCATTGAAGCCCGCGAAGGCCGAGCCGTTGTTGCCGCCGGTTGACACAGCCGCGTAGAGCACCTCCGAGAACCCGTGCGGGCCTGCGTTGTTCACGCTGGCAGCGGTGGCCGGGTCGAGGCAGAGGGCGGTGCCGCCTATCAGGATGAGCAGCGGCGTGGTCACGCATAGCACGGCGGCCATGCGCATTTCCTTCGGCCCCAGCTTTTTGCCCAGATACTCGGGCGTGCGACCCACCATGAGACCCGCAATGAATACCGTGAGCAGGACAAACCCAATCATGCCGTACAGGCCGCAGCCCACGCCGCCAAACACCACCTCGCCAAGTGCCATGAGAATCATAGGCACCATGCCGCCAAGCGGTGTGAAGCTGTCGTGCATAGCATTCACCGCGCCGTTCGATGCTGCCGTGGTAAATGCCGCCCAAAGCGACGAGTCGGTCACACCGAAGCGTGTCTCCTTGCCTTCCATGTTGCCACCAGACTGACCGTCGAGACCCATGTACACCTGCCCGTCGGCCGCCAGTTGCGGCGTGCCAAGCTGCTCAGCCACGGCGATGGCTACAAGCCCCGCCACCAGTAGAATAAACATAGCCGCAAAAAGGGCACGTCCTTGGCGACGGCCCGCAACGAAGCGTCCGAAGCTAAACACGCAGGTCACTGGTAAAAGCAGCAGCGAAAGACACTGGATGAGGTTCGTAAGCGGCGTCGGGTTTTCCAGTGCACTGGCCGAGTTCACACCGTTATAGCCGCCTCCGTTGGTGCCGAGCTGTTTGATGGCCACCTGGCTTGCTTGCGGCCCAAGGGGCACCACCGCCTGGTCAATAGTATCAACGGCAGCCGGATCGTCGGCAGCCACCACATCGCCTTCAGCCGTTACGCCCACCGGCTCAAGCAGTTGTACTTCTTCATAGGGCGCAAGGTTTTGCGGTGAACCCTGCCATACATCGGCAAGCGCCACCACCAGTGAAAGCGGCAGCAGCACGAACAGCAGGGCGCGCGTCACGTCCACAAAAAAGTTGCCGAGACCGCGCTCACCTTCGCTTACCAGGCCGCGGAACAGCGCAAACAGCACTGCCAGACCCACCGCCGGCGTCACGAAGTTCTGTACCGTCAGCCCGAGCGCCTGCGAAAGGTAGCTGAGCGCCGCCTCGCCGCTGTACGCCTGCCAGTTCGTATTCGTAACGAAGCTGACCGCCGTGTTAAACGCGAGGTCCCAGCTGAGGCCCGGCAGACCTTCCGGATTGCCCGGCAACACACCTTACAGCATGAGTAGGGCGAACAACCCCACCAGCGACACGGCCGAAAACGCAAGCGCGTTTATGAGGTAGGTTTTCCACCCCATGCTTTCGCGCTTGTCCACGTGGATGCCCCGGTAGATGAGGTTCTCCACCGGCACCAACACGCGCGAAAGCACCGTGCGCTCGCCAGCCATTGCTCGATTGAGGTACGCCGACAGCGGGAGGGCCAGCGCTACCAACAGCGCCAGGTAAACGCCGTATTCCAACAGTTCGTCCATCACCGCTCATCGCCACCTTTCAGCAGCACGGCGAACAGGTAAAGCGCAACACATACGCTCAACCCGCCCACAACCGCGGTCACGATTTCCATTGTCCTTCCTTTCCTTGAACGTGCTTACTTGAGTGGCGCCCGCAGCCTGCGTTCGCCACCACGCAAACCAGCATAGGAAGATGCGTGTGAACACGGCATAAAGATGCGCGCGGGAGTATTAAGATGGTGCAAAGATGGGCATGGGCGCGCGAGGCGAGTGGCGACGCGAGAGACGGGAAGGCGCGGGGCGGCACCTTTCATAAACGTGGCAACAACTTTCGGGCGAAAATAGAACAGGGAGTATGATTGCGCGCAGGGGTAAAAGGCGTAGGATGAGGATATGAATCAGGAGCTAACAGAAAACGACGAGCGGGTAGACGACGCAAAGGTGCGCGAGCGCAGTGGTGCGCGTGGCGGCGAGCGTTTGTGGACGCCGCTGTTCGCACTCATTGTGGCGATGACGCTGTGCACCTTTATGGTGGGACAGGGGCTGAACTCGGGCACGTCGGTGTATCTGGCACACGCGGGCGAGGGCGCCGCGTTCGCAGGCGTGCTGGCCGCTGTGTTTTCCATTGCCGCGGCGGTCACGCGTATTGTGTGCGGGCCCCTCATTGATAAGCGAGGGCGCTACCAGGCCATGTGCGTGGGCATGATGCTTTTGGCCGTGGGCACGGTGGCACCCGCGCTGGTGAATAACCCCGTCATGTTCGTGGCGTGTCGCGTGGTGCAGGGCATTGGGTTTTCGGCGGCCACCACCGCCTCGGCTACGGCAGCCGCCGACGTGCTGCCACTTTCCCGCTTGGGCGAAGGCATTGGCTACTACGGGTTGGGACAGGCGCTCGCCATGTCCATCGGGCCAGCGCTCGCGCTGTTTTTGGTGTCCACCGACCCAGCCGAGAACTTGTACTTTGGCCTAACCGCTATCTGCGTGACTGGCCTCGTGTTCACACTGTTCTGCCGCTACGAGCACAACCCGGCGCGTTTGCCCGCCACCTCGGCGTATCGCCGCAAGTGGGAGGCGCGCCGCGCAGCAGAAGTGGCGGGAATGACAGGAGAATTGGAGGCAGCGCAGACGGCAGACAACCCGGCCCCTGGTCAAAAGCCAGCCGCACGCAGCGCCGGCGACGAACCATCTCTAAGCGGTTGGCGCAGCGTTTTGGAGCCGCGCGCACTCCCGGGCGCACTCCCCATGCTGGTACTGAGCCCGGCCTTCGGTTTCGGCATCTTCTTCGTGGGGCTGTACGGCACGTCACTCGGCATAAGCAACCCCGGGCTGTTCTATACGCTGTCGGCCGTCAGCATGATTGTGGTGCGCCTGAATTCGAAATCGTTCATGGACCGCGTCGCGCCGATCAAGGTGTTCGCCGCCTCCACCGTGTGCGGCGTTGGCGCCTTCGCGCTTTTGCTGTTCGCAGGCGCAGGCGGCTCAGGTTCCGGCGACATGCCGTTCTACCTGGGCGGCATCCTGTACGGCGTGTGCCTGGGCATCAGTTCGCCGCTCAACCAGTCCGTCGCCGTGAAGAACACCCCGCCCGCCCGCTGGGGCGCTACCAACGCCCTGTTTCTGCTGGCCACCGACCTGGGCATTGGCATGAGCTCGCTCGTCTGGGGCCTCGTGAACGACTCCTTCGGCTTCGGCGCCACCATCCTCTGCGTCATCACCTGCATCCTCGCCGCCTTCCTAGTATCCTGCATCACCTACCCCCGCGAACGGTAAAACTCCGGTGCAACAGATGTCGATCTGGCGAACGATACCTTAGTACGGTTTGTCGAGGTCGGCGTGGGCTTGGGCGTCGGAGTTTAAGGGGTGGAATGCGCCCTGGCGGTAGCGGTCGAGGGCTACGAGGGCTATCATGCCGGCGTTGTCACCGCAGGCGGAAAGCGGGGGCATGACCAGGCGCACGTTCATGCGCTCGCACAGGTCCTCATACGCTGCGCGCAGAACGGGGTTGGCGGCCACGCCGCCTCCCAGGCAAAACGTGCGGGCACCCGTCTGCTCCAGCGCGCGCTTCGCCTTCGCCACCTGCACGTCAACCACGGCTTGCTGGAAGCTGGCGCACACATCGGGTACATTCGGCTCACGACCGGCCGCGCGCTCGTTGTTGATGTAGGTGACCACCGCCGTCTTCAGGCCCGACAGCGAGAAGCGCAAGTCACCCGAATGCAGCAGAGCGCGCGGGAACGCGATGGCATCCGCCTTACCCTTGGCCGCCTCGCGCGAGATGACGGGACCGCCGGGATATCCCAGGCCAAGCGCCTTCGCTACCTTGTCGAACGCCTCGCCCACCGCGTCGTCGATAGTGGCACCCAGCGTTTCGTAATCGCCCCAACCACGCATGTGTACGAGCAGCGTATTGCCGCCCGACACGAGCGACACCACCGCAGGCGGCTCGAAGTCGGGCGCGCCAATTTTGTTCGCGTAGAGATGCCCCTCCAAGTGGTGCACGGCGATGTAGGGCTTGTCCGCCGCCCACGCCGCACCCTTGGCGAAGGCCACGCCCACCACGAGCGCGCCTAGCAGCCCCGGCGCATACGTAGCGGCCACGGCGTCCAAATCGGCCCAGGTCAACTTTTCAATACCCAGGTGGGCGGCCGCCGTGTCAAAGCATTCGTCACACACGCCGCAGATGGCCTCAATGTGCTTGCGGCTGGCAATTTCTGGCACCACGCCGCCGAAGCGCGCGTGAAAATCAATTTGCGAAGCCACCACGTCGGACACCAGGTTGCCCTCGCCGTCCACGATGGCGGCAGCCGTCTCGTCGCAGGACGATTCTAGCGCCAAAATAAGTGGGCGTGTGGGCGCCTTTCGCGCAGCTGCACCTTGCGCGCACGCCGCCGATGCCGCCCGCGCGGCGTCAATCTGCAGCTCCATGCCCGCCACATCGCGCTCGGTTACGGGCAGAGGCCCTTCCATGATGACGGCATCTTCGCCGTCGGAGTAGTAGCGTGGACGGGTACCGAGCGAGCGGAACCCCAGCGACTCGTAAAGGGCCTGCGCCCCGCCGTTTCCTGCGCGCACTTCCAGCGAGCACGTCTGCGCACCCAAGTCGCGCGCATCGGTTGCCACACGGGCGAGAAGTTCACGCGCGATACCGCGCCTTCGCTGCGCCGGATCCACGCCCACCTTGAGAATTTGCACCTGGCCATCCACGATCCACCCGCCGGCATAACCCACCAGCGCGTCGTCCTCGTAGGCGGCCCACCAGGTTCTATCGCCCCGCGGCAACTCATCGACCACAAGGTATTCGTTCCAGGCATCGCTTCCCATAACGCGCGCTTCCAGCGCGGCCACATCAGCCGCATGCGCCGCATCAAGCGGCTTGTACGTGATGCCGTCAGCAGCAGGACGCGCGTTCAGGATGGCGGTATCGTTCATGCTCGCCCGCTGGTCGCGGCGCGGAGCCACATCCTGCACGCCCGTGTTCAGATTCTTGGGATCGTTCTTCGCCAGGCGAATGCGCTCGTTTTCCTCGGCGTCAGACAAGCGCGTGTACACGGGCAGCGCAAACGCCGGATCATGCCGACGCGCGTCGAACGGGTTAGCCTCCCCCGCCTGCCACGCGGCTTGCAACGCCAACAGAAGTCCACGACCCGTCGGCGTCCACAGGGCTTCGTCTAGCACCTCGCCACACGACGCAAACAATTCCCCATATTTCTTCAACGCATCGCCCGCAAGGCGCAATTGAGGAAGTGAACGTTGAGAACAACCTGTCCGGGGCGCCAGGGCAGAGCCCAGTCGCTCAGACAGTCCTCGCTTCGCTGCGGAACTCGCTTGGTGGGCCCCGCCCCGCCCCCCCTGCACAAAAAGGGTGTCGTCGACCAGCTCCTCAGCAGCAACTTCAGCCTTCACCACGCGGTCAGCCTCAAGGCGCTCCACGCCGGCATTAGACAGTACGTAGCGCACGGGATACACTTCCTTGCGCATGGCGTCGGCCACCACCGCTAGCTGCCCACGCACGCCCGCGACCTGGGCATTCCACGCCACCGCGTCGAGCGACGACACACCAACCAGTGCCACCTCAAGCGCCGAGGCAATGCCCTTCGCCGTAGCCATGGCAATGCGCACACCCGTGAACGACCCCGGACCGCGGCCCACCACCACGCACGCCACCTCATCGCGAGACACGCCCGCCTCGGCCAGGAGCGCGTCAACGCGCGGAAGCAGCTGGGTATTTGAGGCCCGATGCGCGGCAGCTTCCGCCGACGCAACCACCTCTACCGTGCGCTCTTCGGCATGCAGCGCGCCCAGTCCAATGGCAATGATTTCGTTTGCGGTATCGAATGCCAGCGCAAAACGCCGCCGCGCGGCCGCAGCGGCCGAGGCCACGGTCGGTTCGCCCTGCGCGTGCTCCGACCGCGGATGCTGTTCGCTCACGCGCCGCCTCCCGCTGCCTTCATCAGACGTGACTTCGAATCGTTCGCCCACACAAACAGAAGTTGCCGCGCCCTATCGCCACACGATTGCGCGCGAACGTGGCGGTTTCCGTCCGTGTCCAGCATGATAGATATTTCCAGATAGCTAAACGGCAGCGCCGAGGGGAACTTTTCGCCCCACTCGACAAACGACACGCCGTCGCCCTCAATAGTTTCGAAATAGCCGATGTCTTCCAGCTCAGCTTCGTCCTCAAGTCGGTAAAGGTCGAAGTGACGCAGCGGCAGCCGTCCCTCGGGATATTCAAGAAGAATATTGAACGTGGGGCTGGTCACCTGGTCGCGCACGCCCAACCCGGCGGCCACGCCCTGCACAAACTGCGTCTTACCGGCACCCAGGTCGCCCGAGAGTACCACAACGTCGCCCTCGTGAAGGTAGGGCGCCAGCGTGGACGCCAGCTGCTTCGTCGCCTCGGGCGAGGTGGTCATACGTGTGTAAGCAAGTCCGTTCATAATGGCGCTATGATACGACATCGCGCCCACATGGGCCAGGGGAGGCAACCGGAAACGGGAATCCTTCATCTGCGTGCGGTCGTTTTGCTCTATTATCGCTACAAACGTGATTTTGTTTGCATCCGCCGCCGTTCAAGGAGAAGCCTATGTCTGCCACCGCCACGCGTATCGAAACTGTCATGCAGAACCTCGCCGAGCGCAACCTTTCGCAGATGCTGGTCTGCGACCCGCGCTCTATTCAGTACCTCACAGGGGCGTATGTGGAACCCGGCGAGCGTTTTCTGGGATTGATTTTAGCGAAAGGTGCGGAACCGATGCTGGTGCTGAACGAGTTGTTCACAGCACCGGATGATTGCACCTGCACCGTGCGACCGTACTCGGACACGGACGACCCACTGGCTTTGGTGGCTGAGCTGTGCGATGCCGACGAGGCGCTGGGCTGCGACAAGAACCTGGCTGCGCGCTTTTTGATTCCCCTGATGGAACGCGGTGCCGCAGCGCGCTTCGTGCTGGCCTCCGATGCCGTTGACGACGCCCGCGCACTGAAGGACGAAGCGGAACGTGCCGCCATGCGCGCTGCCTCGCACACAAACGATGCCGCCATGGCTCGCTTCCGCGAACTGGTGCACGAGGGTGTCACTGAGTCGGAAGTGGCTGGTCAGCTGGAAGGTATCTACCGCGATCTGGGCGCGCAGGGCCACTCGTTCACGCCCATTGTCAGCTTCGGCGCGAACGCCGCCGACCCGCACCACGAGCCCGACAACACGCGCCTTGCCCCCGGCGACGTGGTGCTGTTCGATGTAGGCTGCCGCCAGGACGAATACTGCGCCGACATGACGCGCACCTTCTTCTTCGGCGAACCCACTAACCAGCAGCGCGAAGTGTACGAAACGGTGCGCCGCGCCAACGAGGCCGCGCGCGCCTTGGTGAAGCCCGGCGTACGCTTCTGCGACCTGGACCGCGCCGCCCGCGCGGTCATTGAGGAAGCCGGCTACGGCCCCTACTTCACGCACCGCCTGGGCCACCAAATCGGCCTTGACGTCCACGAACCTGGCGACGTCTCCGCCACCCACAACGCCCCGGTGGAGCCCGGCATGTGCTTCTCCATCGAGCCCGGCATCTACCTCCCCGGCAATTTCGGCGTCCGCATAGAAGACCTGGTCCTCGTAACCGAAGAAGGCTGCGAAGTCCTCAACAGCTATCCCCGCGAACTGACCGTGCTCTAGCCCCTTCCCCAACGCAAAGCGCGACCCCCGAACAAGTCCGGGGGTCGCTGGGAGGGAGGGAAGAAGGCAGATGTTATTCTGCCGCACAAGCCTGAAGAGCCAAAACCGTTAATCCCACGGCTCCTCAGCAGCGGCGTTCGTGCCAGCAGTGCGGGCGCCTAACGCCTCCGGCACGTTGCCAGCTCCTTGATAGAGCCAGCAGTACAACGAACCGAATTCACCACCCGCATACAGACGCGGTATGGGATTCCCCTCAGTATCGAGCACGTGATGTGCGCCATCGCGGACAGGGCCACCCTGGGTGTTAATGATGCCCAGGCCAAGTTCGCAGCCATAATAAGGAGGCTCGCTCACCGGCGAGAGCGCATCGGTTCTGCCAAATGCCGCATCGGCACCCGCCGCACACGCTTCGTTGTAAGCCTGAACAGTAGCAGCAAGCCCCGCCGGATCAACGCCAAGCTTACCTGCCAACTCTTCAATCGTGTCCGCTTTCACGAGCCAGCCCTTGTCGATTTCTGCCTGATTGTCATCACTCCACGTGTACCACTCATGGATGTTTGCCCAGTGGTTGCCCGCAGCCGATGAGCAGTTGTTAAACACCGGCCCCGCCTTCACTTTCGCGTTATCGCAGATGAAGAACATGGGCAGGTCCGCGTAGCTCAGCGTATCCATGCTGAAAGCGAGCTCGGGAATTTGAGACTTATCGTGCAGCGGACGCAGAATCTTGCGGTCGGACACCGTGCGTCCCGACTCGTTCACGAAGCGCTGGCCGCGTGCGTTAACCATAATGCTGTTGCTCCAGCACTCAAAATCGGTCCAGGTGAACCCACAAGAAACACCCACTTCTTCCGACGCCGGCTTGCAGCAGTGGCAGCCCCATTCAACCGAAGAGAAACCGCGAAGTTGTGCACCAATTTCGGTAATCATCTCAATGCCATCACCGGTGTTATACGGCGTGCCACAGGGATAAATAGGTACCTCGGGAGGATAGAAAGCGGTTTTCATCTGGTGGTTGTTCTCGAAACCGCCACAACACAGAATGACTGCCTTTTTCGCTTTGATAGCAAGTTGCGAGCCATCGGCGGCGGTGGCTAAGACGCCATACACTTCCCTCGTCTCAGGATCAAACACCAGTTTCGAAGCCGGCGTTTCGTAGCGCACAGACACTCCGGCGGAAGATTCCACCACGCCTTTCAGGAACGTGAACAGGCTGAATCCGTTTCCGCCCACCTTCGCGGAAGTGGGAAACGCAACAGCGGATTCAAGAGCACCATACATCGAGCCCTTCGTGGCGTTGGTTTCGACGTTCGCCCCATGATCGACCAGCCATTGCTGAAGCGTGGACGATTCTTCCAAGTAGCCCTCAATTTCTTCGTCGGTGGTTGTGTCGGGCATCTGATAGCGAATGAATTCAAATGCCGTATCAAGATTGTTGGGATCGGCCAAACACATAGTGCCACCCGACACGGACGTGTTGCCGCCGGCATCCTTCTCGGATGCCTTTTCAAGGATGATAACGCTCGCGCCAGCCTCCGACGCGTTGATGGCCGCAGCTGCCCCAGCGCCTCCGAAGCCAACGACAACAACGTCAGCTTCTTCACTCCACTCAACCGAAGACACCGCAGCGCCCCCGTTGCCTGAAGCAGCCGAACAGCCGGCCAGCGACAACGCCCCCAGCGAAAGGGCGGATGCCCCTCCCAGTACGAAACTGCGCCTTGATAATGATGCACTCATATCCCTCTTCCTTTCTCCTTGTTTCTTACCCACTCTGCACACGACTATCGGTGGTCGTGGCAGCTGTAGCACGATTCGAATGTTTTTGTGTGATGGCAGGAGTCGTAGCAGTAATCAATGCCTGCCGAAGCGCGATGCATGGTGTGGCACGTTGCGCAAGGAAGAGGCTCGCCCGTCACCTCGTGGGGGCTTTCGTCTTTCCCATAGTTTGTCGAGAACGTCATTTCATGCGGATTGACCGCCGTGTCCTTGCCTGCCGTATACGACGATGTTGCTTGCACGATGTCCTCACGCGTGTGACATCCGTCTCGCAGACAGAACTCATCGTCCGTATCCATTTTCGCCAGCGGCACGCGATAGTCGCCACTCAACTGAACTTGTAGTTCGGCAAGCTGGGTTTGCGGATCTGCCTCATGACAATCGAGACACACAACACCTTCCCCGGCATGCTGTGCAACCAAAAACTGATCGCCCTCATAGGTGTTCAGATACGAACCCATCGTGTCGTGGCACATGGTTCCGCAAAAGCTTGGCTGCTCATGCCACACCCAGAAACCTGCTCCGGCCCCTATGATCACCACCGCAATGACGGAAAGTACCGTGACCACGCGCCGCCGCTTCAATCGCTTGCGTGAATCGTTTTGATTCAGCGGCTCCGTTTGAGGTTCTTCGCAGCCCTGGCTCTGTTTTTCGGTCATATTCATCCTCCTTCCCTTCCTTCCCGGTGGCCCGTGCCCGCAGTATCGGCCCGTGGCGAACCAGTGGCTAGAGACATGAAAAAGGAAACGCGGCTCACCAGGGGGACATCTTTGATGTCTCTTGCCGAGTAGCGCAATCCATAGGTACGCTAGGGGGAATCTGTGGTAGCGTGCGACGGCAGGGAGCGTGCTTGGCTCGTTGGGGAAAGATCCGGGGGGATGTTGGCATGGCTGAAAGACGGGAACTGAAAGGGGCTACCAGCCGGCTCTCGCAGTTGGCCTCATCGTTTAACGTGTCGCTCCTTGGTATTGCCGGCGTGCGCATTTGGCTTGGCTGCATACCGTACGACCAACGAGTGCTGGGAGATGGCGGCTGGGGGCTGCTGCTGAGCACCTTGTTCCGCGGGCTGTTTCCTTTGCTGGTAGTACTCATACTTCGCGGGCGGATGCCAAGCGCCTCCGTGCTGAGAGCACTCAACGGAGGATGTACGATCGTTCTCATTGTGCTGGGAGAACTGCTGTGGATGGGAGTGTGTGGGGACGCTTCGCTGGTGGTCTTGATTGTAGCAAGCATGGCAGCCGGGTGGCTGTATGTCGAATGGGGCGAAGTCTACGTCAGACTCACGCTACAAAAGGCTACGCTGTACACGTGTCTTTCACTGGCCGCTGCGGCCATTGTTGTTATAGCGCTTTCTTTTGCGCCCCCATTTGTGACTGGCCTTGCCTTGCTGGCCTTTCCGCTCTGGGGATGTTTCGCGTTCACGCAGTCGCTCGCGAGGGCACGACGGCTGCCCGACGAGCGAAACGCACGTACGCCGCTCTTTTCACTGAGAGGAGATGCCAAGTGGATCGTCTCGCTGGCCATTTATTCAATCGTGTGGGGGATTATGCAGGCACTGCCTTTCGGAGGCGTGGCCGAGCCGACTTCTGTGTACCATGTGGTGTACCGCGTGGCTGGGGCGGCTATCGTTTTCGTGCCCATCGCGCAACTCTACCTGCTGAAAAGCGATTTCAATCTTCTTTCCATTTGGTACATCATCACAGCAGCCACCACGGTGAGCTTCCTGATGGTACTGATGAGCAATGGAGAGCTGAACAGTGTCGCCCTCACGCTGTTCGCCGTGGCAAATTATCTTATCCTCGCCTATTGGTGGATTCGTATTATCGACTTCACTCAGCGATCCGACCGGCCAGCATACGTCATGTTTGCGTTCGGCTGGGCAGTTATGCTGGTGTTTTTGGCACTTGGTGAGTTCATTGCGAAGTGGATCAGCCATTTGGATAATGCGCTGGTCATGCTGGTGTCGCTGGGCGTATTTATGGTGGTAGTGCACCTGACTACGTTGCTCCGAACTGGGAAGACAACGTCGCGCAGCGCAGACGAGCCCCAAGTTATTACCGGACTCGACGAGCCAAGTGCTGATCTTCAGCAGGTTATCGAACGCAGCATTGAGCTTGCTTCGATCGATTACCACTTCACTAAGCGCGAGAAGGAAATTATCGTACTGCTCAGCCAGGGAAGAACGCTCCAGTTTACGGCCGATCAGCTGGGCATTTCGCTGAACACGGTACGCGGGCACATGAAGCGCCTCTACGCGAAGGTGGATGTTCACTCCAAGGAAGAGTTACTTGACCTCCTTGAAGCGTATCGCGAAACAACCCAGGCCTAGCCCTTGCGCTAGCGGTGGTGTTTCATGCCGGCGCGGCGGGCGGCGGCTTTGGCGTCTTGGAGGCGTTTGCAGTCGGGGCAGGTGGACATGAGGGCGCGAGCGCGGGCAGCGTCGGCGTGATCTTCCTGCTCGAGCAAGGTGTTTGCGAACTCAAGTTCCTTGTTCGTGGCGTAGTAGCGGCCACACGTTGCGCACTCGGCCAGGGTGAACAGGCAGCGTTTCGGCAGTTCGGGCTCGTCGGCAAAGGCGGCGTCCTCGATGAGGGTCATGGCACCCGTGGGGCACACGGGCACGCAGCGGCCGCACTGGGTGCAGTCGAACAGGTCGAGTGTCCACACGAGCAGGCCTTCGTCCTCGTCGATGAAGATGCGGATGGCGCCTGCGTCGCACGCCACCGCACAGGCGGCACACGCAATGCAGGCGGAGAAGTTGTGGTGCGGCTTACCCTCCGCCACGCGCCTGGTGCGGTCGCGGCTGGAAATGGGGTTCGGAACGCGAGGTTTCACGGTTGCCATCAGCGGTTGACCTCCCCAAAGTCGTCGGCGTCGAGCAGTGCGCCGCGCATGGCTACCTCGGTCATCTCAATGGCCTCAAGGCGGCGGTTCTTCCCAAGCGCTTCCAGCATACCCTCATCAACCAGGTGCAATGCCTTGGTGGGGCACGCGTCCACGCACCGCGGACCATCTGCGGACTTCGCGCAGAGGTCGCACACCACCACGCTCGTGTAGGCGCCCGTCTCCTTTTGGCGCAACAGACCTGATGAGCGAGCCGACGACGCGCGGCTATACGGTGCAGCCTTCACGTGGGCCGTCGAAGGCGCGGACGGATAGATGGCACCGAACGGGCACGCGAGCGCGCACAAAAGGCAGCCGGTGCAGCGGCCTTCGTCCACCTGCACACGGTCGCGCTCCTGGTAGATAGCGCCCTCGGGACACACCGACAGACAGGGGGAACCTTCGCACTGGTGGCACGTCACCGCCGCCGACACCTCGCGCGTCTTCACGAGCGAGATGCGCGAAGCCGGACGCAGCGCGCGGCGGCGATGACTCTCGCTACAGGTGACGCGGCACGCGCCGCAGCCAATGCAGCGTGCAGGATCGGAAACGACGAAGCGGTTCATACGAGCGTCTCTTCCTCGCCGTCGGCGTAAAGGGCGCGGCCGGCCACTTCGGCCTCGTGCGGGGCGAAGGCGAGGGGGATGGGTGCGGAAGCGGCGTCCTCGGTGGACACGTCCTCAGGCGCTGGCGCGTCCACCGGTTCCGGCTCCGGCGCGGGCGGGTTCTGCCGGTCGGCCTCGGCCGCCAGCTGCGCCTTCAGTTCGGTATAGCGCTCCACCAGGTAATCTTCAGCCCAGCGCTGATCGGGGATGAGTTCCACCTCGCACGCGCTGTACTTGTCCTCGGGCGTACCGGACTCGCCGTCCACCACGTGCAGCGTGAGTTCGTTGCACTTGCCGATCCACCACTGGTAGGTCATGTACACGGCGCCGTCGTTCACGCGCTCGTCCACGGCGGCGCGCGCGAGCACCTTGCCGCGGCGCGACGTCACCCACACCAGCTGCTCTTCCTCGATGCCGCGCGCGTCGGCGTCGGCGAGGCTCATGCTCACGTAGCCGGGCTCGTCGGCGAGCGCGGCCAGCGCCTTGCAGTTGCCGGTCATCGAACGGCACGAGTAGTGCCCCACCTCGCGCACCGTGCACAGCACCAGGGGATACGCGTTGTCTGGGCGCTCCGTGGGCGGCTGCCAGTGCGCCGCCATCAAATGGCCCTTCCCATCAGGCGTGGTGAACGCGCCGCCCGCGTACAGCTCAGGCGTGCCGTTGTTCGCGGGATCATCCGCCGCGTCGGCAAAGATGGGCCACTGTGCGTAGCCCGTGCCTGCCATCTTCTCGTACGTTGCGCCGGCGAACTGCGGGCAGAGCGAGCGCACCTCGTCCCAGATCTCGCGCGTGTTTTGGTACTTCATGGGGTAGCCCATGCGCGTAGACAGGTCGGCGAAGATCTCCCAGTCGTGGCGACACTCCCCCTTTGGCGGCAGTGCGGCCGTGGTCAGCTGGAACGAACGGTCGGACGCGGTGTACACAGCATCATGCTCGGCCCACGAGGTGGCGGGCAGCACCACGTCGGCGAGCGCGGTGGTCTGCGTCATGAAGATGTCCTGGCTGATAAGCAGGTCGAGGCCTTCAAGCGCCGCACGCACCTGCGCGGTGTCGGGCTCGGTTTGCAGTGGGTCCTCGCCAAAGTTGTAGAACGCGCGAATTTTCCCCTCAGCCACGCCGTGCGGCAGGTCGGTGAGCTTCCAGCCGGGCGCAAGCGACAGACGCTCCTGGGGCACGCCCCACGCGGCGGCGAACTTCGCGCGTGCCGCCGGATCGTCCACGCGCTGGTAGCCGGGATAGAGGCTTGGCCACATACCCATGTCGCACGAACCCTGCACGTTATTTTGGCCGCGCACGGGCGCAAGACCGCTGTTCGGACGCCCAATGTGGCCCGTGATGAGCGCAAGCGCCGCGATGGCGCGCACGGTTTGCACGCCCTGCGCCTGCTGCGTCACCCCCATGCCCCAGCCAATGATGGCCGTCTCGGCCGTGGCGTAGCAACGCGCCGCCTGCCGAATGACCTCGGACGACAGACCCGTAACCTCTTCCACATCCTCGGGCGCGTAATCCTGCACGACTTCCCACCACTCGTCGAAACCGGTCGTGTGGTCGTCGATGAAGTCGAAGTCGGCCAGTTCTTCGTCGATGATGGTGTAGGCGAACGCGTTCAGAAGCGCCAGGTTGGAGCCGTTTTTGAGCGGCAGGTAGAGGTCGGCGATGCGGGCCGACTCGATGATGCGCGGGTCGCACACGATAAGTTCCGCGCCGCGCTCCTTCGCCTTCACGATACGGCGCGCCACGATGGGGTGGCTCGCCGCGGGGTTGTAGCCGAACAGCAAAATGCAGTCCGTTTCCTCAAGCGTGGGAATGCTCACGCTCATCGCGCCCGAGCCGACGCACTCCATGAGCCCAATGACGCTGGCCGCGTGGCAGGTGCGCGCGCAGTTGTCGATGTTGTTCGTGCCGAGGCACGCGCGCGTGAACTTCTGCATGACGAAGTTGGCCTCGTTGCCAGCACCGCGCGAGGAACCCGTGAGCATGACGGCTTCGGGGCCGCTTTCCTCGATGATGGCGCGCAGCCGTTCAGCCGTAAAGTCAAGTGCTTCGTCCCAGGTCACACGCTCAAGCGGCGCGCCTTTCGTGCGGCGAATCATCGGGTGGTAGATGCGCGGCGTGAGGATTTTCGTATCGTTCACGAAGTCGTAGCCGTAGAGGCCTTTCAGGCACAGCTCGCCCTCATTCGTGATGCCGGGCAGGCCCTCCGCGTCGATGACCTTGCCGTTCTCCACCACGAGGTTCATCTTGCAGCCGGCGCCGCAGTACGGGCACACCGCCATATGCTTTTCCATGAGGCTACTCCCCCTCGTTCAGTTCAGCGTTCAGCTTCATGCTGGCGTACGACGCCGTTGCGCGAGCCGCGGCCTTGCGCTTGCTCTGCCGCGCACGCTCCATGAACTCCGCGTCTATCAGGCGCAAAGCGTTGGTCGGACAGGCGGCCGCGCACGCCGGGCCGCGCGCACAGTCCAGACACAGGTCGCACTTCACCACCGTTGACTTCGTGCGCTTGCGCTTCTTTGCGCGCGCTCGGGCCCGCGCGCCCTTGGCGGACTTGTCATCCTTGGCGGCGGCTTCGGCCGCGGCCGCTTCCTCGGGCGTGGGCTCAGGTTCGGGCGGCAGCTTCTCGGTGACGATTTCCACCGCGCCATAGGGGCAGGCCAGCACGCAGTTTCGGCAGCCGATGCACTTGTCAGGATGCACGCCCACGTGCTCGTCATCGCTGTAGAGGCAGCCCGTCGGACACGCGTCCACGCACGGCGCCTCGGCGCAGTGATGGCAGCCCACGGGTGCGGAAATGGTGCGCGTGGTGACTAACGTGAGACGCGGAACAGCCACATCCTCTAGCTGGTCGTGGCGCATGAGGCACGCGGCCATGCACGTTTTGCAGCCGATGCACACCGACGGGTCGGCGATGATGAACTTCCGGCCGACGGGTATCGCAGCGCGCACGCTACCGGCCTCCCTCGCGCGCAGCAAGCGCCGCCTCGGCCGCAGCCACCGTGTGCGCCATGGTGACACTGGTCGTGACCGTACCCAACCCGCCCGGCACCGGCGTGATGGCTCCCACCACCGGTTCCACCGCTTCGAAGTCCACGTCTCCACAGATGTTTCCCTGTTCGTCGAAGTTGATACCCACGTCGAGCACCGTCTGACCAGGGCTGAAGAACTCCGCACCGAACGCGCGAGCGCGCCCCGTAGCACAAATGACGATGTCAGCCGAACGGCAGAGGCTCGCCAAATCCTCCGTGCGACTGTGGCACATCGTGACGCTGGCGTTGCGACGCAGCAGCATCATGGACACCGGCTTGCCCACCACCAGGCTGCGCCCCACCACCACAACGTGCTTGCCCTCAAGCGGCACGTCGTAGTGCTCCAGTAATTCAATGCACGCCGCAGCCGTGGCCGGCGGAAAACCTCGGTCACCATCGGTGAACACTGCCGCAAGCGAAGCAATCGTAATGCCGTCGATGTCCTTTTCCGGTGCCAGTTGTTCGCACGCCTGCACCTCGTCAATATGCGCAGGTAGCGGGCGGAACAGCAGGCAGCCGTGAATGCTGGGGTCCTGGTTGACCTCGTAAAGCGCGGCTTCCAGCGCCTCTTTCGGCGCGCTCTCATCCAGCACGAAGAGCCGCACGGCAACGCCGAGCGATTCGGCGCGCTTGCGAGCGGTGCGCTCATAGGACAGGTCGTCAGGGCGCTCACCCATGCGCACGATGGCGAGCGTCGGTGTGACACCGGCCTGCTCAAGTGCGTTAACGCGCGGCGCGAGGTCGGCCGCTAGGCGCTCAACGACGGGTTTTCCGGTAAGAAGGGTTGCCATGAAACGGTACGCTCCTTTTAAGAGACGGAAGTTTTCACGAAATCGAACAGCTCGTCGCAGCGTTCGCGCGTACGCGCAGCCAGTGACTCAGTTTCGCCCCGGTAGTGCGCGGCCAGCGCCGGGTCGTCCATTGAGGCGGCGTTGATGAAGATGTTGAGGCTGGCACCGTCCGAGGCCGCACGGGCGAAGGCCGCGGCAACGCCCGCGTCCGAGCGCGCCATCACGCTGCCGTGATGAGCCAGGTAGTCGGCTTCATCCACCACTTCAGCCACCGCGCGCATGATGGCAAGCGGCACGTCGCACGCGCCAACAAGCGCCTGTTGAAGTGCGGCGTTTTTGGCCGCCTGCTCTTCGGGCGTAGCCTTAGGCAGGCGGTAGGCGGCCGCCAAAGGCTCAAACGCGCGGGCATCTTCGTCCGCCAACGCAACGAGACGCGCCCTCAACGTGGCAAGGCACGCGAGCGAGGCCTGCACGTCATCCTCCACATCGGCGTAGCGCTTCTTCCCCACCGTGAGGTTGCCCACCATGGATGCGAGGGCCGCAGCAAGCGCGCCCACGTACGCCGACGCTCCGCCGCCGCCCGGCGTGGGAGCGGCGCTGGCCAGCTCATCAATAAACGTGGTGTCCATAGGCTGCTCCTTAGCTTCTTGTCATCACTTAAGCGAGACGCGCGAGCACATCCTTCAACGCCGCGGCTCCGCCTTCGACAGCGCAGGCGGCCAGCTGCGTTTTGAGGGCCGCGAGGTCCGCCATCTGCTCGTCGTGCGCCTGCATGTCGCGCACCTTCACCTGACCGGCGGCCAGCTCGTCGGGGCCCAGCACCACCACGGCGTGTGCGCCCAGCTTGTCGGCAAGCTTGAACTGGCTCTTCAGGCTGCGGCGCTGATGATCCATCTCACCCACCAGGCCGCCGTCGCGCAGCGCCTGCACGAGCGAGAACGCCTCGGCGCGCACCGAATCATCCACGCAGGCCACAAACACGTCGCAGCGCTGCGCCGCGGGCAACGTGTGGCCCGCGGCTTCAAGCGCCAGCACGCAGCGCTCGTAGCCAAGCGCCCAGCCGAATCCCGGCGTGGGGCGACCTCCCACTTCTTCGGCCAACTTGTCGTAGCGCCCGCCGCCTCCGATGGCGTTTTGGCTGCCCATACCTTCCGTGACCTGTACCTCAAACACCGTGCGCGTGTAGTAATCCAGGCCGCGCACCAGCGTGGGATCTTCCACAAACACCAGGCCCGCGCCCGTGAGGTACGTCTTCACCGCCTCGTAGTGCTCTCGGCAGTCGTCGCACAGGTGATCGGTGATCTTCGGCGCGCCCTCCATGACGGCAGCGCACCCGGGGTTTTTACAGTCGAACGCGCGCAAGGGGTTGGTTTCGGCGCGGCGCTTACATTCGTCGCACAACTCGTCCGTGTGCGTGTCCATGAACGCCTTCACCGCGTCGCGATACGCCGGACGGCACACGTCGCAGCCCATGGAGTTCACCAGCAGGCGCGTTGCCTCCACGGGAATGCCAATGGCCGCATAGAAGCGCATGAGCATGATAATGCCCTCGGCATCCACGCTGGGTTCCTCGGCGCCCAAGCACTCGATGCCTACCTGGTTAAACTGGCGCTGGCGACCCTTCTGCGGACGCTCAGCGCGAAACATCGGGCCCGCGTACAGCAATTTCGCGGGCGCGGCCCCTTGCGGCACCAGGTCGTGTTGAACCACCGCGCGCACCACACCGGCCGTGCCTTCGGGGCGCAAGCTCAGGCGGCTCTTCGCCTTCACCGTGCCGCCATCCAGGAGTTTCTTCAGGTTCTCGCCCGAGATGGCTGTGAACATTTCCTTCGACACCACGTCGGTAGCCTCGCCGATGCCGCGCACGAACAGTTCCGTCTGCTCAAACACGGGCGTTTCGATGGGCAGGTAGCCGTAGCGCCCAAATATCTCGGTCGCAATCGCCTTAAACCGCGTCCAATACACGGCCTCATCAGGAAGCAAGTCTTTCGTACCTTCAGGTGCTTGGAGTGCCATAGGTGCGTCCTTCGTGTCTCGGGATGTGGAATTACGCTATTGTAGCGCATACCGCGCACGCCCTCAGGCAGATGAAACCTCCAGGGAGCGAAGGACGTTGACGAGGGCGTCATCGGAGCGGTGGTTGAGGCGCTGCGCTAAGAGGTTGCGAGCCACGGAGAACAGGCCGGCGTCGGTGGCGGCTGCTGCGGCGGCGTCCAGCGTGTCGAGCACCTCGTCGGTGGGGGAAAGCGGGATGTTCGCCTCGCGCAGGATGCCGTCCACCTCTTCACGTTCGAGCGCTTCGATGCTTGTTTCGGCCACCAGTTCCTTGAGTTCGGCCATGGCTTGCAGCGCCACAACGGGCGCGGTCATGACGGACTTGAGGTAGCACGCGGCACCCGTGCGCGGCTCGCCGGCCTTCCAGAGGGCGTAGGCCAGCTGATAGTAGGCCACGGACACGTCGTTGACCTGGGTTGCTACGCGCAGGCACTCTTTTAGCACGGCCGAGGCGTTGTCCATGTCGCCCACCAGCATATAGGCGCGGCCAAGCTGGCGGTAGCCGGCCGCCGTGGCGGGGGCCAACTCTATGGCGCGCTGTCCGTAACGCAGCGCATCGTCCACCCGTTCGAATGAACGCTCCAGCAGGCTGACTATCTCCAGGTGGCAGAGGTAGAACGAATCGGGCACCAGCTGGACGCGACGACCCGCGTCGGCCTGCGCGCGCTCGGCGAGTGTGGGCACGGCAGAGGCAGAAGTGTCGGCCGGACGCGTGGATGCCTGCGTTTGCGCCTGCGCCGCTTCCCCGCCGTCGGCTGCCCGAAGCGCCTGGTTGTACAGCACACGCGACGCGTAGCTATCGAACGAGCGGAACACCGTGGTCGCGCCATCCACATAGCCATCGAGCGCCGCGGCTTCCGCCACCGCATCCATGAGCACGGCCACTGCCTCCTGCGGGTCGCGCTGCGCGAGCGTGCGGGCGCGGCCGAGTGCAGTTAGGCAACGGTCCTCGCCCAAGAAGCACACCACCACAGCGTTTTGGTCCTCGGTATCAAGCGAGCCTTCCGCAAGCGCGGCCATCAGGCGCGTGCATGCCGACGCCGTGAGGTCGTCGCCTCGCTTTTCGGCCGCATCCTGCTCTTCGCGCACCACGCGAATAGCCTCGGTCGCGCTAGCCGCACACGCAATGCGGTCGGCCAGGCCCTCGCCGATGCGCCGACGATACGCGTCAGCCACAATGCGCACGTCAGCCGCTCGCGTCGCGCCAAGCGCCTCCTGTGCTTCAGGTGGAAGGGGCGCATCCTGAGCCTCGGGCAACTCGCGGCGCAAGGCGGTGGCAGGCAGGGCGTTTATCAGCGCAAACGGGTCGGCCGCCGGCAGATCCCATACGGCGCCGCACTGCGCAAGCAGCGCGAGGGGGTCAGCCTGCGGCGCAGCGCGGAACTGCCCCGACGCTTCATAAGCCGCGCGAGTCAACGTCACCAGAAAGAACGCCGGCTCGTGCGCATCCTCGGGGAATTCCCCACCGCGCTTTACGTCAATCTTGCGGTCACCTGCCGCCCCGCTGCCCGCGTGCGCCGCGGCCGCACCGAGCGGTCGGGCCGCCACATCAACGCGCTGGATCTGCGGCGACGCCTCAAACGCCACCGACGCCAGCAGCAGCCCCACGCGCGCAGCGTAGCGACGCGCCTGCGCGTCACGTTCGGCCTCCCCCATCGGCACCCAGCCCTGCTGCGGCGCATCCACCCAGCGCCACGCGGGCATGAGCGCCGCGTCGGGCACCGTCATGTCGAAGGCCACCACGCCTTCCGCCACGTTCGCCCGCATCTGCGCCTCAACGCGCACGGGCAGGCGCAGGCGCTCCAAGACGGCACCCAGACGACAGCGCACCTCCCATTCGCCGCCTTCCGCGCCCGCAGGCGCTCCAAGAATGCTCGCGTCGGGAAGTGGCTGAGTTCCGGCCGATTCAAGCAGATAGGCTTCCCAGCGCGCGCAGTCGATATCGGTGGCCAGCGACGCGCGGTCGCCAAACGCCTCCTCCATCAGCAAAAACCGGTTGAGCGCACTCTCAAGCGCCCACACGGTGCGCCGCGACACGTTCGCCCCTTCGCTCTCGCGCGCCACGTAATACGTGTTGGCATAGCGAACGGTGCGCACCAGGCGGAGCGCGTCGTCAGGCACAGCGGGTGCCTTCAGCTCATCCAGCCCCGCGTCGGACAGCCAGCGCGCCAGGCTGCGCGCAAGTGCGGGCGCGTGCACCACCGGGTCGTTTTCCGCGTAGCGCACGTCGTCAATGATGGAGCGCAACCCCGGCAAGAGCCAGTCCGCCGACAGGCGCTCGTGCACAAATTCCAGACCGCGTGTGGGAATTTCCGCGCCACCGGCCATTTTCGGCCGATAGACGAACGCCAAAAAGGCGCGCGCCATGGCATCGTCGTACGAAAGATCGACGCCATACGGCCCGAAATCGTACCAGGAATCCTCCAAGGTGTAGCGGCCGTGCGCGCACGTGTACCGCGTCACCTCCCGCGTATCACCCTCCGGGGTGCGCACCTGCACACACCCGCGCTCAACACCGGGAGTGTCCTGATCAGCGAAGAAGGCGAAGGAAAGATCGGGCTCGCGCGCAGGTGGCGACACCGACGCAAAATTCTGTGCGAACACGCGCCCGAAGCGGTCGACATAGGCAAGGATGATGAACTCACGCTTCCCGAGGAACTTCACAATATAGTGGTCGCCCTTGTTGGGTGCGGCGCACGCACCGGTGATCCAGCCGAAGACGGGCGCGGATTCAGGCGTAGGCGCGGGCACAGCCCCGGGCGATCCCGCAACCGCAGGCGTCAGCTCAACAGGAGCAAGCGGCGGCACCGCATCGGGAAGTTCACGGCGCGCCGCACCAAGAAGCGACGCCGTCGCCGTCAACGTATACACGCCATCCTTTTCTCCCGCCTGCCGCACACGTGCTCCTTTCTCTTTAAGCAAGCAGCATAACACGACCCCCGCATGTTGTCAGAACGAAGAAGCGCCCCGCCGCTCGACCGAAGTCGCGCTGCGGGGCGCCTCATTGCTGCGTGTGGAAGCGAATCAGTGATGGTGATTGCAGGCCTCGGCGGCGCTCATGATGGGCACCTCACCAGCGGCAACAAGCTTCGCCACCTCGCCCACCTGCGGCGTGCGGTTCTCGAAGTACACGGTGATGCCCGCCTGATTGAAGCCCATCAGCGGGCGCATGCCCATGCCAGCCGCCACGATGGCGTTCACACCGGCGTCGGCCAGAAGACCCACGGGGCGCAGGCAACCGCCCTCTTCATGCGGCGGGTTTGCCACCTCGGACGTGCCCTTGATCTCGCCGTCTGCAATCTCCACAATAGTGAAGCAATCGCAGTGGCCGAAATGGCCCGCGCGCTCGGACTCTAGCCCGGCGGCGCCCATCGTTGGCACCGCAAGTTTTATCGTTTCTGCCATGGTGACCCTTCTTTCCCGAGGCGCGTAACGCCCCGCATTCTGTCCTCCGGGGATAAACCCCGACGCTTGCCTCTCGTTGTTGCCGCCGGCCCGCTCACCCGCTAGCTCGCGTGCGAACCCGCGTCTTCCTCAGACGTGCGTCCCACCTGGGCGAGGCCGCCTTCCAGTAAACCCACCAGCAACTCGTCCAACCGCTGGCGCGCCCGCAGCGCATCCAACCACTGTTCGGCCAATTCCATGCCCTGCTCGGTAAGTTCGTACTCGCGCCTGCGCGGGCCGGACGCATCCTCACACCAGCGCGACACCACGGCGCCCTCTTCCTCCAGCCGCCGCAGGGACCGATACAATCCCCCCACGTCAACGTCCACTTCGCCATCGGTCATCTCCAAGATGGTACGGCGCATGTCGTAGCCGTAGCCTCCCGCGTACAGAAGCGCCGCCAACGCGGCAGGCTCCACCAGCGCGCCGCCGCCTCCGCCGCGCCTGCGGCAACATGGTTGCCGAGCACCAGAACCCTCACAGTCACCTCGCGGCATGGGCATCGCCTCCTCGTATGCGTGCGTCAGCTATATGACGTGAACATATATACTCCCAGAGCATCTATGTTGTCAACATATATCGGAAAGAAAACGTGCGAACGGAAGGGGAAGCAAAGGAACGTTTTGCGCGCTGCGCCACGCGGCACGCGCCGGGAAGGTGCGAACGCGCCCCTAGCGCACCTTCGCCGCTATAAACGCGAAGGTGGCTACCGCGAACACAGCCGAGAACGCGAACGCCAGCTGATACGGCAGCGCCGGCACCGCAGTTGCCGCAGATGAAGCGCCCACCACGGCAATAAGCAGCACCATTGCCGACGTCCCCAGCGACGCGGCCGCCTGCCGCCCCGCAATGGAGAACGACGAGCCATCCGTCACCAGGCGCCCCGGCAAGCCCGCAAGGCTCCACGAGATAAGAGGCCCCATCAGGCCCGACACGCCGAAGCCGCGCACCGCCTGGCAGAGCGTGGTCACCGCAAGCGGCGTACTTTCATCGAGAAACACCATTGACACCGATCCAACCGCCAAAAGCGTTCCCGACACCAGCGTCACCGGGCGCACGCCAAAACGATCGGTGAGCGCGCCCGCAAGCGGATTCAAAAACAGGGCCGCAATAGTACCCGGCAAAAGCACAATACCCGCATCGAGCGCCGTACCTCCGCAGAGCCCCTCCACATAGAGCGGAATAACCAGCGTCACGCCCATAAACGATGCATGGAGCAAGCACAGCACCACAAACCCAACGCTGTACTGCCCGGATGCAAATATCCGCATGTCAATAAGTGGGTCGGCCACACGCTTCTGTCGCCGCACAAACAGCACCAGAAACAACGTGCCTAGAACAAGCGGCCCCCACACAAAGGGGCTCGAAAGGGCGAAACTGCTTGCCTCGGAGAATCCCAAGAGCAAACCGCCAAAGCCGAGCGCCGACAGGGTAAAGGAACGTGCGTCGAACCGCTCCGAAGGGTTGCTCACTCCTCCGCGCACCATCAGCACCGTGACCACCGCCAGCAACGCCGCACCTACAACCAGCAGCACAAAGAAGCTGCGCCACCCCAGCGAAAAACTGAGCGCGCCACCAATGGTGGGACCAATGTTCGGCGCGAAGCCCATGGCGATGCCCGCCACACCCATGGCCGTGGCGCGGCGTCCCTCGGGAAAGCGCGTCATCGCAATAGTCTGCATGAGCGGCAGCAATAACCCCGTTGAAACCGCTTGGCACACACGCCCCGCGAGCAACACCGCAAAGCTTGAAGCAAGGCAATCGGCAAGTGCTCCCACCAGGAAAAACGCCAATCCTACCAGGACATGCACACGCGTGGAGAAGCGCTTCGAAAGATACGTAGACACGGGCACCGTAATGCCCAGTACCAACATATAGCTGGTTGTAAGCCACTGGCCAAGTCCCACGTCGAACGCGAACTCTTCCATGATCTCGGGAAGCATCGCATTGACGGCAGTCTGCGAAAGGTTTCCGAAAGCCGAGGCAAACATGACAATAACGAACAGCGCATACACCTGCCCGCGCTCGCTCCTAACAAACCCGCGCACAACATCCTCCTTCGATCTTTGTTATTGTTGAGTAGATGCTGTCGCGTTAGTTGAACGCTTGTTGCGTTTTTTCGAGGCCGGCCGTTACCAGCGAAAGCGCTGCTTGCGCGCCGCGGTCGACCGCGTACGTGAAGTCCTCGGCGGCTTCCTTTTTTGGCAGCGACAGCACCCAGTCTACCACGGGCATGCGTCCCGGGGGGCGGCCGATGCCCACACGCACGCGGAACCAATCGCGCGTGCCCAGTTTATCACAGATGGAGCGCAGACCGTTGTGGCCCGCGTGGCCGCCGCCGAACTTCACGCGCACGGTTCCGGGGTCGATGTCCAGTTCATCATGGATGATAATCAGGTGCTCCGCGTCCACGCCGTAGGCGTTCATGAGCTGCTTCACCGGACCACCCGACGTGTTCATGTAGCTTTGCGGCTTGGCTAGCACCAGGTCAACGTCGCGGTAGGCGCCCTTGGCCGTGAGCGCGCCACACTCGGTCTTCCAGTAGCGCGCACCCACCTCTTCCGCAATGGCGTCCACCGCGTCAAACCCGGCATTGTGTCGCGTATGCGCATATTCGTCGCCCGGATTCCCCAGGCCCACAATGAGGAACATCGTCACGCGAAACCCCTACTCGAACAACGACGCAACCGAGCCGTTGTTGTATACGTTGCTGATGGTTTGGGCGAACAGGGGGCCCACGGACAGCACCTTCACCTTGCCGGTCTGGCGGGCCAGCGGCACGGGCACGGTGTTCGTCACCACCACTTCTTCGATGCTGGAGTTCTCAATGCGATCGTACGCCGGGCCGCTGAACAGGCCGTGCGTGGCGCAGGCGTATACCTGCGAGGCACCTTTGGCTTTCAGCGTGGAGGCGGCCGCCACCAGCGAGCCGGCCGTGTCAATCATGTCGTCGTTCAGGATGCAAATTTTGTCCGTCACGTCGCCGATGAGCGCCGTGATTTCGGCCTGGTTGTGCTTCGGGCGATCCTTGTGCATGATGGCAATGTCGCAGTCCAGCATCGTGGAGAACTTCTTCGCCGCCTTCGCGCGCCCCACGTCGGGCGACACAACGCACAGGCGATCCTTGTCCAGCTGCATACTCTTGAAATAGTCAACGAAGATGGGCATAGCCGTCATGTGGTTCACCGGCAGATCAAAGAAGCCCTGGATGGCATCTTGGTGCAGGTCGATGGTGATAACGTTGTCCACGCCCGCGGCGGCCAGCAGATCAGCCACCAGCTTGGCAGTGATGGGCTCGCGCGCGGTGGCCTTGCGATCCTGGCGCGCGTAGCCGTAGTGCGCCACCACGGCAGATACCGAGCGGGCGGAAGCGCGCTTGGCGGCATCGGTCATGATGAGCAGCTCCATGAGCGCGTCGTTCACGTCGTAGCCTTCGGCCCCGCACACCGACTGCACGAGGAACACATCGGCGCCGCGCACGCTTTCCAAGTAGCGCGCGTAAATCTCGCCGTTCGCGAACTTTTCGAGCTTGACGTTGCCAAGTGAGACATCCAAATTCTGGGCAATCTCATCGGCGAGCTCGGGGTTGACCGACCCCGAGAACAGAGCCAGGCTCTTCTGCACTTCCGTCATGACATGCTCCTTCGTGTAGCTTGCTTCTCGTCTCTTCCCCGCGCCGCACGAATGCGGCGATTGTTCATTCTACCTTGTTCGGCTACGAGCGGCCCTGCTGGGCGCGTCTTTTTGCGGCCCAGCCCTCAATTTCGCGCTGATCAGGGCGTGTGAGAGCCAGCGCGTCGGGCGCCACGTCCTTCGTGATGGTGGAACCCGCGCCCACCACAGCACCCGCACCCACGGTGACCGGGGCCACCAGCATAGTGTCACTGCCAATGAACGCGCCGTCGCCGATGACGGTGGCGTGCTTGTGCGCGCCGTCGTAGTTGCAGGTGATGGAACCCGCGCCCACGTTCACGTCCTCGCCGATAGTGGCATCGCCAATGTAGGACAGATGCGGCACCTTGGAGCCCTTGCCCACCGTCGACTTCTTGATTTCCACGTGCGTGCCCGCCTTCGCGTTCTCGCACAGATGCGCGCCGGGACGCAGGTAGGCGCGCGGGCCGCACGTGGCGCCGTCGTCGATGCGCGCGTCAACGGCCACCGTTTCGTCCACGACGCAGCCCTGACCCACCAAGGTGTCGGTCAGGCGCGTGTTCGGGCCGATGACGCTGTCTTCCCCCACGCTGGTTTCGCCCAGCAGATACGTTTGCGGCAGCAGTTCCACGTCGCGCTCGATGCACACGTCGGGGCCAATCCACACCTGATCAGGAGCCATCATGGTCACGCCGGCGTCCATATGCGCGCGATTGATGCGCGCCTGCGCCTGGCGAGTGGCCTCGGCCAGCTGTGCGCGCGAGTTCACACCCAGGCACTCGGCGGGCTTATCGGTGGGAAGCGCCACCACGGGACGCCCCGCGGCGCGGCAAATCTCCAGGACATCGGTGAGGTAGAACTCACCCTGGGCGTTGTTGTCGTCCACCTGCGCCAGCGCGTCGAACAGGGCGCGGGCGTCAAAGCAGTAGAAGCCGGAATTGCACTCGCGAATGGCAGCCTCGGCGTTCGTGGCGTCTTTCTGCTCCACGATGCGCTCGACGGCACCCAGCTGGTCACGCACAATGCGGCCATAGCCGTACGGGTCGTCCAGTTCCATGGTGAGCACCACCACAGCGGCGTTGGCTTCCTCGCGCGTTTCCACCAGGCGGCGCACGGTGTCGGGCGTAATGAGCGGACAGTCGCCCGAAAGCACCACCAGCGAACCGTCGAAATCGGCCAGCGCATCTTTGCACACGGCCACGGCATCGGCCGTGCCGCGGCGCTCGGGCTGCACCACCACGTCGGTGTCGGCGGCAACCAGCGGTTCCACCTGTTCACGCTCGTGTCCCACCACGGTAACGACGCGCTCGATGCCCGCACTGCGAGCCGCATCCACAACCCAGCGCACGAGGGGCTTTCCCAGTACCTCGTGCACCACCTTCGGCTTCTTGGACTTCATGCGGGTTCCAGCACCCGCAGCCAACACGATAGCGGCAGCTTCCATGGCGTCCCTTCAATCCCTCGACAGTTTCGACGGTCAGTATAGCGCACGGCCCGCGACCTGCGCCCGAACCTCACGCAGAAGTCAAACGCACGAACTAGCGGTCTTGCCCGCCGCGCGTGGCATCTTCGTTTGCCTGCTCAGGTTTGTCGCTTGGGCCGCCCGACATACCGGTGGTGTCTTCGGCTTCGCGGTGCAGGGCGGCGCGCAGGGCTTCTTCGCCTTCGCTGCGCAGCGCTTCTTCCACGCTCACCAGCGGCGGCTCGCCTTCGTGCTCCTTGAACTGGTCCTGCACCTTTTCCAGCAGCTCGTCCTTGCCCTCTTCGCGCAGCACGCGCACCACCTCGTTGCGCACCGCTTCGCGCACATCCCCGATGGAGCCGCCGCCCAAAAGGCCGCTCTCGCCCAGGTCAACCACAATTTCGAACACGCCGGAGCGCTTCTTCGCTTCCTCGATTTCCTGCTTGATGAGGGGGCTTTCGATGTCGCGCATCATCTCTTCGCTGTCGCGCACGGCATCGCGGTCGGCCGTTTGCAGCAGGTCGTCATCCTCGTTGGCCGGCGTGGACAAATACGCCACGCCGCGCTTCTGAGCCGCCTTTGCCTGCAGGAAGAGGAACAAGAAACCCAGCACGCCCGCCAAAAGCGATGCCGCCAAAATGCCGGCCTTTGCGGTGGTGACCAGCGCCTCGTCGGTGAACGCAAGGTTCGCCACAAAGATGGCCATGGTGAAACCCACGCCGCCTAGGATGGACGCGCCCAGCATGTGCATCCAGTTCACGTTCTCGGGCAGCGACGCCACCTTCAGCTTCACCACAATAAAGCTGAACAGCATAATGCCCAGCGGCTTGCCCACCAGAAGGCCCAGCATCACGCCATAGAGCACCGGGTCGGTGAGGAAGGCACCCAGGTCGGCGCCCACCAGACTTACGTCGGCGTTCGTCAGCGCAAACAGCGGCAGAATGCCGAAGTATACCCACGGGTACAGCCGGTGCTCCAGGCGCGTAGCCGGCGGCACCACCTGGCGCGCGACGCGGCTTAGATCCTGCACGGTTTCAATGTAGCCACCCTGCGCGATGACAGGCGTTTCGGGCTCGTACACCGCGCGCGCCTCGCGCACCTTGTCGCCCGACCAGGTGAGGAAGCTTTTGATGTTCACGCGCGAACCCGACGGAATGACGAAGGCCAGCAGCACACCCGCGATGGTGGAGTGCACGCCCGACATGAACACGCAGTACCAAAGCACGGCTCCCACCAGCAGATACGGAATGAGCGAGTAAATGTGGTTGCGGTTCATCAGCACCAGCACCAGCAGCACCACGGCAGCCGCACCCAGCCACACAAACGAGGGGCTGTGGCCGTAGAAGATGGCGATTACCAGGATGGCAATAATGTCGTCGGCCACGGCCAGCGTGCTCAAGAACACGCGCACGCCGTTCGGCACGCGGTTGCCCAGCAGTGCCAAGATACCCAGAGCGAACGCGATGTCGGTAGCCGTCGGCACGCCCCAGCCGTGCGCAGTTTCGGGGTTCGTGGCGTTAAAGGCCAGGTAGATGGCTATAGGCACCAGTACGCCACCCACGGCGGCAACAATGGGCAGCAGCGCCTGGCGGATGTTCGTCAGCTCGCCCACCGTGAGTTCGTACTTCACTTCCAAACCCACCAGCAAGAAGAAGATGGCCATAAACACATCGTTGATGACGTGCGCAAGCGACATCCCCGCAAACGCGTCGCCAAAAAACACGCCCACTTCGGTGTGCCAAAACTCAAGAAAGCCCTCGTAACCACCCGTGTTCGCCACGATGAGCGCCACCACGGCCGCCACCAGCATGGCACCTGCCGCCTTCGTGGATGAGTGTGTGAACTGGATGAGTTTGCGGTAGCGGGCCTGGTGACCCTGCACTTCGTTGATAAACAGCTTCTCTTTGCCTGATGCATTTGATGCCATAGGTGCCCTATCTGTTGGTTCTTCGCCGGTTTTTCTCTTACCGGTATTATCACTCAAATGCCCTTGTCGGCGGCACAATTGACAGGCGTTTACAACTCGATTTCACAACGTGAGGAGAAATACCCTGCCGCAACTCAGCGTTTTGCGCTATGCTGTACCTGTCAGCTTCGGCGTGAGGAGTCGGCCCCAGGACAATGCATGAGCGGCATATCGGATCCGCCCGCATGGTCTGAGGCGGCGCCCGCACCAAGCTGTTTTTTATTCGCCACGAGGTAAGAGGTGGGTGCTATGAGCATTACCGTAGCCGGACGCAAAATGCCTGTAACTGATGCACTGCGTCAATACGCCGAAGAAAAAATTGGGAACTCGATGAAGGTCATGGACATCGACCCTCTGGTTGCCGAAATTGTCCTGTACGTTGAGAAGAATCCTTCCAACCCCCGTCCGGCCTGCTGCGAAGTCACCCTTCGCACGAAAGGCCACATCATCCGCGTGGAAGAGTACGAAGAGGACATGTACGCGGCCATCGACGTGGCCGCCGCCAAGGTGGTTCGCCAGCTGCGCAAGTACAAGACGCGCGTCATCGATCGCAAGCTGCGCGCCGAGGGCGAGACCATCCGCGTTGAGCCCGGCCCCGTGAGCGAGCTGGATGTTGACGGCCTGATGAACGAACTCACGGCCGACGAAGAAGTTGTGCGCGTGAAGGAGATCGAGTTCGAGCCGCTGACCGAAGAGGAAGCCCTGGTGAAGATTGACCTTCTGGGTCATGACTTCTTCGCGTACACCGACCGCGACTCCGGCATGGTGAACGTGCTGTATCGCCGCTCCGATGGCGGCTATGGCCTGCTGAAGCAGAAGGAGGACTAGCCCTTATGGCTACTATCGACACCGTCAAGAACATTTTGAACGAGAACCTCGACATTGATCCTGCCGAGGTGACCGAAGAGTCCACGTTCGAGTCGCTGGGTATTGATTCGCTGGACATGGTGGAACTCATCTGCGATTTGGAAGAGGCTTGCGAAGTGGACTTCGGCGAGCCCGAAGGCCTGAACACGGTGGGCGAACTGGTGAGCTACATTGATTCGCTGTAAGCTTTGCTGCGATAGCTGATTGGACGGACCCGCGTTGTGCGGGTCCGTTTTTTTGTGGGCTGGTTTGGCGGGGCTGCTGGGGGGGGTGGCGCGGGCTTTGGGCTTGTTGTGCGAAGCCTGGGGTTTTACGCTTCCGCGGCGGCTGCTTTGAGGGCCGCCACGGAGTAGAGGCTGCCGAACGCGCAGATGAGGCCCTGCGCACCGGCGAGTTCGCGGGCGCGTGTGAGGGCGTCGGCCATGTCGCGGGCAATGTAAGGCTTCACGCACGCCGAGCAGCCCAGCATATCCTGGCCGGTCCACCTAATTGCGCGCGCCAACTTGTCGGCGGTTAGGGCGCGCGGGTTGTCGGGCGTTGTGCACACGAAATCACTGCCGTGCGGCAAGATGGTTTCGAGCATGGTGGGATAATCCTTATCCTCCAGCACGCCGATGATAAACACGGGCTTCTGGCCAGGGAATACGTCTTCGAGCGAATCGACGAGCGCGCGAGCACCCTGCGGGTTGTGCCCGCCATCCACCACGATGGTCGGACGGCCCTCCCCTGCGTCCACCACTTCGAACCGGCCAGGCCACGCGGTGTTCGCAATGCCCGTGGTTATCGCTTCGTCGCTGATGTTCCAGCCGCGTGTGCGCAGCGCCTCCACAGCTTCGAGCGCGAGCGCGGCGTTCGCTGGCTGGTAGCTGCCAAGAAGGCGCGTGCGCAGGTGGCGGCCCTTGTAGTTGAATGGGCGCGAGGGGCCGCCGGGTGCGTTCCAGTCGACGGGCTCCACAATCAGTTGCGCCGGGTCGGGCATGGTGAGCGTGCTGCCGCAGGCTGCGGCAGCTTGTTCGATAACTGCGAGCGCTTCGGGCTCCTGCGGCCACGACACCACGGGCGCGTCGGGCTTCACAATGCCCGCCTTCTCGCCCGCAATGGCAGCAAGCGTCGTGCCCAAAAGCTTCGTGTGATCAAGCCCGATGCGCGCGATAACGGACACCTCGGGCGCTTCGATCACATTCGTGGAATCAAGCCGACCGCCAAGGCCCACTTCCAGCACCACAATGTCGCAGCCGCTCCGCGCGAAGTGCTCAAGCGCAACGGCAGTCATCAGCTCGAACTCCGTGGGATGGTCGGCCATGGCTTCGGCCTGCTCACGCACCGCAAGCGTGACCTCGGTCAGCTCATCCAGCGTGATGTTCTCACCGTTCACACGAATGCGTTCTTCGAACGTAATAAGGTAGGGGCTGGTGAACAGCCCCGTGCGATGCCCTGCCGCCTGCAACACCGACGCCAGAAATGCGCAGGTAGAGCCCTTACCGTTCGTACCCGCCACATGCACGAACTTCAGCCGATCCTGCGGCCGCCCCAACCGCTCAAGCAACTCCCGAATCCGCTCAAGCCCCAACCGAGACGCCAACCACCGCGGCTCATTGATATACCCCACCGCATCAAACGCCATGGCACCCCCAAACCTTTTCATGTGCTTACGAGCTTTGACCTTATTCCTTCGTCAAATACTCGGCGATGCCGGTGGCGGCTCGTTTGCCGGCACCCATGGCGAGGATGACGGTGGCGGCGCCGATCACGGTGTCGCCACCAGCGAATACGCCGGGCTTTGAGGTGGCGCAGGTGCCCTCATCAGCCACAATGAGGTTGCGCGACGTCACTTCCAGGCCGGGTGTGGTCTGCGCGATGAGGGGGTTCGTCTTTGAGCCCACGGCCATAACCAGCATGTCACAGTCGATGACGAACGCGCTGCCCTCGACCGGCTGCGGTCGACGACGGCCACTCGCGTCGGGCTCGCCCAACTCCATGCGTACGCATTCCACACCGGTAACCCAACCCTTGTCATCGCCCAAGATGCGCGTCGGGTTCGTGAGCAGCTGGAAGTCGATGCCCTCCTGTTCCGCATGGTGAATCTCTTCCGCGCGAGCCGGCATTTCCTCGCGGCCGCGGCGGTACACCACCGTGACCTCGGCACCCAGGCGGCGCGCCGTGCGGGCCGCGTCCATGGCCACGTTGCCACCACCCACCACCACGCACTTCTTGCCGGCATACACGGGCGTTTCGTATTCGGGGAAGCGATAGGCCTTCATCAGGTTCACGCGGGTCAGAAGCTCGCTAGCCACCATGGAACCGTTGAGACCCTCGCCTTCGATACCCAGATAGCCCGGCAGACCAGCGCCCGTGCCCACAAACACCGCGTCGAAACCGCGTTCACCCATGAGCTCGTCGATGTCGTACAGCTTGCCCACCAGGGCATTCATCTCGAAGGACACGCCACTGTCGCCCAGCTTCGACGCCTCACGCTCAACGATGTGCTTCGGCAAGCGGAACTCGGGGATGCCGTAGGTCAGCACGCCACCCGCCTTGTGCAGCGCCTCGAACACTGTGACCTCACAACCGCGTTTTGCCAGTTCACCCGCGCAGGTAAGCGACGCGGGGCCCGAACCCACCACGGCAACGCGCTTGCCGATGAGATCCTTCGACACCGCGCCTTCCGCGTTGCGCCAAATGCTGCAGGCAACCTCGTCGCCCGCGGCGCATTCCTCGCGCAACTCGTCCATGGCCTTCGCCGCCTCGGCCGGATGCGTGAACGCCCAGTCGGACACGAAGCGCTCCAAGCGGCCGATGCCCACCGGCTCGCCGTTCTTGCCGCGCGTGCACACGCCTTCGCACTGCGTTTCCTGCGGACACACGCGCCCGCACACCGCGGGCAGTGCGTTTGCGCCCTTCACGATGGCGTAGGCGCGCGCGAAGTTGCCTTGCGCCACCTGCTCGATGAAGCGCGGAATAGGCACGCCCACCGGGCAGCCGCTCACGCACGGCGTGTTCGGGCACTGAATGCAGCGGCGCGCCTCGGCAACGGCCTCTTCCTCGGAATACCCCAGCGCCACCTCGTCAAACGTCTTCGAGCGCTCGACCGGATCCAGCTCGGGCATGGGCACCATCGTCTTTTGCTTGTTCGCCTCGTAGCTCATACGTGCCATTGCTAGGCCCCCTTCCGCTCGTCGGTGGCGTGCGCGGCCGCATCGCAGTCGCGCGCCTCCGAGGCCAGCCGGCCCTCTGTCGCTTCGCGCGCTGCCGTCTCGAACGAGCGGTACATCACGCCGCGACGCATAGCGTCGTCGTAGTCCACCAGATGGCCGTCGAAGTCCGGCCCGTCCACGCACGCGTGCAAGTACTCGTCGCCCACCTTCACGCGACAGCCGCCACACATGCCCGTGCCGTCAATCATGAGCGGGTTCATGCTGACCAGCGTCTTAATGCCGTAGGGCTTCGTGGTGGCCGCCACAAACTTCATCATGATGACGGGGCCCACCGCAAGCACTATATCGTAGTTCGCGCCCTCGTCGATGCGCTGCTGCAGCGCGGCCGTCACCAGACCCTTGTTGCCGTTGGAGCCGTCGTCGGTCATGATGATCTGGCGCGTGGAGTGTGCGGCTATTTCGTCTTCCAGAATAACCAGGTCGACGTTGCGGAAGCCGGTGATAACGTCCACCTCGCAGCCGTGCTCAAACAGCCACTTGGCCTGCGGATACGCAATAGCCGTTCCCAAGCCGCCGCCCACGACGCACGCCCGGCGCGCGCCCTCAAGTTCGGTGGGATTGCCCAGCGGCCCCGCGAAGTCCAGCAGCACGTCACCCGCCTTCATCTGCGCCAGGCGCATGGTGGTAGCACCCACCGCTTGGAAGATAATGGTGACGGTGCCCGCTTCCGGGTCACAATCGTTCATGGTGAGGGGGATGCGCTCGCCCGCTTCGTCGATGCGCAGCATAATGAACTGACCTGGCTTTATCTTGCGCGCAATCTCTGGGGCGCGCACGACCATGCGGGTGACCTCCGCGTTGAGCGGCTCAACTCGTTCGATGGGATACACGGCTCCTGCCCTTCTTCGTTATAAAAGAAGCAGCACCGTTTCTGCCCGATGCCGCTTCCCGTGAGGTGTCAGTGGCATTATACCGACACTTGCGCGGTACCAATGTTTCGATTGTGTTACCCGCCGGTCAAGGGCACGAAAACGCCCCGGATGCGCCGCTTGCCTATAATCGAAGGCGTCCGCGGCAGGCGCAGGAGCGAAAAATGGCGAAAAAGTACGTGTTACGAGAGCATTTGACGGCGGTACCCTTCAACGAACCGATGAAGCCGGACGAACCCGTAGTGGAGGTGCTCACGTCAGCCGAGTTCGCACATCTCAGTTTCGCCGACCGCCAGATGCAGGATGCAGTGCGCACGCTGGCCACCGTGGAGAACACGTACCTGGATGTGTTCCCGGACTGTCTCATTGGGTCGTTTGCCGTACCGAGCAAGGATTGCGTGCTGTGCGACCTGGAGTGTTTCGCGTTCTACCTGGACAAAACTCACCTGCTGTTTCTCGATGAGCAAGACACGTGTATTCGTCTGCTTGACGCTATTGCCAAGCAAGGGTTCGTGAAGGAGCCCACCGTGGCCCACTGCCTCTTCGAGTTCATGAAGCAGCTGGTGAAGGGTGACTTGGCGTTTCTCGCCGACCTTGAAGACCGCATGGAAGACGTGGAGGAAAGTATTATCGACCGCGGGCTGGAGGGAACAAGCCGCCAGATGCTGTGGTATCGCCGCATGCTGCTGCGCATCGACACCTATTACCAGCAGCTGGTCGACATGGCCAGCAGCCTGGCGGACAACGAGAACAAGCTGCTCACTCACGAGGAAAGCCGTCTGTTTCTGGTGTTCGAACGCCAAGCCGAGCGTCTGCTGAAGCGCTCGCTCACGCTGAAGGAGTACAGCCTGCAATTGCGCGAACTCTACCAGACGCAGATTGACATCAAGCAGAACGACACTATGCAATTCTTCACGGTGATCACCACCCTGTTCGCCCCGCTCACGCTTCTGACCAGCTGGTTCGGTATGAACTTCACCCACATGCCCGGCCTCAACTGGCCCTGGGCCTACTACGTAGTAATAGCCGTCTCCGTTGCCATTGTGACCCTGGAACTCATCCTCTTCCGCCGCAAGAAGTGGCTGTAGAAAATAACGAAAGAAAAGAGCGTTTTTCTTTCACAAAGGGGTTCTAACGAAAGAAAACACGCATTTTTTTCGTTAGGAGGCGAAAAACTAACACTAACGAAAGAAAACTTTCATTAGCGTTAGTTTGTGGGACGCGTGATGGTGGTTAGAGGAGCGTTGGTTGGTCTATGGCGGGGGTTGGGGTTGGGTCGGACGGCTCTTGCGGGGCGGGGTCTGCGGCGGCCGCTTGGGCGGCGTCGCTGGCTCGCAGGAGTTCACCCAAGGTGGCGAAGTCGTTTTCGAGGGCCTCGCGCTTTGAGCCATCGTAGATGGCGGCGGCGGGGTGGAAGATGGGGAACACCTTGAACTTGCCGGCGCGTTGCAGCGTGCCATGCAAACGCGTGATGCCGATCTCCGTTTTCAGGATGAACTTCGTGGAGAAGTTGCCCAGCGTCACGATGAACTCGGGGTCGATGGTGCGCGTCTGTTCGCGCAGATACGGCGTGCAGAGTTCAATTTCCTCCGGACGCGGATCGCGGTTTCCCGGCGGACGACATTTCAACACGTTCGCGATGAATACGTCGTCGCGCTCAAGCCCTGCGATGGCCAGCAACTCGTTGAGGTACTGACCGGCCTTGCCCACGAACGGCACACCCTGCAAGTCCTCATTCTTGCCGGGCGCCTCGCCCACAATGAGCACGCGCGCCTTGGGGTTGCCCGCCCCGAACACCGTCTGCGTGCGCCCATCGGCCAGGGGGCACTTATGACACCCCTCCACCTGCGCCCGAATTTCCTCCAAAGGAATATGCGGCTTAGGCATAACTTTTCCTTCCTTTTACCTTTTTTACTCGCGACTCGCAACGCGAAGGGCCGGGGGTACTCACCAAGTGGGTTTCCCCACGAGCCTCGCGTGGCAGACATCTTGTCATCCTGAGCGAACGAAGTGAGTCGAAGGATCCCGTGTGGTGCCAACAGTAAGGCTTCCTGCTATCGCCGCTCGGGATCCTTCGACTACGGCGGCTTCGCCGCCTCCGCTCAGGATGACAGATGATTGCGCCTTCTACCTCTTCTCCGATCAGGTTACACATACACCCTCGGCATGCGGTGCGAAAAGCCGATGGACAGTTCGTAGTGAATTGTCCCCAGCGTGTTCGCCATGTCGTCGAGCGTTACCACTGAGTCGCCCTGGCGACCCACCAGTAGCACCTCGTCGCCAATTTGCGGGTCGATGCGGCGGCGCGTGCCGTAGATGCGCATGTCCACCTCGAACATGCACTGATCCATGCAGATGTTGCCCACCTGACGGAACCGCTGACCAGCCACGATAAAGTCCGTGCGCCCCGAAAGCCCGCGGCGCAGGCCGTCGGCATACCCCACGGGGATGGTGCAAATCTTCACGCTGCCGGGGCTGCGGTAATTCATGCCGTAGCTCACGCCCTCGCTCATGGGCACCAGCCGCGCATCGGTCACGCGCGCGTGCACGCTCATGACAGGATGCAGTTCAATAAGGTGGCGCGTCTCCTGACACGGATGCAGGCCATAGAGCGCAATGCCGGGGCGCACCATGTCAAAGTGCACGTCCGGATAGCGAATGGTGGCAGCCGAGTTTGCCGCGTGTATGATGCCGGGGTCCACGCCCGCCGCGCGCATGCCCGACAGCGCCTCCAAGAAGCGCTTCGTCTGAATATGGAAGTCCAGCGTTTCGGCCGCGTCGGCTGTGGCGAAGTGCGTAAACGTGCCCACCAGATCGAGCGCACGATGGAAGCTTACCTGGTTGAGGAACTCCACCACCTGGTCGTAGCGCACGCCAATGCGGTTCATGCCGGTGTTCACGGCCAGGTGATACGGCGCGCGAATGCCGTACGCGTCGGCCGCTTCCGCATACTGAATGGCGAAATCGGGCTCGTAGATGCTCGGCATCACCTTGTAGCCCAGCAGCAGCGGAATGGCCGAAATGGGCGGCTGCGACAGTACCAGCACCGGCGCGTTCACCAGCGCTTCGCGCAGCTCAATGGCCTCTTCCACCGTGGCCACGCCCAGGTACTCTGCGCCGGAATTGAGCGCCGTCTTCGCGCAGCGCACCGCCCCGTGGCCATAGGCATCGGCCTTCACCACCGCCATGACGCGCACGCCGTGGCCCACATGCTGCTTAATAGCGGTGACGTTGCGCCGAAACGCGTTGAGGTCGATCTCAGTCCAGGCCCAGCGCCGGTCGGTGGCGGGAATCAGGCGCAGCTTGTCGGGGTCGAAGTTCGCCGCACCCCCGTTCGGCCGCGCGTGATCGCGCGCGTACTGAAACGCCCCTTGCGCCCCGCGACTGTACGGAGCCGGCGTGCCCGCCAGCGCTGCCGCGCCCGTGGGGCCGTAGCCGCCGACGGGCGTGTGCCCTACCGTCGCGCTGGCGGGCTCAAAACCAGGCTTGCGTTTCGCGAATCCGGTGAACCCGTTGGGAAGCTCTTCTGCCATGCCGTCCTGTCCTCGCCGTCGCCTTTCGTTTTCGCGCACCAGTATAGCACTGGGATGCGGCCCTCACGCGGCTTCCCTCAAACGATGCTCGGCAACAGGTGCAAGGTGAGTATATTCGTCACTTTCCCGAAGAGGCACGCGAGAATACCTCCGACGGGGTTGTCTCAAAGAAGGTAACCGTGCTGCCCGGAGAAGCATAGACAACATGGTAATCGCCGAACGTCCACACGCCCATGGTCCTCGCTCCGTCCAGATCGGTTTGAACCCCCCTTGAACCGTATGTTTTCATGCCCTTGGGGCCGATGTTCTCAATGGTGTAGCCCACGTTGGTGTAGCCGCTCGTCAGTTCGCCCCATTGCGCCGACGAGAAAAAGAGTGGCACGACCTCAGTGTCGGCGAACGTGGGAGCATCCGCCTTGCAGATGAAACTCCTGCCCACCAGACTCTCGGGCGCCGCGCCTTCACTCATGGTGGTGTCGAACAGTTCGTTCATGAGATCGCTGCCGTAGTAGCACACTGTTTGATCGCTGAACTCCTGCTTCTTGAGTTCGGGCTTACCGTCCGCTCCCGGGGTTATGAGCAAGGAGGACGCAAGGTACGGTAGGGTGGCCTCTGGGGCTAAATACCACAGAGATGAGGGGTTTGCCATAGTCGCCCATTCCGCTTTATCTTTCATGGTTAATGCCAAAATGCGCGAGAAGCCTTGCGGCATTGCAGTCGGTTCACCAGGATCCTGCGCATAAAGCAGCATGACATCGATAGTACCAGCCTCAGCGCATACTTCAGCAATATTGTTTCCATCGTAGAACGTCGCCCACATAAAAGGCTTTTCGATGATGTATTGATCCATCGGCTCAGGCAGCCCTGTTTCCTGCCACATATACTTCACCAATGCCTCATGTATTTGCGAAGCCTGGCGACTATCGCGTTTCGCAATTCCATCCGGCACATCAACAGCGAATTGCTCAATATCATATTCAACGAAAACCGCTGTCCCATTTTCGTCTTCGGCAAAACCAACTCCTTGGACAGGGAAGCCGTCAACAATATACTTATCGTTGGCCAACTTCACCTCAATGCCGTATTTGTTTTGACAATAGTCAATGGCAGCCTTGCTCGCCGCGCTCTTTTGTTCCGGCGTGAGAGCCTTGTTGCCGCTTGGCTTATTGAAGGACATGTCGCCATCCGTGTTCACCACAAGGCTTGCGATTATCCCATCGTAATACTCCGGGTCGGCATCATACACAGCCTTGGGAAGCGCTAGCTGAACAGCCGCAACGACCTGGCCATCAATTTCAACGTAATATTCGCGCATCATAGAATTGTTCAGATCTATACCGTAGACGAGCGCATCATGTCCATTCAGCTTGAAGCGTTCAGGGTCCAACCGCACGGCATTTTTGGTGGCCTCTAACATCATGCGCTGCATTTCATCCATATCATCAGGATTCCGATTTCTCGCTTCTTCATACTTGGCTTGTATTGCATCAAGCCCACCGCCATTCGGATCGGTCACCTGCGAGACAGTGAAAGATACCGTCATGTCTTTATTCATAAGCGTTGAAGTTATCAAATCCATGCCTTCGGGCAGGAAGGGACCATTTCTATTCTCACCAAACACGGAAAACTCGTCAGGATACCCCATGGACACGGGACCAACGGTTATCGTGTTGGGAAAGTCTTGCTTTTTGTCGATGTTGTTTGTTTCGGTGGTGGCGCACCCGGTGAGTGCGAGAAGAAGGAGGGTGGCAATGCCCAGGAGGAGTCCCTTCGCCGCCCTGCTGTGCCGCCGTCGTGCGAATGCGATCGTGCTCATGATCTTCCTCCTTAGGGTCGCCCTTACTGCGCACCTTGCGGTACGCTCGAACCCCCTGAACCCTTAGTATATCATGGAAAACCCCTCGTCGTATGGGGCACACAGAGTGCGGCATGCGACGTGGCCCGCGCGCTCGCCAGCCTACAGCAGCGACTTCTCCGGAAGCTTCGCGCTTAACTTCCCGGGGGTCTACCCCTCCAGGTCGGCCAGCATGTCTAGAAGCTCTTGGCGCTTGTGAATGTCCAGCTTCGTGTAGATGTGCTTGGCGTGGGTGCGCACAGTGTTCTCGCTGATGACCAGGCGCTCGGCGATGCTTGCCATGCTGTTGCCGCGCGCGATGAGTTCCATCACTTCGGTCTCGCGCAGTGACAGCCCATGCTCGTGTTGCAGTTGCAGGCACTGCTTCGACACGCGGTCGCGAATGGCGCCGGCATCGGCGGTGGCCGAGGGACGGTTGCGACGCTTCTTGGGCGGCTCGGCCCCCTCACGCGAAGTCTTCCCGCGCGTCTTCTCCTTCGCCTTCGCTGCCTTCCCCGTCTTCACCGCGCTGGGCTCGGGCATCATGAACTCGATGGGCTCGGCCGCCAGGGTTCCCCTCGACGCCAGCGGCTTGAACAGCGTGCCAGTGGAGGCCAGCAGCGTCAGCCCCAGCACCCAGCTGGACACCATGGCCACGGCGAACAGCGACTCAAGCCCGTCGAGCGAGGCGAAGTCGCTCATCCAACCCAGCAGGAAACCCGCGCTCTGCATGAGGTAGGCCACGCCGCCGAAGAACCCGTAGATGAACACGGGGTTGATGCCGCGGTCGCGCGAGATTTGCGCGCACTGCATCATCATGAGCATCTGCACGAGCGAAAACACCAGGTAGGTGAAGGCCGCGAACAGGTTGAGGTAGCCCGCGCCCAGCCACGGCAGCAGCAGAAACCCGGTGATGACGAGCGGATACACCACGCGAAACACCGTGGTCATGCCAAAGCGGAAGCTCATGCGGAACCACAACACCAAAAGCACCGCCGCCGAGGCCAGCGCGCCCAGCATGGAAGCGCTGTTCACCACCGCAGCCAGTTCTTGATGTAACAGCGCCACACCGCGGATGACGCCGCTGGCAAACGCCAGCGCACCCACCGCAAGCGCGCTGCGCCAGTAGTCCACCACCACCTGGCGATACACGCGTGGATGGTCGCGCGGCACGTCCTCGAACATGGGTTGATCGAGCCGCATCTCGCGCACCGAGAGCGCAATGCACAGCCCGCACAGCGGCACAAACACCAGCGGCACCAGAAACGCCGTGAGCGCGATAGGCACCAGATACAGCGCGAAGTAAATGAGTGGTGCCAGCGCCGAGCCCACGATGAGTCGGAAGTTCCCCTGCGTGGGCGAGAGCGACGCAAAGTAGCGCTGCCACAGCATGAACATACCCGCGCAGCCTATTCCCAGCAGCACGCCACCTCCGGCCACCAGCGCCAGCGCGAGCGCTTCCACATACATGGCGCCAATGAGGCACGCCGAACCCGTAAACACCAGAAGCGCGCTCAACGCCACCAGCATGCGACGCGCGCCGCGCGGGAAGTAATACGACCCCAGCATGCTGGCAACGAACGCCCCGCCAAAAGCGAGCGCCTGCGCCAAGTAAAAGGTGAGCGTGACTTCCGCCGTCTGAAATTCCATCGGCAAAAACGGAAACACCCCGCCCCAAATAGACGTGGCATTCACCGTAAGAAAGCACGCATACCCCCAACTGGATACGTGCGTTTTAAGCGCACTTGACGCCACGTGGCTTCGGCCCCTCCCGCCTCGTCCTCGATAATCTCTTAGTTTCATTATAGTATGAAGCGCCGCTGGGCACGTTGAAGGTTTAGCGAAGCAGCACGCCTTTTCACCCTCACATGCCCCTCATCACCCTTTTCTGAACAGGTAATACGCTTAAATCACATGCAAAGTGTGATCAAGCGAACCGCCTATTAAAGTAGGCTTTCCCACGGAGGAGTTACCAAGAGAAGGAGGGAATTATGGCATTGAACGAAGCAGCGACGCTGTCGCGCCGCACGTTCGTGAAGGGCTCGCTCGCCGGGCTCGCGCTGGCCGGAGCGGCTGGAAGCGCGCTCTACGGCTGCGCGCCCAAGAGCGAGGGCGGCGCTAAGAAGGATGAACCCACAACGGCTGCCGACGAGATCGTCTGGAGTCAGTGCGTCGTCAACTGCGGCGGTTCCTGCGTGCTGCGCTGGCACGTGCAGGACGGCAAGATCCTGTACGCCGAAACCGACAACGTGGGCGACCCGGAAGGTCTACAAGCGCGCGCCTGCCTGCGCGGTCGCACCATCCGTCGCTGGATCAACTCGCCCGACCGCCTCATGCACCCCATGAAGCGCGTTGGCAAGCGTGGCGAAGGCAAGTTCGAGCAGATTAGCTGGGATGAGGCCTACCAAGCCATCGCCGACAAACTTAAGAGCGTCATCGACCAGTACGGCAACGAGGCCGTGTACATGAACTACGGCAGCGGCGTGTCTTCAGCCACGAGCCGCCTGTTCCCGCGCCTTGCCAACCTCATGGGTGGTTACCTGAAGAGTTACGCCGACTACTCCACGAACATGATGCAGTCTGGCATGCCCTTCACCTACGGCGATGAGTGCAACCCCTACGACAGTGTGTTCGCTTCATCTATGTCCGAAGCCGAGAACTCTGACCTGGTGGTCATGTTCGGCAACAGCCCGGCCGACACGCGCATGGGCGGCGCCAACATTGTGTACGACTTCGAGAAGGTGCGCGAGGCCGGCGCGAAAATTGTGAACATCGACTACCGCCTGAACGAGACCAGCGCAGGCCATCCCGACGAGTGGCTGCCCATTCGCACGGGTACCGACGCTGCGCTCGTGAACGCCATCGCCCACGAGCTGATTGCGAATAACCAGGTGAACAAGGAGTTCCTCGACAAGTACTGCGTGGGCTATGACGACGACACCATGCCCGAGTCCGCCAAGGGCCAGAACAAGTCCTACAAGGACTACATCATGGGCACGGGCTATGACATGGTGGAGAAGACGCCCGAGTGGGCCGCCCCCATCACGCAAATCCCCGCCGACCGCATTCGCCAGCTGGCCGCCGACATCGCAGCTTCCAAAGCGCTCTTCGTGGTGCAGGGCTGGGGCTCGCAGCGCCACAACAACGGCGAGAACACGTCGCGCGCCATCTGCATGCTGCCCATCCTTACCGGCATGATTGGCAAGCCGGGCACGAACACGGGCATGCGCGAAGCCGAGCCGTCTGGCATCATTGGAAGCATGCCGAAGGGCAAGAACCCCGTGGTCACTGCCATCAACTGTTATCAGTGGCTCAATGCGGTCGACCATGGTGAAGAGATGACGGCTGCCAAGGACGGCGTGCGCGGCGCCGACAAGCTGTCCACCGGCATCAAGTTCATCTGGAGCTACGGCGGCAACTGCATCACGAACCAGCACTCCGACATCAACCTTGTTCATGACATCTTGCAGGACGAGAACAAGCTTGAGTGCCTCGTGGTTATCGACACCGTCATGACCGACACGGCCAAGTACGCCGACTTCCTGCTGCCCGACGCCATGCGCGCCGAGCAGATGCACATGGCCGGCAACGGCTACGCCGAGTACTACAACGGCGTTTTGGTGGGCGGCCCCGCACAGGATGCTCCGGGCGAAGCGCAGAAGGAATACGACATCGTATCCGGTATTGCCGATAAACTGGGCATGAAGGATGACTTCACCGAGGGCAAGACGCAGGAGCAGTGGATCGAAGAGATTTACAAGAAGTCCGCTGAGGCCGATGGCAACATGCCCAGCTGGGACGAGATCAAGTCTCAGGGTCACTACAAGCGCGAGCTGGAGCCCGTCATTGGTCTGGCCGACTTCATCTCTGACCCCGTGGCAAACGCCCTGGCAACGCCTTCCGGCAAGATTGAGATTTACGCCGAGCGTCTGGCCGAGACGGCTGCGAAACTGGAGCTGGCCGAAGGCGACGTTGTTACCCCCATCCCCGTATTCGACCCGGGCTATATGGGCTATGGCAGCACAACCGACGAGTTCCCGCTGTACTGCTCTGGCTTCCACTACAAGAGTCGCACGCACTCCTCTTACGGTGGAGTGGACGAACTGAAGCAGGCATGCCGCCAGCAGATGTGGATCAACCCCTTGGACGCCGAAAGCCGCGGCATCGCCAATGGCGATCAGGTGTCCGTCAAGAGCCCCGTGGGCGAACTGCGCATCGAAGCGAAGGTTACGCCGCGTATTATCCCTGGTACTGTGGGTATTCCGCAAGGTGCGTGGCACGACGCCGACATGTCAGGCGACCGCATTGACAAGGGCGGCTGCATCAACACCATCACACCCTACCATCCCTCGCCGCTCGCGAAGGGCAACGGCGTACACTCGCTCATCGTCCAAGTAGCGAAAGCGTAAAGGAGGAACGCAACCATGACCCAGTACGGTTTCTATTTCGATAGCGCACGCTGCACGGGCTGCAAGACCTGCGAGATGGCGTGCAAGGATTATAAGGATCTGCCTTCGACCATCGCCTTCCGCAAGGTGTACGACTACGAAGGCGGCACGTGGACCGACGCCGGCAACGGCACCTACACGTCCGACACCTTCGCCTATCATGTGTCGCTGGCTTGCAACCATTGCGCCATGCCGGCCTGTATGGCGAAGTGCCCGTCGGGTGCCATTGAGAAGGACGGCAAGACGGGGCTTGTACGCATTGACCAGGAGAAATGCACGGGCGTGGGCGTGTGCGTAACCACGTGCCCCTACAACGTGCCCATTTTGGATGCAACCACGAAGAAGGGCGTGAAGTGCGACGGTTGCGCCGATCGTGTGGCCGAGGGCATGAACCCCATCTGCGTAGAGTCGTGCCCGGTGCGTGCGCTGGAGTTTGGCGACATCGAAGAGCTGCGCTCGAAGCATGCCGGCACCGTAGCAGGCATTGCGCCTCTGCCCTCGCCAGACGAGACCACGCCGTCTCTGGCCATCAACCCCTGCCCTGCCGCTAAGGAGGTAGGCGACACCACGGGTGCCATCATGAACGAGAAGGAAGTTACGGACATTCCGGCGTAAAAGCCCAACACGCACCTCCCTTTTCAAGCAGCCGCGCCGTCCCTCCCGGCGCGGCTGTTCTTTTTTCGTATAATGGCACGAACGACGAAAGAGGAAAGCAATTTCATGGCGTTTGGGTTCTTCTTCGATAATGCGCGCTGTACGGGATGTAAGACCTGCGAGATGGCGTGCAAGGATTACCATGACCTCGGTGTTGAGGCCACGTTCCGGCGCGTCATTGATTACGAAGGTGGCACGTGGCGGCCCGCCCATGGTGCGGGAGGCGTAGAAGAGGTCGAGGGCGTGTTTGCCTACCATGTGTCGCTTGCGTGCAACCACTGCGGAAACCCCGCGTGCACGAAGGTGTGCCCTACTGGCGCCATGCACAAGGACGAAGCCGGGCTTGTGTGGCCTGACGAGCGCAAATGCATTGGTTGCGGCTACTGCACGATGGCGTGCCCTTACCACGCTCCCTTCATTGACCAGCGCCTCAAGCGCAGTTCGAAATGCGACGGGTGCCGCGAACGACAGGCCGAAGGCAAGCTTCCGATATGTGTGGAAGCTTGCCCCACGCGAGCGCTCGACTGCGGCGAACCGCTTGAGTTGGCGCAGCGGCACCCGGATGCCGTGCGCTCGATTCTGCCACTGCCGGCCGAGGACGCCACCTGGCCCAACCTGCTGATAGCCCCCTCCCCCGCCGCGCTGCTTGCGGCCGAGACCGGCCAGGGTTCCATCGCGAACTGGGAGGAGATTTAGATGTCCAGCGGCTTCGACGAGTTCTCGCTTGCCGTGTTCACCACGCTTGCGCCGGCGGGCGCGCTGGCGTTTGTGGCGGTGGCGCTTGCGCGGCTGTTCGCGCGCGACCACGATGCAGCGGTGCGACTGGATCGCATAACCGCTCTGCCGTTTTCCGTGATGCTGGTGGGGTTCATCGCCTCGGCCACACACCTGGGGACACCGGCCAACGCGCTGCATGTGTTCTCGGGCGTGGGCCGCTCGCCGCTGTCAAACGAGGTGTTTGCCGCGGTGATGTTCTTGTTTTTGGTGGGGTCGTACTGGATGTGCGCGTTCAAGCGGCACTTCCCCGACGCAGTGGCGCGCCCATGGCTGGTGCTGGCCAGCGTGGCGGGGCTCGCGTTTGTTGCGTGCACGTCGCTGGCCTACTCCGTGGACACCGTACCCACGTGGAATACGCTGTTCACGCCGGTGAACCTGTGGCTGTCGGCGCTTTTAGCGGGCCCGACGCTGGGGCTGCTGTTCTTGCGCGTGGCGCGCGTTGATGCGCGCAGGCTGAGCGCGGCGCTGGTCGTTGTGGCGGCGTTAGCCCTGGTAGCGGGCACTGTCATGCTGTATCTACACCACCAAAGCTTGGGCGGGATAGCGAACAACGAACTGATAGCCAGCGCGCTTGTACCCGACTACGGCTCCGCCATCATCTTCCACACCCTCACCGGAACCGCCGGCTGCCTCTGCGCCGCCCTGTCACTGCGCCGCTTCGCCAGCCCCCGCACCGCCCTCGCCCTCACCGGCGCAGCCTCAATCCTCGTCCTGGTAGCCGTCTTCGTAACAAGAATAGAATTCTACCAACTACATTTGACTGTAGGGTTTTGAGGAAAGGATGGCAAGTTTCGATGATTGACAAGCTGTCGAAACTCTAGTGTCCTCCGCCGGCCATCATTTTGGCGGCGTGGGGGAGGGCGGCGGCTATGCCGTCCCAGTTTTCGCGGGCGGCTTTTTCGCTACCAGGGAGGTTGATTACCAGGTGGCGGCCGCGCTGCATGCACAGGGCGCGCGACAGCATGGCGAACGGCGTAATGGCCAGCGAGTGGGCCCGCATGGCTTCGGCGATGCCGGGCACGTTGCGCTCGCACACATCCATCGTGGCCTCGGGCGTCACGTCGCGCAGGGACAGACCGCTTCCGCCGCACGTCAGCACGATGTCCACGTCCAGTTCGTCGCAGGCGTGCACGATGGCAGCGCCAATATCGGCACGCTCGTCCTTCACCACCACGTGGTCAACGCACGTCCAACCCTTTTCGGCAATGAGCGCCTCCAGTGCGGCGCCAGCCGTGTCTTCCTTCATGCTGCGCGTATCGGAGCACGTGATAATAGCGAAGCTAATGGGCTGGTCTTCATGGGAATGCGACATATTCGTTCCTTTCCCGCAGGTTGGCGTTAGTAAGTCAGCGAGAAGGGCTGTGGTGCGTCGAATTCGTGGGATCGCAAGGGCGAAGCGTACTTCGTACGCGAGTCCTTGGGATCGCGCGAAGGCGGCGTGCCACAGCCCTTCGCAGCGTCGGGTCACTCCGGCGGCCGTTAGGCCGACGGAACCTATAGACTTACTTCCTCGGACACATCTAATAGCACGCACTCGATTACCGAGCCGGCTGTGCGCGAATCGAGGCCTTCGGGCATGATGGCCATGCAGTTGCTGCGCTGGATGACGCCGAACAGGCCCGAGCTCTGGTTCTTCGCGGGAGCCACCACATACTCGCCGTCCTCGTCGCGATACAGCGTGCCGCGCAGGAAGATGCGGCGCGGGTCATTCTTCTTCACGTCGCGCGACAGCTTGGCCTTCACGCGCGGACGCTCGAAGTGATGATATCCCTGCATCTTGCGCAGCGCCGGGCGGATGATCATCTCGAAGCCCACGTAGGCCGCCGCCGGGTTGCCGGGCAGGCCAAACACGGGCGTACCGCGCACGACGCCGAACGTCTGGGCCTTGCCAGGGCGCATGTTCACGGTGGTCATCAGGAGTTCGCCCAGTTCATCCACCACGGGCTTGATGAAGTCGAAGTCGCCGTTGGAGGCGCCACCGCTCGTTACCACGAAGTCGTACTCATCCACGGCGGCCGAGACGGCGGCCGCAAGAGCCTCCATCGTGTCCTCCACGATGGGCAGGATGACCGGCTCCGCACCGGCAGCCTGCGCGCACGCGGCCAGCGCGTAGCTGTTCGAATTGCGAATCTTGCCGGGCGTGGGCACCTCAGTGGGGTCAACCAGTTCGCTGCCGATGGAGATAATGGCCACACGCGGACGCCGATGCGTGGGTACCTCCACCACGCCGCAGCCCGCGAGGAACCCGACGCCAGCCGAGCCGATGACCTCGCCCTTTTCCACCACTGTCTCGCCCGCCTTGGCTTCCTCGCCCGCCTCGCGCACGTTGGCGCGCTCCTTGGCGGGTGCGCGGAACGCCACGCGGCTGCCAGGCTTGCCGTCGCCATCCACCACGTCAACAATTTCGTACTTCACCACGGCATCGGCGTCGTCGGGCAGCGGCGCGCCCGTCATGATGCGCACGCACTGACCAGCCTCAATGGGCCCCTCGTACACATCGCCAGCAGCTACCTCGGCAATGACGTCCATCTGAACGGGCGCTTCGTCACTGGCCTCAGCCAGTTCAGCCGCGCGCACCGCAAAGCCATCCATAGCCGAATGCGCGAACGGCGAGATGTCGATATCGCTGGTGAGGTCGGCGGCGGCCACGCGGCCCACGGCCTCCAGCACCGGCACCGTTTCCACCGGCAGCACGTCCACGTGCGCCAGCACCAGGTCGCGAGCCTCTTCGACCGAGATCATTTCTTTCATCGGTTCCCCTTCCGTGAAAAAGCGCGCCTTCCATCCTGCGCCTTCAAGTGACAACAGGCCCGGAGGTGCGCGTTATGGCATGGGGTTTATTATAGCGCTAGAAGTATAGTTCAGGCGGGCGACTTTAGCACGAGCCCACGCGCGACTCAGCCCGAGCCCACGCCCGGAAACACGGAGCAGCCACGCCCCATGAAGTTCCGCTGGTGAAGCGCCCCCGCCCCGTGCTTTTGAGCAAGCGTGGCGCGTGCGTTGTTTATAATGGGGAGCCACATTTTCACACGGGAAAGGAATTCCGCATGTCTCTCACCGATACCATATGCCCGCAAGAACCCCAGCCCAACCGCTACCGTCGCGTAAAAGCGCATCCCACGGCGCGCCTTTCGCCTACTGCCAGCATCATGGGCGACGTCACCCTTGGGCGCGATGTATGCGTGCTCGATTTCGCCTGCCTACGCGGGGACGACGAGGCCATTTTCATTGGCGACGAAACGAACATCCAGGAAGGCGCCATCGTGCACGTGTTCGAGGGCTTCCCCGTCACCGTGGGTCAGCATGTGACCGTGGGCCACCGCGCGCTGCTGCACGGCTGCACCATTGGTGACAATACGCTGGTAGGCATGGGCGCCACCGTCATGAACGGCGCGCGCATTGGCTCGGGATGCGTGATTGCAGCCGGCGCGCTGGTGTCGGAGGGTAAGGAATTCCCCGACAACTGCCTGATCATGGGCGTACCGGCGCGTCTGAAGCGCATGCTTTCACCCGAGGAAGTACAGCGGATGTGCACCGACGCGGGCGACGAATACCTCCGCGTAAGCGCAGCCATGCTGGAAGAAGGCCTCCTGTGCCACCCTGCGCCCGACATGAACGTGCACGTGCCAGAGGTGGGCGCGACGCAGGAGTAGAAGTTGCGCCCCTCCGGCAGGTGGTAGTGCTCGCGCGTCAGGGGCGAAATGACGCGGCCTCGTATACTCCAACCAGGGCTTTTAGGTTATCCCTCAACGGTGTTGCCAGGCCCGCCATCAGCCCCTCTGCGCTGCCGCGTGCCGCCCTCACGAAACAAAGGGCTTGCCCGAAAGCGGCGACACCACACTCGACAGGGGAAGAACCCGCTTGTCCTCGCCTTCCGGCAACTCGTTAATGAGGGAGCAGAACCGCTCCGGGTCAAACCCCGGCCCCTTACAAAGCGCCTCGTACACGTCGTCCTCGAAGCACACCGTGTAGCCGGTAGGCTCAAAGCCGTTGCGCAGGTAGAACTCCCGGCGCCGTTTCCGCTGTTCAAGGTTTGGTGCTGCTTCGTCTATGGGCTCGATGTCCAGCATGAGCGTTTTTCCTGCGCAGCGCTTGCTCACGTCCGCGAGGATGCGCGCGCCGTAACCCTTCGACCGCACGCGCTCGTCCACGGCCAAGTACAGCACGTACGCCATGTCTGCGCCCTCAATCATGAACACGAAACCGCAGAACTGGCCCTCGTCGTGGTATGCCAGCAGCGACACCTCGTCGCGACGTGCTTGCTCGGTCAGAAACGAGTACGGCACCAACTCGTACGCGGGAAACGCGGCCGTCAGCAGGCGCTCCACGTCGCACGCGTCGTCACTTCCCTCAACTACTTCGCATGCTGTCAGCATGTGCAAAACCCTCTCTCTCACCACCAACGCAAAGCGGGCCAGGCCGCCCTTCCCCCAGGTCAGCCCAGCCCGTTCACAGCAAATTCAGCGTCTAGCGGCTGATGTTGTAAAACGCATTCATGCCGGCATACACGGCGGCGGTGTCCAGCTCCTCCTCGATACGCAGCAGCTGGTTGTATTTCGCCACGCGATCGCTTCGGCAAGGCGCGCCGGTCTTAATCTGGCCAGTGTTGCAGGCCACGGCCAAGTCGGCGATGGTGGTGTCCTCGGTCTCGCCGGAGCGGTGGCTCATGACGCAGGCATAGCCAGCCTGCTTCGCCATCTCAATGGCCTCAAGCGTTTCGGTGAGGCTACCGATCTGGTTCACCTTGATGAGGATGGCGTTTGCGCAGCCCATTTCGATACCCTTGGCCAGGCGCTTCGAGTTTGTGACGAACAGGTCATCGCCCACCAGCTGCACACGGTCGCCGATGCGGTCGGTGAGGGCCTTCCAGCCGTCCCAGTCTTCCTCGGCCATGCCGTCTTCAATAGAGATGATGGGGTACTTGTTGACCAGGGCCTCCCAGTAGTCCACCATTTCCTCGCTTGTGAGCTCGCGGCCTTCGCCCGCCAGCACGTACTTCTGCTTGTTCACGTCATAGAACTCGGTCGAGGCCGGGTCCATGGCGAACATGATGTCCGTACCCGGGGCGTAACCAGCCGCTTCGCAGGCCTTTACAATGTACTCAAGCGGCTCTTCATTCGTCTTGAAGTTGGGGGCGAAGCCGCCCTCGTCGCCCACACCGCCGCCGAGGCCGGCGTCGTGCAGCACCTTCTTCAGCGTGTGGTAGATCTCGGCGCACCAGCGCAGCGCCTCAGCGAACGAGTTGGCACCCACCGGCATGATCATGAACTCCTGGAAGTCCACGTTGTTGTCGGCGTGCACGCCACCGTTCAGGATGTTCATCATGGGCGTGGGCAGCAGGTGCGCGTTCGCGCCGCCTACATATTTATAGAGCGGTAGCTCGGAGGACTCGGCCGCGGCCTTTGCGCAGGCCAGCGACACGCCCAGGATGGCATTCGCGCCGAGGGCACCCTTGTTGTCGGTGCCGTCCAACTCTAGCATAATGTCGTCAATGGTGCGCTGGTCGTCGGCCTCAAGGCCCACCAGAGCGTCGGCGATTTCCTCGTTCACGTGCGCCACGGCGTCGAGCGTACCCTTGCCGAGGTAGCGATCTTTGTCGCAGTCGCGCAGCTCCACGGCCTCAAACGCGCCGGTCGAAGCGCCCGACGGCACGGCGGCGCGACCGAACGCCCCGTCCTCCAGCACAACCTCCACCTCAACGGTAGGGTTGCCGCGCGAATCCAAAATCTCGCGCCCGAACACATCGATGATGACGCTCATGAATGCCTCCTCAAAGTTTCATCCCGCTTCGCCGTTGCCCGTCGAAGCCTTGACTTCGGCAATCATAGCACGCCAGAGCCTCGCCACCAGATTCTACGGCCGTTTCCCACAACCCCGCCGACAAACGGTTACCGACTGCGACAGCCAAAAGGGCGCTGCGTGCAGGCGCGAGGCGGTTACTCTTCGAGGGGACGTTCGGAAGCGTCCGCGGCGAGGTCTTCACGTTCGCGCGCCAACAGGTCGGCGAGTTCTTGTTGGGAGTGAACGGCCAGCTTGCGATAGATGCTGCGGACGTGTGTTTTAACCGTGTCGGGCGACACGGACAGCTCTTCACACACGGCGCGGCGCGACTTACCTTGCGCCAGAAGCAGCATGACTTCGCTTTCGCGTTGGGTGATGCCGCGTTCGGTGGCGACGAACTTCACGATGCCAGCTAGATCGCCCGTCGCAAGGCTGCTTTCGCCCGGGCGCACGGTTCCCCAGCCGTATTTCAGGTTGCTACCGCTTGAAAGCAGCAGCGCCGCTGCCAGCACAAAGCATGCCACGAGGCTTGCAAGCAGTGCGGCATCGGAGGACGCAACACCGCTCAAGAAGGCCAGGGTCACGCCGCTGCCTGCCACCGCCCCACAGAAGAGCGCTGCCCCCGGACAACTGGCAATCCACGTGGCTGGCAGACCCATGTTCTTCATGAGGCAGGCACCAAGGCTCCAGAGCACCAGGTCGAGGAAGCAAAACGCCGCCGCAAGCACTGCGCCGCCCACCGCCGTGGTGTCTGGTAGCAACGCCAGAAGCACAAATCCAGCAGCCACGAACGGAAACGCCACCTTATACACCAGCCGGTTGAAGTCCAGCCGCAAAAACACCAGCGTAGCGAACAGCAGCCCCACGGCCACCATTTGCCCCACCGCGCGCAGCAAGACTTCGGCAGAAGCCGGCACTGCAGCACCGACGCCAACCATGCCAGCCACGCCGGCCGCACCTTCCACGGCTCCCGTACCTCCCGCAATTCCCAGCGCAAACACACCGGCGAACAGCACGCCCGCCGCCGCGCCCTGCACAAACGACGTAGCAACAAACTTCGCCGGAAACGGCAGCGGTACATCAAGCCCGTGCCCAAAGTAGCGCACCCGCGGAAACCCGCTCACCACCGCGCGCAGCAGCGCCATACTCGCAAACGGCAGCACGAGCGCCACCACCAAAAGCGGCGTTTCGCTCGCCCCCGCAGCATCGCCTACCAGCGTCAAAACCGCCAACGCTGCCGCCGCTATTAGCGTGGCTGCCATGCCCTGCGAGAGCGTTTGCTGCGTACCAATCCAGCCGAACACGCGGTCAATTTCCACCCGGAACAACGCACAGCCCGCACCCATGACCACACTCGACAGCGCATAGAGCGCCCAACGTGCCGCGACGGGTAAACCCGTATCCAGCGCCCACACCAAATGAAGCGCCGCCGCCAGCGTCATGAGCGAGGCAAGTGCCACCATCCACGACGGCGTGCTCGGCACCTTCCGTGTCTTTTTGAACCACACGGCAATAACCACACTCGCGGCGGCCATACACGCAAGCGGGCCCATCCAAGCGGGCATGAGCAGCGCCAACCCTGTCTCACCGCCAGCACCTTCGGCACTCAGCGCAACAGCTGGCCCCGTACAGCAGGCTATCATCCACACCAGATAACAGGCCATCGCAAACGCAATGCGCGGCTGCCCCGCGACAGCATGACCAAGACCGACGCGCACACGCACGCGATCGCCCGGCTCATTGAACAGATGACGAACGTGACTTTCCTTCATGGGCCCTCCCCTTCCCTTCTCTCAGGATACCGTGTCTCGCCTCACCCCCCGGGGTGAAAACAGGCGAATCGGCATTTTCCCTGGGATGGGCGAAGAGGCCCACCCGCCGCGCGTGCTAGGGTGCAGGCAACGCACGGCGCGGAGGGCGCTGGGCCGCGACAGGCACCGCCGTCGCGAAGGAGGGAAGGGGTTTTCAATGGAAAACGAGAAACTGAGTATGGATCGTCGTAGCTTCCTTAAGGGAGCGTTCGCCACCGGAGCCGTGGGTGCGGCCGCCGTCACCGGCATGGGCGCGCTGGCCGGATGCGCGGCGCAGCCAAAAGAAGGTACGGCCGGCGCGTCGACCTCGGACAACAAGAAAACAGGCGGCACGTACGACTTCGAAACAGCACCCGATCCTATTCCTGAGAGCGACATCAAGGAAACCGTGGATGCTGACGTCGTGGTCATCGGTGCCGGATTCTCCGGCCTGTGCTGCGCGCTTTCGGCGGCCGAAAACGGCGCGAACGTGGTCATGCTGGAACGCATGGACCACGTAGTAGGTCGCGGCGGCTCCATCTACGCCATGAACTCGAAGCTGACGAAGGAAAAGGGCTACGAGTGCTCCGTGGAAGAAATCGCCCAGCGCTACAAGCGCATGATGGGATACCACTCCTACCGCGTGGACGGTCGCAAGTGGATGATGCACTTTAACCGCTCGGGTGAGGCCATGGACTGGCTCATCGACCGCATGACCACGGCCAGCTCCGTGGGCGGCGACGACCTCACGCCCGTCATGGAGCACTGGTACGAGGACCCGGAGAATATCAACGGCGAATTCCCCGGCACGCACGAGTTCCTTGATGGCCCGAACGGCAAGGGCCCCGACGACAACCCGCAGCAGGACGTGTGCGCAAACATGGCGCTGTACTGCGAAAAGGCTGGTGTGGACATCCGCTATCAGACGGACGCGCAGCAGCTGGTGAAAGAGGGCGACAAAGTGATTGGCGTCGTGGCGAAATCCGGCGACGGCTACGTGCGCTTCAACGGCAAAAATGGCGTGGTCATTGCCACGGGCGACTTCGGCCAGGACAAGGACATGCTGGAGAAGTACATTCCGTGGGCGGCACATCAGACCGAGTTTGGCGGCATCTGGAACGGTTCGGGCCACAAGATGGCGTACTGGGCCGGCGCGGCAGTGGACAAGAACGAAACACCCACGCCCATGATTTTCTGCTTCCAGTGGCGCTCCATCACGCGTCAAGTGCGCGCGTTCCAGGGCCTCATGGTGAACGAGGACGGACGCCGCTACGACAACGAAGACAACGGAGAGCTGTCAGCAGCAGTACTTTGACCACCGGTT
>DSLMC04103__coassemble_291_pt1 | contig 62432 bp, 45 predicted proteins | sample DSLMC04103__metabat2_high_PE_001 | metagenome-assembled genome bin DSLMC04103
ATTTTCCCGGTGCAGTGTGCTTTCTCAAATCCTGGTCGGGGACAGCGCCATGTTTGCATCATACGACGGAGTGCTCTACTCCAAAGACTTGAAAACCCTGGTTGCTTGCCCCGCAGGTATCGGTGCCTCCATCGTGATTCCCACCGAGACAGAAACCATCGATAAGGATGCTCTTGCTGGCTGCAAAGACCTCGCATCCATCACCGCCCTGGGCAACATCCAAAAGATCGACCCCACTGCTTTCTCTGACGAAACCAAAGCAACAGCCGTCGTTGCTCTTTCGGGCCAGGACTTCAAAACTAGTAAAGCCGTATGGGAAGCGGCTGGGTTCCAAAACTTCGCTGAACCCGCCAAGCCCGGCGAAACCACAAACTCCGACACCAACGAAACCAGCGGCCTTACCTACACTCTGCTCGATGACTACACCCTCGCCGTCTCCTGGCAAAGCAAGGATGACCCTGAGGCGAACCTCGAAATCCCCACCTCCGCCGAGATCAACGGCGTCCCTTATCGCGTGAGCACCATCGCCGAAAACGCCTTCGCCAACCGAGGCTCACTCACGAGCGTAAAGCTCCCCTCAACCATCACCACCATCAACAACGCAGCCTTCGCCGGTTGCGCTAACCTCTCAACCATCGAGTCCCCCAACACCCTGAGCGCCATCGGTGTGCGAGCCTTCGAAGCAACCTCTCTCAAGGACATTTGGCTCCCTGCCAGCATCGAGTCCATTGACTCTCGTGCCTTCGCTTCATGCTCCGATCTAGAGCGCGTGGTAGCTCTCGGCACTCCCGAAGTAGCAAGCGATGCCATCGCTGGCTGCACCAACGTTTCGATTTACGTCCCCTCTGGCTCCGAAGACTCTTGGAACCCAGGCATACCCTCTCACAACAATCACCTTCTGCCTTATGGGGTGTCTCTGGCGAAAGAACCCCTCACCGTCGAAGCGGGTCAAGAAGCCAACCTCCTAGAAGGCGGCAACCTCCAAGCACCTGATTCCGTAGAAGTTTCCTACTCTTATGCGGCCACACCTTTGTCGGTTGATGCTGGTCGTGTAAGCGCCAAGAAAGCAGGCACCACCGATGTAACCGCCGTCCTCTCCTTGGACGGCGTAGAACTCACTCGCGCAACCCGCACCGTCGAAGTCTCCCCAAATCCAGAAGGAGAAGCCGACATCGCCATTCTCAACTCCGAAGTATCCCTACCTGCTGCCTATCTCGCTAACGCTCGCGAAACCCAACTCAATGTCACAGCTCCCGTTGGTGTCACCTTCGGCGAAGACACCCCCTACGACGTCGCGGATGCTAATCCTCCAGCATCCATGCAATCAACGGAGTACTTTCAGAACAACATGGATGTTCCTGTTTATCTTGCCCAGGTTGATTGCGTTAATCAAAATATTGGGAACGTTCTTGTGGGGAATACTGGTGCCACGACTCTTGTTGTGGATCAAAAGCTTTTCAGTCTCTATCCTGAAGGGGCCGAAGGAGAGGCAATGCATTTTGGGTGCGGTCTGGACATTAACACTGCGTCCCCCAATAATCCAAGTGCTTTTATCATACAGCCAGGTGTTAGATCTTCTTTTATCTTTCGCTTGAACCTCACCAACGACACAACCAAACTTGCCAATGCGAAGGTGCTAACAGGCGCTGCAAGCAAAAACATCGAGACGAAAAACCTTGCCTCCTTAATGTATACGTTTGAAACAGTGCCCCTTCTTGGTCTCGGATCCGGCAAGGTTGAGTCATCGCCCTTCTACCTGAAGGACAATACTACCGGTGAGGTGTACACGGCCGCAGAAGTCAAAACGCATGCTGATGCAATTGCAAGAGGTAATGAAACTATCAAAGCAGTATATAAAGCCTATATCGCTAATGAGTCTACTTATGAGTGCAAGACTGTGTGGGGTGATACCAAGTATGACGTCCGTATTATTGGTATCAATCACGATAAACTTGCAGAACCTGTGCCTGGTGGTCCTACTGTGGCTGGCCTTACTTTCCAGTTCAAAAACCTACTAAACACGCCCTCCGCGATAGGCCGTAACTGGAGCAATTCAGGCGCCTGGGGCTCCTCTATTCTGAGGGGGGATATGATCAGTGGAACGATCTGGGGAATGGTTCCTGTTGATCTTCAAAGCCAAATTGCGTTAGTCACGAAGTATTACAACGCGGCCTGGGGATCTAGCACCAAGTTGGCGGCGGTTAGCGACAAGCTTTTTCTTGCAGCTTATATCGAGTACACAGGGTCATTGTATAGCGAGTGGTCTATGTTTCCTAATGTTGCCGCTGAAGGTACACAGTATGAGTACTGGAAAGGCAAGGTGACCAGCAACTCTGGTAATAACTCAGCTTTAAGGAAAGGCTATCAGTCCAGTCCTTCATCATATGTAAACTGGTGGCAGCGTTCCATACATCCCAACAACTCTTCGGATTTTCTTTTCATTGGTGCAGGCGGTGTACCGGTCGGTTCCACTCAAGCACATAACGGCTCTGGTGTTTGCCCCTGTTTCTGCCTCTAATCCAGCATCCAGAATCTGCCGGGCCTTGTCCCGGCAGATTCCCCTCACTTCCTCACACCACTAGTTACTATTTCGCAGCCAACAAGCTGTAGGCCCAAAGAAAGGAACGTGTCAACCATGCAGAGCATGAGACATACCCTAAAGCCAAGCATCCGGCCCCTACTAGTTATGCTTTTGTTAGTTTTCTTGGCAGCTATGACGTCCATGCCTCAAGCAAAAGCTCTTGCAAGTACTGAAGACACTATGCTCAGTATTAACGTGAAGAATTCTTCAATCTATACCCTTACATTTGACAATAACGACGGCACAGAGCCTACTGTTACTGTTGATGTCCAATACTATAGAGTCCCAAAATCGGTGACACCTCCGACGCGAGATGGTTATACGTTTCAGGGTTATTTCGACAGCGTGACGGGAGGTGCCCAATATTACGATGCCAATGGGGTGGGTATCCATGTCTGGGATAAAGAATCAGATGCCACTCTTTACGCACACTGGGCTTTCCAAATTAACTGTTCTATTCCTACCTCTGCTGACATTGAGATTGACGCATCGGGAAAAAGTACCACAAGCACGAACCCCGAGTTCGTTTCTACCTCAAGTGCAGATCTGAGAGTAGCTGCCATAACCATCAATCAGGGTGCAAATGCTGCTTCGCTTTTTGCCAACAACGCTGTCCCTGATGGTGTGGGCATTCAACTGACACCCACCTCAAGTGGCTCGTCGGTGCGGGTGCCTCTTGTGACCTCGGCGGTTACCACTATTCCCAACAATGGTTGGACCATTCCTGCCGGAAGCATAGAGACGCCAACCAGGTTCGCAGTTGCTTTTGGCTTGGCGCTTCCAAGTGGGGCGCAACTTAACTACCAACCTGATAAGCCGGTTACTATTGCGAACCTTTCGTATGTGGTAGCACCTGGCTAGTATCTCCTAGAGGTTGAATCACCCACTCAAGCGGCCAGGACCACCCGCCTTGGCCGCACAAACCCAACAGGCGCGCTTTCCCATCACGGGCGCGCCTGTTGCGGTTGTTGGCTCTTCTCGTTCGCTTGTGCGAACTTGGGCAGGGGGATGATGGCGCCTAGGGCAGCGGCGGGGAGGAGGATTACCAGGGCTTTTACGGGGAAGCACATGAAGAGTAACAGGACCGTCATCAGGGGTTTTCTCATGACGGCGCCCATGAGGGCGGCGGTGCTCGCGCAGAGGGCGAAAACGGGGTCCACGCCGGTGAGGGTGGCCATGCCGTACCCGAGCGAGATGCCGGCGAAGATGACGGGGAAGAAGTGGCCGCCGCGCCAGCCGAAGCGGATGCAGAGGGGGGTCACGAATACTTTCACCAGGCCGGTGGCAATAAGCGTGAGGGCGCTGAGCGAGGTCCACATCTCGCCGAGTTGTTCGGCTTGGGTTTCGCCGGCGAACATGGTGAAGGGGAGTGCGATACCCGCCACGGCCAGCACGATGCCAGCGATGACGGCTTTAAGAACGGGCTTGTCGCCCATCTTGGTGGAGGCCTGCGCCAGCACGCTGTCAAACACGCAGTAGAGCCAGCCGCCCGCTGCACCCACCGCTGCGATGGGGAGCGCCCAGGCGAGTTCGTGCGTGCCCAGGTGCAGGTCGGTGAAGCGCGGCAGCGACAGGCCGCCGCCTCCGGTAAGAGCGCCCAGGCCCATAAACGCACCCAGCGCGCCTGCGATGGCGCAGAAATACACCACCACCTTTGACGTTTTCGGCAGCTCGATGGTTTGCGCGCCTTCCCCTTGGGGGCTGTCGCCCGTGAGGGGTGCGGCGAAGCCGAACAGCGGGGCAGTGAAGATGGCTGAGAGCGCGGCCATGGTGCCCACGGACGTGAGCTGCTGGAAGTCGGCGCCGAAGCGCTTCATGCGGTCGCCCACCCACGTGCAGATGCCGGCGATGGCGCCCGTGAGGCCCGCTTCCGGGCCAATGGACCCGCCGAAGAACAGCGGCAGGAGCGCCGCAATCGACATGGGCCCCAGGTCGTGGTAGTCGTAGCGGCCTTCTTTCTTTACCTTGCTCATGACGGTGTTGAGGTCTTCGGGATACGGCCCAAACCGCTTCGCAAACAGCCCGATGATGAGGCCACCCACCACGCACGCGGCCAGCGGAAAGTAGGGGCCGAAGTACGCGGGCAGTTTCTCCCAGAGAAACGTGATACCCAGGTTCATGACAAACAGCAACAGCCAGACGAAAGCGCCCGCAATGGCGCCCGTCGCAATGACCGAGATGACGAACAGCGTGCGGTTGGCAAGGGTGGTGGGTTTCACGGATGGGTCCTTTTAGTGCGCGGCGGGCAGGTCGCTCGCGGCGGGCAGGCCGTAGGCGCTCGTGGCGGTGAGTACGGCGCGTTCGATGGCTCCCTGCATGGCTTCGGTGGCAAGTATGGCAACGGCGTCAGGGGAGGCGTCCACTTCGCCCGAGGCGAACGTGAATATGGTGTCGCCGTCGTTTAGGGTGTGCACGGGCTTGATGGCGCGCGCGTAGGCGTCGTGCGTGGTGGAAGACACCTTTTTGGCCTGGGCTTTCGTGAGGCGTGCGTTTGTGAGCACCACGCCGATGGTGGTGTTGGTGCAAGGGGCTGTGCCCGCTTCCGCGCCCGCCCCGGCGCCCGCGCTCGCGAGCGCGGCAAACGCTTCCAGCGGCTCCATCACCTGGCCCGCGTCGTTGCGACAGCCGGCAATCCAGGTGCCATCTGCGCCGCGTACGGTGCCAAGAGCGTTCACGGCCACCAGGGCGCATGCTACCACCTCACCCATGCGCAGGCCACACACGCCAAAGCCCGCCTTCATGGCGCGCTCAGGCCCGAGAAGCTTGCCCACGCTCGCTCCCGTGCCGGCCCCCACGTTGCCTTCCGCAAGCACCGCGCCCGGGGCGGCGTCCAAGGCAGCGCGACATGCCGCTTGTCCCATCGCGGCATCGGGGTGTGCGTTTTCGCCCACCAATAGGTCAAACAGACACGCACCTACCACAATAGGCACGCGTGCGCCGCCCACTTCGAAACCAATGCCGCGCGTGGCCAGCTCTTCCATAACCCCCGTGGAAGCTGCCAGCCCAAAGGCGCTGCCGCCCGACAGCACCACGGCGTGCACAGCCTCAATCATGTTCTCGGGACGCAGCAGGTCGGTCTCGCGCGTGGCCGGGCCGCCGCCGCGCACGTCCACGCCGCACGTGGCACCCGCAGGCGCTACCACCACGGTGCACCCGGTACCGGCGTCGTTGTTGTGCGCGTGTCCGCAGTGGAAAGCGGATAGGTCGGTTAGAGAGGCAGTATGGAGCATATATTCCTCTTTTCTCAAGGGTTCGCTCTCCATTGTACACCGGGTCGAAAACATGCGTGCTTTCAGGGGTTACTTCTTCTGCTGTCCGCGTCCATTTCTCGCAAAAAGTTCCGAGCGAACGAATGTATCGTCTTGCATTACCTTGACCCTATGACTAGTATAAGCACTCCTTGGACGCGGTTCCCTCAGACGAGGAAGGGGGAACACCCATGCCCAGCTTTTTAGCAAAATCTTCATGCAATGGTCGTCGTCCGAGTCATCTGAGTGCACAGCGCCATTTTGACCGCCCCGACCTTATCACGCGGCTTTTGCGTGAGCGCCATGTAGCGCGTTTTTTGGTGGCGCCGGACGGATTCGGTAAGACGTCGCTTGTGGCGGAGTATGCCGACACGGTGTTTTCCTTTGAGCACACGTTCTGGATCAACGGTCGCAGCCCTTGTTTCTTGCGCGATTTGGATCGCGGGATCATTGCCTCGACACTGACCCAAATGGAGAGCGCTTCGTTTTTGGTGGTAGTGGAGGATGTGCCGCCGCTTGATGTCGTGCGCGCCACGGCGCTTTCAGATGCGTTCGATGAACTGTTGGAGCGCGGATGCGAAGTGATGGCCACCTGCACTCCCGCGTGCGACGCGTTCGCATCACTGCAGCACGATCGCATGAAGTTGACCCCCGCCGATCTTTTGCTCACCGATGCGGAAGTGGATACCGTGCGCGGCGCGGCCGACCGCACGGAGCGTCCCGCCGCCACCGTTCCCACCTGTGAGCGTGTGCCGGCTCTGCGGTGGGGTGCGGAAGCGGCCGCGTCGTTTGTGGCGGGCGCTCTGCGCGAAGAACTGCCGGCTGAAGTGATGCTTGCGATGACCACCGCGCTGGTGTTGTGCACAGGAACGTTCTCCGACATTGAAGTGTTTGGCCCGCTTGGAGAGGAAGTGGTGGCTCTGCTGGAAGCGGGTTATCCCTACCTTGGTATGGACGCGCGTCGCGAACGCTTCCATACGCCTAGCTTTCCAGTTGGCGCCCTTGCCGCTGCGGTGACGGGGAAGCTTGATGCGCTGGCGGAACATTCGCGCTTTGCCGACCGCGACGCTCTGGTGGCTCGGTGGGCGGATGCGCTGGTGGCGCGTGCGGAGTGCGAGCGGGCGTGTGCGCTTGTGGGGGCGCTCTGCACGCGTGAGGCGCGGGCGACGTGGCTGGCGGCGCGTTCGCGGGAGCTTATGGAATCGACGTGTGTGCTGCCAGCACATGAGTTGTACGGCTCGCTCGGGCGGCGCTCGCTTTCGGGCGATACGGTGCTTGAGCTGGGCGAAGTGGTGCGACTGGTGGTCCTCGGCGAAGAGACCACTGCGCTCAGTCGTGCGCGGCGCATCGCGTTTGATCTGGGTGTATCCGAAGGTGCCCGCGCAATTGCGGCCCTGGTGCTTGCCCGGCGCGCGCAGGGTACCACGCGCGACAAGGCGCTCGATGAACTTGAACGCATCGTGCGCTCAACCGAGGGAGGCCACGCAGCGGCGTTTGCGCCCACCGAGACGTTTTGGCGCCCGCTTGCTCTGGCGCAGCTTGCCCTAGAAGACGATCCTGCCGAACTTGCACAGGAGGGCACTACGTGGCGCGCGCGGGGAGCCGACGAAGGGGCGCTTGCCTTGGTGACTGCCTGGGTGATCACAGATGTGCTCGATCATCCGCGCGCGGCGGGCGCACACGCGCATGCCAAGGTGGACGTGGGTGAGCGAGTGGGTCGCTACGTTCGCGAACGCGTAACTCAGGCTGGCGGTGAATGCTGTGACCTGTTCACTGCCGCAGCGGGCCTTGCGCTTGAGCGGGCGCGCGAACGCGGTACCGTAACCCTGCGCAAGCCGCTCGGGGCGGCCGAGGTGCTTGCGCTGCATCGCGTCGAAATGGAGTTGTTCGCCCAGCGGAGGGCCTTTGAGCGCGCGGCGCGTGAGCGTATCGAGCGCCGCGCCGAGCGCGCCACCACGCTTCCCGATGCCTACCTGGACGGGCGCTACCTGCCCACGCGCACCCGCACCAACTCTGTAGCGCCGGTGCTCACGGTAAACCTGTTCGGCGGCTTGGATGTGCGCATAGGGGATGTACCGGTGGACCTCAACCGCTTCCGCCGCCACAAGGTGAAGACGCTGTTGGCCCTGCTCGTGCTCAACCGCGGGCGCGAATACCCGCGCGACAAGCTTGTGGCGGCGCTTTGGCCTGAAAGCGAACTGGACACGGCGCGCAAGAATTTCTACTCAATTTGGTCAATGTTGCGCCGCACGCTTTCGGCCGGGTCGGGCACGTGCCCCTACCTGGTGCGCCACCAAAACGGCTGCCGCTTGGATGAGCGCCTGTTGGTGAGCGACGTCGCGCGTTTCGACGCGGTGTGTCGCATGCTCCTGTTTGGCCAGCCGGGCTCCGAGGGCTGGGCGCAGCTCTACGCGGAAATAGACGACGCCTTCGCCGACGATCTTATGCCGAGCGAGGAAGATAACGAGATTATCGTGCAAGCCCGCGCCGATTGTCGCGTGCAGCTGGTCGATGCGCTGGTGGCTGCGGCCGAGCGCCTCGTGGCTGCCGATGACGCGCAGGAGGGCCTCTGGTTCGCCCGCGCCGCCCTCAAGCGCGACCGCACGCGCGAAGACGCTTACCTCGCCCTCATGCGTGCGCAAATAGCCGCAGGTCAACGCACCGCGGCGCTGGAAACCTACTTCTCCTGCCGACGTTTTCTTACGAACGAACTGGGCATCGACCCCTCGCTCGCTATCGTGGAGCTTTACCACAGCATCATCGAAACCGAAGAACTGTTGGAGTAGCGGCGCGTTTCACATGCCTTCCCAGCCGCTGTGTGAGGGGTGGTTGGGAAGGCGGGCGCCCTATGGATTTCCTTTGAGGTCAGACGCGTTATGCTAGAGTAGTAACTACTGTTCACAGTCAAGAAAAGGACGGCGCATTACATGGCAGGATTCCTATCCAAGCTGCTGACGCTCGGCGAGGGCAAGCAGCTGAAACACTACGAGGCCACCGCGCAGAAGATAAACAGCTTAGAACCGCAGATGCAGGCCAAATCCGACGAGGAATTGCGCGCGCTTACCGCCGCGTTTCGCGAGCGTGCTGAGGCGGGGGAGGACCTGAAAAGCCTGCTTCCCGAGGCGTTTGCCGCCGTGCGTGAGGCATCGGTGCGCACGCTGGGGCTGCGCCACTTCGACGTGCAGCTCATCGGCGGCATGGCCTTGAACGACGGCCAAATTGCAGAGATGAAAACCGGTGAAGGTAAAACGCTCGTGTCTACGCTGGCGGGCTACTTGAACGCGCTTTCGGGCGAGAACGTGCACATCGTCACGGTGAACGACTACCTGGCGCGGCGCGACAGCGAGTGGATGGGCCGCATCTACCGCTTCCTCGGCATGGAAGTAGGCCTCATCCAAAACGGCATGCGCCCGGACAAAAAGATTCCCGCCTATAAGGCTGACGTCACGTACGGTACGAACTCCGAGTTCGGTTTCGACTACCTGCGCGACAACATGGTTACGCGCGCGGATGCCCGCGTGCAGCGTGGCCACCACTTCGCCATCGTCGACGAGGTGGACTCCATCCTCATTGACGAAGCGCGCACCCCGCTCATCATTTCGGGCGCGGGCACGCAGGCGGCCGAGACGTACAACAAGTTCGCGCGCGTCATGCCGGGTCTTACAATTGAAGAAGACTTCGACATGGACGAGGCGAAGAAAACCATCAACGCAACCGAAAGCGGTCTGGAAAAGATTGAGGCCATGCTGGGCATCGACGACATCTACGCCGACCCGTCCGGCCAACTGGCGAACCACTTGCAGCAGGCGTTGAAGGCGCAGTTTTTGTTCCATCGCGACGTGGACTACGTCGTGGTGAACGGGGAAGTGAAAATTGTTGACGAGTTCACGGGCCGCATCATGGAAGGCCGGCGCTACTCCGAGGGCCTTCACCAGGCGCTTGAGGCTAAAGAGCACGTGCTCGTGCGCGAAGAGAACCAGACGCTTGCCACTATCACGCTGCAAAACTACTTCCGTCTGTACGAGAAGCTCTCGGGCATGACCGGTACGGCTATGACCGAAGACGCCGAGTTCCGCGAGATTTACAAGCTGCCGGTGGTGGCTATTCCGCCGAACCGCCCGGTGGCGCGTAAGGATGAAAACGACCTGATCTACCGCACGGTGGACGCGAAGTTCAACGCGGTGGCTGACGACGTGGCCGAGCGCCACGCAGCGGGGCAGCCCTGCCTTATTGGTACGGTGTCCATTGAAAGTTCCGAGAAGCTGTCGCGTCTGCTGGACAAGCGCGGCATTCGCCATGAGACGCTGAACGCGAAGAACCATGAGCGCGAGGCGCATATTATTGCGCAGGCGGGTCGCGTGGGGGCGGTCACCATCGCCACGAACATGGCGGGTCGTGGTACCGACATCCTGCTTGGCGGCAACCCCGACGTGCTGGCTGACGACGTGCTGCGCGAGCGCGGCTATGACCCTGAGTTGGAGGAAGGCGCCGAGGTGGAAGAGGGCCACGCGCCCGCACCTTCGGCAGAAGAGCGCGCCGCCGCCCTTAAAGAGGCGAAACGCGTGTGTGCTGAGGAACACGACGCCGTCATTCAGGCCGGCGGCCTCACGGTTATTGGCACCGAGCGCCACGAGTCGCGCCGTATCGACAACCAGCTGCGCGGTCGTGCCGGCCGTCAGGGCGACCCGGGCACCACGCAGTTCTATCTGTCGCTGGAAGACGACCTCATGCGCCTGTTTGGTGGCAACCGCATGGATTCCATCGCGCGCATGATGGAAAAGACTGACATGCCTGATGACATGCCTATTCAGGCGGGCATGGTGTCCAAGGCCATCGAGAGCGCTCAGCGCCAGGTGGAAAGCATGCACTTCGCCGCGCGTAAAAACGTGCTGGAATATGACGACGTCATGAACCTGCAGCGCGCCGCTATCTACGGCGAGCGCAACGCCATTCTCGACGGCAAGGACATGTCCGAGCGCATTCCTGAAATTGTGCAGGAGGCCGCCGAGGCCATTGTTGCCGAGAACTGCCCGGACAAGACGGCCAGTGACGACTGGGATGTGCGTGCCATTGAAACCTGGGCGGCGAACATGACAGGCCGCGAGGACTTTAAGGTGGACGCGCTCGACCACGACGACGACCCGGCGCTGGTATCTGAGGGCCTGGTGGAGTACCTGGAGGCGGTCTACAACGAGAAGGCTCAGATCCTCGGCGAGGTTATGAAGACACTTGAGGCGCAGGTCATGCTCCGCATCATCGACACGCGTTGGATGGCCCACCTCTCCGAGATGGACTACCTCAAAGCGGGCATTGGTCTGCGCGCGTTCGGTCAGCGTGACCCGCTTGTGGAATACAAAAACGAGGCCTATAACGCCTTCCAAAACCTCACGGCGTCCATGTATGAGGACTACCTGCGCACGCTGCTGCGCCTGCAAATTGCAGTGCAGCAGGCCCCGCAGCTGGAAGAAGAGAAGAGCCCGCTTGACGGCAAGGTGAGTTATTCGGCTCCTGAGCAGGCACTTGAGCAGACGGGTGTGGGTGCGGTGCGCAACGAGGTTGCCGCCCAGTCCGCCGCCACCGGTAACGCGGCCCCGCCACCGAAGCCCGCTCCCGCCAAGGCGCAGACCTATGAGAAGGATAAGGACGACCCCTTCGCCAACGTAGGCCGCAACGACCCCTGCCCCTGCGGCTCAGGTTTGAAGTACAAAAAGTGTCACGGCAAGAATCAATAGGTTGAACATGGCTGATACTAACGACAAAGACCTGGAGCAGTTGGCTGCGCGCGTGGCTGATGCGCGGGGGTTTTTGCATATCGATGACAAGGTGGCCGAGCTTGCGCGGCTCGACGAGGAAACGGCGGCGCCCGGGTTTTGGGACGACGCGGCCCATGCTTCGTCCGTGTCGAAGCAGGCGTCGAACTTGCGCGAGACCATCCGCGAATACGACGAGGCGGCCGCCCTTCTGGAAGATGCTCGCGCGGCGCTTGAGCTGGCGGACGAAGACGAAGCGTTTGCCGAGGAAGCCGAGGCGGCCCTTGAGCGCTTGGGCGTGCTGCTTGACGGCCTGGAAGTGACCTCGTGGTTCTCCGATCGCTTCGATTCCGGCGACGCCATTCTCACGGTAAACCCCGGCTCGGGTGGCCTGGAGGCACAGGACTGGACGGACATGCTCTACCGCATGTATGTGCGCTACGCCGAGAAAAAGGACTGGAAGGTTACCATTCTTGATGTGGTGCCCGGCGAGGGCATTGGGCTTGATAAGGCTACCATTCAGGTGGAAGGCCGCAACGCCTACGGCATGCTGAAGAGCGAAAACGGCGTGCACCGCCTCGTGCGTATCTCGCCGACCGACGACAAGAAGCGCCGCCACACCACGTTTGCTGGCGTGGAAGTGCTGCCTGTGCTGCCGGAGGACATTGAGGTGGACCTCAACCCCGCCGACGTGCGCGTGGACGTGTATCGCTCAAGCGGTCCGGGCGGCCAGTGCGTGAACACCACCGACTCGGCCGTGCGCCTCACGCACCTTCCCACCGGTATTGTGGTTACCTGCCAAAACGAGAAGTCTCAGCTCCAAAACAAGGAAGCCGCCTTCCGCGTGCTGCGCGCCAAGCTCTACGAGGTGGAAGAGCAAAAGCGCCAGGAGGAACTGGCCCAGCTGCGCGGCGAGCGCCGTGACAACACGTTCGGCAGCCAAATTCGCAACTATGTGCTGTACCCCTACCAAATGGTGAAGGATGTGCGCAGCGGTATTGAAACGGGAAATGTCGAGGCAGTTCTCGATGGTGACCTGGAAGAATTCGTGATAGGCTACCACAAGTGGCGAGTTTCTCAATAGGGAAGGACGAAAGCATGGCTGAGCTTGAACGGCGCGCGAATGAAATGCGGGTCGACATTGTGCGCATGATAGCGGAGGCGGGCAGCGGGCACCCGGGTGGGTCGCTGTCATGTACCGACATTCTGTGCGCGCTGTATTTTGGCGGAGTCATGGAGCATGATCCGGCGAACCCCACATGGGAGGGGCGTGACCGCTTCATCCTGGCGAAGGGCCATGCGGCGCCGGCGCTGTACGCGGTGCTCGCGCAGGCGGGCTACTTCCCGCGCGAGGAATTGCTCACGTTGCGCAAGCTGGGTAGCCGGCTGCAGGGCCACCCTGATTCGAACCAGTTGCCGGGTGTGGAAGTGTCCACCGGTTCGCTCGGTCAGGGCCTGTCCATCGCCGCGGGTGCGGCGGCTGGGCTGAAGCTTGAAGGCGCGCCGCAGGCGGTGTTTACGCTGCTTGGTGATGGTGAATGCCAGGAAGGCCAGGTGTGGGAGGCAGCCATGTTCGCGGCGCACCGCGGCTTGGACAACCTGGTGGCCATCGTTGACCGCAACGGCCTGCAGATTGACGGCCGCACGAGTGATGTGTGCGATCCGGGGGACGTGGCTGCAAAGTTCACCGCTTTCGGCTGGGACGCCCGCGAGGTGGACGGGCACGATATTCCCGCGCTCGTGGAGGCGCTTTCGGCGGCCAAGGCCGACCGGACGGGCACGCCGCACGTGCTGGTGGCGCGCACCATCAAAGGCAAGGGCGTGCCGTTTATGGAAGATCAGGCAGGGTGGCACGGCAAGGCTCCCAACGCCGAACAGCTTGAAGAGGCACTGGCCGCGCTCGCGGCGGACGCAGGGAAGGAGGCCTAGCCGTGGTTAAGCTTGCAGACGAGGCTCAGGCTCAGGTGAAAAAAGCAACGCGTGCGGCCTTTGGCGTGACGCTGGCGGAGTTGGCCCAAGAAGGCGTGCCGGTGGTGGCCGTGGACGCCGATCTCACGGGTTCCACCACCACGAAGAAGTTCGCCGACGCAGGGTTCGCCGATCGCCTGTTCAACTGCGGCATTGCCGAGCAGAATATGATAGACGTGGCCGCTGGCCTGGCCATTACGGGCCACGTGGCGTTCACGGGTTCCTTCGCCGTGTTCGGCACGGGGCGCGCTTACGACCAGATTCGCAACACGGTGTGCTACTCCAACTTGGACGTGAAGGTGGCGCCGACGCACGCCGGCATTTCCGTTGGCCCTGATGGTGGAAGTCATCAGATGCTCGAAGACGTGTCGCTCATGCGCGGTCTGCCGAATATGCGCGTGCTCGTGCCGGCTGACTACGCCGCCGCCCGCGCTGCGCTGCGTCTGGCCGCCGCCACGCCGGGTCCGGTGTATGTGCGCATGGGACGCGCCTCGGTGCCGTGTGTGTACGCCGACGACGTGGAGCTTGAGGTGGGCCGCGCCTACGTACTGCGCGAAGGCACGGATGCCACCATCATCGCTTGCGGCGTGGAGGTTGAGCAGGCGCTCAAGGCGGCCGAACAGCTAGCGGCCGAGGGTATTTCCGCGGAAGTGATTGACGCCTTCTCCGTGAAGCCACTCGATGAGGCAACCATCACTGCATCGGTGGCCAAGACTGGCTGCGCCGTGGTGGCCGAAGAGCACAGCGTGATGGGTGGCTTGGGCTCGGCCGTTGCCGAGACGCTTGCGCGCACGCATCCGGCTCCCGTAGAGTTCGTGGGCATGCGCGATGCCTTCGGCAAGTCGGGCGAGTTCGAAGAGCTGTTAAGCTATTTCAACCTGGATGCGAAGGCGATTGTCGAAGCTGTGAAGAACGCCATGGCGCGAAAGTAAGTCTGATAGAATCTAGCCCGTCTCAGCACATCACCACAAGAACGGAGCACTCTGTGACGAACGTTCCCAGCCAAGGGGGATCCGCGCGCCAAGCTGGCCGCAGCGGCGCCCATGCGGCTCATTCCCGGCAAGCGACCACGCAACTTTCCGCGTCGCTGCCCGTTTTGGAGGTAGACGATATACCTCAGCAGGCGGGCACACCGGTTATCACGTTTGACCACGTGACGAAGGTGTATCCGGCCCAGCCTAACAAGCCGGCACTCAACGATATTACGCTGCAAATTTATGCGGGTGAGTTTATCTTTCTCGTGGGCCACTCCGGTTCCGGCAAGTCCACGTTCATTCGCATGCTCATCCGCGAGGTGAAGCCCACGCAGGGTCATATCTATGTGGCGGACGAAGACCTCACCAGCATGCGCAACTGGCGCGTGCCGTATCTGCGCCGCAACATCGGCTGCGTGTTCCAGGACTTCAAGCTGTTGCCGAACAAGACGGTGTTTGAAAACGTCGCGTTCGCGCTTGAGGTTATTGGCAAGTCGCGCCACGTTATTAAGACGCAGGTGCCGGAGGTATTGCGCCTGGTGGGCTTGCAGGACAAGCTCAACAAGCGTCCCGACCAACTCTCCGGTGGCGAACAGCAGCGCGTGTCCATTGCGCGTGCTATCGTGAACCGCCCGCCGCTTCTGGTGTGTGACGAGCCCACCGGTAACTTGGACCCCCAAACCTCGCGCGGCATCATGGACTTGCTCGAGCGCATTAACCGCACCGGCACCACGGTGCTGGTGGCTACGCACGACCGCGAGATGGTGGACAACATGCGTCGTCGCGTTATCGCGCTCGACCGCGGGCATCTGACTCGCGATCAGGACCGGGGGGTGTACGGCTTCGATGTCTAGTTTCGTGTACTTCCTCAAGGAGTCCCTCACGGGCTTCACGCGCAACCTGTCCACGGCCTTGGGCTCCATTGTTACCATTTTCCTGTCGCTGCTGATCATCGGCGTGTTTTTGGTGGGCGGCATCATCGTGGAGAACATTGTGTCGTCGGTGGAAAGCGAAGTGTCCATCACAGCTTACGTGGCCGACGATGCTTCCGATGCCGACATCAAGGCGGTTCAGAGCTACATCGAGGGGCTTGAAGGCGTGGCTTCGGTGGGCTTTACCACCAAGGATCAGGCGCTTGAGAACTTCCGCTCCACGTCGAACTCCGACATCATCGACTCGCTCGACGGACAAAACCCGCTGCCGCGCTCTATTGATGTGGAGCTGTCCGACCCGCAGCTGGTGGAGCAGGTGGCCTCGGCCATCGAAAGCGACGCCACGTATCGCGAGATCACGGACAACCCGACCGACCCGGCCGAAGCACTCAAGTATGGTCAGAAGACCGTTGAGAACCTCTTCTCGGTGACGAACTACGTGCGCTACATTGGTATCGCGCTCATCGCGCTCCTTATCTTCATCGCCATGGTGTTTATCAACAACACCATCCGCCTGGCCATTTTGGCGCGCCGCAAGGAGATTGCCATCATGCGCCTGGTGGGTGCGTCGAACGGCTTTATCCGCGGGCCCTTCCTTATGGAAGGCGCGCTGCACGCCATTATTGGCTCGCTGTTGGCGGTGGGGGTGCTGGAGCTTCTGCGCAATGTGGCTTTGCCGCAACTGCAGAGCGCGCTGCAATTCCTGTCGTTTAACGTGGGGCTGGACACCTTCCTGCTTATCTACGGTGGTCTTGTTCTGGCTGGCCTGATCATCGGTCTGCTGGGCTCGGCTCTGGCCATGCGCCGCTACTTGAAGGTGTAAGCAGGGCTTAAGCGGTATGGCGAAGCACACGGACAGGCTTGAGGCGGCTTCCGCGCATAAGGCGCGGCTCCGCAACCAGCGCCTCGCGCGCAGTTTTGCGCTGGTCATTTGCGTGTGCGTTGCCTTTGTTGCCGGCTTCTTTGTGCGTGGCGATGCGCCGTTGCTGGAGTCGCTCGGCTTTGGCCCGGTGCTGGAAGCCACAGGCGCTCCCGTGGGGCCGGCGTCGGGCAAGGACAAAACCACGTACAACTCGCTGTCGGCCCGCGTGTCAGAAGTGGAAGATGCGCTGGCTAACGACAGCTTGGATTCCTACGACCTCGATGCCGCCACCGACAGCGTGCTTGATGCCTTCTCCGATGTCACACAAGACGCCTACCTGCGCTACTACGATCCGGCGCGCTATTCTTCGCTGGTGGGAGATAGCTCCGGCAGCTATGCGGGCATTGGCGTTCTGTTCTCCGAGTACAACGGGCTTGCCTACGTAGTTGATGTGTTCGACGGCTCGTCGGCGCAGGCCGCGGGCGTGCGCGTGGGCGACTTCGTGGTGGCCGTTGACGGCGACCGAGGTCAGGAATGGTCCATGAACGAGGTGACGAGTGCGCTCGATCGTGGCGAAGGTGAAAGCGTCGTGGTAACGTGGCGCCGCCCCGCAACGCTTGAGGCCGAAGGTGGCGAGGAATTCACTACAACGCTTACGTGCTCCACGTATGACGTGAAGAACGTCACGACCGAGCTTGACGACAAGGTGGGCTACATCAAGCTGCGTCAGCTTACGCAGAACTCTTCCTCGTTGGTGAAGCAAGCGGTGGGCGAGTTGGCCTCGCAGGGGGCGCTCTCCTTCGTACTGGATATTCGCGATAACCCGGGTGGTTTCCTTACGCAGGCCGTGGATGTGGCCAGCCTCTTTGTGAAGAGTGGCACCATCGTGCAGATTGAAACCAAAGATGGTAAGAGTGCGAAATCGGCTACGGGTTCGGTAGCTACTGACAAGCCTTTGGTGGTGCTGGTGAACGAAAACACGGCCGCGGCCGCCGAGGTACTGGCTGTCGCTTTGCAGGAGAGTCAGCGTGCCACACTGGTGGGCACGTCTACGCTCGGGAAAGGCTCAGTGCAGGTGGTGCGCGACTTGAGCTTCGGCGGGGCGCTGCGTTACACGGCGGCCTACTATCTGAGCCCGCAGGGTCGCCAGATCAATGGCGTGGGTGTGGCGCCTAATATCACCATTGGCCTCGCTGGTGAGGCTGCCGGCGACAGTCAGAAGAGCCTCGCTCTGGAAACCGCTCAATCCCTCGTGCAGGAGTAGCCTCATGCCGCGCACGCGGTCGCATACGCGCCGCCGTCCTCGCAGCAATCCCCGTGGCGTACTGTCCGTGCGCTCTGGTAGTTTCGGCTTTGTGGAAACGGCCGAAGGGGGCTTCTTCGTGCCCGCCGCCAAAATGGGGGGCGCGTTCGACGGCGACCTCGTGGAGGTGGCCCCGCTTCCCCCACGTGGATCGGGTAAACAGCCGCATCAGGGCGGCTCATCCGATGACCAGCCTGCGGCGCGTGTGGTGCGCGTGCTCGACCGTGCGCATGACTCACTGGTGGGGCGCTACGAAGTGGCGGAACCTTTCGGCGTGGTAGTCCCTGAGGACACGCGCATTCCCTACGACATTTTTACGATGCGCGCTGATTTTCCGCACGTGCCTGATGGAGCGCTTGTGCGTGTGCGCGTGACGGAGTTTCCTACGCGCAATACGGCGGCCATGGGTATCATTGAAGAAGTTCTAGGAATGGCGGATGACGCGCGCGTCTCGGTTGACGTTATTGTGGCGCGCCACAAGCTGGAAACCTCGTTTTCCGACGCGGCGTTGGCGGAGGCGCGTGCGGCGGAACTCGATGAAACGGGGGCGCTGGCCAGTGAGTATCGCGACCTTCGTGAGCGCTTCACGTTTACTATTGATCCGGCCGATGCGCGGGACTTTGACGATGCGGTGTCTTTGGAAGCGATTTCAACCTGCGAGAGCGCGACTGCTGCCGGAGATGCTCAGTCGCTCAAACAGTCCTGCTCGCACGAAACGTCCACTGGACGTTTCGGCTCGTGCGGAACTCGCTTGGTGAGCACCTCCGACAACAGCCGCTCTGGGTTGAATAGTTTCTCTTCTGAGGGTGAGGGTTCAACCTCAGAGTACATTCCTGAGTCGGTCTGCGTCGTGGATAAGAGGGGGATGGGGGCTGCTCGGTGGCGGTTGGGGGTGCATATTGCGGATGTTTCGCACTACGTGCCGTGGAATTCATCGCTTGACCTTGATGCGCGGCGGCGGGCTACCAGTGTGTATCTTGTTGACCGGGTTATCCCTATGTTGCCGGAGGAATTGTCGGGCGATTTGTGTTCGTTGAAGCCTGGTGAGGTGCGGCGCACCATAACGGCTGATCTTTACTTGGATGAGCGGGCTCAGCTGGTGGGGTACGACTTGTATCCGGCGCTTATTCGTTCTTCTGCGCGGCTTTCTTATGATGAGGCGCAGAAGATGATTGATTCGCGCTCTGACACCGCCGATCTGCCCGGAGGAGCCCAGTCGCTCAGACAGTCCTGCTCGCACGGACAGTCCACTGGACTGTCCGGCTCATGGGGTGCGGCGCCGCGAAGCGAAGCGGAGCAAGTCCCCGAAGGGGAAACTCGCTTTGTGGACACCTCCGAGCAGATCGGCTCCAAGGGGGGTTCGGAGCTTGGCAAGGAACTTTCTTGGCGGTTGAAGGAGCTTTCTCGTATTGCTCGGGCGCGGGCTGCGGCTCGGGAGGGTGCGGGAGGGCTTGACTTTGATACGGTGGAGGCGCGGGTGCGGCTGGATGGTGAGGGGCATCCGGTGGGGATTGACTTGCGCCGCAAGACCGATGCTACGTCGCTCATTGAAGAGGCGATGATCCTGGCGAACGAGACGGTGGCGGCGCATTTGCGGGATGCGAAGTTTCCCAGCTTGTTTCGCGTGCATGAGCAGCCGGCGGCTGACAATTTGGCGGCGCTTATTCCCGTGTTCCAGGAGTTCCCGTGGTTCAAGGACGTGGATCAGAACAGGTTCGTGGCGGGGGATGCGCAGGTGTTGCAGAAAGTGCTGGCGGCGAGTGCGGGGCGGCCGGAGGGTGAGTTGGTGTCCTCGCTTCTGCTGCGCTCTATGAAGCGCGCGGTGTATCGGCCGGTTTGTGAGCCGCACTATGGGCTTGCGAGTGCGGCGTATACGCATTTCACATCTCCTATCAGGCGCTATCCTGACCTTGTGGTGCATCGGATGCTGAAGGCGCAGCTGACGAAGCGCTCTGAAACGTATTCGCAGGAGGTTTCCTCCCTTCCTTGGATTGCTGAGCATTCCTCCGACATGGAGCGTGTGGCCGAGAAGGCGGCGCGCGAGTCGCAGGAGCTCAAGATCATTGAGTACCTGGAGGCCTTTGTGGGGCAGCGGTTCTCAGCGGTGGTGTCGGGCGTAGCAACGTATGGGCTGTACGTGCGCCTTGACAATACGGCGGAGGGGCTGGTGCCGGTGCGCTATTTGGGCGAAGAATACTTTGCGTTCGACGCGGTGCAGCATCGGTTGACGGGGCAGGAGACGGGGCGCTCGTTTCGCCTGGGACAGCGGCTTGCCGTGGTGCTGACGAACGCTGATACGCGTGCGCGTCGGCTTGATTTTCGCCTGGCGAATGACGAGGCATGATGCAGGTGCCGCATGCAGAAGCGTGAGAGAGAGCAACGGGGGGAGGACGTCGTGGGGAAAACTGAAATGCCCCCGGTAGCAGTGCAGCGGCGTGAGCAGCTTGATGAGCTGTTGTCCGGCACGTTCAACTCCATTTTGCGCATTGAAGAGCGCTCACTCGACAACCGACTGACGCACGGGCTCACCATCACCGAGGTCCACACCATCGTGGCCGTGGGCCTGCATGAGCGCAACCCCATGACCGTGGTAGCCGCCCGCCTCGGCGTCACGCTGGCCACGCTCACCACGGCGGTGAATAAACTGGCGAAGAAGGGCTTCATCGAGCGCTCGCGCTCCGAAGACGACCGTCGCGTGGTGCTGGTGTCGCTCACCAAGAAGGGCCGCCAGGTGCTGCGCGCCCATAATCTGTTCCATCATCAAATGATTGACGAGGCTCTGGCCGACCTCACCGACGAAGAAGAGCGCGTGTTTGCCGATGCGCTTGTCAAGGTGAAGGCGTTTTTCGACGCTCAAGAATAGGCCTGTGTGCGTATGCGCGGTTCGTGCATCGCGGTTCGCGTGAGGCGCGTCGGCGCAGAAATCGTGGAGGGCGCAGCGCGGGTCTTGTCGGCGAGGCAACGTGCCCGTATCATTACCCGTAGAGAAATACTTTGATTATCAAACTAATTTGGAACGAAAGGGAACATCATGGCTACCATTGATACCGTGAAAGAAGTGCTCGTTGAGAACCTCGACCTCGACGCTGATGCCATCACCGAGGACGCCACGCTGGAGTCGCTTGGCATTGACTCGCTCGACATGGTTGAACTTATCTGCGACCTCGAGGAAAAGTGCGACGTTGAATTCGGCGAGCCCGAGGGTATCGAGACCATCGGCCAGCTGGTTGCGCACATCGACTCGCTGTAACAGAGGGTTGGAGGGGCCCCGATCAGGGGCCTCACGTTTTTGAGAGGGAGAAGCATGGGCATGAATACGCGAGTAACCGAACTGTTGGGCATTGAGGTGCCCGTCATCCAAGGCGCCATGGCGCGCATCGCCAACGCAAGCCTGGCGGGTGCGGTGAGCGAGGCGGGTGGTCTCGGCATCATCGCGTGCGGCGGCGCGCCGCTCGACTGGGTGGAAGAGCAGGTGCGCATCGCCCGTTCACTCACCGATAAACCCATCGGTGCGAACGTCATGCTCATGGATCCGAACGCGGCCGAGCTGGCCGAACTGTTGGTGAAGCTGCGCGTGGATGTGATTACTACAGGTGCGGGCAGCCCGGCGAACTATCTTCCGATGTGGAAGGAAGCGGGCATCAAGGTGGTGCCGGTGGTGGCTTCAAGTGCGCTCGCAGCGCGTATGGAGCGCCTTGGCGCGGACGCCGTGGTGGCCGAAGGCACCGAGGCGGGCGGCCACATTGGTGAACTCACCACGATGGCGCTTATCCCGGCGGTGTGCGACGCGGTGTCTATCCCAGTCATTGCCGCAGGTGGTATTGCTGATGGGCGCGGAATGGCTGCCGCCTTTGCGCTGGGCGCAGAGGGCGTGCAGGTGGGTACGCGCTTCCTCACGGTGGACGAGTGCACTATCGCTGACGCATACAAGGAGAAGGTGCTTTCCGCGAAGGATGCCGACACCATTGTTACCGGGCGCGGCAGTGGGCATCCGGTGCGCTGCCTCAAGAACAAGTTTGCGCGTAAGGTGCGCTCGCTTGAGGGCAACGTGGCTGCGAACGGTGACGAGTTGGAGGCCATGTATGTGGGCTCCTTGCGTCGCGCGGTTGAGGGCGACGTGGATAATGGCGCCATGATGGCGGGGCAGTCGGCGGCATTGGTGCGGGCGCGCGGGACGGCTGCTGAGGTGATTGCGCAGATGGTGGGTGAGGCGCAGGCATTAGGAGCGCTGGATTTGAGTGCGATGGCGGCTGCGAATGCTCGGCGCGAGCGGGCTTTGTAGGAAGGGTTTTTGATGGCTGAATTTCAACCTGGGGGAGGGCTGGGTGGCAGTGCCCAGTCGCTCGGCAGTCCTGACTCGCACGAAACGTCCACTGGACGTTTCGGCTCGTGCGGAACTCGCTTGGTGGACACCGCCGCCCAGCCCTGTGGGGGGTTGCTAGAGAAAACGGAGCAAGACTCTGAAGGGGAGGCTCGCTTGGCTGATTCCGCTGTCCAGCCCGGTTCAGGGGCGCTTCCTTTTGCCATTCCTGCTGGTGCTCCGGTGTTTTTGTGCTCGGGGCAGGGGGCGCAGAGGCCTGGCATGGGGGCGGACCTTTTGGACGTGCCTGAAGTGGCTGGCGTCTTTGAATGCGCTTCTGATGTGTTGGGGTTTGATGTGGCTGACCTTGTGTTGCATGCGGACGCTGGCACGTTGAATGATACGCGGAATGCACAGCCGGCGTTGTGTGTGCTGACGGTAGCCATTGCTCGGGCGCTCATGGCGCGGGGGGTGGAGCCGGCGGCGGTGCTGGGGTTCTCTCTTGGGCAGGTGAGCGCGCTCGCTCTTTCGGGCATGCTTTCTGACGAGGACACCTTTGCCTTCGTGAAGGCGCGCGCCGAACTTATGGCTGAGGCGGCTGCCGAACATCCGGGGGTGATGAGTGCGCTTTTGAAGGCTGATGAGGAAAGCATTATTACCCTCTGCGAAGAATGTGCGCAGGGGGACGTTCTCGTGCCGGCGAACTTTAACTGTCCGGGGCAGATTGTTATTGCGGGAACACCGGCGGCGGTTGAGCGCGCCGAGGCGGCCTGGGCTGAGGTGGGGAAGCGCTCTTCGCGTTTGGCCACGTCTGGCGCCTTCCACAGTCCGCTCATGGCATCGGCTGCTGAGGGGATGGCTGCTTATTTGGCCAATGTTGCGTTTGCTGAGGCGCGTATTCCGCTTGTGTGCAACGTTACGGCTGCTCCGCTTTCCGCTGATGAGGCGCGTGAGAGCCTGGTGCAGCACCTCACGCATCCGGTGCGCTTTCAGCAGAGCGTTGAGGCGCTTGGTGCGGCGGGGGCTCACACGTTCGTTGAAGTGGGCTTCGGCGGCGTTTTGACGAACCTGGTGAAGCGCATCGACAAGGCAGCGACGCGCGTTTGTGTGCAGGATCGCGCGAGTTTCGATGCCTTCCTTTCCGATTCTGAATAGGAGTTTTGCCTGTATGACCGAGAATACCGAAACCCTGCGTCGCAGCGCGGTTATCACTGGCTCGAGCCGCGGCATTGGGCGTGCGGTGGCTGAGAAGCTGGCCGCCGCTGGGTACGATGTGTGCGTGAACTGCTCGAGCGAGCGCGGGCTTGCCGATGCGCAGGCGCTGGCCGACGAACTGGCTTCCGCTCATGGGGTGCGCGCCATCGCGAAGGCGGCGAACGTGGCCGATGCGGCTGAGGCGCAGGCGCTGATCGACGCGGCACACGAGGCGTTCGGCCGTATTGACGTGCTGGTGAACAACGCGGGCATCACGCGCGATGGCCTGGCCGTACGCATGAAAGAAGAGGACTTCGACGCGGTGATTAACGTCAACCTCAAGGGCACGTTCAACTGCTGCAAGGCGGCGGCGCAGCGTATGATGAAGCAGCGCTACGGGCGCATCGTGAACATGGCGAGCGTGGTGGGCGTGTCCGGCAATGCGGGGCAGGCGAACTACGCGGCTTCGAAGGCGGGCGTCATCGGCCTCACGAAGTCGCTTGCGCGCGAGTTGGCCGCTCGCAACATCACAGTGAACGCGGTGGCGCCGGGCTTTATTGCCACCGACATGACCGACGAACTGTCCGACAAGCAGCGCAACGCCATCGCTGAGCGCATTGCGGCGCGTCGCTTTGGTGAACCGGAAGAGGTGGCGGCGCTTGTGCGATTCTTGGCAAGTTCGGGGTCTGGCTACATTACCGGCCAGGTGATCTGCATTGATGGGGGGATGGCGCTATGAATGAGAACGTGAACGCGGCCACGCGCCGCGCGGACGGTACGCATCGCGTGGTAATCACGGGCATGGGCGCGGTGTCGCCCGCCGGTGTGGGCGTGCAGGCGCTCTGGGACGCGGTCATGGGGCGCACGTGCTGCATTGGTCCGGTGACGCGCTTCGACACGACGGACTACGACGTGCACATCGCCGCCGAAGTACGCGATTTTGATGCGACCGAGCACGGCCTCTCCAAGAAGGAGGCGCGCCGTTTCGAGCGCTTCGTGCAGTACGCCATTGTGGCTTCCGACGAGGCGCTTGCTCAGTCAGGGCTCAATTTGGAAGCTGAAGACACCACGCGCATTGCGTGTGTGTTTGGCACCGGCATCGGTGGCATCGACGAGTTGCAGAGTGGCTTCTTTACGCTGGCCGAGAAGGGGCCGAAGCGTGTGAGTCCGCTGTTCATCCCTACGATGATTGGCAATATTGCGGCGGGGAGCCTCTCCATTCGCTACGGGCTGCGCGGCGAGTGTCTGAACGTGGTGACGGCGTGCGCTACCGGAGCGCACTCTATTGGCACGGCGGTGCGCGATATTCGCCATGGCTATATTGATGCGGCGCTGGCGGGCGGTTCGGAGGAATCGGTGTCGCCTATCTGCCTTGCGGGTTTTGCGAACTTGGGTGCGCTTTCGAAGGAAGAAGACCCTACGCAGGCGTCGTTGCCGTTCGACGTGCGGCGCGCGGGCTTTGTGGCGGGCGAAGGTGCGGGCGCGGTGGTGCTTGAGTCGCTGGAGCACGCGCTGGCGCGCGGAGCGAACATCCTGGCCGAGATCACGGGCTTTGGTTCGACGGGCGATGCTTACCACATGACGGCGCCTGAGCCCTCGGGCGAAGGCGTGGTGCGGGCGATGCGCCAGGCGCTTGCCGAAGGGGGCTTCACGCCTGATGACCTGGGGCATTTGAATGCGCACGGCACGGGGACGCCGGCAAACGACGCCACCGAGTCCAAGGCGCTGTTGGCGCTCTGCGGCGACGAGGCGGGGCGCGCGGTGCCGGTGACCTCGGTGAAGGGTACGACGGGGCATACGCTCGGCGCGGCGGGGGCTATTGAGGCTATTGTGACGGCGCTTGCCGTGGCGAACGAGTGCGTGCCGCCGACCTGCGGATTTGCGGAGGCGGATCCGGAGTGTCCGGTGAACGTGGTGATCGAGGCTAAGATGGGGTATCCGCAGAAGGTGGCTTTGTCGAACTCTTTGGGCTTCGGCGGACACAACGCGTCGTTGGCGATTTCGCCGTATTGCGCTTAGGGCAACCTGCGGGACGCGCGGCACGGGGTAATGCCCAGTCGCTCAGACAGTCCTCGCTTCGCTGCGGAACTCGCTTTGTGGACATCACCCCGTACCGCGCTGGCCGAAGTTGAGAATTCGCCTTTGGGTGTTGCCGCTTGGGATGACAACCGAGGGCGCTGCGGGTTCACCGTAGGGCAAGGGCTCTGCCCTTGCCGCCAACTGCCGTTGACCCACTGGTTCGTTGGGAGGCGGGCGACGCATTGAATGAGAAGGAGAACCACTGTGGACATAACGTATCCTTGTGGGAGAGAGGTTGTTGAGGCGGTTTTGCCGCATCGGGAGCCGTTTTGTTGGGTGAGCCGCGTGGTGGCGTGTGAGCCGGGGGTTGAGGTGACGGCGGAGCTTGACGTTGATCCTTCGCTTCCCCTGTTTACGGGGCATTTTCCGGGGCATCCGGTGCTGCCGGGGGTCATCATTATGGAGGCGTTGGCGCAGGCAGCCTCGTTCTGCATTCTGGTGGAGCGCGGCGCGGAAGGATCCATCGGCTTTCTCACGGGCATTGATGGCGCGAAGTTTCGCCGCCAGGTGGAGCCGGGGGAGACGCTCACGCTCAAGGGGCGCATAGTGAAGTCCTCGTCGCGTTTGTGCGTGGCCGAGGTGGAGGCGAGCGTTGAGGGCGCGGTGTGTGCCACGGCGACGCAGAAGTATGTGCTGGCGAAGGCGGAGGCCTAGGCAGTCGACAGGCGTAATGAAGCGAGAGGTTGTTCGATGAAGCAGCGCAGACAGGACTACATCACCATCGCATCCGACGGCACGGTGCTCATGCCGGGCGCCGTGAGCGCGGACAAGGAGCCGGAGTGTGAGGCGGCTGACGTTGCCTATCGCCTGACACGCATGGCGGAAGAGGCTGCGGCGGCCCTGCCGGTTGCGCCGAACGCCCTCGATGCGGCCGACATGTCGGAATACACGTCCATTCCGCAGAGTGTGGCCACGTCGTCGCCGCGTCCTGCTGCCGCGCAGGTGGGCGCTGCTGATGCGGAAGGTGGCGCGGCGCAGCACGATGCGTTGCCTGTTGCGCTTTTGATGGCGCGACCCAAAACGGCGAAACGCCTGTTGCAGGCGGTGTCCGACGCGGGGTTTACCGCGTGTGTTGCTTACACGCAGGATCATCGGTTTGAGGCGCCGCTCAAGGCGGCGCCGCGTGCGGTGTGTTTGGGTGAGAAGTATTCCGATGCGCTCTTCTGTAACAGCTATGCGGTGCTTACGGCGGTTGAGGAATGTGGCGCGTCGACGGTGCTTTTGTGTGACGAATCGCTGCCGCTTGCTGAGGTTGATAGTTTCCTTGCGCGTGCGTCTGCGCAGGGCGTGCGTGTGTTTAAGCCGCTCAGCGCCGAGGCGCCGCTTTTGGGGTGGGTGCTCTGCACCACTGATAAGCCCGCCATCGAGCGTGGCGCGTGGCGCGCGTGTCCGCACTGCGGCCTCAAGTTCGACGAAGCAAGCCTGGCTTCGGGGCACTACACGTGCCCCACCTGTGGCGGTTACTTCCGTATGTCGTCGATTGAGCGCATCAACGATTTGCTTGACGCCGAGAGTTTTGTTGAGATGGACCAGGTTGTGGCGGAAGGTGACCCGCTTGCCTTCCCCGGTTACCTTGACAAACTGGCTGCTCAGCGGGAGAAAACGGGGCTTGAGGAAGCGGTGCGTACCGGCGTTGGCCGCATTGCGGGGCTGCACGTGGCAGTGGGCATCATGGAGTCGCAGTTCTTCATGGGCTCGATGGGCTCCGTGGTGGGCGAGAAGTTGCACCGTTTGGTGGAGTATGCCACCGAAGAGCGCCTGCCGGTGGTGATTTTTACCGCGTCGGGTGGGGCGCGTATGCAGGAGGGCCTCGTGTCGCTCATGCAGATGGCGAAGGTGTCCTGTGCGCTCGCGCGTCACAACGAGGCGGGGCTTCCGTATATCTCGGTGCTGACTGACCCCACGACCGGTGGCGTGACGGCATCGTTTGCCATGCAGGGCGATGTGATTCTGGCTGAGCCGCGCGCGCTTATTGGTTTCGCGGGCCAGCGCGTGATCAAAGATACTATCAAGCAGGAATTGCCGGAGGGCTTCCAAACGGCAGAGTTCGCGCTGGAGCATGGTCTGATCGATGCCATTGTGGAGCGCAGTGAATTGCGTGCTACTTTGGCGCATCTGTTGGCTCTTCACCTGGCGACGGTTGATAAGAGTGCGCCGGCGCCGGGGGAGCGCGCCATTTTGGTGGACTACGAGACGGTGCAGCACAACTTGGAGCATGGCACCGATACGTACAACACGGTGACGTATGGTGACTTGTCGCCTGAGGGGTTGCCCTTTGGTGAGTCGTCGACGTGGCGGCAGGGGCGGGCGCGCCGCCTTCTGTCGGATATCGCGGGGCGCTTCGAGCAGCGGCATGCGAGTACGGTGTCTTCCAAGCGTTTGGAAAAGGCGCTCTCCCGCGGCGGGTTTGATGCGGAAGGAGGCGCATCGCTTGAGGTCAATGGAGTGCCTGATGATGCGGACGAGGTGCGTGGGGCAGATCCGGCGAACCGTGCGTGGCACAGTGTGCAGCTGGCGCGCAACACCCATCGGCCTACCTCGCTTGCCTATATTGACGCCTTTGTGGAAGGGTTCATTGAGCTGCACGGCGACCGCGCGTTCGGTGATGACGCGGCGGTGGTGTGTGGGCTTGGCTGGATTGGCGGACAAGCTGTCACGGTTATTGCCCAGGAGAAGGGTGCCAACTTGAAGGAGCGTATCCGTCGCAACTTCGGGTGCCCGCAGCCGGAAGGCTACCGCAAGAGTTTGCGGCTGATGCGGCAGGCTGAAAAGTTTGGGCGACCGGTGGTGTGTCTGGTGGATACGCAGGGTGCGTTCTGTGGCATGGAGGCCGAGGAGCGCGGGCAGGGCAATGCTATTGCGGATAACCTCATGGCGCTGGCGGGGTTGCGCGTGCCGGTGGTGAGCGTGCTGTTGGGCGAAGGTGGCAGTGGTGGCGCGCTGGCGTTGGCGCTGGCTGATCGCGTGGCCATGCAGGAGCATGCGGTGTACTCGGTGTTGTCGCCGGAGGGCTTCGCTTCCATTTTGTGGAAGGATCGCACGCGCGCACCCGAGGCGGCGGCCGTCATGAAGATGAGCGCCGAAGAGGCACGCCAGATGGGCATTGTGGATGCGGTGCTTTCCGAAGGGCCTGCTCCCGCGCATGAAAACCCCGCACGTGCGGCTGAAGGCGTGCGTGCGTATGTGGTTGCGGCGCTTGACGAGCTGGGTGCGGTGCCCGCCGATGAACTGCTGCGCGCCCGCCGTGCGCGGTTTGCTCGGTTCTAGGTGAAAGGCGCGCTAGCCCTCTAACAATTCCAGCAGTTCATCCTCACTGAGAGACGAGAGCGAAACGCCCTCCGCACCCACCACGCGGTCGGCGAGTTCGCTCTTTGCTTCTTGTAGGCGCAGGATGCGTTCCTCGATGGTATCTTCGGCCACTACCTTGCACACGCCCACGACGCGGGTTTGGCCGATGCGGTGGGCGCGGTCGGTGGCTTGGTTCTGCGCGGCGGCGTTCCACCACGGGTCGGCATGGATGACCGATGAGGCGCCGGTTAGGTTAAGGCCCGTGCCGCCTGCCTTGAGCGATACGAGGAAGGCAGGCGTGTCGTCGGCGTTAAAGGCGTTTACCAGTTCCAGCCGGCGCTTCTTTGGCGTGGCGCCCGTGATGGTGTAGTAAGGTACGCCGTGCTCTTCCAGCTTCTCGGCAATGAGCGCAAGGAAGCTGGTGAACTGGGAGAACACGAGCGTTTTCTCGCCAGCGTCGCGGGCGGATTCCACCAGCTCCACCAGCGCTGCCAGCTTTGCGCCCTCGGCGGCGTTTTCGTAAATCAGACGCGGGTCGCAGCAGAGTTGCCGCAGCTTCATGAGTTCGGCCAGCACCTCCACGCGCTTCTCCGGATTCGCGGGGCGATGGGAACCCTTCTTGCGGCGTTCTTTCTTTTGTTCGGCGAGGCGGTCGCGCAGGCGCTGCTCGTGAGCGACATAGAGTTTGCGCTGTTCGCCTTCCAAACGAACGTGCACGACCGATTCCAGCTTGTCGGGCAAGTCATCCAGCACGTCTTTTTTCAGGCGGCGCAGCATGAAGGGGCCCACGAGCGTGCGCAAACGTTGCGCGGCGTCTTCGTCACCACCCATAACGGGCAATTCAAAGCGCTCGCGAAAGCGCAGATAGGACCCCAGAAGCCCGGGCATCAGAAAGTCGAAGATGCTCCATAGTTCGCTCAGGCGGTTTTCCATCGGCGTTCCCGTGAGGGCGAAGTGGTGGCGCGCCTCCACCCGCTTGGCGGCGCGTGCCGTTTTGGTGGCGTGGTTCTTGACGTACTGCGCCTCGTCGAGCGCACACGTGTAAAACGCGCGCCCCGCGTAGTCGGTGGCATCGATGCGCAGCAGGTCATACGAGGTAACCAGCACGTCGCAAGCCTGTGCACCGCCAGAGAACGCTTCGGCGCGGATGCGCAGGCGTTCGGACTTTGTGCCCACGGCGGCGCGCACGTCGAGCGTGGGTGCGAAGCGTTCGAATTCGGCGAGCCAGTTGTACACAAGTGAGGCGGGGCACACAATAAGGCTGGGACCAACGGCACGTGCCTCGTCTCGGCGCGCAAGTAAAAACGCGATAAGCTGGGCCGACTTGCCGAGTCCCATCTCGTCGGCCAGTATGCCGCCGAAATCCCGGTCGGCGAGCGAGTTCATCCAGCGAAAGCCTTCTTCCTGGTAGGGGCGCAGGGTGCCCGCAAAGTCCGGCGGCAGCGGGTGGATGCGCTCGCCTTTGGTGCGCAGGCTTTCGAGGTAGCGCGAGAAGGACTCTTCGCGTCGGGCTTCGGGCAGCTGTTCGTCCAGGTAGAAAGCACGGTAAGCGGGAAGTTCTGCGGTGCCGGAGGCCAGCTTGCGCGCCGAGATGCCGAAGTCATCGGCTAGCTGGTCGAGGTGCGCCAGGTCAAGCCCCGCAAGGTCAAGGAACACGCCGCTTTTGAGCCGATGGAAGCGTTTGCGCAGCCGATAGCTTGACAGCAGCGCCGCCACCTCCGAGGCTGGCAACTCATCCGCGGATACCTCCAGGTTAATAAGGTTGCCCACGAGCGAGAGCCCCACCGTGACGTGTGGTGAGCCGTCGAACAGGAGGCGGTCGAAGGCGGGCGTGGTGAACGCCGTGCCCAATTCCTGGAACGCGGCGAGGCCGCCGAACAGGAGGTCACCCACCGCGGCATCGTCGGCCAGTGGTATCGTTGGGGGTTTGCTACTGGTATCAAAGTAGCGCTCCACCAAAGAGCGTGCCTGCGCTTCCGCCGCTTCGTCACGCAATGGCGCGGGGCGGGAGGCTGCGTGCTCACCGGTTGTCGTGCGCGCGGCGTCCGTGCTTCCCTCTTCGAACAGGTGAAAGCGTCGCTCGCCATACACCGCTTGGGCCGAACAGGTAACCGTGTGGTTGTCCTTATCGAAGTAAAATTCCAGCTGGCAGGGGACGGGCCGGTAGGCATCGATCTCGGGCGGCACGTTCGCCACCAGGGGTTCTTCAATGAGAGGGAGCAGTGTTGAACAGAAGAGCGGCAGGTCTTCCTCGCTCACAAAGAGGTGACCTCCGTTGTCAAAGAGTGCGCAGAGGAAGTCGGCCGTGCGCGCGTAGTCTGCTGAGCAGCGGTAAAAGATATCGTCGTGCCACACGTAGAGCCGCCCGCCTTCGGCTGCCGCTTTCGCGTCATCGGGACCCGTGATGTCGTAGCCGCCTGAGGTTTCTTGCAGCGTCACTTCCAGGTGTGGATTGCCTTCAACGATATGGGCCGTGGTAACAGAGCGCATGGAGCGGTCGGTGGCTTCTACGGTGAAGGGGTGATCGGCCTGTATGTCGAGCAGTTCGACCAGTTCAAAGGCCGACAAATCCAGGCTGCGGCCCACTTCTGGATGGCTTCCAAACCGGCCGTAAAGCGCGCTGCTTGTCTGGCCGCGCAGCGAAACCGCGCGTTCGAGAAAGTGGGCCACGGCGCGTGCGTGATCGTTCAGCACGGCAGGGACGTGGGCAAACGAAAGCTTTTTGCCGTAGGAAAAGCGCTCGCCGGTGCGCATGCGTGCAACGAATTCGGAGATGCTTTTCATGACGTAGGAGCCGTGCGGCCCCACCAGTTTGAAGCGCGCGGACCAATTGCCGTAGCCATACGTGAGCGCCGTTTCGATGTCGATGGTGCCGTGGGCTTTATCTGCGGCTGCTAGTTTTCCGCGTTGCAGCAGGTCAGAAAGGCCGGCAGTGGTCGTGTGCGTTCGGTGGGTGCGGTAGCCGAGGAACCGCTCGGGCGCGTCGTTATACGAAAGCACGAGCGCCGCGCAGTGCTTACACATGCCGTCGTATTCAAAGAAGGCGGGGCAGCTGCAGGAGTAGTCGACAATGAGGTCTTCGTCCTCGTCGATGCTGGCTGAGGTGCGGTACCGGTCGTTCCAGCCGTGGCTGCTGGCCACAAACGCGCTGAGGATGGCCTCGCTGCCCTCGTAGCGCGCCTGCTTCGTGAGGATGTTGCGGTCGGAGGACGCAATGGCGCGTGCGCGCTGCATTGTGCGCGCGTAGCAGTGCCGCTCAAGTTCGTCCTCAGAAATCATGATCCTCCTTGCGTTGAAGCCTTAAAAAGAGTATAAGGTATAAGAACGTTAGTTCGTATAATTTCCGCAAGAAAAGCGAACTTTGGAAAAGGGAGGAAGTTCATGCACGGATATTCGGGGCGCGTTACGAAAGAAGCGCGAGGTCAACCAGTGCCAGCTTGTCGATGAGTTTGCGATAGATGCGGTCGCGAATCCAGGGTTCGGTGGAAAGCGCGATGGCGTCTTCTAGAGGCACCCAGCGCACGCCGCTGTTTTCATCAGGCTTGACGCGCAAGGGCTCGTCGGGAGAGGCCACCGCCAGGTAGGTGACGTTGAGGTGGAGGTGCGAGCCCACGTACGTGCCGCGCTTCTCGTGCCCATCCACCGTGAGCACCTCAAGTGAGAAGATGCCGCCCGGTCCGCACGAGGTGACAAGGCGCGCGCCCACCACGCCGGTTTCCTCCTGCAACTCACGCAGCGCCACCCGCGCAAGGTCACGCTCCCCATCGGCATGCCCACCAATCCACGACCAGGAGTTATAGATGTTGTGGTACACAAGCAACGTCTGTGAGGCGGTGGGGTCAACCGTCCAAATAGAGCACGCCATATGCGCCAGCGAGTCGCGATCAAACACGCACGGGTCGCTTTCCATCTGCCGCACAATAACCTGCCGATCAACCTCTTCCTGCTCATTAAAAGGCTGGTAACTGCGTATGTCGTCAATGAGTGTCATGGGGGTATTGTACCCGTTTGCTACTTCGTGTGCCGCTCGTCTTCTCACGTGTCCATTATATGTGTGAAAGGATTATACTAAGCAGATCGACAAGCGAAGAGAGGGGATGAGAAGATGGAACGCGTGAGGAAGAGGGTGTCTGTCCGGGCGGCGCTGCTTGCGGCCGCGCTGGCGCTCGTGTGTGCGTTTTTGTGTGCGCCGAGCGCGTGGGCAAGCCAGTTCGCCGACGTGCCTGACGATCACTGGGCGCAGGTGTCGGGCATTGTGGATCGTTCGGTTGAAGAGGGGCTCATCAAGGGTGTTGATAATCCTGATGGGACGGTGAGTTTTCAGCCTGATGCGCAGGTGACGCGCGCGCAGGTGGCAACCATTCTCGCGCGTCTTGCGGGCGAGGATTTGCAGGGCGACTATCCGGAAAATGCGACGTCATGGACGGATGCTCCGTCGCACGAGTGGTTCACGGGAGCGCTTAACTGGGCTGAGCAGACGGGCATTCTCAAGGGTGCCGACGGTCGCGTTCGCCCCTATGATCCGGTGTCGCGTCAGGAGCTTGCCGCCATGGTGGCGCGCTTTGCTGAAACGTTCATGGGTGTGGAAACGGTGAGTGACACCGATCGCCTGGGCAAATACGCCGATCGTTCGAGCATCGACGTGTGGGCTGAGGGCCCCGTGTCGTGGGCAGCGGAAAACGGCATCATGGGGGCAACGCCTACCATCAATGCACGCAACGGCGCCACGCGTGCCGAGACGGCTAAGATGGTGCTCGTGCTGTCCGATGGTGGCGTTCGCCAGCCCGACCTGCTGAAAAGCCACTTCCTTGCCGTTGGCCAGAGCGATGCCACCTTCGTGGAACTTCCCGGAGGAACATGCCTTCTTATTGATGCTGGTTCGGCAGCGAATGGGCCTGCCGTGGTGAAGTACGTGAAGTCGCTTGGTTACACGCGGATTGATTACGTGGTTGCTACCTGCGCTGATGCTAACCATGTGGGCGGTATGGCAGCGGTTGCGGAGGCGTTTGCCATCGGCACCGTATATGCGTCGCCGTGCGCTGAGGGCGAGAGCTGGGAAGGTATGCTCGACACGCTGAACGCCAAGGCCACAACGGTGACGCGCGCCGTTGCAGGGAAAGGGTGGAGCGACGGGGCGTATGATGCGACCTACTCCGCTACGTTTGTAGCGCCTGATGCGACGGTTGGTGCTGGCTCGGCGGTTCTGCATATCGACTACGCGGGTAAGACGTTCCTCTTTACGGGCGATGCCACCGCTGATGCCTTGGTGCAGTGCACGCCTGGTCATGTGGATGTTCTCAAGGTAAGCGACCATGGATCTGATGCGGGCACGAACGAGGCGCTTGTCGCGCAGGCAACGCCGAACTTCTCGATTATCTCATGCGGAGCGGCTCCGAGCGATAACGTGCTGTCGCTTCTGACCGGCAACGGATTTTTCCGGACGGACATTCAGGGAACGATCAGCGGCTTTACCGATGCGTCGAGCATCTGGTTTGACAAAGGTCCTCTGCGCTATGAGCCGCCTGTCGTAGAGCCTGAACCGGAGCCTGTGCCGCCAGTGGTGAATCCGGAGCCGGAACCTGTGCCGCCGGGTCCAGATTTGAGTGCGACGGTGTGCGTGACCAAATCGGGCAAAAGCTATCACTATGATTGGTGCCCGACGCTCAGCAGGTCAAAGAACCTGACGTATATGAGCGCCGGCTCTGCGCAGTCGAGAGGCTATCGACCCTGCAAGGTCTGCAAGCCACCGCATGCGTGAGGTGATGTGGGCGCGCGTGAGGTACGTTTGTAGGTAGAAGAAAGGTCGGCAAGCAGTGAGCTTCGCCGACCTTTCGTGTAGAGGAAGGTTCCTGCCGCTTTTGCAGCGAGCGGGAGGTTTACTCAACTTCTAAATTCGCGAACTGGAACGTGGTGCAGTCTACCAGGCCGCGGTTGGTGAGGCGGAGTTCGGGGAGGCAGGCCAGCGGAATCAGGGCCATCGTCATGAAGGGGGAGGGCATGGTGCAGCCGATCTCGGCCCAGGTCTTTTCGAGGGCGTGAACCTTTTCGCTCATCTCTTCGGCGGGCAGGGCGTCCATCAGGCCGGCGATGGGCAGTTCCACGAGTCCCAGCACCTCGCCGTCGGCGACGACAACCATGCCGCCGCCGCAGGTGGCAAGCGTGTTTGCAGCGAGCGCCATGTCTTCGTCGTTCGTGCCCACCACTAGCAGGTTGTGTGCGTCGTGTGCCACCGTGGAGGCCATCGCGCCGCGCTTGATGCCAAAGCCTTTGGTAAAGCCGTAGCCAAACTTTCCTGTTTCGTGATGACGTTCGAATACGAATGCCTTGAGGACGTCCTGGTCAACGTCTGATTCCAAGCGGCCATCTACGACGGGCAAATCCACGTGCGTCTCACGCGTGCCCACCTTGCCGGGGATAACCTCAATCGTGCGAATGCGCACCGTGTCGTCCTCGGCGGTGCCCTTGGGCGCGGGGATGGCGAACGCGTCTGGCGTGATCTTGCGGTCGAGGTGCATGGAGTGCGTCACCCACGCAGGGAATTCAAAAGGCGGCAGGTCGAACGTCGCGCGTCCGTTTTCGGCCACTACTTCGCCGTCGATGAGTACGCGTGTTACCTGGAGGTGCTCGAGGTCATCCAAAAATACGAGGTCGGCACACTTGCCTGGGGTGATGGAGCCTAGGTCGTGGTCCATCTGGAAGCACTGCGCGCAGTTAATGGTGACCATCTGGATGGCGGTGATGGGGTCGATGCCTAGGCTTACGGCTACGCGCACGATGTGGTCGAGGTGCCCGTCGGCTACGAGGGTGTGCGGGTGCGTGTCGTCGCTCACCAGCAGGGCGAAGCGCGTGTCGATGTCCTGTGCGAGCACCGCTTCGGCCAGTACCGGCAAATCTTTCCAGGCCGACCCGTAGCGCAGCTGTGCATACATGCCGAGGCGCATCTTGGCGAGCGCGTCTTCGGCGCGCGTGGACTCGTGGCAGCAGCGCACGCCGGAGGCGACGTAAGCGTTGAGGCCCTGGTCGGTCTCGGGAAGCGAGTAGTGGCCGGTGACAATCTTGCCGGCCTTCAGCGTTTCGGCCACCTCACCGTGTGCGTGGTCGGTGCCGGCGAGGATGCCGGGAAAGTTCATCATCTCGCCGAGGCCGACGACGTTGGGCCAGTTCATGGATTCCGCGATGTCATCGGGGCCCACGAACGAGCCCGTGTCTTCGAAGCCAGGCACAGCCGGTACGCACGAGGGCGTGGTGATCATCGCTTTGAGCGGCGTGCGCGCGGCGTCTTCCGCCATCACCTTCACGCCGTCGAGGCCAAGCACGTTGCAGACCTCGTGCGGATCCCAGTAGATGCCCGTGGTGCCGTGCGGCACAACCGCGCGCGCGTATTCGCCGGCGCCCATCATGGAAGACTCCACGTGGATGTGCCCATCAAGGAACCCGGGTGCGAGATACTGCCCCTGCGCGTCGATGACCTGCGTGTTCTCGCCAATGCAGTGGTCGGCGTGACCGACGTAAGCAATGCGCCCTTGGGCGATAGCCACGTCGATGTCCTCCTGGATTTCGGCCGTACACACATTTACCAGCTTCGCATGTGTGATCACGAGGTCAGCCGCCTCACGCCCCTGCGCCACCCCCGCCAACGTCTGCGAACACTCCCACAACGGCTTCTTACAAAAGGTATTAATCATGTCAGTCTCCTTAGAGAGCAGATTGCCACCACCACAACACAACCCAACGCCGCCATTATCGCTTCTTGCATTACCAAGACCAACCAAGAGAAAAAGATTCCAACGGGAATGCGCAAAGGTATGTAATTCGTAACAAAGATGTATTGAAGAGTTTAATAGGTTCGGCCAGCATAACGCTTAGTTAAACGAGCAAAAGTAACTAAAGCTTTACTATACAGGTTGGTGCTTATAGTGTTGATACTGCTTCCATGTTGACAGAGCCGTTGACATATATTACTTTTTTATAATCATAAGATAAATAATGTAATTAAATTTCTGAGTTGAAAATGTTCTTCTAATCGGTAAACGCATTATTATTAGTAGTTTTGTTTCATTATTAAATGAGAGGGGTCATAAATGCCACAGGAAATGAAACAGATGATTTGCAGGGTTCGGTTGGAATCTGATCGTATCAGGGAAAGGAAGGGAAAAACGGATCATGTACGTTTCGAAGTGGATGGGGCGAGAAAGACTATCACGTTTCATGCGCATTGGAGGAAATTGAGTAGCAAGATTTTTGATGTTATCAAGATGATAGCAAGTTGGTGAAGGTAAGTCGACTTATGTTGCCCATCATCGGCTGGAATGCATCAAAAGAGAAAGGCTTTTGCGGCGAGGAAATAGTAGAATCAGGGGCATCTTTTCTTGCACCTCGGGTCGCAATCAACCGTTGCGTTGAATCGTGGGGGTTGGGTGGGGGCGTGGTAGAATGGCTGGTCGGGTAGCGGAAGGCATAAAAATGAAGATTGCGGTGAGTGCGTGTATGCTGGGGGAGCCTTGTCGGTATGATGGGGCTTCTAAGCCGGTGGAGGTGGTCGGCGCGCTCAAAGCGACCCATGATCTTGTACCCGTGTGCCCTGAGGTGGCTGGTGGGTTGCCGATTCCACATCCGCCGTGTGAAATTGTCACGGCTGAGCGCGCTCTTCGCGTCATTGACGCGCAGGGGGCCGATCAAACGGACGCCTTCCTTGCAGGTGCTCGTCAGGTGGTGGAACTCGTTAAGAACGAGGGCTGTAACCTGGCCATATTGAAGGCGAAAAGCCCCTCGTGCGGGTGTGGGCGCATCTATGATGGCACATTTTCGAACACGCTGGTGCCGGGCTATGGCGTGGCGGCGCGTCTGCTGCGTGGCGAGGGTATCCGCGCGATCAGCGAGGAACTTCTCAGCGCCTGCTTACAAGCGGCGGAAGCGCACGGGCATGGCCACAAGCCGCCGGTCCTGGCATCGTCTGCGCAGGAATGTCCCGCTCTCGTGACGGAGCGTCTCGTGCTCCGTCCGCTTGCCGAAAGTGATGCCCCCGACGTGTTCGCCTACTGCTGCGACAGCGACGTGGGGGCCGATGCGGGGTGGCCCGCGCATCGCTCGGAGGCGGACGCGCTTGATTTCATTCGCACGGCGGGCGCTGCGCCGCACGTGTTTGGCGTGTTCGAGCGCCTCAATACCGATGAAACAGGTAATGTTTCGTGCGAACAGCCGGCGGTCCTCTCCGCCAATGAGTTGCCGCCAACAGGCCCCTGCATCGGCTCAGTCGGCCTCATCCCCGATCCGCAGCGTCGCAACCCTGACTGTCTCATGCTGGGCTACGCGCTCGCAAAACCGGCGTGGGGTCGCGGTCTCATGACCGAGGCCGCGCGCGAGGTCATTCGCTACGGCTTCGAAGAGCTGGGCCTCCCCCTCATCACCTGCACGCACTACACGTTCAACAACCGCTCGCGCCGCGTCATCGAGAAATGTGGCTTCATGCGTGAAGGAACGCTCCATGGCGGCGAGGCGACGCCGGACGGCCTCATGCAGGACCTGGCCCTTTACTCGCTTGCGGCCTCGGCATGGCAGGAAGCGGCCGGTGACAACTGCTTCGCGCCGGGAGCCTAGGGGACGCCGCATCATGGGAAACAACGCTACAAAGCCGCCAACCATCGACGAGCAACAAATTCGCAAAACAAGCGCGGCGCTTATGCAACTAGGACGGAAGAACCCGCTCGTGGCGCTCCTTATTGCGCTTGTGCTGGTGGCGGTGGTCGGCGTCAGCTGGCTTGGTTCGCTGCAGCAGGAAGCCACTGAGTCCAACCAAGCGCCCACCCAGGTTGACGCATCGCAGCTAGCCGTCGCCGATGAAGTGGGGCTTGAGCAGGCGGAAGTCATCCGCGTCGTCGACGGGGATACGCTCAAAGTGCGCACCTCGTCAGGCGAGACCACCGTGCGTCTCATCGGTATGGATACGCCGGAAAGCGTCGCGCAGGAGGAATGGCGCAACTGTGAAGAGGGTGTCATCGCCTCGAACTACACGAAGTCGCTCGTTGCCTCCGGAAGCACCGTGTGGCTCTCGCGCGACGTGTCCGACACCGACCGCTACGGGCGGCTGCTGCGTTACGTGTGGCTCAAACAACCCACTGACCTGCGTAATGAAAACGAAATTGCGAACAACATGCTGAACGCCATCCTCGTGCGCGAGGGTTATGCGCAAGCGAAGTACTATCGACCCGACACAACGCTCCATGACCTGTTCGAACGCTGGGGCAACGAGGCTGCCGCCGCCGGCAAGGGAGTGTCGTACAAGTGGGCATAAACGGCTCGAAACAGCAGGCCAGCAAGCTGCAGAAACCTACGACCGCCGAGGCGAAGAACCACGCAAAGCAAACAGCGGAACCCACCTCCGCAGACCCCTCTGACTCTCCCTCCTTCTTCATGTACGTGCTCACCTGCGCCGACGGCACACTCTACACGGGCTACACAACGGATGTCGAGCAGCGCGTGTGCGTGCACAACGCCGGCAAGGGCGCGAAATACACGCGCTCGCGCACGCCGGTGCAGGTGGTGGCGCAGGCTCGCTTTGCCACCAAGCACGAGGCCATGAGCGCGGAATACCACTTCAAACGCCTATCGCGCAGCGCGAAAGAACGCTTGCTCGCCCGCGCCCGCACGGAAGACTTCGCCAACATCCTCGCAGAACGATGGGGCGAAACGGGGGAGGCTAACGCCGCTTCTTACCAATAAGAGATAAGCCCTTTCATGTGCGCAAAGTTGTGGAAGGTGCGCGTGCAGCGCCGGCACCTCCCGCCGCCCGGATTAAAGCGCACGCGCGCGCCAGCCTGAGTCCTACGCCAACGCCCGCTCCCGCGGCGCTTCTGCGGTCACCTGCAACCCGTTGCACTCGGCACGCAGGGCTTCTTCGTCGCATACGGCCGCCAGCTTTTCCAGCAATTCGCGCATCTCGGCGCAGTTTTTCAGCGCGAAGCGGGCTCGGGTGGGGCCGTCGCCTATCTTGATGGTCCAGGCGGTCTCCGGGGCGGCTTCGAACACGTCCTCGTCGGTGCGGTCGTCGCCAGCGGCCAGCACAAAGTCGAACGAGGGATCGCGGAACCAGCGGCGGGCGGCATGGCCCTTATCGACGCCGCGGGGCTTCACTTCCACCACCTTATTGCCGTCCATGAGTGCTAACCCGCGGTCGGCCAAGCCGTCTCCCAACGCGTTTTTCAACTCGATCACGCGGCGTTCGGCCAGCTCCTGGCTGCACATGCGATAATGCCACACCAAAGAATAGTCCTTTTCTTCCAGAAGAGACCCCGGGGTGCGATCCACGAAATCAGCCAGCACACCGCGCACCGAATGCTTCCAGGAATCGTCAAGCGGCTCTTCCATCTCCCAGGTGTCCTGTCCGCGGCCGCGATACCACACGCCATGCTCGGCCACCAGGTCAACCGGCAAATCGCCCAGCCACGATTCCAGCGTCGCACGATCGCGGCCCGACACCACGGCAACCGTGGTGCGCAGGTTGGACCCCAGGCGACGCAGTAGTGCACGCAGCCGCTCGTCGGGTGCCACGCGCGTCGGATCATCCGAAAACGCCATCAGCGTGCCGTCGTAGTCCAAAAGCAGCACCCGCTGTCGTGCCGCGCGAAACGCCTCCACAAGCCGCTCAGATGAGGTGGGCCCCAACAGGTGCGCGCTCAACCCGGCCTGGCGATCCTTCACGCTATCAACCGCAGCAAGAAATTCGCGCGCCCACTTCTTCGACGTGTAGCGCGCCAGGCGCTCCTGCATGGGCGCGTTGCGTCGCCGCTGCTCGGCCACCGGCATGGTGAGAGCGCATTCCATGGCGTCCACAACCCCTTCCAAGTCGAAGGGGTTCACCGTCAGCGCCTCGTGCAACTCGTAGGACGCGCCCGCCATCTCGGAGAGCACGAGCGCGCCACCTTCGCCATCGTGGCAGGCCAAATACTCCTTGCACACCAGGTTCATGCCGTCGCGTAACGGCGTGACCAGCATGACATCGCTCGCCGCGTACAGGCTGACCAGCTGATCGAACGGTAGCGACCGGTAGTAATAGTCCACGGGCGTCCAATCCATAGTGGAATGCTTCCCGTTGATGCGCCCCACGAGCCCATCCACCTGCTTCTTGAGCGCCTGATACGACGCCACCCCCTCGCGCGAAGGCACCGTGACCAGCACCAATACCACGCGTCCCTTCCATTCAGGATGCCTGTCAAGAAACGCATCGAACGCCTGAAGCCTATCGGGAATGCCCTTGGAGTAGTCCAGCCGCTCCACCGAAAGCATGATCTTGCAGCCCTCGTGGCCCTTCTCTTCGGAAAACGCCGTTACCAGTTCGCGCACCTCGGGCTTGCGCGCCGCCGTGCGGAACCGTTCGTAGTCGATGCCGAGCGGGAAGGCGTCCGCCTGCACGAGGCGGCCCTCCACAAACAGCGTGCCGCTGGCATTCTCGATGCCTGCCACGCGCCGGCAACTCGACAGAAAATGGCGCACGTAATCGTAGGCGTGAAAGCCAATGAGGTCGGCCCCCAGCACGCCGCGCAGAAGCTCGCTGCGCCACGGCAGCATGCGAAACGTCTCAAAATCGGGGAAGGGAATGTGCAGGAAGAACCCAATCGAGGCGCCGGCCAGCGCCTCGCGCAGCATCGACGGCAACAGCATCAGGTGGTAGTCGTGCACCCAAATGGTGTCACCCTCGCGCGCCTCGGCCAGCACCGCATCGCGAAACCGCTCGTTCACGCGCACGTAAGCTTCCCACGCTTCTTCGTCGAAGCGCGTGTGCTGGGGAAAGCCGTGGAAGAGCGGCCACAGCGCCGAGTTCGAAAAGCCCTCGTAGTACAACTCCGCGTCGTGCGCGTCCAAGTGCACGGGCTTGCAGGCGCGCTCGCTCAAGGCCTGTTCAAAGCGCCGCCGCGCCCCTTCGTCCAAGCTTTCCGGCTCATCCGCCCAGCCAATCCACAGGTTCCCGGGATGCTCGTGCAGCGGTTCCAAACCTGCAACCAATCCGCCCACGCTACGCGTGAAGGAAAAGCCGTCTTGCCCCTCCGCTTCAACGCGGTAGGGGAGTCGGTTCGATACGATAATGAGGCGCTTATCCATGCGATCCACCTTTTGCTTGCTCGTTGTCCCCCGCCATTGTAGGGGTGCCTTCCGGCCCGCCGAAAAGCGGTTAAGGCCCCGTTGCGTCTCCGTAGCGTGTTTGTGACCGCCACCACGCCCGGCGCTCGTGAGGCAGCGGTGGAAAGTGCCGCGTTCCGTGCTATGATGCGATGACTCCAAAAATCGACACGGGAAAAGGAAGGACATGCAGACCTACCTCGCTCACTATCGCTCACCGGCAGCTTCCGACACCCGGGCAACCGGGGTGTTTGAGTTCGAAAGCGACGCGCGTATCAACACCAAGGCGAACCAGCACGATGCGCGCCTGCGCATGCTGGAGTTGTACGGAAAAGACGCGGTATCGTGGACGATCGAGCGTATCGAGCGCAAAAAGGCGACCACCGACACGCAGGATGGTCAGCTTGCCTTGGACTTCCGCCCGCCCAAGAAGCAGCGCAAGCGTGCCAAGACGAAGGAATGGTGGTAGGCGCACGCGTGGTCGCACACACACGCACACGCATGTATGCCCCCCCGTTCGCACGACCTTCTTTACCTCCCGTAGTCTGCGCTGATGACGTCCTCGCGTCATCGTGTGAAAGAGACGGTTTCGCTCGCCACAAGGCGCTATAATGGCACCCGACAACCAACGGATTCGCGCGTCGCGCAGGCCACGTGCCCGCAACGCGCCTTGTGTATCAGGGAGCGCCATGAAGAACAAACAGGTGAAATTCCTCAAACAACTGCTGGAAACCCCCTCGGCCACCGGGTGTGAAACGCCCGTTGCCCAACTCGTGCGCGACCGGCTGGCCCCGTTCGCCGACGAGGTGGCAACCGATGTGATGGGTTCGGTGCACGCCACGCTGAAGGGCGCGGGCGGTGGACCCTCGCTCATGCTGTCGGCTCACATGGACGAAATCGGCCTGATGGTAACCTATATTTCCGACGACGGCTTTCTGTCGGTGGCGGCCGTGGGCGGCGTGGACGCGGCCATTCTGCCCGGCATGCGTGTGGACGTGCATGCGTCGGGTTCTGTCGAGCCGTTGCGCGGCGTGGTGGGGCGCAAGCCCATCCATCTCATTGACCCCGACGAGCGCAAGAAGGTTACGCCCATCGACAAGCTGGTCATTGACCTGGGGATTCCCGCCAAAAAGGTGAAGAAGCTGGTGAGTGTTGGCGACGTGATTACCTTCGGCGTGGGTTTTGAGCGCTTCGGCGAGGGCATGGCCGTGTCCCGCGCGTTCGACGACAAGGCAGGCGTGTGGATTGGCACGCGCGTGCTGGAAAAGCTCGCGAAGGGGAAGCGCCAGTCGGGTGACTTCATTTTCGCGGCAACCGTGCAGGAAGAGATTGGCACGCGCGGCGCGCAGACGTCGGCCTATGGCGTGCATCCGGACGTGGGGCTTGCCTTCGACGTGACGCATGCGACGGACTACCCGGGCATTGAGCAGTCCAAATACGGCAAGATTGTGTGCGGCGGTGGTCCGGTCATCGCGCGCGGTCCCAACATCAACCCTGCCGTGTTCGAGCGGCTGGTAGCCGCGGCCGAGGCTGAGGGCCTGCCGTATCAGTTGGAGGCCGAGCCCAGCGTTACCGGTACCGACGCGCGCTCCATCCAGGTGGCGCGCGGTGGCATCCCCACGGGCCTCGTGTCCGTGCCGCTGCGCTACATGCACACACCCACCGAGGTGGTGTGTCTGGCCGACCTTGACGCCACGGTGAAACTCATCGAGCGCTTCGTCCGTGACCTGGACGAAAGCGCCTGCTTCGTGCCGGGCATGGAGGATTTCCGCACGCCGCTTGAGGACGAGGAAGACAACGCCGAGCGCGACTTGGCGGCTGAAGCGCGCGCCGATGCGCCCGCTCACGAGACGGCCGCTGAGCGCCGTTTCGACGAAACTGGGGTGGCGTAAGGTATGAAGCGCGAAGCAACAACCATCGCCAAGAACCGCAAGGCGCTCCACGAGTATGAGCTGATGGAGCGCTTCGAAGCGGGCATCGAGCTCACGGGCACCGAGGTGCGGTCGCTGCGCGAGAACCACTGCCAGCTGACGGATTGCTTCGCGCTCGTGCGCGGCGGCGAGGTGTGGCTGCACAACGTGCACATTCCGCCGTATTCGCACGGCAACATTGCGAACCCCGACCCCGACCGCAAGCGCCGGCTGCTCCTGCACAAAAAAGAGATTCGCGAGCTGGAGCAAAAGACGCGTGAGCAGGGCATGGCGCTCGTGCCCACCAAGATGTATTTCAAAGAGAACTCGCTGGTGAAGGTGGAGTTGGCGCTCGCTCGCGGCAAGAAGCTGCACGACAAGCGCGCCAGCATGGCAGAGCGCGACACCCGTCGCGAAATTGAGCGCGCGCTCAAGGAGCGCAGCCGTTAACCACAAACCCCCGCGCCGCCTTGCGCGACGCCGACGCGAAGGAGGCCATTATGGGCTTGGACGAAGAACTTGAGGAACTGGAAGACGGCGCCGAGACGGAGGCCGAAGAGATCGACGAAGAAACCGAGTTGGAAGACGTCGAGGAATTCCAAGACGACGAGTTGTTCGACCCCACCGCGGAAGAAACGGATCTTGAGGATGCCTACGAGGGCTTCTTCGCTGAGGAAGGCCCCGAGGGCGAAGGCGAAGTAAGCCCTGATGGCGAGGATGGTGGCCTGACGGTGGTAGTGGAGCAAGCCGAGGGCATTGACCTTTCCGAAGAGGGTTTCCATATTGTGGATGGTGACGAATCCGACGAGGAAGCCGAACTCGCCGAAGAGGGTACGCTGGATGCTTACGACGGCGATGAGCTGACCAACGAGAGCGAAGAAGTCACCGTGACGGAGCCGGCGGAAGACGACGAAGACTTCGAAGTGGTGGAGCTGGAAGTCTCTGACGATGACATCGTGTGCTATCTCGAAGACGAAGAGGGCAACCGCGTGGGCTTTGTGCTGATGGAAGACGGCGAGGAGTGTGAATACTACTACGTCGACGAAGACGACGAGGAGAGCGCCGCAGATGATGAGGAAGAAAACGAGTTCGACCTCGGCATCACAAAGGAAGGCGTCGCTGCCGCCACCAATGACATGAACGCCATCTACCACGGCGGCATCGCCGTGGCTACCGAGCTCAAAGACGCCTTCGGCGACATCAAAGAGGCCCTCGACTTCAGCTTCCTCAAAAAGAAGTAAGGAAGTGTGACGCGGGGTAAGCAAGCGCACGGCGCAAAGGTGCGCACGCACACCCGGAACAAAGCCCCTGATAAAAAGCGAGCCCCAACCAAAACGGTTGGGGCTCGTGAGTTAGTTGGTGGAGGCGCGGAGAATCGAACTCCGGTCCATACTACCTCGTCCATGAGGCTCTACAAGCTTAGTCGGCGCTCAGCATTCGGTCGCGCGCGGCCCGCCGACGGGCGTTGTGCTTCCTAGCCAGTTCAACCTTTGCCTGAGCCATACTGGCTACGTGCTCAAGCGCATTCCCCTGAGTTAATGCCGGACCAAGGGTCGGGGACATCCCAAGGCCGACAGCCAGGCGCTATTTAAGCAGCCATGGCGAGCGCCGGAGCGCTCTGAGTGTTATTCTTGCCAATTAATTTGACGTTACCCCTGTTTAACGTGGCGAGGAGACCACGACCTGCTCCTCATTTCAGACGTACCATGTCGAAACCAGTCGCCCCCAAAAGATTCGCGCGCGAGCATGTGTCCGCAGTGCGAAGGGGTAACGGCCCCACCTTGTCAAAGTTCCGCGCAACTAAGAGAAGGCCTGCGCGCCGCCGCGCCGGGGCGCTGCGGAACGTTCATTCTAGCCCGCACACGCGGTTTGTCAAGCGGCCTTTGATTCAGCGGTGGGTTGAACTTTCGGCATCCAGGCGCGTTCAGCGGGTGGTCGTGGGAATATTGTGGGCGTATGCATCAAACGGCGGCATTGAACCGTTTTGTTTACAAGAGTGTGACGACACTCTTGGTACAATGCAACAGATATTGACGTTTGGAACAGCATGCGAAATACGAGTTTATGAGAGCAGCACATGGACGATAAAAAGAAAACGAAACCAAAGCACGGTCGCCACGCCGCCCCGGAAATTCCGAAGGGCGAGCCCAAAGAAGAAAAGGTTACTGCGGCCAGTGCGCCCGTGACGAGCGCATCTGCTGCCAGCACACCTGTGACCAGCACGGCTGCTGTCAGCACGCCTGACGCGCTCAAGGATAAGGCCGACCAAGCCGCCTCGTCTGAAAAGGTGCCTGACGCAGGTAAGACCGCTGTCATGCCTCAACCGGTGCGCCCGGTGGGGACGCACCCGGGCGGCACGCAGTCGGCCGCACCGGGGTTCGTCCCCGCTGGTCCCATGCTGCCCGTGGACGTAGAAGCCGAGGCCACACGCGGGCATAAGCCCCTCAAGGTGGTCGGCATCGTGCTGGGCATTTTCGTGGGCCTGCTGCTTATTGTGTATGCGGCTGGCGCTGTCGTATTCATGGACCGATTCCTCCCGCGCACGACGGTGGGCGACATGGATGTGTCCTTCAAGTCGTCGGCCGAGGTGCAGCAGCAGCTGGCCAGCGCCATTGATGATTATGTGCTGAAGGTGAGCGGCCAGGGCTTTTCGCTCACGCTTTCTGCCAAAGATGCGGGCATGAAGCTGGATGGCAAGGCGGTGACTGACGCCATGCACGCCGACCTCAACCCTTGGGCATGGCCGCTCGAAATCACGCGTGCCCATGACGAGACGGAAAAAATTGCCGCTACCTACAATGAGAGTGGCCTTGGCGACGCGGTGCGCGCGGCGGTGGACGAATTCAACAAAACGGCCGAAGGTCCGGTGAACGCCACCATTGCGTTTAACGAAGCAAAAGCCGCGTTTGTGGTGCAGCCTGAAAAGGTGGGCACCGCGCTGGATTACGATGCGGTCATCAAAGCGGTCGATGATGCGGTGATTGCGCTCAACCCGTCCGTGAAGCTGACGGAGGCCGAGCTACAGCAACCCTCCGTGCTGTCCACCGACGCGAAGCTCGCGCACGCGACCGACAAGGCGAATACCATGCTCACGGCTGACATGGTGCTAACCATGGCGGGCTCCACAGCAGGGGAAGTGAACGCGGGGCTTATCGCTCAGTGGGTGCGCCTGGGGGAGGACCTTTCGGCGACGCTTGACGAAGGCGCACTGACGGCCTGGGTGGATGAGCTGGTGAACGCCTGCAACACGGTGGGCACCACGCGTACTTACACCCGACCCGACGGGAAGGTGATTACGGTCTCGGGCGGCGTGTATGGCTGGTCCGTTGATCGCGATGCGCTTCTCGGGATTGTGAAGGATGGCGTGGCGACGGGCCGCAAGGACACGGTGGAAGTACCGTGCACCACCACCGGAACCGCTTACAACGGCGCTGGTGCGCGCGACTGGGGCAACCGCTATGTGGACATTGACCTGGCTGAACAGTACGTGCGCTTCTATGACGAATCGGGCACTCTTATTTGGGAATCTCCCTGCATCTCGGGTATTCCCGATGGTGTTCATGATACGAATGTGGGTGTGTACTGGTTGAATGGTAAGGCTAGCCCCTCCAAATTGATTGGCTATGAGGGCAACAAGAAAATCTACGAGAGCACGGTGCAGTACTGGATGCCCTTTGTGGGCAATGCCATTGGACTGCACGATGCCGACTGGCAACCGGCCTTCGGCGGCACGCTCTACGCGAATGGCGCGGGCAGTCACGGGTGCGTGAACCTACCTCCGTACAAGGCAGCCGAACTCTACAACCTCATCCAGTCCGGCGATACCGTGGTGAGCCACTGGTAGGAGCGCTACACTACCGTGAGATCCGCATGCTCAAGTGGCACGATGCGCGCAAGGTCGACGGGGGACATTTCAATCTGACAGCCGATGCGGCCGCCCGAAAACGCAATGCGTTCGTACAGGGCGGCCGTTTCGTCTATGGTGGTGGGGAAGAGTTTCTTCATGCCGATGGGAGAGCAGCCGCCGTGCACGTAGCCGGTGAGCGGCAACAGTTCGCGTGACTTCACCATGGCCATCGCCTTCTCGCCAACGGCGGCTGCCGCTTTCTTGAGATCGAGTTCACAGGCCACGGGGATCATGAACACATAGTGCTCGCCCGATTTACCTTGGGTGACTAACGTTTTGAACACCCGGTCGGGGTCGAGCCCCAACATGCGCGTCACCTCCGTACCCGACAGCGCCTCCGGGCAGTCAAAGAACCGCGCCTCATACGCAAGCCCCGACGCATCAAGCGCCCGCACAGCATTCGTCTTATGGTCATGCTCCTTCGCCATGGAGGTCCTTTCGGGTGACGGGGTGGGTACGGAAGGGCTCGCTCGCTTTTAGCGGATGAAGTTCGTCATGATTTTTGGTTCAACCTCGGGCGCAGGAACTTGTGCGGTTGCCTTGAGTATCCAGGCCATGTTTTTGCCGAGGGTGCGCATGATTTGTAGGCCTTCCGCGTCTTGGCGCACCTGCTCGGCGCTTTGGCCGTGCACCATGGGCCAGTAATTCGACGACACCACCGGCATGCAGTTAATCTGGAAGTACTTGTTGATCTGGTCAAGCGCAGGCGTGGTGCCGGCGCGGCGGGCGCTGGCTACGGCTGCTGCGGGCTTGAAGCGCAGGCGCGCGGAGGCGGCGTAGAACATGCGGTCGAGCACAGCGAGCAGCGCGCCGTTCGCACCGGCGTAGAACACGGGGGTGCCCACCACCAGGCCATCGGCCGCTTCCGCCTTCTCGATGAGGCTGTTCACCACATCGTCGTCGAAGATGCAGCGCCCGTCGCCGCGCTTGGCGCAACCGCTGCAGCCGAGGCACCCGCGCAGGGGCTCGCGGCCGATCCAGGCGATCTCGGTTTCCACACCCTCCGCTTCCAGTGCGCTTGCCACCTCGGACAATGCGGTGTACGTGCAGCGCTTCTCGTTGGGGCTTCCGTTGATAAGCAAAACTTTCATCGTGCGCCTTCCTCTCTGTCTTGTGTTTTCTCTCATGTTCTAGATTAGCAGAAACTGTGGCAGCCCGGTGTCGATTGCAAACAAGAGGCATGCGCTTCGGTATACTGGCTGCATGGAAACTCAACAGACAACGCTCTCGCCGCAGGTCGCGGCTGCGCCCGAACCGTCGCTTCCCGCTTTCGACAACGCGCCCATCGGCGTGTTTGACTCAGGGTTCGGCGGCCTGACCGTGGCGCGTGAGATTGCCAAGGCACTGCCGCGCGAGTCCATTGTGTATTTGGGCGACTCAGCGCGCTGTCCCTACGGGCCGCGCTCGCTTGAGGAAGTGGACGGCTTCGTGCAACAGATTGGTGGCTGGCTCGTGCAGCGCGGCGTGAAGATGGTGGTCATTGCTTGCAATACGGCCACGGCGGCCGGGCTTGCGCATGCGCAGCAGACGTTTCCCGTGCCGGTCATCGGCGTGGTGGAGCCGGGCGCCCGCGCGGCGGCGCATGCCACGCGCAACAATCGAGTGGGAGTAATCGCGACGAAGGCCACGGTGGAATCGGACGCCTACACGCGCGCTATTCGGCACCTCGACGCGGGTATTACCGTGTTCTCCACAGCCACGCCGCGCTTCGTGGAAATTGCCGAGCAGGGCATTCGCATGGCCGAGGGGCCGCTGGAAAACTACACGTCGCTTGCGTCGAAGGTGTATATTCGCCCGGCGTTCGAGGAAATTGCGCGCGAATACCTGGAACCGTTGCGGCGCACCGAAGTGGATACACTCGTGTTGGGATGCACGCACTTTCCGCTGCTCAAGGCTCTTATTGGGAGCGTGATGGGGCGCGATGTGAAGCTGATCTCATCATCGACCGAGGCGGCGCGCGATGTGGCCGATATCTTGGCCAGCCGCGGCGCGTGTGCGAGCGTTGATCACGAGGCGCGCTACGAGTTTTTCACCACGGGAAACGACATCGACGAATTTCGCAGTTTTGGCAGCCGCGTGTTCCGCGAGCCCATCGACGCGGTGGCGCGCGTGAACTGGGCTGACGCGTAGGAGGGGGCACGTATGAAAACGGTGGTGCTAGCTACGAACAACGCGCACAAGGTGGCAGAAATTGCCACGGCGCTCAATTTCCCCGGTTGGGAGTTTCGCACGCTGCGTGAGTTGGGCATTGAGTCCGACCCGGCGGAAGATGCCGAAACGTTCGAGGGCAACGCGCGCATCAAGGCGCGCGCGGCGCATGAGGCGTCCGGTGGGCTTGCTGCGCTCGCGGACGACTCGGGGCTTGAGGTGGACGCGCTTAACGGCGCGCCCGGCGTACACTCGGCGCGCTATGCGGGCGAGCCGTGCGACGACGCCGCAAACAACGCGAAGCTGCTGGAAGCGCTGGCTAACGTGCCTGATGACGCGCGTACGGGTCGCTTCGTGAGCACGCTCGTGTTCGTGGACGAGGATGGCACCGAAACGGTGGCGCGGGGCACGGTAGAGGGTCGCATCGGCCACGAGGAGCGGGGAAGTGAAGGCTTCGGCTACGACCCGCTGTTCTTCCCGGACGTGTTCGGTGGCGAGCGTACCCTTGCCGAAGTGGGCCGCGACGAAAAGAACGCTGTCTCGCATCGCGGCAACGCCTTGCGAGAACTCAAAGCAAAGCTCGCTTCTCATCGCTAAACTTCTGCTATAATACCCTTCGCCGCATCGGCCGTCGGGGTGTGGCGCAGCTTGGTAGCGCGCTTGCTTTGGGAGCAAGATGTCGCAGGTTCAAATCCTGTCACCCCGACCACTTCAACGCAATCCGCTTTATCAAGTGTTGCACCTGATTTCGCCATGAAGTTTGGCAGTACCTCGTAAAATGAAGCGTATAAGCAACGCCCAGGTTGTGACAGCTTGGGCGTTTTCTTTTCCCCTTACACAAAACTCTAGAACAACATCCCTGCGCTTGAACGCACTGTGTCGTTCTTATGTTTCCACCGCTCTTTCATCAAAATAGTCCTCACAAAGACTAAAATACTCACTTGTAAGTCTCTGTAGGGACTAAATAAATAAAGAGGACGGTATCAACTATGAATGACGTAACGATGGAAAAGCGCCACGAAGAATTGATCATCCGCATGGGGCGTGCGTTAAGCCAGATGAACGGCGTATACGCAAAAGCTGAAAAACTCATGGGCTTGAATCCGTATGTGTCTAAAGTGCTCTATGCCCTCTCGTTCGGAGAAGGAATCACGCAGAGTGAGATATGCGATGCCTACGAGATGCCCAAGCAAACAGTCAACAACATTGTGAAGCGCCTCGTCGATAAAGGTTTTGCCGAGGTGCGTTGCGACGATGCGAACCGCAAGAGCAAGCCAATCGTGCTAACCGAAGAGGGGAATGCGTTTGCCGACTACGTCCTTGCACCCATGCTGCTGTTCGAAAAGAGGGTGCTGACCGATATGGGTGAGGAATCCTATACGAAGCTGATCGAACTCCTTGAAGAAGAAGCCGAAGCCATTGAGCGAGCAATCGCACAGGGATGTCTGCACAAAGACGCGGCTCAAGAGGCTTGGAACCTATGAAAGGCCTCTTCCGTTTTCTCAAGGGCTATAAGCTTGTCTGCGTGGGCGTAGTGATACTCATGTTTGTGCAGGTGGTGGCCGCGCTGTTCGTGCCGACACTTGTCGCAAGCATCGTTAACGACGGCATTGTGCCCGGAAACCTCGATCATGTGTTGACCTTCGGACTTGCGATGCTCGGTGCCGCCGTTCTCTCTGCGGTAGCAACGCTCGCCGGAACCTATGCCTCCGCCTACATTGCGACGGGCGTCTCCCGCGACATGGCGTGCGCGCTGTACGAGAAGGTTCATCGACTGCCTCATCTTGAGGTGGGACATTTCGGTGTGGCCTCGCTCATTACGCGAATCACCAGCGATGTGAACCAAATTCAGCAGGCGCTTCTCATCTTCATTGAGATGTTGCTGCCGGTGCCGTTCATGGTTGTCATTGGCATGGCGCTTATGTTCTCGAAGGACTCCGTGCTCGCTGCCGGCATCGTCGGTATTATGATCGTGATTATCATTGTCTTCCTCATTCTCTCGCGGGTCGTCATTCCCTATTTTGAAAAGCTTCAGCGCCAGCTCGACTCCCTGAACCGCACGGTGCGGGAGAGCATTGCTGGTGTGCGCATCATCCGGGCGTTTCGGCGCACCGAATGGGATAGGCTGCGGATGGAGGAATCTGCCGGAAACTACGCGGCAACGGCTATTAAGACAAACAGGATATTTGCCGTCGTTGTGCCCTTCGTCATGCTGCTGTTCAACGTGACGACATTCGCGATCCTGTTTGTGGGCGGCAACCAGGTGGCCGAGGGGTCCCTTGAAATCGGCGACATCATGGCGCTTGTGGAATACGCCATGCTCATTCTGGGCTACCTGCTGATGGGCGTCGCCATGCTCATTTTCATCCCCCAGGCGCAGGTGAGCGCGCGACGCATCAACGAAGTGCTTGAAAAAGAAGAGCCGCCTCTCGTCAAAGAGGGCGAAAACGAAGCCGCCTGCGACCGTCCTTCGCAAAAGCCACATGCCAGTAAAGGGCTATTGCCCGTGCCTCCAGCCGTTGAATTCAAGCAGGTTGGCTTTTCCTACGAAGGAGCCGAGAAACCGGTGCTCGAAAACGTGAGTTTCGTGGCAAACCCGGGCGAGACCACGGCCATCATCGGCGCGACGGGTTCCGGAAAATCCACGATCGCGAACCTTCTTATGGGCCTTTTTGAGGCAGGTGAGGGCGAAATTCTCGTCCACGGGAAGCCCCTCGCCTCGTACAACGTAGCGGCTTTACGCAAGCGGATAGGCTTTGTGCCGCAGAGGCCATTTTTGTTCAGCGGGACGATTGCCGACAACCTACACCATGGCTGCGCCTGCGCGAGCGAGCAGCAGATGCGCTCGGCGCTTGCCACCGCCCAGATAGCCGACTTTGTGGAAAGCTTGGAAGACGGGCGTGCTTCCCCGGTTGCCCAGGGCGGCGACAACTTCTCGGGTGGGCAGCGCCAACGACTTGCCATCGCGCGTGCGCTGGTGCGCCGCCCCGAGATACTCCTGTTTGACGACTCGTTTTCGGCCCTCGACGCAACCACCGACCTCAAGCTTCGCAGGGCACTCAAGAACGATACCCCGAACAGCGCAAAGATTGTCATCGCGCAACGGGTATCGAGTATTGCGGATGCCGAGCGCATCGTCGTGCTCGACGAGGGGCGCGTGGTCGGCACAGGAACCCACCAGGAGTTGCTTGAGACGTGCTCTGAATATCGCGCCATCGTTCAATCGCAGGAAGGGTAAGGGCTCATGACCGAAACAGCGGACACCACAGTGCTCAGCGCAGACGAAATGAGCGTCGAGAAGGCACAGAACCCGCGCGGAACGGCCAAGCGCTTTTTCCGCGACCTCATGCTGCAGAAGGGACGCCTGCTGGCTATCGCGCTCTGTCTGGTGGGGGCGGCGGCGTGCAGCGTGCTCATTCCCATCACCATTGGCGCGGCTATCGACGAGATATTCAGCGGCGTAAAACAGGCAATTGAGAACAAGACCGTGTTTCATGTTGGGTTCGAAACCATGGGCACGGTGCTGATTGAACTCATTGTGCTCTACGTGGTGAGCGCTGCGCTTACCTTTATTGAGGAATTCCTCATGGCGAGCGTTGCGCAGAACTTCGCGTTAAAGCTGCGGCAGGAAATGGCAGCCAAGCTGGAACGTCTTCCCGTGAGCTATTACGACGCCCACCAGCGCGGCGATATTTTAAGCCGCATGACCAACGACGCAAAACGGGTGGCCGACACCCTGCAAGAAGGCATCACGCAGTTCATCACCGCAGTGGTGACCATCGTCGGCGCTCTCGTTATCATGGTTGGCATCAGCATTGAGCTCACCTTCTGGGCGTTCGGCACCGTGGTTCTGGGGCTTGTACTCACCGCCGTCATATCGTCGGCCACCTACAAGGCGTACGCGAAAAGCCAGGAAACGCTCGGTTGTTTCAACGCCCAGATCGAGGAAGGCCTCACGGGCCACGCGACCATCCGCGCGTTCAACCTGCAGGAAGAATCTGCGGAAAAGACGCGAGCAGCCGCCGAGGCCTACCGTAAGGCCGGGCTCAAGGCACAGTTTCTCACCTACGGTGTCATGCCAGTTGTGCGCTTCGCAAGCCAGTTCGGCTACGTGATCATCGCCTTGCGTGGTGCCATGATGACCATGAGTGGAACCATCACACTTGGCGACATCCAGGCCATGCTGCAGTATGTCGACCGCATTTCCGAACCCGTATCCGAGTTCGCCTTCACCATCACGAGCGCCCAGGGAGCGCTCGCATCGGCCGAGCGCATCTATCAGCTGCTCGATGAGCAGGACGAACCCGATCAGCGGATCTGCGCCCGGGCACTTCCCAATCCGCACGGCAAGGTGGAGTTCGAGCAGGTGAAATTTGGCTACGATGCCAACACCTTGCTTTTCAAAGATGTGAACGCTGCTGTTAAGCCAGGCACCATGGTGGCCATCGTGGGTCCCACGGGCGCCGGAAAAACAACGCTCGTGAACCTTCTTATGAGGTTCTACGACCCGCAAGGTGGGCGCATTCTGGTAGACGGGGTGAACATCCGCACGCTGGGTCGCGACGAGCTGTATAGCATCTTGGGGATGGTTCTCCAGGACACGTGGCTTTTCAACGGCAGCATCGCCGACAACATCGCCTACGGCAAACCGGGCGCACCGCGTGAAGAGATCGAGCGAGCGGCGAAGGCGGCGCGCATCGACCACTTCATCAAAACGCTGCCGCAGGGCTACGACACCGTGGTTGATGACGAGCTGCTGCCGATGTCGGCGGGGCAAAAGCAACTTATCACCATTGCGCGCACCCTTCTGGTTGACCCGTCCATCCTCATCCTCGATGAAGCTACTTCAAACGTGGACACCCGCACAGAAGTCGCCATTCAGGAGGCTACGGCGCATCTTATGAAGGGCCGCACGAGTTTCGTGATTGCGCACCGCCTCTCAACGATTCGCGACGCCGATCTCATCCTTGTGATGGAGGCGGGCACCATCGTTGAGCAGGGGACGCACACAGAACTGATGGCGGCGGGTGGACGCTATGCCGAACTCCAGAAAAGCCAGGCGACGGCGTTGGTTGCCTCGTAAGTGAGCAGGGCGGGCAACGAGTTCCCGCACGAACGAAAGAAGGAAATCGTGGCTATCAAACTCTCGGATTCGTTTACCTATGGGCGGCTGGCCCTGTTCGCCGCGCCGTCCATTGTGATGATGGTGTTCGCGTCCATCTACAGCGTGGTCGACGGGTTGTTCGTATCGAACTTCGCGGGCAAGGACGCGCTCGCCGCAGTCAACCTGGTGTTTCCGCTGGTAACGGCGTTGGGCTGCATCGGCTATATGCTGGGCACCGGCGGCGCTGCGCTCGTGGCTAAAATTATGGGCGAAGGTGATGGCAAGCGCGCAAATAGGCTATTCACGTTCATATTCCTTTCTGCGGTGGTGCTTGGGATTGTGCTTTCGCTTGTGGGGTCTGCCTTCATGAGGCCGTTTTTGGGCCTCATGGGAGCGGAGGGTGAACTGGTCAATCTCTCCATTCAGTACGGCCAGATCCTTTTCTTTGCGTTGCCGTTTTTCATCCTCCAAAACGTCTTCCAGAGCTTTTTTGTAGCGGCGGAGAAGCCGCATATCGGCTTGGTCGTCATTGTGGCAGGCGGTGTGGTCAACATCGTGCTCGATTACGTGTTCATCGGCATGTTCGGGTGGGGCGTTGTTGGGGCTGCTATTGCGACAGCTGCGGGGCAAATTCTTGCGTCGGTGGTGCCCGTCATCTACTTTGCATCCAGCAAGACCTCGCGGTTGCGCCTGACCAAGCCCGTGTTCGAACTCCGCGCGCTTGGCAAGGCGTGTGTAAACGGCTCATCCGAGCTGATGACCGAGATTGCGGCGTCGGTTGTGGCTATGCTCTACAACTTCCAGCTTATGGCGCTCGCTGGCTCCGACGGCGTGGCTGCCTATGGTGTCATCATGTATGTGAACTTCATATTTACGGCCATCTTCTTCGGCTTTTCCATGGGGACGGGCCCCATCGTCAGCTACAACTACGGAGCTGGGCGGCACCTTGAACTGAGGGGGCTGCTGAGGAAGAGCCTGGTGATTGTGGGCGTTTTCGGCATCGCGATGTTCGGGCTGTCCCATTTGGTGGCAACCCCTCTGGTGAACCTGTTCGTCGGCTACGACGCCACGTTGGCGGAGATGACCCTCAACGGTTTCCTCATTTATTCGGTGGCCTTCTTGCTGATGGGGTTCAGCATCTATGGTTCCGCCTTTTTTACGGCACTCAACAATGGCCCTGTGTCCGCGCTTATCTCGTTCGTGCGTACGCTGGTGCTTGAGACGTCCACCGTCATGCTGCTGCCCATTTGGTTTGGCATCAACGGCGTGTGGAGCGCCATCATCGTCGCCGAATCCTGCGCACTCATTCTGACAACTGGCCTTTTGATTGCTTATCGCAAGAAGTACTACTATTAACCAACGGTTGCCCCCTCAAGGTTTTTATCCCGCCTATTTCTCATCAAGCCCCCGAACAGGGGCTTGATGCTGCTTGTTGTCATTTTCCCTGTGAAAAAGAAGCCGCAAGTTGGTTGAGTGTGGTCCTGTGCGCCCGCATTGTTGAGTGCGTTAGATAACTTGACGAACTTGAGAGGTGTGGTTTGATATGCGGCACAATGTGGCGACGGGGAAGTATGCGGGTGTGGTGGGAGTGGCGGGGCTTGCGGCGGTGTCGGCGTTGGTGGTGGCGCTGAACTACAAGGGCCTCAATTACACCATCAGCAACCATTCGGTGGTGACACCGCTTTCGACGGCGGCCTTTTGCCTGGTGGGAACCTTAGCGGCGCTGCTGATTGCTTTTCACCTGCTGGTGTATCTGCCCCAGAAGTGGGACGTGGGGAAGGGGTATCGCTTCGTGGCGGGGGCCTTCGGGTTGTCATTCATTGCGACGTGTTTGTACCCGAATGATCCAACGACGGTGACGCTGCATGACATTGCAGCATGGGGGATTGTACTCGCGGAGTTTGCGCTGATGGCGTATCTGCTGGTTCGCTTGTGGCACCAGTACGACGCGCTGCTGCGGATGGCGAACGTGCTCCTTGTAGCCCTCATGGTGGTGATGGCGTTCGTGGCGCTGTTCGAAAACGGGTTTCTGTGGAGCTATATTCTCATCTTCGAGCCGGGCATTGTTGCGCTGGTGTTTGTTCTCGATCTGCTTCTAATTTTGTGCCATCCACAAGGCGCACGCGCCTGATCTGGGGTAAGCTACTGGTGGTTGCCTTGCGCCGAAGACAAAAGAAACCGCACGTTGGTTGAGCGCACCACCGCGTGCCCTCACCATAGTGTTGCCAGCGCATTCGGTGCGGCATAAAGTAAAAGGATGACATCATGAGTTTTCGCGACAACCTACAGCACCTGCGCGCCACGCGCAACATGACGCAAGAGCAGCTGGCCATGCTTCTGGGCGTGAGCCGCCAATCAGTGTCGAAGTGGGAGGCCGAGCGTGCTTACCCGGAGATGGACAAGCTGCTGAAGCTATGCAGCCTGTTTGACTGTACGCTTGATGAACTGGTGCTTGGTGATGTGACGGAGCGCCCGGTTGACGCGGCGGCGCGCATGCCGTCTGCTGCGGCTCCGCAGGATGTGACGGGCTACGACGAGGCCATGCGCAGCTTTGCATGGAAGCTGGCGCTTGGGTTGGCCGTGGTGCTGATGGGGCTTGCGGTGGCGTTTTTTCTTACCGGTGTACTGCTGGCAGCTGATATCAATGTGACCGGTTACACGATGGCGCTCGTGTTCGTGGGGGCCGCTGCTGGGCTGGCGCTCATCGTGCCTGCGCTGCTTGAGCAACGGGCGTTTCGCACGGCGCATCCGTTTGTGGAGGACTTCTACACAGCGGAACAAAAAGCCCAGGCGTGCAACTCTTTCGCCACAGGGCTGGTGGCGGGCGGGGCTTTGGTCATGGTGGGTCTTGCGGTCACGGTGTTGCTCCAGACGAACGTGTGGTTTGCCAGCGCCGCATGTCTGACCTGTTTGGCTGCGGGGGTCTTTGTACTGGTACGTGGGTGGTTGCTCGGACGGCGCTGTGACGTGGGGCGCTACAACCACAGCGCGCTCAGTCGTTTAGGCGAGGCAGATATCGACGCCCTGGACGACGAAACACTGCAAGCGCACGCTCGCCGCGCTAAGCGCGAACGCGGCACGTATATTTTCACCATGACCGTAGCAACAGCGGTGGGCCTTGTGCTGCTCTTCGTGCCCCTCACCGCCGCCCAGCGCATGTTCTGGCTCGCCTGGCCTATTGGTGCCCTCATCTGCGTCGTCATCAAAGCGTACCGCACCATGAAGGGTGACGAGGCGTGATGCTGGCGGCGGAGAAAAGGCGCAAGCTTTTCACTGGAGCGATTGCTCCACGTCGAAGTAGCCCGCCCAGGGGTTGTCGCTGCGGGCGAGGCGCGCGAGCGCGTCTTCCATTGTGATGGCATCGGGGGCTACGCTGTCCAACTCGTCCCAGCTGAGAGGGAGGGATACGCGGGCGCCGGTGCGGGCGCGCAGCGAGTACGGGGCGATGCTCGTGGCGCCGCGGCCGTTGCGCATCCAGTCGATGAAAATCTTGCCGTTGCGCTTGGCCAGCCGCACGTTGCTCGTATAGCGGTCGGGCCACTTCTCAGCCATCACCTGCGCGATGCGCCGAGCGAAGTCGTGGAACGCATCCCACGACGCCTCCGGTCGAAACGGCACCACCACGTGGTACCCCTTGCCGCCGCTCGTCTTGAGAAACGTGGCTAGCCCTAAATCATCCAGGATGCCCTTGAGGTCGCGTACGCCGCGTCGCACCTGATCAAGTCCGAGGCCTTTGTCGGGGTCGAGGTCGAACACCATCATGTCGGGCTGCTCAAGCGTCTCCACGCGGCTGCCCCACAGGTGGAATTCCAGCGTGTCCATCTGTGCCTCGGACACAATGCCCACGGCGTCATCCACATAGAAGTACTTGTCATCTTCGCCATCGCTGCCGGTCACGTCGATGGTGTGGATGCCCGCCTCGTGCTGCCCCGGGTGCTTCTTGAAAAAGCACGCCGACCCGGCACCGCGCGGGCAGCGTACAATGCTTAAGATGCGCCCGCCTGCGTAAGGTAGCATCGCGTCGGCCACCTGCGCGTAGTAACGCACGACGTCCTCTTTTGTGATGTCCGGGTCCTCGAACAGCAGTTTTTCGGGGCTGGTGATAGTCACGCCGTCGATAACCAGCTCGCCGGAGCCCCGGCGCTTGGTAGCGTGGGAACGAGAAGAGGAAGAGGAGGCGGCCGCAGAAGAGGTCGCAGCAGAGGCCGCAGAAGCTGCGGCAGTGGTCGAAGTAGACAGAGGATTCTCCGTTCTCTCAGCGGGTGGAAGCGGTTGCTCCGCGTCGCCTGCGTCTTCGCGACGGACGTCGTGTGGGTCTTTGTCGATGCGCAGCCCCTGGTAGCTCGGGTGGCGCAGCTGGCCGTCGTCGGTCCACTCGGCGAACCGTACCTCGGCCACCAGTGCAGGTTCCACCCAGTGCGCCTCTTCGCCGGAGCGCGCACGCGGCGGGTTCGCAAACGGCGGCTTTGAGCGCTCAAGGCCCGCAAACTGTGTCAGCAATTCGCGCGCGTCATCCTCGCCGATGCCGGAACCGACGCGGCCCACATACACCAACGCGCCGTCCTCATACGCACCCAGCAGAAGTGCGCTCACACCGCCGGGCTTCTTGGCCGTGCGCGTCCACCCGCCTACCACGAACTCCTGGCGATGGTCGCACTTGAGTTTGATCCAGTCGCCCGACCGCCCGCCGCGATACGCCGAGGCGGAGCGTTTGCCCACCACGCCTTCCAACCCCAGTTTGCACGCAGCGTGGAAGCTGTCCTCGCCACGGCCCTCCACATGGGTGCTGAACCGCACGTCGTCGGGCGCGGAGGCCAGCACGTCCGCCAGCAAGCGCTTTCGCTCAACAAGTGGCCGTGCTCGCACGTCTTCGCCGTCGAGCGCCAGCAGGTCAAACACCATATACACGGGCTGCTTGCCTTCAGGGTGCTTGAGAAAGCCCTGCAGCGCCTGGAAATCTGAGCGCCCATCCTCGTCGGTGACCACGACCTCGCCGTCTAGTACCAGCGCGCGTCCCGCCGCCACGTCAAGCAGCGAGGAAGCCACGGTGGGGAAGTGGTCAGTGTAATTGTTTCCATTGCGCGTCATGAGGCGCATTTCGTTGCCTTCAAGAAACGCCACTATGCGGTAGCCGTCGTACTTCACCTCGTAGAGCCACGCGGCGTCGTCGGCCGGTGCCTCGCTCACAAGCTTCGCCAGTTCCACGTCCACCTGGTCGAAAGGGTTGCGCGCCACGTGTTCATCGTCGCCCGCAGTTATCTCGTCGCGCGTGCGCCCGCTCACCACGCTTGTGTCGAATTGAGAAATGCCTGCATCGTCCTGTACAAACTCGTCGCGCTCCTTGATGAGCAGCCAGTTGTCGTCCTTTTCGCCGCGGCGTGGCTTAATGTGCACAAGCACCCAGTCGCCTTTGAGGCGTCTCCCATGCAGAGTAAACTTGAGCTCGCCCGCCGCCAGCGCCTTGTCCACAGCGCCATGTGGCTCCCATGTGCCCTCATCCCAGAGCATCACCGTGCCGCCACCGTATTCGCCCTTCGGAATGGTACCCTCAAACGTGCGGTAGTCGAGTGGATGGTCTTCCACGTGCACGGCTAGCCGCTTGTCGTGTGGGTTGTACGACGGGCCCTTTGGAATAGCCCAGCTCAGCAGCACGCCGTCCCATTCAAGCCGCAAGTCGTAGTGCTCGCGCGAGGCCCAGTGGTGCTGCATGGCATACCGCAGCGGCGCATCCGCGGCGGGTGGTTCCGTGGCGTCGCCCGCAGGTTCCGCCGTGCGCTCAAAGTTCCGTTTGCGCTCGTATTCATCAAGCCGCGCCATGACGCCTCCACTTCCCTGTGCCTCGCCACGAGCGTCGTCTGCGCCCGCTACGCCGTACTTTTGGAGAATCTAGTGGAAAGTCTTACGGAATTTTGCGCGCCCAGCCCAATGTTGCGGTACAATAGCCGACGCGTTATGCGGGTGTAGTTCAATGGTAGAACTTCAGCCTTCCAAGCTGACCACGCGGGTTCGATTCCCGTCACCCGCTCCATCAAAAAACAAGCGGCCCCTCCACTTAGGCGGGGCCGCTTTTGCGTTGCGGTGGGGAAGAGGCTGGCAGATAGCCGAAGGAGCAGCGTTGAACTAGTCTGCCACTTTTCCGCGCAAGTAGGCAATGATGTCGTCGGATTCGTACATTGCTTTGCCGTTTACCACGAGGCAGGGAACTTGTTTTTTACCGCCGATGCGCACAAGGTCGTTTTGATTGCCGGGCTGCAACGTGTCGCGCGCGTCGAGGTTGATCTTATTCTCTTCCATGAAACGCAGCACTTTTTGGCAAAAGGGGCAGGATTTCTTGTAATACAGTAAGTGGTCTTCCAGATAGGCCATGGGCGTTCCTTTCCTCGTCGACCCGATGCTCGTCGACGATCTGTGCGAACGAAGTACTAATCATACGATAGAAACGGAGGACGAACGCCTTTTGCTGCCAAGTTGTTGCCGAGCGGTTTACTCTGTGAAGGTCGATGCTCATCAATGAGCCTCCGGTGAACAAGTAAAAGCGCCTTTCCTTGGCACCTCCCACGGTATCGCTACGGCAAACTTCAAGCAACCATTTTGAAATTTATGCTTGCCACCGCATCAAACAATGCTAAAATAACCAGTTTCATTAAACGCCAATAAAAACGCCCCGTCTTTGAGAAGGCGGGGCGGCAAAATTCTGGCGCGCCCGGCAGGACTCGAACCTGCAACCGACGGATTAGAAGTCCGTTGCTCTATCCATTGAGCCACGAGCGCGTGCGCTACGGTGCCTATTATACCTTAAAACGCACTCATGTGACCCGTCACCCGTCCCTGTGGCAAAACCGCGCGCCTCTTCGGAGAAACCGCACGTAGAAACACCATTTCAGCCACGTGCAACCTCCTTCCAACGCACAAAACACCCGCCGAAGCCTCACGCATGCCCCTCATCGTTGAGCATGATGCATCAGGAATGCATGTTTGCCATGGTTTATGCAGTCCCATTTATCAGCCTGCGCCCAACCAGGGCACAGGCCGGCTTTTCTCTGGCACAAAACAAGCCATTTTGCCTCGTCCATCACTCCACAGCACTAAAGCAAACATGAAGGAATTATGGAGAAAAGGAGTCACCAAACCTACCGTTCGCCGAAAAAAAGCCTGGTATAGAAGCCTCGTTGGTTTTGTTGCGGAATTGTGGTTGCAATTCGAATCGAACCGTGAGATTTTGGCCTCATCGAACAGGCATACGGTGCGCAACGGATGCGTTCGAGGCCGAACATCTGGAAAATGCATAAAAGAAAAGGAGGGTTGCAATGGCTGGTGTCAACGTTAAGAGCGAGATCAAGCCGCTTAAGCGAGTTTTGCTCCATCGACCGGGTAACGAACTTCTGAACCTGACGCCGAACACGCTCGAAGAGCTGCTGTTTGACGACATCCCGTTTCTGAAGGTAGCCCAAGAGGAGCATGACGCATTCGCCCAGGCCCTGCGCGACAACGGTGTGGAAGTCGTGTACCTCGAAGATCTTATGACCGAGGTGCTCGATCAGAACCCTGAGGTGCGCGAGCCGTTCCTGAAGCAATTCATCGAAGAGGCCGGCATTCGTACCGACCGTTATCAGAAGATCATCTTTGACTATCTAAACGACAACTACCCGAACAACAAGGACCTCGTGCTGAAGACCATGGAGGGCATCAACCTCACCGAGCTTCACACCGACAAGTCCAACAGCTTGGTTGACCTCGTGTCTGAGGCCTCCAAGATGGTGGTTGCCCCCAT
>DSLMC04103__coassemble_300_pt1 | contig 58462 bp, 44 predicted proteins | sample DSLMC04103__metabat2_high_PE_001 | metagenome-assembled genome bin DSLMC04103
CACAATCCAGTGACCGAGGAAGGCGTCGGAGTTGCACACGACCGGGTTCGTACCCCAGATGACGATGCACTCAGGCAGCTGCCACTCGGGGTCGTTCTCGTAGCGGTCGGGGCGGAACTGGCTCATGTCGGCCACCCACTGGTTGCCCATGACCACGTAGCAAAGCGCCGTACGAGGCAGCATGCACGAGTCGCCCGAGAGGAAGCAGAGCGTGAGGTCTGGGCCACCGAAGTTCGCGTACTGGTTGTGAGCGATGACCTGGGAAACGTTACGGCCGGTGCCAATCATGGAGATGATGGACTCGGGGCCATCCTTTTCCTGGAACGCGCGCACCTTTTCCTCGATGATGTCGTACGCCTCATCCCAGCTGATGCGCTCCCACTTGTCCTCGCCACGCTCGCCGGCGCGCTTCATGGGGTAGCGCAGGCGCTCCTCATGGTTCACGAGCTCCGGCAGCTCCAGGCAGCGCATGCACAAACGGCCCTGGTTAAACGGGCTGTTCGGGTCGCCTTCCACCTTCACCAGCTTGCCGTCGTCATCGGTGTAGAAGATGACCTGGCAGCCCTCGTGGCAACCCGGGCCCGACCACATGGTTGTACGCGTGGCGGTGAGGTCGCCCTCCTTCCAGTGCAGCTGTTTTGGGTACAGGTCAAGGTTGTACTCGTTGTTGTACTCCATACCTATTCCTCTCTTACCTCGTCCTCTGGGATCTTTGAGCGCGAGCCGCTCGCCGAATAGCGCCCATTCTAGAGACGGCGCTCCCGTGGCCGATACGGAGGAAGTTCCAAAAAAGCAAGGGGAGTTTTGGAAGTTCCTCCATAGGCTGCGAAAGGAGGCGTTTCCTATACTGCTGGTGAGGTCGGTCCCCCGCCGGCCCTCCAGTAATCCCCAACAGAAAAGAGGCTTGACCATGTGCTTCAGACCAGCAGCTGTCGAGCTCAACAAGAAGTGCCCCGCGTGCGGTCACTCTTGCGAGCCGAACCTGACAACGTGTCCCGAATGCGGCGCTGAGCTACCCGCAACGTCCGGCGCACCGGGCGCTCCCGGTGCCCCCACGGCGCCCGGTGCTCCTGGCGCTCCTGCAGCCCCTGGTGCACCCGCAGCACCGAAAGCTCCGGGGCAGAACTAGCGCTCGTGCGGTGCGGCCGATCCCGCCACGCCTGCGAGGTCGACCGCACCGCAGCCCATCCACACGACCGACGACAGGCCGCAACAAAAGCTCTTTGCAGGTTGACCGTAGGGCAAGGGTTCTACCCTTGCCGTTCAACAAGAACGAACTTGCCAGGTCAAACGTAGTTGGTGACAAGGGCAGAGCCCTTGCCCTACGGTCAACCTGGCAGGACCTGCCAACAAGAGGAGAGGGAAATTATGGAAAAAGCAAAGACCGGCAACGCGTGGGCGAACTTTATTCTCATATTTATTATGGGAGCCATTTTCGCCATTGGCTTTTTTAAGGTACCGCCCGCCATGGGCAGCCTCATGGCGTACTTCCAATGCGACCTGGGCCAGGCCGGATGGTTCATGTCTGCCTGCTCGGTGGCCGGCACTATCATTGCGTTTGCCACAGGTATGATTCAGACGAAGATCGGGCCGAAGGGCATGCTCATTGCCGCGCTGGTGTGCATGGCGCTCGACTCGCTCATTGGCGTGCTGGCCCCCAACGTGGAAGTGTTCATTGCGTCACGTTTCATCGGCGGCCTCGGCAACGGCTTTTTGGCCACGGCCGGCCCGACGCTCATTGCCCTTCTGTTTAAGGATCCGGCCAAGCGCGGCCTGCCGAACTCCATTTGGGCCTGCTGGACCGCGGCCGGATCCCTCATTATGCTGAACTCCTACGCGTTTATTCTGAATGCCACGGGCAGCTGGCAAGGCGTGTGGTGGGTATGCCTGGCCATTGTGGTTGTAGGCCTGGTGCTGACCGTCTTCGGCGTACGCATCAACCACGCCGAAGAGATGCAGATGGTGGCTGGCAGCGGCGACGTGAAGCCGTGGGCAGGCCTGACCTCGCTGAACTCGTGGCTTCTGGTTATTATCTTCGCATGCTTTGCCTTCATTTTCTCCGTGTGGTCGGCCATGGCGCCCACGTATTTGCAGACCCCGCTTGTGGGTATGGACATGGCGGCCGCGAACTCCATCTCGTCCATCACCACCGTCACCGGCATCATTGGTTCGCTCATCATTGGCGTGGTGCTGAACAAGGTGAAGAACCAGCCGTTGATTTTGGTGGGAACCATGGTGCTGTGCACCGTTGCGGGCATCATCCAGTTTATCTTTACTGGTCAGGCAATGATTATTGTGGTTGCCGTACTCGTAGGCCTGTTCACCAACATTGTGCCGCCGGCACTGTTCTCGAACGCACAATGGGCCGCTAAGACCCCGGCTGGCGTGGCGCTGGTCATGGCCGCACTGCCTATCGGGTCGAACTTCGGTGGTATTCCTGCAGCCCCCATCGCGGGTGCCATCGTGGAGTCCACGGGAAGTTGGGCGATGACCGCCGTGCCGCTGGGTATTGTGGGCGTGATTGGCGTGGTATGCGCCATCGTATTCATGGCACGCTGCAGCAAGTATGCCACGTCTTCGCAGGCTGAAGGCGAGAAGTAGCAGAGTTCTTCCGCACATCACACCCCTCCCCGCCTTGGCGGGCGAGGATTCACCAACCATCAACGCGAAGCGCAGCAACCCCCTGAACGCCACGTTTCGCCGAGATGAGATCGGCCGCAGGCTACAAGCCTGCGGCCGATTGTTGTTTGAGAGGGATGGTAGCGAATGATCGCAGCTTGGCACTTGATTGGGAACTGGTTGGCAGAGATCGCCGTTTAGGTACGGATTACGAGGGTTGAAATGGGTTTTGGGAAATCACGACCAGGCATTTCTTTATCGGGAGAGAATATTCGCCTCTTTCGAATTCGAAAATCCGTACCCAAACGGCGATCCCTGCCATTTTCTCGGGAACTGAGTGTCGCGCAAAGCTGAAATCAGAGTCAGCCTCCCTTTGGCATACCTTTTGCCGATTGCGTTTCCACCTCTGGCAGAGCGATCGTCGCCCATCAAAGTGTGGCGCGCTATCGCGCTATCTATTTCACCATGAGGCGGCTGCCTTGCCTAGCTTTACGACGCGGGCTGACTGACTTGTTGGTCTTGCCATGCAGTTGGGGAAACCTCCGTAGGGAGAGGTACAAAAGCACTTAACCTGCCAGCTTGCCCTACGAAAACTCACAAAGGGAACTTTTGTTACAGCCCCGTTCGCGCGCAAGCGCGAAAACACAGGTTGAGGTTGCGTTCTCCGCCTATGGCGGAGCGGGTGCACTGGAGTGACCCTACGGGGGGCCACCATGCAAGCACGTTAATCGCAGGAGAACACGCCCTCGTCATTACGGTAGGGATGGCAACCAGCCCTTGGTGTAATCTGTAGCGCGAAGCGCGTCACACTTGAACGCGCCGGATTGCCAAGTACGCTAACCATGAAAACTTGCCTCGTTATAACGATAAGTGCTGTTTTAGAGAACTCACGAAACATTCCTTACCTCTTTTTGGCAGCCCTCCTTCTTGCGAAATGTAAGACATACTGATACTATCGTCTTGCATTAGTTATAAATTATTAAGCACAAGGAGGATCTCATGGCTATGGCATCGGTTACCGTCCGCGTGGACGAGAGCATAAAAGAAGAAGCTGCCCGCATCGCCGAGAGCTTTGGTTTCGATCTTTCTTCGGTCACGCGCGCCTTCTATCGCCAAATGGTGCGCGAGCGAGCCATTCCCCTTAACATCACCACGCCGCTGCCCAACGAGGAATCTTTGCGCGCCATCGAAGAAGCGGATCGCATCATTGCCGAAGGGAAACCGGGATACAAAACCGTCGAGGAACTCATGGAAGCCCTGGAGGCTTAAATGGCGCGCCTGAGTGCTCGATTCACTCCCCAATTCAAGCGCGACTTCAAACAGCTTCAAAAAAAGCACGTGGACACAGCACCTCTTGAAAGCGTTTTCGCCCTCGTGCTTGAGAATAGCGAGCGAAGCCACAACGAACTTGTGCGTCGTCACAATATGCATGTGCTCACTGGCGTTTGGAAGGGCAGCTATGAATGCCATGTCGCAAACGCGGGAGATTGGCTTCTCATCTGGAAAACAGGCGAAGGCTTGGCAGTGTTTCAACGCACCGGATCACACGACGAACTGTTTCGCTAACAGTTAGGTTGTTTTCTGCCCTGCGAGCACAATCTCTCAGATAATCACGTTCCCCACGCCCGTCATCTATACACATCGCGACGGTGACCCACTTTGATAGAAACCACCACCGCGCGGTCGTCCTGTAGATCACATAACACACGGTAATTCCCTATGCGATAGCGCCACATGCCTGGCAGCTGGCCGGTTAGCGACTTTCCCTGCGAACGTGGGTCGGAACATCCGTCGATGTTCTTATTCATCCACGACAGCACCAGCGTACGCTGTCCGGCATCCATCTTATGAAGCTGACGCCGAGCAGCCTCGGAATACTCCAACTTCCAGGCGGTCATCTCAGCCCGAATTCTCGCATAATTTCATCGTTACTATACGTGACCGGATGCGCGTCAAATTCTTCCTTCGCGGCTTTCCAATCGCGCAAATCCAAAGCGTCTTCAATGACATCAAGCGTTGAGGAAATCATTAGATCGGCCATGGACACACCCTGCATCTTGGCATATTCGCTGATGAGCTTCTTTTGCCCTTCCTGCATCCTCATGGTATACGTGGTACTCATGGCATCCTCCGTTCCGATTGTATGTGCATTGTAACACACCCCCTTTCGAAGAAGCATTCCCAAAATGGAAGAGAGGCGAGCATGCCTACCTCGATGGTAAAATAGCAGCATCAACAAAACCTCTCCGAAGGCGTGCCATGAAATTGAGTCTTCAAACCATCGAGCACGAACTGGGCGAAGCAGTCGCAGGTTCCAGCATATGCTCAAATGCATGCGAGCCAACCCTTGACTATCCAGCACTATTTGGTGCCGGCGAACCCCGTCTCTCAGAACATATCGTCTATGTAACTAACCACCAAGATCTCGAAAACGCTAAAGACAAAATTAAGCGACAACTGAGCCGCAACCCGCACCTCGCGCTCACCTTCGTGTGTCGTGGCGTGCCTCCTGCATACTGCCTCGAAGCAAAGAACTGCGATATTGTGTGGGTCAATGCGGAGTACCAGGAGAGCAAAACCTTTAACGCTGTCCAAGAGGCATTCCAACGTCTCAACGCTTGGGAACGCGAACTCGGTATGATTGTTGAGCGAGGCGGCGAGCTTCCCGATCTCGTAAACGCAAGCCTCAAGATCTTCAAAAACGATCTGTGCATTACCGACCCGTTCAGCCGCGTTCTTGCCTACCGCGTGTACCGCAATGAACGCTTTACGCGCGAACAAACCGATCTCATCACAGAGGGCGAGTATCTTCCCACAAGCATGATGTTCGATGGCGTAGAAGACGAGCAAGGCGGCGAAAACTTTGCGTCTCACGTTCCTACGTTTTCCACGATGCACGCGTTTCACTGCACCGTGCTACGTTCAACTATTACACTGTCACCCGAATATGCTGTTGTCCTTTCCGTCCATCCTAACTACCAGCCCGTCGGTGAGCATGACTGCGCACCCATGCTCACGCTTGCTGCTGCTATCGAGCGGCTGTTTCGTGCGAATAGTGCCACGGGGAGCAGTCAGCCGTTCATCAATGCCCATTCCTCGTTAAAAGCGCTTATCCAGGGGAAACAGGTGTCCGATGCCGATCTTATTCAAAGCGCCATCGCGCAAGGGTGGAGCCAAGACGCCGACGAGTATCGCTGTCTGTGCATCGATTTTGCGTCATCCCTGCAAATTCAAGACTGCTGTTTCATGCGCCCCTATGCCGCCGTATGCAGTCGCCTCCAGGCGACGTTCGATTGCTTGGCATTCGTTGCAGAGAACCGCATTATCGCCGTGGTGAACTGCTCGCGCATGAATATACCTCACGAGCAGTTCTTTACCAACTTTAGGCACTTCGCCAAGGAGCACCACCTCATCGCAGGTGCAAGTGCACCGTACTACGGACTACGCAGTTTGCGAGACAGCTACCGACAGGCATTTGCAGCCTTGCGGCAAGGCTATGCCGCAAACGATGACCAGCTTATTCTATTCACCGATCATGCACTCAACATTGGTATGAACTTCATCATGAAGGAAATGAATCCTGAGCGTTTCTGCCCACGACCACTCATCGAACTCGCGCAGCAAAACCAGGACCTATACCTTGCTCTGAAAACATACCTCGTATCAGGTTGCAACTCCAGCGAGGCAAGCAAGCACCTTAACTTGCAACGCAGTAGCTTCGTTTACCGGCTCGAAAAAGCCAAAAAGATACTGGCACTCGATCTGGACAACCCAGATGTCAGACTCTTACTGCTTATTTCGTTCAAACTTGTTGACCTTTACGGCCTCTCCAACATGGAGTTTCTGGCTCCAGCAGAGCGCTAAACCCGAAGCTAAAATCTATACAGCTACGTCAGCCCAACTCATCCAGCAGTTCGATCTGATACGTAAGATCCTGACCTGCGAGAGGATGATTAAAATCGATGCGCGCCACTCCCGCTTCGATATCCAGCACCTTGGCAGGAATGCGTATACCCACCTCCGTCACGAAGTAGAACAACTTGCCCACACGTACGTCTTTCGCATTCGGAAGTGCATACAAGGGAGCACATTCCACTTTATCTTCGCACCATACGCCGAATGCGTTACACGCTGGTACCGTGACAGATTTTGTCTCCCCCACCTTCATGGACGCAACCGCTTCGTCAAAGCCATGAATTACCTTTCCCGAACCCACGGTGAACTCAAGAGGTTCCAAACCTTCAGTGCTATCGAACACCGTGCCGTCTGCGCATGTTCCCACGTAGTGCACTCGTACGGTCGTGCCGTAAGCAACCATGATGAACTCCTTCGTAAAAGGGAAAAGGACCCCTCGCTAGGCCCTTTTCCGCAGACTAAGATGCAATCATTTTTATGACCGCAGCGTACCGGCCTTGGGCACAAAGAGGACGTATTTTGTTGTGCCGTCTATATCGTGCACAAGTTCGTCCACTGAACCAAAACGCATAGCCAGGCTCTGACAGTGCTTCACGCACAACGGCTTCTTGCCTTTCGTCGTGCGCTCTCCACAGAGATTGCACTGGTCGGTGGGTACAGGTACAAAATCGTACTGGTAGTCATCTCCGCCAATGTGCCAGGGACCCACCTTCTGAATTTTGATACCCCAGCGGTCTGGTGGCAAATTGTGCTCCATCTGACACGACACCTCACACGAGTGGCAGCCAGTGCAGAATTCATAGTTGATCAGAAGACCGAAGACCTTGTCGTTTGCCATTTACACCAGCTCCTCGTTCATCGCGAAACGCTCCACGATATAGTCCATGTCGGTGTCGCCGACAATTTCCTCCGGCTCGCATTTGTACACGCGACACATATGCGACTTGCAATTGTTGCCAAAACCGCTCTCTCCACATCCCGCTTCCACAATGACGTTTGGATTGGAAAGATACGTGTCATAGCATCCGGCTCCATCGTCCTCCGGGTCACGCTCGGGAAACCACCACGCGTGGTCGAGCGAAATGGTGGACGGGTCCAGAACCGGCGACACGTTTGCCTTCATCTGCACACGACCCAGATGGTTCTCGATCCAGCACCAGTCGCCGTGACGCACGCCGTACGCCTCAGCCGTCGCCGGTGCGATTTCGAACTCGGGGTTGGGATGCAGTGCGCGCAGGTGGGGAATCTGGCGATGCTCGGAGTGGAACGAGGCCCATTGGCGCGCGCCTGTGGTCATGATAAGCGGGTACTTCGCCAGATACTCGCCCTTGTCAAAGCGCGCGGGCACCTGGTTGGGGCTGTAGGGCGGCTCGGCAAAGTGGGGCACCGGGCGTTGACCCCACTGGCCGAACAGCGTGGAGTACAACTCAATGCGGCCCGTGGGTGTGTTGAAGCCGAGCTTGCCGTCGGGGCGCTGCTCACCCGTGCGGAACTTCTCGTAGTGATACTCGGGGTAGATCCAGTTCTCGGCGCGCGCCTCCTCGAACGTCATACCGGTTTCCTTCATCGTGAAGGTGAAGAACTCTTCCAGCGTCTCGCCTGGCCACATGTCCGCGTTCCACTGGCGTCCGAGTTCCCAGCATATTTCCATGTCCGACTTACTTTCGCCAAGCGCTTCACACGCCTTGTTTGTGGTCTGAACGTGGTAGTAGATGGAGCGAATGCCGTTGCGCTCGGGGTAGAGGCACACGGGCAAAAACACGTCACAACACGCTTGCGCCGTAGGTGTCATGAATGGATCCACCATGACGTTGAATTCCGCGTTCAGGTAGGCCTGCTCCATGCGCGTGTTCGGCTCCTGAGCCGTGCACGACAGCGGGTTCGTGGACTGTATCCAATTCGCGCGTATCTTGTACGGGCGGTTCGACAGCATTTGATCAACCGTCATGTCAGCCTGCGTCAGTACCACACCCGAATATTTGAGCGCCGGAAAATCCTCGCCGCCGATGCGCTGCTTCTGCTCTTCGAGCGTGAGACACTCGGCTGGATCGGGCGGGTTCCACGTCTGAATGTTGAATGGTTGGTGCACTGTCACCATGCCGCCCGGGATGTCAATTTGTCCGGTGATAGACCACAGGTCGATGACGGCAGCCGAGCCAGCGAGGCACTCCATGGTCATGTCGAGTGCAAGTCCCCATTGTACTGCCGTAGGCTTCTCGGCCATCATACGCGCGGCGCAGGCGATCTTCTCCGCAGGAATCCAGGTGACCTCGCTCGCGCGCTCGAGCGTCCATTCACGCGTTGCCTCGTAGTACTCCTCGAAACCGTAGCACCAGCCCTCCACGAATTCATGATCGTAGAGATCCTCTTCGACGATGTATTTGCCCATAGCCAGCGCGAGCGCGGCATCGGTGCCGCAACGAATCTGCAGCCACAGGTCGGCGCGGGCAGCAAGCCACGTGAGCTTCGGATCCACCACCACGAGCTTGCTGCCGCGCTTCATGCAGTCGACGATCCAGTGGCCCAGGTTGCCATCGGCATTAGACACGAGCGGGTTGTTACCCCAAATGAATATGTTCTTGGGCGGCACCCAGCCCTCATGATCGTAGCGGTCGTGGTGGTTCTGCGAGCAATCGGGCACGGTGTAGGTACCCATGAGCACGTTGGAGGCGCCCACGCGCGGCACATAGCAGCTGTTGCCCGACAGCATGTAGGCGTACTGCACGGAACCGAACGCGTACTGCAGCCGTGTCATATAAGGTGCCGTGCCGCGACCGGTTCCCAGGTGGAACACGACGGCTTTCGCGCCCGATTCGGCCTTGATGGTGTCGAACTTCTCCTTGATCAGCGCGTACGCCTCGTCCCACGAGATGCGTTCCCACTTGTCAGCCTTGCCGCGGTCGCGCGGATCGCGCTTCATCGGGTGCAGGACGCGGTCGGGATGGTACACCGCCTCCTTAAGAGCGATGCAGCGGGCACACAGGCGCCCTTGGTAGTAGGGACTCTCTTCGTCGCCTTCCACCTTCACGAACCGGCCCGTCTCTTTATCCGTGTACACAATGACGCCGCAGCCGTCATGACAACCTGGAGCCGCCCACGCTCCGGTGCGGGTTGCAACCAGGCCATCTTCTTCCCACTGCCACGGCAGATCACCGCCTGTATATTTCACCGGGGGTTCGCGGAAGAAATCAGGCCGCACCTCATTGGTTCCGCCCTGCTCGACTTCCATATCGATGCGTTTCACCATACTCGCTCCTCTCGTTTACCGAACTGGCCGCAGAATACGGGCAAAAAAGTAAGTTTGTAAGTGCCGTCCTCCTTTATTCAGCGTGCTCAAAGCTTCACGAGAAGGCGCGGCTGAAGGCTGGGAAACTTACCTGCCGGCTCGTACCATCGAAGCGCCGAATCATCGGCAAGCTCTGCCAAACCCGTACCGAGATAGCGGTAGTGGGTCGCAGAAGGAAACCTGAGGAGAGGAGTGCGTTATGGCGTTTCATTTCAAAGATCATCCAACGCCGAAGAAGACCGTGCTCGATGATGGCACAGAAGTTGTGCGCACGTGCGCGTGGTCGCCACCGGGCTGTCACGCCGTAGGCTGCGGAGTCAAGCTCTTTGTAAAGGATGGTGAGCTTGTCAAAGTAGAGGGTGACCCGGATCACCAGCTCACACAAGGAAGGCTGTGTCCACGGTGCCTCGCGCTAAAAGAGGCAGTGTATCACCCCGACCGCATTTTATATCCCATGAAGCGCGCCCGCGAGGACCGCGGCCTCGACAAATGGGAGCGCATCAGCTGGGACGAAGCCACCGACCTCATTGTATCCAGGACAGAGGAGATTCGCGCAAAATACGGCTCCGAAGCCATCTGTGTGTACATGGGCACGGGGCGTGAGGCCGTACGCTACGGATTCACGCTGTCGTCCAAGGTGCTACGCACGCCAAACAACTGTTACGCGCAATCGGGCTGGTCATGCATGGGACCTCGGCAAACAGCCATGACCATGATGCTTGGGAGCGCTTACATTGAGCTTGATTACGGCGGCGGCTACGTAGACGTATGGAACAACCCGGAGTTCGTTGTACCCGACTACGTATTCTGCCTCGGCAAGGAGCCGCTCAAATCAAACCCTGACGGTTTGTGGGGCCATGCACTTATCGAGCTCATGAAACGCGGGAGCAAACTTATTATGGTTGATCCGCGTTTGAACTGGCTCGCCACGCGCGCAGACCAGGTACTGCAGGTAATACCCGGAACGGACGCCGCGCTCGTATTAGCCATCTTGAACGTACTGGTAAACGAAGATCTCATTGATCATGACTTTATCGAAAAGTGGTGCTATGGCTTTGATGAGTTGGCCGAACGCGTGCAAGAATATTCGCCCGAGTTCGCCGCCACAACGTGCGGCATCACAGCGGAGGAGATCTACGCGTGCGCCCGCAAGCTGGGCTTTGACGGCGTGCATCGCTGGAGCCTGCTCATGGGCGTGGCCGTGGACCAGAACCCCAACGGCTGCCAGGTGACGCAGGGCCTCATCGCCATAGCCGCTATCACGGGCAACCTCGACGTACCCGGCGGTACCGTCGTGGGCGTACAAATGCAGTTCGAAATGACCGGAGCCACCGACTTCATGAGTGAGGAACTCAAGAACAAGTGCATTGGCTGGGACGTCTACCCCATCGTGAAGGTGCTGCTGAACACCACGCATCCCGACATCACGCTGGAGGCGCTTGAGACGGGACGCCCCTACGAGCTGAAAATGGCCTGGATCGACTCCACGAACCTCTTGTCCCCCACCTGCTCCGCCCAGCCGAAGCGCTGGCACGACGCGCTCATGAAGATGGAGTTCACCGTGGCCAAGGAGATGTTCATGACGCCCACCGTCATGGCCCTTGCCGATGTCGTGCTGCCCTTGGCCACGTGGGCCGAGCACGATGGCATCGTTATGACGAACCAGGGATGCCAAATGGGTATTGCCGGAGCCATAAACAAAGGTCTTCAAGTGGGCGAATGTAAGTCCGACTTGGAAATGCTTATCCACTTCGGCAACGCATTCTACGAGCATGCTTATCACGAGGAATACCCCTTCAAAACGGTGGAAGAGTATCTGACCGATGACGTAGGCAAGATGGACATGACGTGGGAGGAGCTGTCCGAGAAGGTGGTGGCCACGAACGACATCGGCGGTTACCGCAAGCACGAACGTGGGCTCATCCGCGCCGACGGACAACCCGGCTTCCAAACGGCCACCGGCCGCGTGGAACTGTGGTCCACCGGCTACCAGGCGCTCGGCGACGACCCGCTGCCGTACTACTTCCCCCCGAAGCTCGGCGCCGAGGAGCGGCCCGACTTGGCTAAGGAGTATCCGCTTATGTGCACCACAGGCGCGCGCTACTACGCGTCGTTCCACTCCGAGCACCGGCAAATTCCCAGCCTGCGCCAGCTGACGCCCGACCCGTACCTCGAAATTCACCCGGAAACGGCCGCGGAGCTGGACATCAAGGACGGCGACGAAGTAACCATAGAGAACCCGTGGGGCGAGGCGCACGAAATAGCCAAGGTGACGCCCGTTGTCCGCAAGGACGTGGTTGCCGCCGCACACGGCTGGTGGTACCCCGAAGAGGATGGCGAGGAGCCGAACCTGTTCGGCGTGTGGAAATCCAACGTAAACAGTCTCGTACCGCACCGCGTGCTGGGCAAGATGGGCTTTGGAGCCCCCTACAAGCAGCTTCCGGTCAAAGTGTACCGAACCCCGAGCGAAGCCTGCGTGCTTTAGAAAAGGAGTCCGCTCATGCAAAAGTTAGGGCTGATGATAGATTACGAGTACTGTACAGGCTGCCAAAGCTGCGAGCTTGCTTGCAAAAACGAGCATGGCTTCCCTTTGGACAAGTGGGGCATCAAGATGATGGAGTTTGGCCCCTTCGAGATGGACGAGGGCAAACTGGAATGGAACTATCTGCCTTTCCCCACAAGCTACTGCGATATGTGTACCGATCGCATAGCGGCAGGCGGCATTCCTTCCTGTGCGCTGCACTGTCTGGCAAATGTTATCGAATGGGGGCCTATCGAAGAGCTTTCCCGTAAACTTGAAGAAAAGGGTTCTAAAGCGGTGATCTTCCTTCCGTAAGTACCCTCACAAAAGAGCACCTTCTCAGGGCCCCTTGCAACAGCCAAGGGGCCTTTTTTAACCTTGCAAATTAACCCAAATAGAGCAAACGGAGCAGAGGCATAACACCTCTGCTCCGTTTTCTGAACTCCCCTTACGTGCTAGAGAACACTACTATTCAGAGACTACTTCTTCCTGCTTCATGGCATTCGCCTTTTTCGCAACGTAGAGCAGACCTAGCAACACTACAACTCCTACAACAATGTCGAAGATCCACACGGAGCTCATAATGGCGTCGGCGCCTGCCACCGTAGAGACAAGTTGATCAATGGGTGACGCGAGAAAGCCGCCGCCGTTCTGGAACACGTAGCTAAAGCCCATAACCGTACCAACAATGGCAGGTGCCACAAAGGTGGACAGCAGCATAGGGACGCCCACCGTCATGGTGTTCGTACCAAAGCCGGCAAGCACGATAGCCACGTAGAACAACGCAACATTGCCTGTCACATGAGCGATATACCACAACACGTAACCGACGATACCCACAATCCAAAATGCTGGAATAGCATAGGCCTTGAGAAACTTATACGCAGGTCCAAATAACACGGCAGAAGCGATAGCTCCCACAGAGAACAACGAAAAGATAGTGCCAATAACAGCTGGGTTGTCCACCACTGCACCGATGGTTGCGCCACCAAGGTTGAACAGCGACTGGCTCATAATGATGCCGCCCAAGAACAGTACAAGCAGTACCCAACCGGACACAGGCAGCTTAATTTTAACCTTCTCACCTTTTGCATCGGTAGCGGGAACAGCCGGAACGTTTTTAGGCGTAAGCAAGAAGATGCAGAGCACGAAGGGCAAAAGTGAAAACAAGTAGATACCCCACGCAAGGTTCCACGAGATGGCACCTAAGATGCCAGCTACATTCGTTGTCACGATCATACCCACGTTGAACACCACCGATGCGATACTCATCATGGTGGCGCGGACCGATTCCTTCTGGAACATGAGCGAAATAACACCCAGAACAACAGGCATAAAGCAGCCAAGCCCCAAACCGAGGATAGCGCGCGTCACAAGGATTCCCTCCCAAGGCAGCGCCGCACCCAAAAAGGTAGGTAGACCCCCCACAAACACGAGTGCAGTAGCTAGCAGCGCGCAGATGCGATAACTCAACTTACGACCAGCCACAAGACCAATGACGAACGCTGCAGGAATTTCAAGCAAGTTGGTAATGGACACCATATAAGAGATAGCATTTGCATCAACACCATAGGTGCTCATGAGACCAGTGGACGCTACATTTACCGCGCTGTGCGTCGGTGCAATAAAGTACATACACATCAGCGCAACAAACACGCCTATTTGTCCACCTGATATCCTCGTTTTATCTGACATAATTTCCCCTTTCAATGGATGCCTCTACAGTGGTGCGCACATCGGGAGCATACGTATAAAAAAGTAAGTTTTGAACACTGGGTGAAACGGATTCAACAGGGGGTTATGGGATAAAGATGGAAGCCATCTTACCCTTGTCGGCCATGCGAGCAGCAAGTTCGTCCAAGGACCCAAACTCAAGCGCCTGAGCTAAGCAGTGATGCACGCAACTGGGCTTTTTACCTGCGGCTATACGATCAACACACAAGTCGCAAAGCGATGTCGGCACGGGCACGAAGCGGTACTCCCACCGTTTAGTATCGGGAAGTTTCCAGGGACCCAGCTCAAGCACCTTGATACCCCACTGCCCGAGTGGAAGATCGTGCTCGTTTTTACATGCCACCTCGCAGGAATGACATCCGGTACAGTATTCATTATCGATGAATAGGCCAAAGCTCGTCATAATTCTCCTCCTCATTCAGTGCGATAGATCTTGCAAGGCATACTTTTGTAGTGGGTTCCAAATCCCAAGGGGCCATTTTCCTCATGTGGGATAAGTTGGTTTACATTCATTTCGAACACATCAAACAGGTTTTCTGGGTCAGCTTCGGGCAGCCACCACCCATGATCGCAACTCACGACGTTTTCCTTCACAATGGGTGTAAGGTGAGCCATCATCCTCGCCCGTCCCAAGTGGTTCTCCACCCAGACATACGAGCCTTCAGCAATGCCGTACCCCGCAGCGGTAGCGGGATGAATATCTACAGTCGGCTGAGGATGAATTTCACGTAATGTGGCAATTTGCCTGTTCTCTGAGTGAAACGACGTAAAGCGACGTGCTCCGGTCGTGAGCGTGAGCGGGTACTCCTCGGCCAGGTCGGGGCGCGATACGGCACTAAACTTGGGCTCTAAGTAGTAGGGCAGCGGGTCGTCGCCAAGGTTCTGCAGCACGGTGGAGTACAACTCTATGCGACCCGTAGGCGTGTTGAAGCCGGGCTGCCCGTCAGCACGCAAAAGCCCCTTCTCGTATTTGCGGTATTCTATTTCGTACTGACCAATGACATGCTCGCACAGATCGTCGTATGTGGCATCCACACCACGCATTTTCCCCAGCTGACTGTCGATGAAGTCAGTTGCTGACGCCCAGCCTGGCTTTTCACTATCCGGATACAAACGGCGATGTAATTCGAGCATAATTTCCAAGTCGGCGCGACATTCACCTGCCGGCTCAAGCACTGGCACGATAGCACCCATCTGCCCAGGTTGCGAGGCATTGTTGTTGGACACATAGCCCTGCTTTTCAAAGAATGTCGCCGCTGGCAACACGAGGTCCGCCAAGCCCATGATGGTGGGCGTCATGAATAGATCAGCCACAGCTATGAAGTCGATTTTACGCATGGCTTCATACCAGCGCTGAGGCTGCGGCACCATGCAGGAGAGCGTGTTGTGCCCAAATGCGTATGCAAAGTGGATGCCGTAGGGTACGTTTGTCTCCAGCACATCGAGCGTTGCGTCGGGGTGCGTCGTGTTCACAATGGCGCTCATGGCCGGGTAGCGGTCGTGCCCGAGCGGCTCCACGCCGACATTGCCGAACTTGGCCAGCCCCTCGGGCTCCCCCACCCCGTCGGCTACGGGTGCGTTCTCTGCCATGCCGGCGAAAATGGGCGGCAGGCCCATGAAGCAGCCGCCCGGAACATCCATGCTGCCGCAGATGGCAAACAGCGAGAGCAGCGCATGGCCGATCTGCAACGTGTTCGGGTTCTGGTCGACCGCCAGCCCCATGGAAAGCGCTGAGGGAACTTGGCTCACGCAGCGAGCAGCTGTACGAATGTCGTCGGCATCAACCTCACAGATCTTCGCCACACGATCCACCGGGTATTCCTGCACGCGTTCAGCCAGCTCATAGAAGCCGTAGCACCACTGTTCCACAAAGCCATGGTCATAGAGATCCTCCTCAATGACCACGTTCAGTAGCCCGAGAGCAAGCGCACCATCCGTACCAGGACGCAGCTGCAGATGCACTTCTGCACGCGTCGCCAGCCAATTCACACGAGGGTCAACCACCACCAGTTTCATCCCACGCTTCATCATCTCCACAAGAGAGTGCCCAAACAGACCATCCGGATTAGAACGCAAAGGGTCACGTCCCCACACAAGAAGGTATCGTGGGCATTCCCAACGTGGATCGTCGTAGCGGTCAGGAAACCCGATGGCGTTGTCGGCCTCGATATAGGAGCTACCCATAGTCCACAACATGGCCGCCATGCGCGGCACGATGCAGGACCACCCGCTGTTGGGATGTACAGCATTCACGGTGCCGAACACATCGTTGGCCATCTGAAAGTGAATCTGACTTGCCTCACGCCCCGTACCACACCACACACTCACCGCACCAATGCCATAGCCTTCTACGGTCTTGCGATACTGAGCAATGATGGTCTCAAGCGCCTCATCCCAGCTGATGCGCTCCCAGCGGTTGCGCCCACGATCCTCCCGGGCGCGCTTCATCGGGTAGAGCAGGCGGTCTTTGTGGTAGTAGTACTCCTTAGCCGTCAAACAGCGCACACACAGGCGGCCCTTGCTTATGGGATGCTCCTCGTCGCCCTCCACTTTCACCAGCTGCCCGTCCTTTACGTGCACCTTAAGCCCACAGCCCAGGTTGTGACACCCGATACCTGCCGAGCACGTCCGATACACGCGCGTGCCATCCTCAAGCACTGTTATAGCCGGCGAAGCGTGCTCGCTAAAATGCAATGTCGGCATGATGTCCTCCTTATCGTTGCTTTTCCCCAACCGCCTGGGGCAGAAACACCATCAGATACCGATTTCACTCAGCCCGATACGTCCCTGCCGCCTCGGCACGAAGGCTAACAAGAAAAAAGTAAGTTTCATCTCGTGAAGGAAATGCTCCCCCCGCACCGACTTGGCACATCAGACGGTTCTCGTTAGAATGGCTCCCAGGTGCATCTAAAGAAACGAGGCGGTTATGCCGAGTCGACAAGAGAACAAGCAGGCGATGGAACAGCGGCTCTACGATGCCGCCATCAGTTTGTTTTGCGAGTTGGGTTACCAAAAAACCACGCTTACCGACATCGCCGCAGAGGCAGAGGTATCCACACGTACCCTCTACAAGTACTTCCCCACCAAAGAGTCTATTCTGCGAAAATTCGGCAAGGAAAATATTCTTGCGCTCAAGGCCTTCGCTGGCAGATTGCCTTCCGACATGCCACTCAAAGAACAGGTTCTCCAAACCATGGTGCAAGACTTCAAGCTGATGTTTGGGCTGTTTGATGTCAGCTATATCCTACATTCCGCGCGCGACGAGTCCGGTATGTTCGCGCGCTTCGAATTAGAAAACATTCTCACGAGCGAATCGATCTACTGCAATCTCTTCAAGCAAGAGCAACTGCGTGCAGGCATAGAGCCCAATGAAATGGTGGCTCTATGCGCATCCATTGTCATGGGACTCTACCGCCACTGCAACGACTTGTACCGGTTCAGGAAAAAGGGTACCTTTGATGAGAGTGATTTACGCGCGTTTTATGCCACTCACATTGATGCGATCTGGGATTCCCTTCATCACACGCTGCTTGCAAAGTCAGCAAAAGGTATTCGAGGTATTGACAAGCATTTGTTTAGCTCCATGGACTAGTGCGACAGGGTAAGAACCAGCGCACCACTACCGTCCATCCGCACTCCTTGGCGTGAACAGCAACATCTTGGACTTACCGGTAAACAACTCCATTAACTCATCAACAAAGCCATAGGTAATAACACCATAGCGGCACCTTCGTACGCAAGCAGGACGGCCACCTTGGGTTACCCTCTCTTCGCATAAGTCGCACCAATCAGTAGGCAACGGAACGAAGTCATACTGCCACGATCCATCCCGCGTTTTCCACGGACCTAGCTTTGTAACCTTGATACCCAGTGCGTCGGGTCCAAGTCCATGCGCTTCCATGCACGTCGTTTCACACTCGGAACAGCCGAGGCAATACTCATAATCAATCAGCAAAGCTTTCTCCACGTCCATCATGCAACCCCCTTTTTGCTTCAAGTACGCATGTGACGAGAAGTCTCATTTTGTACTTCGTGCGCCGTATCGAGCACTTTGTTGTATTGATCTCGCAAGCAACCGTTCGCCTGGAGGAGGTGGTTGCGCGGCACCACAAACCGGACAGCAGCGCACTGTTGCACTTGGCAATTTCTCGTAACAAGCGATACAGCGACCCTGCCTTTCAACGCACTTCCCACAATGAATACAAGGGCAACACATGAGCTACTCCGTCACGTCGCCGTATGGATACGCTGCATCTTTTCGCGTTAGCACCAGGTAAACAAGCACAACTACAAAGAGCACTGCAAACATGGCAGACATAAGTTCAAACAGAGCCGTTGTGCTTCCGCCAACAACACCTTCAGCAAATGCGACGTATATCGACGAGCACGCCTGCCCCGCAAACATGGCAATTGAAAGTGCTGAAAGCGCAAAGGTTCGTCGACACGGATGCACCAGCCCGCTGAGAGCGGTTTGTAAATACGGAATGATGGTGCCCAAATATATACCATAGACAATAGCACCCACAAACACTCCCGCAGGGGTGGTCGCAAACGCAAGCAGCGTAAATGAGGCCGCAATAGCTGCCATAGGAACAAGCACGGTATAGCGCCGCAGATGCTTAAATATCTGCGCAAACACAAGCGATATGAGAAGTGCCGTAAACGTGGTAGACGACGAAGCGAATCCAGCCATAACAGAATCACCAATGCCCGATTCCTGAATGAAAATAGCCATTTTCAACAGATACACCATGCCTATAGTCATAGATACAAACATGAGCAAAATACCCATCCATGCTCGCCCACCGATACGCCTTTGCTCCGGCGAAAGCGCGGCGGCCTCCTGGGCAAACGCAAGATCTTTCTCGGGCGGTACTTTTGGTAGAAATATGATTTGCATAATCAGTACAAACACAAAGAAGACGTTCACAAAAAACGGCACATGCCAACCAATAACAGCCAACGTCCCCGAAAGGGTAGAGAACACCATGGCAATGATTGACCCGACCGCATTCGCACCGCCCATCATTCCCGCGCGCTCCTGTCCCGCAAAAAAGTACGAGATAAGCGTGGGCACGATGGGGTACACAAGACCGCAACCCAGCCCAAAGAGTACTCGCGTAAATAGTAAAACTTCGAAATTTGGCGCGAATGCACCCCCAATGCCGCCAAGAACAAACAACAACTGACCCACGGTAAGAATAGTTTTACGGCTAATGTAATACGACAACTTTGCCGCAATGAGCGATGCGGGAATGATACACAGCGGCGGCAAAGCGACGAGCAGGTTCACGTTCTCCCCCGGAAACGCGAGCGCCATCACCGCTAGGATAGGCGTCATTTCAGAGCCAAGCGCGTTGCTGTCGCAGGCGCATAGAAGCAATGTGGCCTTTGTACTAAGCTTTGATCGATGACGTATGGTGGAATTGGACATAAAAGCCCTCCTTTGGCCAAGATGCGGAAGCAACTTCAGCATCGGTGTATGAGTGGCAGGTTAGAGCGGCCAACGCTGCCGGCCAAGGCACGCAGAACCTGACGCGCCCAAGATCAGACTCTGAGTATGAAGGCGTTAAACGAGCCGATCATCAGGAGGTTCAGTCGTTTCCTGAAAGAGGCACTCCTCGGCTTCTACAATATCGAGCAACTCCTGCTGCGAATGGACCCCTAATTTGTTATATATGTTGTAGATATGACTTTTAGCGGTATGTGCCGATATGGTAAAACGATCGGCGATATAACCCGCATTGCGACCCTGTGCGAGACAGCACAGCACCTCTGTTTGGCGCGGAGTTAACTCGTAGCGCTGCGCCACGAGACTCGTTTTAAGCTTTAGCGTTTCCCCTATTCCACCGGATATAGCTTGACGCGCCGAGCGTTCCGCATCAATTCTTACCTCGCGAACATAGGAAAGAGGCCCGGGATGAAATACAGCGAAACTGGTGGCCACTACAAGAAACACCACAAGAGCAAAGCAGATAAACATACGCCCGAGCGGGTCACCGGCAAATCCGAAGCACATCACGGTACCTACAATCCACCCCAATGTGCATCCTAGCCCATTTAACGTACGCCCTACCGCAAAGGTTTTTACATAGTTTTCGTCAAAAAGGCGAAAACTCTTAGAAACGCTAGCGATGTCCACAATGTCATGGCACGCCAACAGGGCAAACAAAACAAGAAGGCAGAGAAGTTGCCCTACATAGTTTGCGAACGAGAACGCAAAGATCCCTATAAGCATAATGGGCAAAAAAACTTCTGTCAGGATAAGTGCAATGTTGCGAGGCTTGCGAACTAAAAACAATACCGTAAATACAGCAGCAATCACGTTAGCCATGGCTATTACATGCACGGTAAAAGGATAGTACGCCTCCACCGTTGCAGAAGCTCCCACAAAACCGATGCCGACGCTATAAGCAAATGCTAATAACACGGTACGCATGAAGGAGAAGCGCTGTCCCGCTTCAACACCCTCAGCCAGAACTTCGCCTTCGTCCGAATCGACCCATATATTACTTGATACATCATCATCTTGAAACGCAATACTGTCTTCCACTGCACAACTGGTACCTTCTTCGTCAAACTGCGCGAACACAACTGAAGGCGAAAGAGCCAACCACGCAAGTACAACAGAAGCTACAGGAAGCGAAACCGTGGCAGTATAGGCAATACCCGAGGGCATGAACGCTGTGGCGACATAGAAAAGCGATCCTACAAGGAAGGCGCTCGATGCTGAAAAGATAATTTGCTTTCGGTTGAGTACTACCAATTTTTTAGACCACACAAGCAGCAGTGCGGAACTACCCACTCCACTCGCACACCAAAGGAAAATGCCCCAAGCAACATCAGTATTCGCAGGAAGTAGTCCAACTGCGCCAGCAAAAGGACAGCACAAGAGCGCCACCACACGCAAGGCAGTCTCACCCCTACGAGAGGCAAAGAATCGAGCAAACACGCCAAATACAACGTAAGCCGCAAACATAGCAACGGTCATAGCCGTGCGTACAATATGTGCACCAAAGTCACCAAAAACGCTGTGAGGAAGCAGTGACGGACTCCAGAATAGACAGAATATCCAACCCAGGTAAAAGGAAAGACCTAACACACATAACAGAGGGATACGAAGTGTGAATTCGCGCAACGGCGTTTGCCCAGCATTGGGATGCAGGAACTTCATATCGATGGAAATGTCCGACTGAGCGGCCCGCTCGCGTTGCATGAAAGTCTCCCCCTGCCCGACTTCTCCCTGCGGCAAGGCCAGTGTAGCACAGGCCTTTTAAGCCCTTTCCGAGGCCCTTTTCGCCGATTTTGGCGATTTGCACACCACTTTTCGTGATTTTCGCAGCTTGTCCAAAACGCAGCGCTTCAAGCGCTCAGCTATAACAAACGAGGCTGTATTCAACCAACCTCAGCCATCCTAGCGCGAGGTTTTCCATGCATTCAAGTCAGAGTCGAGAAGGTTATCCTCCCCCTCCCACCCGTCTACCGTTGCCGTAGTAGGGCGAGGGAGAATTCTAGATAGAGGCGGTCGTCGGGATCCTCGAGGTTTAGTTCAGTGATGGCAGCAATGCGCTCAAGGCGATACTGCAGCGTACTACGATGGATATGCAGCGCCTTGGCGGTGAGCGAAGCGTTATAGAGATTCTCGATGTAAGAGGTCAGTGTTTCCAGGTAGTCGACACCGCCGCTGTCGGACTGCTTCTGCAACTCCAGCACCCCTGGTGAGCAAAGCATACGAGCCGGCAGCCGCTCGGTGCCATGCAAAAGAATGTACGTTGCCGCAACGTCAGTGAACCAGTGAGTCTTCCGCGACGGATGGGCTTCAGCGCCCAACTCAAGCGCCGCCTTGGCCTGCTGGACATACTTACCCACTTGCAACAAGTCGGAGAACGGAAAACTAACCCCAATCTGCATCGGATAGGCACTGTAATACTTGACCACCTTTTGGAAGAACTCCGGCAGGGCCGGCTTGCAGCGACTGAGATCAGCCAGGACAAACACATCCGACTCGTGCTGAACCGTCAAATACCCCTCCCCCATGCCCTCAATGATGGCACAATTCTGCTGCAAGGGAATAGTCTTGTAGCTTCCGTAAGTATTAAGATCAACGATAGCGCACGCATAGTTCCCGCAGTGGGGAAACCCAAACGCCTTGAGATGTCGCTTAATCGACCGCAGGTTCTCGGTCTTGTCGGACAAGAGCAGCTTAAGAAGGGAATGGGGCGACACGATCTCTTTCCCATCAAGGGAAGTCTGGGTGTTCAGGAACGCCTCAAGGGCAACTCGCAGCTGGGAAAGATGCCACGTCTGCGCCTCAGTTGCCAGTCCATCCGGAAGGGGCACCAACAGCAGTCCCAAACACGACCCGTCACTCACTCTCACCGGCACCGCCAATACGTCTAAGACATCGCCGAACCGGTCAGTGATCTGCGTCGCAAGCGGCTCGGTGGAGCCGATAGCCTCTTCAAGACAGCTATAATCAATTTCTTCGGAGTAACGGCCGTCTTCATCGACCAGACCCCACACGCGGGTGGCTTTCCAATCATCCGCCGTCGAGAAAACGCAACCACGCCATTCACCAGCGGGATAGTACACAAGCATGCCGTCAAACAAATCCACACTTGCGTCCAAAAAGTTCTTAATGGTACTGCCCTCACGGTCCTGATGCAAGCGCCAGAGCGCTTCACGCCACACACCCTCGCGATGGAACAGATCCAGCAGGCTCGCGCACACTTCAAGAAGTCCACCATCAGGAACCTCAAGGTACAGCGTGCGACCTTTCCTTTGCGGACGCCCGAGCGCCTCACTCTCCGACAAGTACGTACCCGACTCGCAGCAGATAATAGATAGAATGTCCTCGCAAATTACGCGCTCATCATTTGCAGATTCCAGACGCATCAGGTAGATGCGCTTCGCCTCAACAGGCACACCCTTGCTATACACCGCAGGCATCGCATAACGCGCGCGCCTATCTTTACTCGCAGAAAGAACGGTGAACCGCTTTGTCATATACTCACGTATATAGCCGTATCCCAGTTCCATACGCCGCCCCTATTCGGCTTGGATGCGCCTCATCACCTGCGCATTTTGGATACTTGCCCGCACCACGATGATAACAAAAATGCACACTACCGAGCAATGTGCAGCCAGTGTGTGCCGAACCAGACGCTGGCACCGACACACACCAACTTCAAACAAAAGCTTCGCCCGCGCGCCGCTCAACCCCTAAAACGCAAGGAACTCGGCAGGGTTTGTTGTAATCATGCGGTGGGCGGCATCGGCGAAGCCTAGTTGGCCCAGCATGTCGCAGACGAAGGTGGGTACGCGCGTGTAGCCGTAGCCGCCGTAGGCCTTGGCGGACAACTTGCAGCAGAAGTCGTGGCCCAGCATGATCTGTCCCTCATAGCCCAACTTCAACAACTCGTAGACGGCACTCAACTCCAGATACTCGCTCACCACATTCGCGCCACCCAACTCGAAGGGCTGAACGGCCTGGTTGCCGAAACTGTCGAAGGAGATATTGATTCCCAAATCAAGTAGCCGCTGGTGGGGTTCAATGCTGAAGCGCGGCTGATGACTTTTGATAACGTCGGCTATCATTTCCGGACGACCATCAGGAGAAGTCACGAGACTTTGCGCATGGCAGAAGAGCACCTTTTTCGGGTCGGCCCCCAAAGCAATCGCCAGCTCAGCGAATCCAAGAATCTGGTCGCCGCTGAGCGGCGGCACTTCCAGATGCACCATCATGGGCATGCCGCGCTCGGCCGAAATACGCGCAACCGCCCGAAACACATCCATCTCTCCGGGGAAGGGCAGCCGCCCGTCAGCCAAGCCGGAAAACGTGGCTTTCAAAAAGCCCGGCTTGATGCCGGTTTCCTCAAAACCATTGTCGATGTCAGCCTCAAATAGCGTCTTGATTTCGTCTTCAGACTTGCCCTGAAACTTGGCCGGGCGCACGGAGTCGCGATACATCCCCACACCATAAACAATATTGACGCCCGACTCCTCAGACGCGCGCACCAAATCCTCGTACGGCCTGCCCAGGATGCCGTAGACCGAGCACTCGCACAGCGCTTCCCCGCCAACCGCCTTGTACTCCTTCAATTCATTCACAATAAACTTGAGATAGTCATCCCCCGACGTATCCATCACCTCGGGAGCCATGGACCACGCGCCGCTCTGGAGAAACTTGAGATTGCGATTCTCCAGTGTCAGCTGCTCGTCTTTTATCTGGGGAAAGAACGTCCGCGACCCCGCAGTAACGGGGCTCAGATTGATAGCGACATGTTCATGGATCATGGTGGTGCCCAGACGTTCAGGCGCGATGTCGCCGCATACCGTCCGTACCTTTTTCATATCCCTGCTCCTTGTCGTATTCTGCCGTGTCGCCGCAGGTGCGACACGGCTCTTCATTTGTTGCTGGATGTCGCGGTGGTGCCTCGTAGCCACACCCTCTTACACCCGAGCTACTACGCTTCGCGTGGGAGTCGTTTCGCCAGCTTGAGGGACGTGATAACCGCCGCTGCGGCGGCCACGCAAAGCGCCACGCCAAACCACAGCGCCGGATAGAAACTACCGGTAGTATCAAGAATGAGTGTGATAATGGTCATGCCGAACGCCCCCACAGCGCTCACCGCAAACATGAGCGTGGAGTACAGCGAAGCGAAATCCTTGTTGCCAAACGCATCTCGACAGAGCAGCGCGGGCGTCACGCTTGAAAGCGACAGAGCTACGCCGTAGAAGAGCCCGCCACCCAGCGCGCTCGGCGCGAGGTTTCCGAAGAAGATGAGTAGCAAAAAGCCTCCAAGCACAATGCCGGAACCCAGCATGCCAGCGACCAGTCCACCGAACCGATCACTGACCGCCCCCAGACCCAGCGTACCGCTGAACTGCCCAATCATAACCATGGTGGCAATAAGGCCAACAATAGCCGTCAATCCCACGTTGCTCATGTACAGCGGAAGCAATTGCGAGAAGCCGCCCAGCATAGAAAACGCCACAAATGCGAAGAACAGCAGCCAAAATGCGAGCGAATGATAGGCGCGCTTCGCCGACACACCCTCAGAGGCGGACGAGGGCGCGCCAGAAGACTGTACGCCCTCGGCAGTGAAAGCTTCTGCACCATAGGGCAGAAGGCCTTTGTCCTCAGGCTTAAAACGGATGAGGAAGAGCGTGCAGGGCAACACAATGATTGCAGCGATGGCCGCCGTCACCAGATACGTGGTACGCCAACCCAGCGACGCGATAAGAGTCGCAACGATAGGATTCATAATAGCCGCAGCAATGCCGGTGCATGCCATGGCAATACCCACAACGAACCCGGTCTTTTTGGCAAACCAGTTTCCCAAAATTATGGGCGCGGGCACCAGAAACACGAAGCCACCCGCAAGGCCAATAACTGCACCCGAGACCCACCATTGCCAAGGGGCATCGTAAAACGCCATGGCGCCCAACGCGGCAACGCTCGCCAGCGCGCAGGCAGTGAGCAATACGCGAATGTTCGCTTTGGGCAAAAGCCTCCCCACAAACGGTGCCGCCAAACCCAGGCCCAACGAGCAAACCGTCAAGTAGAGCCCGAGTTCTGTGGTACTGAAACCCAATTCCCCCGTCACTGAGGCGAACCATTGCCCGCCCGTGTTCAGAATAATACCCATCGTCGAGGTGAGTCCGCAGCAGCCTACAAGCACGATCCATGCGTAATGCAACTTCTTCTTCATTTCTACTTTGTCCTTGATCTCTACTACGAGGTGTCCCTGCGCGCCCCACCTCAGCAGGACGCGCAGGGACAGAAGGAAGTGTCTAGATGGCTGTTACCTTTTCCGCATAGTAAATGTTGTCGCGGGTGCCTTCCCAGGCGTGACGCTTGTATACGCCGAAGCCCAGTTCTTTCAACTCTTCAATGCGCACGTTGAAGGGGCTCTCGGGGTCATCGGCATCACCATAGGTGAGTGCCTCAGTCGGGCAGTTAAACACGCAGAAGGGCTGATCTCCCTCCACCGTACGGTCGGCGCACAACGTGCACTTCTTGGTGTAAACGGGCTCCCATTTCATGAACAGGTTTGGCCAGGTGCCGCCGGGGCTGTCCACACCCTTGCCGTCACCGATGGTATTGACATACTGCCACCACTCGTCGGTGCCCAGTTTGTGGCCTACCTTGCAGGCCAAAGAACACGTCCAGCACCCCGTGCAGCGGTTAACGTTCACCAAAATAGCGGGTGTAGCCATGGTTTATGCCTCCTCGATCTTGCGGACCTCACAGAGGTCCTCCCAGTAGGTTTCAACGCGGTCGAGGCCGTTGTAGATCAGCGCCTTCGGCACGCCTGCGGCCAGGCTTTTCGCCGTGTTGATACGCTCCCACTCGTCCGCCATGGGGGTGTGCGCCTCAGGACCGGTGAGCGTGGTCGACAAAACTGTCGGCGGATTGTCGCGGTGGAACTTCTTCGGATAGGCGTACCACACGTGAGCCATGCCCGGCGGGAACGCCTCAGAAAGCGTGGCTACCGAGGTCATCTTGCCCTGGTAGTTGTACACCTCAATGAGGTCGCCTTCCTTGATGCCGCGCTCCTTAGCGGTGGCGGGGTTCAGCGACACGCGTGGCTTGTCGCCGCCGATAGCCGTGAGCTCCGGGAACTCGGTGAACTGCGTCTGCATGAATACGCGGTGGCGCCCCGGATACATCTGCAGCGGGTAGTCGGCCAGCTTCTCCGGGTCGTGCAGGCGCGGCTCTTCGTACGTTCCGAAGCCGCCGCCGGCACCTGCCAGGTCCTCGCAGTAGAACTCGTAGCGACCAGAAACCGTGTCGAACTTCCACGCCTTGCGTGCGTAGACATCGGTATCATCCACCGCACCGTACAGCGGGATGGTCTTTTCTTCCTTCAGGCGCTCATAGGTGATGGGCTCGGGTCCGCCAAGCTTCGGGTCGCCTCCGGACAGGCGCAAACGATGCCAATCGGCGTCTTCCATACCCTCAAAGTAGTCGCCCACACCCATAGCCTTGGCAAAAATTGAATAGATGAACGAAGGAGGCTTGGACTCGCCCATCGGTTCGATGGCAGCCTCAAGCAGCGTCATGGTGTTCGCCGTGGCCAAAATTTCCTCGCGCTCAAACGGCGTGCACACCGGCAACACGTAATCGGCCCAAGCCGTGGAGTCGGTCATGCGGAAGTCGATGTCAATCATGAGATCGAGCCGCTTCAGGAACTGGTCGCACACCACCTTAGGATTAGGCCACGCGTGCACCGGGTTCACGTAGGTATTGAGATAAACGCGGTACTGCTGGCGCTCAGGATGATCGAAGCTTTCCAGAATCTCATCGAAGGAGACCTGATTGCCCTTCATGTTCTCGTAGCCATCAGGCATGGTCATTTCGGTGTCGTTCAGATAGACCGTCTCGCCGTCGCCCAGAGGCGAAATGGTGATGCGGCCACCGCGCTTAGCGAAGTTACCCGTGAGAATGGGCAGCAGGTTGATGGCACGGTACGCCTGGCCGCCGTTGGAGTAGCGCAGGCCGTCGTTCAAGTAGATGCAGCCGGGGTCGGCGTCCATGTATTCGTGCACAAGATCGATTGCCACCTGCGCGGGTACGCCAGTGATAGATTCCTGCTTTTCCGGGGTCCACGGCTCCAGGTGCTCTTTCAGCTTCGCGAAGGCGGTCTTGCAGGCGATGCCGTTGATCTCAACGATTTTGTCCAGTTCAGGGTCGAGGTCCTCAGCTGACACGGTGGTGTTAGTGCGGTAGTTCGCAAACGAGCTGAACGTGCGGTCTTCCAGGTCGCGGTCGATGCTCTCGGCAGGACCGATGGGCGCAGGACCGTTGGTGGTCTTGTCCCAGCACAGAAGCGTCTTTGGGTCGCCGCCTTCTTTGATGTCGGCCTCGCGCAGGTACTGGCCATTGTCGTCGCGGATAAGAAGCGGTGCGCACGTGTACTTGAGCAGGGCGTCTTCGTCTACGCGGTCCTCGTCAATCACAATCTTAGCCATGGCCAGAGCCAGTGCCGCATCCGTCGCTGCGTTAATGGGAATAAACTGATCCGCCTTGGCAGCCGTGCAGTCATACACAAGGCCGATGTGCACCAGCTTCATACCCTTTTCCTGCGCGTCGATGATGGTACGCGTGGTGTGAGCCGCACGCGTCCACCCAACCGGGTTACCACCCCAGGTGATGAGGTACTTTGCATCAGCGAGGGCATCGGTGTCGGACATGATGGTGAAGCCACCGTCACCGTCTTCAATGTTGTATTCCCACTGACCCGCCACGTCGATAATGGGAAAGTGGAAACGCGTGGCACCCGAGGTGAAAATCAGGCGCAGGGTAAGAGCGGTCTCAAGAGCGCCCACGCCGCCCACGATGCCACAGCAAAACGTGTTGACCATGACTGTTTCGGGGCCGTACTTTTCGATGGAATCCTGCATCTTCTCAGTGATCTCTTCGATAGCCTGATCCCAGCTGATCTGCTCGAACTTGCCCTCGCCGCGCTCACCCGTGCGCTTGAGCGGATGCAGGATGCGCTCTTTGATGTAGGGCAGCTTGCCCACAACCATGCCCTTTTGGCAGACGCGGTGACGCTCAGCACGCGGCCCTTTCAGAATAGCGCGCTCGGTACGTTCAATGACGCCGTCTTTCACATAGGTCTTCAGAACGCAGTGCTCATGGCACCCCCATCCCTGACAGGCAGTGTAGACGAAATTCTCGTTCTCACTCATTTTGACCTCTTTCTCGTTTCTCTTGTATCTCTCTCGCTTACGCGAACTGCACGCTATGCCACAACGGTCTCTTCCAGCGCACCCCCTTCCTTTTGCACTTCCTCTTCAGCGCCACCTTCGCGCGGCAGGCGCTTCGCAATACCCATAGAAGCCATGAGCGTGGGGATGGCAACAACACACAGGACAAAGCCGAGCCACAGTGCCGGGTAGAAACTGCCGGTCAGGTCAAGCGTGAGCGACAACAGGGGCATACCAACAAACGCCATACCGTTAATGACCAACATGAGCGATGAATACAACTTGGCGAAGTCGCGGTTGCCGTAGGCATTGCGGCAGAGGAGCGGCGGTGCCACAGAACCCAGCGCCAAAGCTGCACCATAGAGAACGCCACCAGCAAGATCACCGAATACCATTTGGCCGAAGAAGATCAGCAGGAGGAAACCAACTCCCGCTATCGCAAAGCCCACCAAGCCGGTAGCCGTGCCACCGAACCGGTCGCTCACCGCGCCCAAGCCAAGCGTGCCCACAAACTGCCCGATCATGGCCATAGAAGCGATGAGGCCAACCATGGCCACCATGCCGATAGTCTCCATGTACACAGGAAGCAGCTGCGAGAACGAACTCAGAATGGCTATCATTGCCAGCACCAGCGCTAGGAGCCAGAACGACGGGGAGCGGAAGGCGCGACGCGCAGGCACACCCTCGGCCATGATGGACGTTGCTTCTTCGGCACCACTTTCGCTTGCCTCATCAATGCCGTACGGCAAAAGGCCCTTGTCCTCAGGTTTGAAGCGGATGAGGAACAGCGTGCAAGGCAACACAATTACTGCAGCAATGGCGGCGGCAATCAGGTAGGAGGTGCGCCACCCCACGCCGGCGATGAGCGCTGCTGCGATAGGGTTCATGATGGCAGCCGCAATGCCCGAGCAGGACATGGCAATACTTACCGCGAGCCCCGTTTTCTTCGCGAACCAGTTTCCCAGAATGATGGGGGTAGGAATCATGAATACAAACCCACCTACAAAGCCAAGTACCGCACCCGATATCCACCACTGCCAAGGGGCGTTAAAGAATGACATGGCAGCCTGGGTAGCGATACATATGGCATACCCAAGGGTGAGGAACAAACGGACATTCACCTTGGCAAGCACCCTCCCCACAAAGGGCGAAACCACGGCGAACCCCAAACAACAGACGGACATGTACAGCGTCAGTTCCGTGACGCTGAAACCAAGTTCCCCCGTCACCGGGGCGAACCACTGACCAGCGGATGAAATCAATATCCCCAAACCACTCGTCAGAGCACAACAGGCCACCAGCACAACCCACGCATAGTGCGTTTTCTTCCTTGCCATGAACCTATCCCCTCCTCTGTTGGTAAAAGCACCTCTTTGCTACTGCGAGGCTCCCGGGTTCTTGGGGGCCACGGGGGCTCCCGGGTTTTTGGGCGCGCCGGGATTCTTGGGCGCTCCCGGGTTCTTGGGAGCAGTGGGAGCCTGCGATTGCGGAACCGCAGGCAGCGGCTTGCCGCAGGAGGCGCAGACGGCAGCGTCGGCGGAATTCTCGGCACCGCACGAAGGGCAGGCCTTCTCTGCTTGCCCTTCCACAGTTGGCGGTCTGAAACACATAGCGTACGTCCTTTCTCGTTGAACGACCCGATTAGCACATGCCAAAGCAGGGGTCGCTGGCTTGATTGATCGCAGCGCGTGAGGGGAAGGACTCCTCTTTCTTCGCCACGTGCGAAGGGAGCCGACGGAAATGAGTGAAGATGCCGGCCCGCAAGAGGCTTCCTCCTTCTCACGAAGAAGCAACCTTGCAAGCGGGGTTCCGCCCCACTTGCTTTCAATCGAGCCATGGCGTACCGTTAGTCTATCTGCCAGCGTTTTTCCTGCATATCCTCATTGAGAAGGGTTTTACGGGGCCGCTTTTCCTACAAAGTGCGGAGAGAAGCAGAACTTTCGTCTTGGCCCTATTTGTTGAGGTTTTTGGACCGAAAAGTCTGACGCTTGCCGAATGCGCGAAAGTGCCAGAAAGCGCGTTTTCTTTGCGAATAGGTCGGGAATTGCTGCAGATTATCGCTCTTTTTTGGCCAGTTCGGATATAACCGATTCATTAGATCGCGGCTTAGATAGCCTTCACGGTATGGATTATTTCGACAAAAGAAGGCAGCTTGGGCAGCGCATCGTGGAGACGCGTAAGGCTCAAAACATCTCCCAAAAACAGCTTGCCCTCATGTCGAACATCAACCAGGGATACCTCTCTGAAGTGGAAAACGGCATCAGCAACATCAGCATTAACAAGCTGTTCCGCATAGCCGATGCCCTCGGCATATCCCCCAGCTACCTCTTCACCGAACCAGAAATAGAAGTGGGCGACCCGTTCACCCAGCGGGCGTAACGCCTTCGCAAACTCAAGCCAAAACATCTTATATATAAAGAAGCCGCCTCACTGGCGGCTTCATTCACTATACACTGTTTTTGATTTGTTGAGTTGACTCCGGCCTATCCGGCAAAGCAGGAAACGGTGGCGGCAGCGCCGCGCCGCAGGAGGGGCACGCACGCGCGACCTTGTCGGGAGCCTCCGCGCCGCAAGCTGGGCACAACCGGTGTCCCAACTGTGCGCTCATCTCGTCGGCGCGACCACAGCGGTTGCATAGGTTGCAGCAATAGCACATGGTGCGCTCCCTTCCCCCGGTGTCGCTTGGCTGGGCGACACCGTCATCTCTCCAACTTAGGCGCAGGGTGCCCAGATTACTTGCTTGGGCTTCTTCTTCAATTCCGCCGCCAACTCATCCAGCGGGCCAAACTTCATACAGAACGCCTGGCAATGATGCACGCAGGAAGGGTCTTTGCCCGCCGCCACGCGATCAGCACACAGGTCGCACAAATCGGTGGGTACGGGAATCTTATTCCAGTTGAAACAGTTGCCGCCCTCGCCGGAATCGTCCTTCTGCCAGGGCCCATCGTCCAGGACGCGAATACCCCACTTCCCAACCGGGAAGCCGTGCTCTTCCTTGCACGCTACCACGCACGTCTCGCAGCCCGTGCAGTACTCGTAGTCAATCAACAGTCCCCATTCAGTCATGGCGCTACTCCAATTCTCCGAATTTTTCGACGACCAGGCTCATGTCCGTGTCGTAGCTCTCCTGCAAAGGCGTGACGCTGCAGCAGTTGCACTTGTAAGGTCCACCGTAGCCTAGCTTGGAGTTGTAGTGGTTCGATACGAGGTCGTTGCAGTTCGATTGCCACACGCCATACAGGCTCTTCTCGTCGGCGTGATCTGTTTTCACGAAACCATCCCTGATCTCGGTGCCGTTGATGACAGCCTGTACCTCGTTAGGCTCCACGATTTCGCCCAAGGGCACCACATCGCCGCGCGCGTCATCATCGGCCTGACGCTCGGGGAACCACCAGCCATGATCAGCCTGAACTACGCCCTTTTTCACGATGGGCGACACAACAGCCTTAAACTTGGCGCGGCCATAGTCGTTCTTGATTTCCACCCACTGTCCGTTTGCCACGCCCAACTCGGCCGCATCAGAAGGGTTGATCTCGATGATTGGATCGGGATGCAATTCGCGCAACACAGGAATCTGCCGATGCTCGGCATGGAACGAAGCGTAGTTGCGGGCGCCCGTCGTCAGGATGAAGGGATACTTCTCTGCCAATGTGGGGTCGTTGTGCGGGCTAAACGCCGGCTCCTGGTAGTAGGGCAACGGGTCTTCGCCATAGTGAGCGTACGCCGTCGACCACAGTTCCACACGTCCGGTCGGCGTGAGGAAGCCGGGCTTGCGATCGGGACGCAACTTGCCGGTCTCGTACTTACGATAGTTCACGCCGCGCTGGTGTACCACTTTCTCGCGCAAATCCTCGAACGGCATTTTCGCAGGCCGGGCGCGACGCTGTGTAAGGAAGTCATCCTCGTCTTTGAACAAGCGCTCGCCGTTCTCGTCTTTGAGGCAGTCCATCTCTAGATACTCGCCCAACTCGATGAGTATCTGGATGTCCGACTTCACTTCGCCCACGTCAACGGCTTTGTTCACTGAACCCAGCGTAACGGGCGAGCCCGCGTAGTGCGTCATGACGACGTCATCCTTCTCAGCACACGATGCCAAAGGCAGAATAAGGTCGGCGAACGCCTCAATGGCCGGGGTGATGAAGCAGTCGGTGGCCATACACCACTCCAGATTCTTGCATCCCTCATACCAGCCAGTTGGCTGCGCACAGCACGTCGGGGTAAGTAGCGCCGTGGACTGAATCCAGCCCATGCGGATGCGGTAGGGCTTGCCCGTGGTCACGGCGTCAAACATCATGTCGGCCTGGGCGTTGCGGATGTTGTCTACATACAGCGGATATTCGGCGTAGCCGATAGTCTTATCCCGCAGGTCTTCGGGCAGGCTGTCCCAGCCGATGCGGCGCTGGGGACGCGCGGCATCCTCAGCCGACGTGTCATCCGCCTTGTCGATATCGAGCGTGGAACCGCAAGCCACCGCGGCCTCGGCGGCTGCCTGCGCCTCCGCATCTTCTTCCACACCAGGGGCGGGGTCAATCTCGGCGATGATCTGGCCGCCGGGCACATCAATGTTGCCCGTAATAGCCATGAGCGCCAGCACGCAGTGCGCCGCCTGGTTGCCATTCTGGTTCTGGTCGAACGCGAGGCCCCAGGCGATGGACGCCGGAGTGGCCTGGGCATACATGCGCGCGGCGCGGTAGATGTCTTCCACCGGCACCTCGCAGATCTCCGCCGCCCGCTCAGGCGTCATACCTTTCTCGGGGTCGTTGATGCGGGCCGCGAACTCTTCGAAGCCGTACGTCCACTTCTCCACAAACTCGTGGTCGTACAGGTCCTCATTGATGATAACCCACAGCCACGCCATGGCGAGCGCCGTGTCGGTGCCGGGGCGAACACGCAGATGCACCTCGGCGCGCGTGGCAAGCCAGTTGACACGCGGGTCAACGCTGATGAGCTTCGCACCGCGCTTCATAAGATCGATAACGGCATGGCCCCACAGGCCGTCGCCGTTAGAAGCGAGTGGCATCTTACCCCACATGACCATAACCTCGGGCACGCGGTAGGCCGGGTTATCGTAGGTGCCCTCCAAGCCGCCCGCGTAGTCAAGCTCAGGGTAGTACGCACCCAGCACGTGCGAACAGGACATGGATCGGGGCTGGTAGCAGGCGTATCCCGACTGGGTGTAGCAAGCGTTCGGCGTACCAAGCACGGCCTGCGCCATGTCGGCTACCAAAATGCCACCCGAGCGGCCCGTGCCGGAGAACACCGCCATGCATTCGGGACCGTACGTGTCGCGGAAGTAGTCGCGCTTCTCTTTGATGAGGGCGTACGCCTCATCCCACGTAATGCGTTCCCACTTGTCGTGCTGGCCACGATCCTTCGGATCGCGCTTCATCGGATAGATGACGCGGCTCGGATTGTATACATAGTCTTTCAAGGCAAGACAGCGAGCGCACAGGCGCCCCTTTGTGATGGGGTTGTTCTCGTCTCCCTCCACGTGATCAAGACGTCCATCTGCGTCAACGTAAAGCTTGAGGCCGCAACCCACCGGATGGCAGCCCGGGGGCGACCACATAGACGTGCGTACAACCGTAAAATCGCCTTCCTCATATTTCCACGGTTTACCCAGGTCATTTTTGAATTCCATACCGCTCCTCTCTTTCTCTTCGTTATGAAATAGCTTTGATTCGCGTATCCTCAGACTTCGCCTCATCCTGATCACGCTCTATCCAGTGCAGACGGCCACGAAATGCGTACGCCAACCGCACAGTGACAAACCCAAGCACCGTGATACCAATGCCCAACATGAACGCGGGAACGAAACTGCCCGTAGCGTCGAACACAGCAGCTACGGTCACAGGACCCAAACATCCAATGACACCGGTACCGATACGGGCATACGTGAAGATGGCAGGGAAGTCGCGCTCGCCAAAAAGTTGGCGAATGAGCAGCGGCGTTGATACGGACACGAGCGAATTTTGCGCACCAAACAAGAATGCCGACACATATAACAGCACAAGGTTGTCACCCGCAAGTATGAAACCCATAAATCCGAGCGCCACCATAGCTAGCTGTATATTCACCGTGAATTGCACTCCCACCTTGTCGTTCAGCCACCCAATGAGCAGCTTCTCCACCACGTTACCCACCATGACGGCTGTGAGCAGCGACGATCCCACCATCGCCGAGAAGCCGATGGACTGCGCGTAACCCGGCAGGTGCGAGTTAAAGCCGGCAAAGTAGGCAATGAGGCCCGAAAACAGAAACATGCATACGAACGGAACCGTCTTGAGCGCCTTCGACAGCGGGACGCCCGGCAAGCCCTCGTGGCGCTCCTCACGCACACGTTCGGTTTGCTCGTCGGCCTCTGTCCATCCGTAAGGCTTGAGTCCCATGTCCTCAGGGCGCAACTTGAACACAACAAGGGTCCACGGCAGCACGAGCAGCGCCATGATACCCGCCGCAATGAAGTACGCCTCCCGCCAGCCGACCGTTTGAATGAGCAGCGTAAATACGGGTCCAAGCGCCGCGCCGCCTATACCGGAGAATGACATGGCTACGCCGAGCGCCAAACCCCGGTGAGTGTGAAACCAGTTGCCTATGAGAATGGGCGCGGGAACGACAAAGATAAAACTACCCGCCAACCCGAACACGACGCCCGATATCCACCACTGCCAGGGTTCGGTATAGAACCCCATGGCCGCCACAGCAGCAACTACAAGCGCGAAGGACACGCTCAGCACGCGATTGAGATCGAACTTCGTGATCCACTTCCCCACAATTGGCATGGCAAACACCGTCGCGATGAAGTAGAACGTCAGGTAAAGCGAGAGTTCTGAGCGCAAAAAACCTAAGTCCTCACACACGGGTACAAAGAACACTCCCGCCGCATCAAGGACGGCACCCAGACCGCCTGCCTGCATAAAGCAACAGCCAATGAGGATGAGCCATGCGTAGTGAAACCGTGTTTTTGGTGCCGGCATTGCAAACCACCTATCTGTCGCGCGCCGCACGCGGCGTCGCTTTCCCCACCCGTGTACAAAATCAGCCTAGAGGACGCGTGCTGCCGCCAGCTCAGACGCAGCAGCACGCGCGAAACGAACATCCTTCGGCGGAGCAAGTCTCTACGAGCGGGATTTCTCGGGCTCGCCCTCTTCCGTCCACTTGTCACGGAACTTCTTCGCCGTCACTACGGCCACAATGATGGCCAGGGCGATGACAATCTCGAACCCAATACCGCAGCCATACGCTGCCTGGAAGCCTCCCGCCATAGAAGCCACAAGGGCGACGAACGTCGCGCCGAGGCCACCGAGTACGGCGATGCCCATGTTCAGATACGAATAAATCTTGGCGTAGTCGCGGTCACCGTAGCAATGGCGCGTGAGCAAGGGCAGACCCACCGACATCATGGCGTCGCCTGTACCAATGCAGAAGCCAGCAGCCAGCATGGGTACCTGGTTGTCGCCCATCATGAACACCATGAGCGCAAACCCGATGATGCTCACCACGGCAAACGCCACCATGGAGTTCATAATGCCAATTTTGTCCGACAGAGTACCAAGCGTAATCTTGCCAAGAATATTACCTACAGCCGCGGCTGAGATCATGGAAGCTCCCAGCAGCGCAAGCTCCGTGCCACCAACCGACTGCACAGCCGTCGGCATCATGGACTTGTAGCCACCGCCGAGCGAGATGAGACAGGCCGCCACAAAAATGCAGTAGAACGCCACGGTACCGAGAGCAAACTTGCCAGACACGCCGCTCTTCTTCGCCGGCTCGGCACCTTCGGCCGTCTCCTTCTCAATACCGTACTGCGCAAGTCCCACATCCTCGGGGCGCGTGCGGAAGAAGAACACGGCGGGGATGAGTATAAGCACAGCTGAGATCGCGGCTTCTACGAAGAATGACGATTGGTAGCCTATGGATTTGATGAGGCCTGCGAACAGCGGAGACCACACGAACGTACCGACACCCGTAAACGCTGAGGCGATGCCGAGGAACTTGCCGGCCTGCTTCGGCGCGAACCAGTTGTTGATCAGAACCGACGGACCGACCAGGAAGATAATCGGACCAGCGAGGCCAAGCAGCACGCCGGAAATGTAGATCTGCCATACGTCGCCCCACACACCGAGCAACGCCACAGCCGCCACGACGCACAGGCCGCCGACCCCGAACAGCACGCGCGCGTCCACCTTGTCGAACAGGCGGCCAGCAAACGGCAGCCATACAAGCATGACATACGAGTACACGGTCATGAGCAACGTCACCTGCGTCACGTCGGGCTTACCCTCGGGTGTCACGAGCCCGAATTGCAACGCCATCGGCACGAAGAAGTTGCCCATGACGTTGAGCACTAACCCCATGCCGCCAGCCATCATCATGCATACACCGATGAAGACGAGCCAAGCACGATGGATCCCCTTCTTTTCTTCTACCATGTCTTACACCTTTCCTTGCTTGATGCGAATTGGACAAAAGGATGGTGGACGTCTCCTCCTCTCTCAAAAACAGCTCCCCTTAGGTGTCCGCTCGAGCGGACGATCAGGATTCTGTTCCCGTTCGTCCAAAGTTTCATGAGGTGCGGTTTCCTATCTTGCAAAAAAGGCTCTACAAACATAGGAAACGAGGGATTACACAAGCTGTTGATCAGGTACAATGCCGAAGGAGACGCACTGGCTACTGCGTGAGTAAAGCGCAGCGTGAGGTGCCGTCAATCTTTTTGGCCAGTTCCTCCACCTCGCCGTAGTACATGCACCAGGCTTGGCAGTGCTGCACGCACATGGGCAGCTTGCCCTTCTCAGTGCGATCGACACACATGTCGCACGCCTTGGTGAGCACGGGAAGCCACGTCCACTCCCAACGCTCCTTGCCCGTTTTGCCCTCGTACTCGTAAGGGCCTGTCTCGGTCAGCTTGATACCGAATTCGCCTGCCGGCAGGTCCAGGTGCTTCTTGCACGCCACCTCGCAGGAGTGGCAGCCCGTGCAGAATTCGTAATTAACCAGAATGCCTTTCATTAGAAACGCCCTCCCTCGCGCGTCGTGTTGTCGGTCGTCCATGCAAAGGGCTGGCCGGCCACGTAGTCGTTGCGGAATCCGCCGAGCTTCGTCACAACCTCACCGGGCGAAGGTTCATCCACCTCATCAGTGCACTTGTAAATCTTGCAGCAGATGCTCTTAAGCGGGTTGCCGATACCGCCGAAGCCCGTTTCATAGGAGGCGGTCAGATTGTTGATGTTGCAGTCAAACACGCCATACAGGTTCGGGAAAGCTGGCTCCTGCTCGGGGAACCACCAGCCGTGCTCGGCGTGTACGTAGTTCGGATTGAGTGTAGGGTCGATCGTCACCTTCTGACGGCAGCGGCCTTCCGTATTCTCAAGCCAGATCCATTCGCCCTCAGTCAGCTGATATTCTTCGGCCGTTTGCGGACTTACCTTAACAAGAGGCCACGGATGGAACTCGCGCATGGTGGCCTGCTGGCGATTCTCTGAATGGAAGAACTCATAGGAACGCGAACCGTTGATGCAGATGAACGGGTATTCCTTGTGGAACTCGGGGTCGTTTAGCCAGCGATCCGCCGTAAGCGATTCCACGTGTTCAGCCAAAGGCGGAATACCCCATGCGGTAAACGTGTTGAACGGCACCAGTTCGATGCGACCCGTCGGCGTGGCGAAACCGGGCTGACCGTCGGGGCGCAGCATGCCCTTTTCGTACTTGCGATACGTGGCGCAGAAGTCGTCGTACTCGTAGCCACCCTTGCGCACGAGCGCATCGAACGAGCACTCCCCGTCGTCGTGGTGCTTCTTCCAGTAGTCGGTGTGAACGTCGTCCACTTCCACCATGCCAGCCTTCGAGCGGCCAGCACTCTTGTAACTCTTGCCTGTGTCGGGGTCGTAGATGTTAAAGCCTACGTCCAGGTAGTCCTGTAAAAGCGCGTCCAACGTGGGCCAGCGTTTCTGGAAGAGTTCGGGGTTCAGCTTATTGCCCAACGCAACAATAAGTTCCTCGTCAGACTTCGCCTCGTACCATTCGCTCACAGCCTTCATGGCGCGCAGCGGCGTCCACCACACGCGCATGGAATCGCGCTCAGCCGTGGTCTTCAGCGGCAGGAAGATGTCAGCATACGCGACCGCAGTCGGCGTCATATACGGGTCAGCCACCACGCAAAATTCCACGTTCTGCAGCATCTTGTGCACACGCGGCGCTGCTGTGGCGGAGCAGGCAATGCCATTGGAGCCCTGCGACCAGAACATCTTGATGGGATACGGCTCGCCCGTCTCGAAGGCACGGTTCACGGCGTCGCAATCAGCCATGCCGATGAACTGCACGCAACCCGGATGCACCAGGTCCACTGTGAGTTTCTTTGCGAACGTATCCGGATCGCAGTAGAGTTGCGCCGTAGCGTACCCAGGGTTGATTTCGAACCCATTGCGAACGAGGATATTGGTACCCGGACGGTCGATATTGCCGCATACACTCATGAGGTTACTCACAGTCTGGCACAGCTGGATGGAGTCCACTTGCGTGTCAAACGCGAGGCCCCACTGGATGGCACCACGCTCGGCGTTCGCGTAGAAGCGCGCAGCTGCTGCTATGTCCTCAGCCGGCACGAGACAAATCTCGGACGCCCACTCCGGCGTGAACTGCGCCACGTGTTCCTTCAGTTCGTCATAGTAGGCGCACCAGCAGTCCACGAACTCATGGTCAATAAGGTCTTCGGACGTGATGACATTAAGCCACGCCAGCGCGAGAGCCAGGTCGGTGGCAGGTCTGATGGGCAGCCAGTACTCCGCCCGCGCGCCCCACCAGGTAAGCTGCGGGTCTACCGAGATGAACTCCGTTCCCATTTGCATACACACATTCAGCCAGTGACCCAAATAGCCGTCGGCATTCGAACGCAACGGCTCACAGCCCCAAATAACTACCACATCGGGTCGCTCCCATTCGGGGTTCGCGTAGCGATCTTCGTGACCTTCGGAAGCATCCACAATGGGGAAGTCACCGATGCCAGCCGCCGTGCCGCACGTACGCGGCAGATAACACGAGTAGCCGGAGAAGCCAATAGCGCCAATATTTGGCGTGCCTAAACACGCCCCACCCAAAAACGGCACCCACGATGAAATATTGCGCCCGGTGCCGTGGTTCACAAAGATAGACTCACGCCCAAGGCCCGCCTCATCAATGTGCACGCGAATCCACTCGGCAATCTCGTCAAGCGCCTCTTCCCAGCTGATGCGCTCCCATTTGTTCTCGCCGCGCTCACCTACGCGACGCAGCGGGTACTTCGGACGGTCGGCGTAATTCACGCCTTCCACCAGGTTGAGGCAGCGCATACACAACCGCCCATTCGCACAGGGGTCAAGCGGGTCGCCCTCCACTTTCTCCAACGTGCCATCCTTGGTGTACATAAGCACACCACAGGAATCGTGGCACCCCGGAGCCGAGTAGGTATAGGTTCTGGTGACGGTGTAGCCATCCTCCTCCCATTGCCACTCCCCTTCGTGGTAGGCCTTGCGGTCGACACTGTCGAGAAACGCGCGATAATCAAATAGCATCTGCCTTCTCTCCTCTCTGGTCTCGAGCCAGCAGCGACACATCACCGCCAGCTCTCGCAGCGAACAATAGGAAAAAAGGAGCGACCTTTCATGAGGTGCGAGACGCTAAACAGAAGAGTAAGGCGTGAGGGATTAGGCCCCTGAAGTGCCTTTATGCACGATCGCTCAGAATGTCTTGCAAAAGGGAACCGGCGTTGCTCACGTCGACATTCTCCACCAAGTCCATGAGCTCCTGGCGCGAATGGACGCCGGTCTTTTGATAGATGTTATAGATATGTGCCTTGGCTGTGTGCGAAGAGATAATGAGCTTTTCAGTTATATAGTCGGCATTGCGACCCTTCGCCAACATGCCGAGCACCTCACGCTGCCGGTTAGACAAGCCGTACGTTCGCGCAACTATTTCGCACTTGATGTGGAAGATGCCAGGACGATTGGGATGCTCCTCCCCTGATGCACCTTCGCCGTTTTGCTCGGCTGCCATTTCTGCTTCGACGGTTTCCAACTTGCGGATGGGCACGCCCCTGCCTACATCGGCAGCCACCGAACCCTCGGAATCGTCAAGTCCCGTGGGCTTAATACGCGCTTCGTCGGGATAATTATCCTCCGTCATAACAAATGAAGCCGAAAAAATGACTAATATCATAAACACCACTACCGCTGCGGCCGAAGCAACCTCATAAGGGTAGCCCGAAACCTCAGAGCGAGAAAAACCAACGAACGCTAAAGCCATACCAAGAGCAATGCCCGCAAAGCAGATAAGGCGACCAAAGGAAAAGGCTCGCACCGCCGATAAATCGCAGAGCACGATATGCTTGCAGATAGCCGAAAGCGAACAGGTAATGGGAAACAACGACCCACACAACAGCAGCACGGCAAACACAAACTTGAACGGCTGAGGCACAAACATAAGAGGAAACGCCAATACCGCCGCAAAAGGCAGGAAAAAGCGCATGGTGATAGTTTCGTTAACGCGGTTTTTCCGACAGGAATCCACCAGCAGAAAGGCACTGGTCGCTACCGCCAAAACCTCAACGATGCCATAAGCCCACGAGTGCACCGGCTCACTTGAGAGAAGGCACCCCACCGCAAATCCTGCTGCCATACCAGCAGTCGCCGTCGCCAAGTACGACCGCCACACAACACGGTTGCGCGCGTCGGACGTCTTCTTGTCAACAATAGGACGCCTCCCCAAGCGGAAAAACGCATATACGCATGCATACGCCGCAAAAGCCACCGTAGGAAACAACAGTCCAAAGAAAAACCCCATCTGAGGGCCCGCAAACAGAAGACCCGCGCACACCACAAAGGCGCAGCAAAAAATACCCAAGAGATACGCCTTGATGGAAGCATGAAAATGTACGCACACAAACTCGCCGTACAACACATAGATCAGACCAAACCCCATACCCATAAGCGCCGCTGAGGGCATAAGCCACAGCCAATCCCCGCCGAGAAACCACAGTCCCGCCGATCCCAAAACAGTACAGAGAAATCCTAGAGAAAATTGAATACGCTTGCGCGGCGAAAAGAAGTCCGAGAAGAACCATGTTATCGTGAGTGAAGCCATAATTCCGAAGGCAAAGCAGAAGTGAGCGCCGCCCACGGCCCCATCCAAAACTCCTACAAAGGGCACAAACGCCGAGGTGCCCATCATCAAAAACAACCATGCGTAACAGGCAACGGCACCCACAAGGCCAAGCAACATGCGAGGATTGACAAGCACCCATTCACTCTTGCCATCGCCAATCAAATCCTGCATGAAATCAGTTTCATGATCTAGTTTCAACGATCAAACCCCCATTATCTCGCCGAAATCCCCCTGATGTATTCGACGGTCCGCACCTCATCAACTCCTCAAGGGACGGATGCGCCCGCCTGTTATATCACGCACCCTCGAACCTCCGCAAACCGCTCAGCTAACACCTCTTCTCTCTTCATCTGCTCCTTTTGCGTTTAGCATAAACCACAGGAAAGCACCTCCGAACTAAGATAGGGCGTGAGGTATTAGGCCTTTTTCCCAAGATAAGGCGTACCTTCGCATGGATCGGCCACAGCCTGACGTCTACTGGACGCTTTCTTCTCTCATGTTGTCATTATGCTTGCTGTCCGACTGCGCAAATTAGCATCTGCACCCCATGGCGGAGCGCCGGCGCGTATCAAAATAGGATGCGAGGCGGCATGTCACACACCAGCCCCCTCCCTAGAATCGAAGAGTGCGAGAGCCTGCAACAGACGGGCGGCATGAAACGAGGAAAGGAGCATCATGGCCGATTACCAAGAGTATCTGGACAAGATCGACCGCACAGCCTATCACGAGGGAGAATGGCAGTGGCAGGAAGGTGAATTCACCGTCACGCGCACGACTCATTGGTCGCCTCCTGGCTGCCACATGGGCTGCGGCGTGCTGTTGTACACCAAAGATAACAAGCTTGAGAAAGTGGAAGGCGACCCGCTCAACGCCGTCGCCAACGGCAAATTGTGTATGCGCTGCCTCGATATGCCTGAAGCCGTCAATCATCCCGACCGACTGAAGTACCCGATGAGGCGCGCCGGTGAGCGCGGCGAGGACAAGTGGGAACGCATCAGCTGGGACGAAGCCTACGACGAGATCACCGAGCGTGTGCTTTCCATTAAGAAGGAGTACGGCTCCCAGTCCATCGTGGTCGTGCACGGTACCGGCCGCAACATTGGCTGGCAGGTGCCCTACTTCGCATCGGCCTGCATGGAAACGCCCAACGTGTCCACGTTCGGCTTCACTGGTTTCGCGTGCTACCTGCCCCGCATGATCGGGACATCAGCCAAGTACGGCGACATGATCATTGTGGATGCCTCACAAGCCCATCACGATCGCTATGCGAATCCTGAGTGGCAGGTGCCCGGTGTGATCCTCGTATGGGGCAACGAACCCATCAAGTCGAATGCCGACGGGTTCTTGGGTCACTGGTTGGTGCAGTGCGTGCAAATGGGTTCGAAGATTATTTCCGTTGACCCCCGTCTCACGTGGTGGGGTGCACGCGCAGCCTATTGGCTTCCCGTCCGACCTGGCACCGATGCCATCGTGGCCATGGCGCTGCTCAACGTTGTTATTGCCGAAGATCTTTACGATCACGAGTTCGTTGATAACTGGTGCTACGGTTTTGAAGCACTCGCCGAGCGCGTTGCCGACAAAACTCCCGAGTGGGCAAGTCCGCTCTGCGAGGTCGACGCCGACACCCTACGTGGTGCTGCGCGCCTCATCGCCACGTCGTCGAGCTGCGCATGCCAATGGGGCCTCGCATTCGAACAACAAATCGCGGCGCTCGGCGTGACCGAAGCAGTAGCCGATCTCATGGCTATCACGGGCAACATCGACAACCCGGGCGGCAACGCGCTTTACCGTTGCGCCTACCTTATTGAAAAGCGCTACGGCTTGGGGGACGAATACATCGACCCTGAAGTGTATGCAAAAAAGCTTATCCCCGCCACCTCGGGCATTAACGAATCAAACATTGTGTCGTGCGCCGACACCGATGCCATTTTGGCCGCCATTGAAACGGGCGAACCCTACTCCATCGAGATGTTCTGGATTCAAAGCTCCAACGCGCTCGCCTGCGCATCCATGGACCCCGCACGCACGCGCGCTGCGCTTATGAAGGTTCCTTTTATTGTTGTGGCCGACCCCTTCATGACGCCCACAGCGCAAGCTTTGGCTGACATCGTGCTGCCCGTGGCCATGAGCTGCGAGCGCAACTCCTGTCGCACCTGGTGGACACCCGTGCGCACCATGGTAAAAGTAACTGATTATTACGAGGCAAAATCTGACGAACAGATTTGCCTGGAACTGGGCAAGCGCATTAAGCCCGAACACTGGCCATGGAAAGACGACAAAGAATGGTGCACCTGGTATCTCACCGATCAGCTGGCACCTGGTGGTACTGAATATAACCGTACTTGGGAAGACACGGTGCAAAACCCGAGCGAGAACAGTTGCAACGGCACGGCGTATTGGGACTGGGACGCCACATACCGTAAGTACGAGAAGGGCATGCTACGCCCCGACGGCCAGCCCGGTTTTAACACGCCCACAGGCCGCATAGAACTGTGGTCGTTCGGCTACGACCACTGGGGCGTCGACCCGCTGCCATACCACATCGAGCCACCCGAGAGCCCTCTATCCACGCCTGAAACCTACAAAGAGTTCCCCATCATTTTGTCCGGCGGCGGTCGTTCGTTCGAGTTCTTCCATTCCGAGCATCGTCAGCTGCCCACCATGCGCGAGTTCCACCCCGACCCGCTCATCATGGTGAGCCCCGAAGACTGCAAGAAATACGGCGTAAAGGATGGCGACTGGATTTGGGTCGAAAACAGCCGCGGAGCGCGCTTCAAGCAGAAAGTCAAGGAAACCATAGAGGTAATGCCCGGCCGCGTTCACGCCGAGCACGGCTGGTGGTTCCCCGAACAGGACGGAGCCGAACCCAACTTCTACGGCACCTACGAATCCAACCTGAACAATATGACCGAGGCGTTCCGCACCGGACAGGGCGGCATTGGATCGGCCATCAAGAGCATGCTCTGCAAGATCTACCCCGTGCAAGAAGGTGACACCTTACCGCACGAGATCATTGCCGAAAAGGGCGACTTCGCTTCCTATGAGCCGGGCAAGCCCTATAAGCCGGTCGAAGAACCCGTCGTCACGGTTATGAACTAGGAGGAAGCGCATGAAAGGCATATTGGTCAATTACGAGTACTGCACGGGTTGCCACTCCTGCGAAGTTGCTTGCCGCAACGAACGGGGACTTGCCGCTGGGGAGTTTGGCATCAAAGTGACTGAGGTCGGACCCTATCGCTATACCACCGACATCAACGCTGAAACACCCTACGAGTGGGTATACAACCCCACCATCACTAAGGCGTGCGATATGTGCGCGAGCCGCACCGCCACAGGCAAAATGCCAGCGTGCGTCCAAGCATGTCAAGCCTGGTGCCTCTACAGCGGAGAGGTTGAAGAACTGGCAGGCAAGATGAACGGCAAGACGCGCTGGGCGTTGTACACCACCGTCGAACAGTAGGTAAGGGGCACTCGCACCGTACTCAACAAAAGGTGCCCGACCTGCACCCGTGTGTCAGTCGGGCACGCCACACCAGAGCGAACAAGGAGGTTCCTTCCATGGAAGTGAACATCACCATGAGGGGAGAAGAGAAGTTCCGCGCGTTCATTGAGGAACATGCCGCCATTGGTTATGAAGAGGCAAAAAAGGATCTTGAACAACAGATTCTCGCCAACGAAAAGCAAAACCGCTATATCCTTGCCGCCGATAAGGCCAAAGATGGCTGCGAGCACGAAAAGACCTGCATGGCCGTTTGCATGAGCTTCGATGCTCAAGGCACACAAATAGGCGGCGGCAAAGCCTACCTCGACAAAGGCCAAGAACCAGCCCGCAAGGACATCACTATCGCGTTCTTATAGTCCCACCGTTTTGAAATGCGTTTCGTTCCGCATTACCCTCCCTCGCTCACTTCCCCATAACACCAATCGGTCCTGCGCCAGGGAGGGAGGGGCGCAGGACCGACGGGTTTTGAGCCACAGCTTGGCGTTTCTGGGGAAGCGCTAAGCCGGGCGGGTTATTGAAGTGCGCGGCAACACGCAACACTATGCGCTGCCTTCACACGCTCACATCACACACTTACCTACTTCGAGCGCTCTCACACCCACACCGACACACGGGCACATGCTTTCGCGCACACACCTACTTCGCAGCAAGCGCCTTGCCAATCATGCGGGCGAACGTTACGGAGCGACCGCAGCAGTTGCCGGTGGACATGTTGGGGTACGTGCCTGCGTAGTACGAGCCCGAGTCGACGCCGGCCACATACAGGCCCTCGATAGCCTCGCCCGCGTCGTCCACAGCCTGGAATTCCTCGTTGATGGTGATGCCGTCAAGCGTGCACAGCATGTAGCCGGACGTACGCACGCCATAGAACGGCGCCGTGCGGATGGCGGACAGGCGGAATGCCTCTTTGCCGAAGTCGGGGTCCATTTGCTTGTCGAAGTTCTCGTTCTGACGCTCCACCGTCTTCTTCAGATTCTCGGCGGGAATGCCCAGGCCCTCGGCCAGTTCCTCGATGGTGTCGGCCTTCACAATGTAGCCGTCGGCCAGCAGGCCCTCGTTGATGCCCTTCACCGTCTCCAGGTTCATGTTCGTGGGCGCGCCGTTCTCGAACGGATACACACGCGCGCAGCCATGGATGTCGAACTGCTCCAGGTACTTCTCGTAATCCGAGTCCCAGATGTCCACAATCGTGTGGTTCGGCTGCGTGAGCGCCGCGTTCAGGATGTAGTCGTAGGGGCCGGACTCGTTGCAGAAACGCTCGCCGTTCAGGTTCACCTTGAGCCACGGGTTCGAACCCATCCAGAACAGCGAACCCGTGGTCTGCGAGCCGCCGAACTCGTTCGGTTTCACCGCCACGCGGTCAAACACCATGGCCGTGTGAATTTCGTCCATGTGCGCGCCGGCCCAGAGGCAGGCCTTAATGCCGTCGCCCGTCGTGCCGTCGATAGCAATGGACAGCGAATACTTGTCCATGGTCTGGGGCTGCAGCGCCTTCAGCATGTCCTCGTTGCGCGCGTAGCCGCCAGTGCAGACCACCGTGCCCTTGCTGGCGTTGATGCGAATGTAGCCGTCGGAGCCCTTCGCAATGGCGCCCGTCACCTTGCCGTCCTTGTGCTCCAGCTTCACGAGCGGCGTGGTGAAGCGGAAGTCCACGCCCTTCTCCTTGGCGTAGTCACCCAGCACAATCTTGCCGTTCACCACGTCCGACAGGCCCGCGAACTCAGCGTCGGCCGGCCAGCTGGGGATGTGGCCCGTGGCCCAGTGCTTGTAGATGGTGGGCTTGCAGTTGTTGGCGGCTTCGAAGAACAGTTGGAAGCCGGCCTCTTCCAGGCGATCCTGATACCAGTCGATGGCCTCGCCGGAGTTCTGCGCCCAAATATGGTAGAGGCGCGGGTTCGCGTAGCCGTTCGCGTAGCGCGTCAGGTCGTTGCAGATCTCGTTCTCGTCGATGACGCAGCCGGCCTCCTTCTGCAGGCGACTGTTGAGCGAACCCAGGTTGTCGCGCACGCCGCCGCCGATGGCACCCTTCTCGATGCACACCACCTTCGCGCCTTCCTCGGCCGCGGAGCAAGCGGCGAACAGACCGGACGTGCCAGCGCCGCACACGAGAATTTCGGTGTCGATGGTTTCGACAATCTTATCCTCGGCAATCTCCGGCTCTTCGCCCAGCCAGTCGCTCACAGCCGCGGTTGCCTTATCCTCCTTGGACGGCGCCGCTGCGGGCGCGCAACCCACCAGCCCCGCGCCGGCCACGGCGACAGACGTTGCTCCCAGCCCCAAGAAGGCGCGGCGACTCAAACCTTTGCTTGATTCAGTCATGGTGTTCCCCTTTCGATCGTTCAACCTTTTCCCTCCCCGCGTGAACGGGTTTTACGAGGTCAACCATACCGAGTCCGGCCAAAAAGAGCGTCACGTGACCCGGGTGAAGCGCCTCATACAACTTGGGTGATTTTGCCCACAGCGCCGCCTCATGCCACGTCGCCCTGCTAGAATGGAGGGCCGACAGACCGCACGATGCTTTTCCGGGGAGGGAGGAGGCATCATGTCAACCGCTTCTCCCGCGTCGCGCGCGCTCAGCGCGGCGCCCGAGACAACTTCGCCCGCCATGCGCGGGCACTTTGTTCTTTGCACGATTGCACTCGCCGTGTCGTTTGCGGAATACTGGCTGCTGAACTACTGCGCCTTTCCGCTCTTCGACTCGGTGTATATATGGACGCGCGAGGCAAGCGCCATAGCGGGCGGCATCGCGCTCAGCGCCATTGCGTTTGTGTCCTATTGGCGGCCGCACCTATTTGATAGCGGCCGCTTTTTCGGCGCGTCTGCGGCCGTCATGATTGCCGGCTCGCTGCTTGTGGCGGCGGGGTTAGCACTGCGACAATCGGCCCTGTTGGTGGCGGGCGCGTCCCTTGTCACCGTAGGCACGGGGTTGGCGAACATCGTCGTGGGCATTGGCTGCATTGGGCTTGGCATGCGTCGCCTCGGCGTGGCGGTGACGTCCGCTTACGTGCTGGCCTACGCCAGCCGCGGGCTGTTTTCGCTGGTGCCGGGAGAGGCTAACCTCACGCTGTTTTGCCTGTTGCCGCTTGGCTCCCTCGCACTCATGGCACCGGCGGCGCGGCCCCTTTTCAATCAGATATTCACCGAGGGCTCGCCCGCGCAGGCCGCAGTCACGGCACCGAAGTCGTTTCTTCCCTTCGGCCACCAGGTGTTTATCACGCTGCTCATCTTCCGCTTCATCTATGGCTACACGCTCACGTTTGGCGAGGTGGATCGCGTGCCGCTGCTGGCGCTGGGCGCGCTTGCCCCGCTCGCGCTTGTGGCCGTCTACGTGATAGCCAGCCGCCGCGAGCTTTCGCCCGACCGGCTGTTCCAGCTGTCCATCCTGTGCTCGGTGGCCGGATTTCTCATGCTATCCATCGCGCACGTGCAGGGCTCCGTCACCAGCATGGTTCTCTCGTGCGGCACCGGATTCTTCGAGATGCTGATGTACTACGTGCTCATAGCGCTGGGGGCGAAGAACACGCTGAACGCATTGCCGCTTCTGGCCTGGGGAAACGCGATGGCGTCGTGGGGTACGCTGCTGGGTGCGAACTTCGGGCGCTTCACAAACGTGCAGGCGGCCGACCCTTCCGCCGTGTCCGCCATCGCCTCTGTGGTGGTGTTCGGCATTGTAGCCTACGTGGTGCTCGTGCAGAAAACGTTTAGCTTCACCAGCACCATCAACGGAGTGGCGCCGCTGGTGCCCCTCGTTACTGCACCGGTAGCTGCCACTGGTGACGCGGAGGCGGGCGCCACTTCCGCATCCACGCTGGAACAGCGCTGTGCCGCCATTGGCGCGGCGCACGGCCTCACCGACCGTGAGCAGGAAATTTTCGAATACCTCGCCCGCGGGCGCAACGTGCGCTTCATCCAGGAGGCCCTCGTCGTGTCCTACAACACCGTGAAGACGCACGTAAGCCACGTATACGCCAAGCTGGACGTCCACTCCCACCAGGAACTCATCGACCTGGTAGAGCGCACGCAGTAGGGTCGCACATCGCCCGACCCCTCGCACCCTTCCTAGGTACTCCGTAGGGCAAGGGCTCTGCCCTTGCCGCTCAGCAAAAACAAAACCTGCCAGGTCTTCCGTAGTTGACGGCAAGGGTAGAACCCTTGCCCTACGGTTAACCTGGCAGGCTTACAGAGTCTTTTAACGGCAAGCGCAAGCGCTTATTCAGCCGCTGCCTCTTCCTGCTTGGGGGCCTTCGGATCCTTCACGGTGATCTTCGCATGCTCAAGCAGCCACTTGTTGGCCTTGATGCGCTCGGCCGCCTCGCGCAGCGCGAAGCCACGGCCCGACTCTTCCATCTGACGACGCACGCTCAGCGGGCTTTGCGGGTTCATGGCGCGGCACGCCTCGTTCACGTCCTCGTCGCTCACTACCAGACCCTCGTGGCGGAACAGAGCATCCAGCGCGTAACCCTGCACCAGCATCTGGCGGGTCTGCATCATCATCATCATGTTGAACTGCTGCTCGCCGCCCTGCTGCTCGATGAACTGCTCCCACGTCATGTTCTGCTGTTGAACCTGCATGCGCAGGCTGTTCATCAGGTTGCGCGACATGGCCTCGTACACCTCGTCAGCAATGCGGCCCTTAAAGCGCTTGGCCAGCTCGCCGGCAGCAATGTTGCGCTTGTAATCCTCGTACTCAGCCATGGCCTGCTTGTTCATGCTCTCGGAGATGCTGCCACGCAGCGCGGCGGCATCCTTGTACATGGGCATATATTTCTGCACCCACTCATCGTCTATGACCGGAATGACCTTTTTCTGAATTTCCTTCACCGTGGCCGTGCACTCGATGGTTTCCACAATCTCGTTGCCATCGTCGTCAATGCCGGGGCCTTCGAACGTGAACTTCTTCGTCTCGCCCACTTCCATGCCAATGATGTTCTCATCAAAGCCGTCGGGCATGAGGCCCGCGCCCGTCGTATACGTGCGCGCGTCGGTAGTGAGGCCGGCCACCTGCTTGCCGCTCTCGTAGGACTCCAGGGCCAACAGGCAGCTGTCGCCCTTGCGCACCGGGTGCGGATCGTCGGCCACGAATTCGGCATAGCGCTCAGCCATGCTGGCAATCTGTGCGTCAATTTCCTTCTCGTCCAGCACGAGCGGCTGGATAGTGATTTCCACCGGATCGTACGACTCCAAGTCGTAGTCGGGCTTCGGGGCCAACTCAAGCGAGAACTGGAACGTCTGGCCGCGACGCAACGCGGATTTCACCTGAGGCTGGGGCGGATACGCGGGAAGAATGCCGGTCTTGTCAATGGCAAACGGCACGAGCATTTCCACCGCTTGCGCCTGCACCACCGAGTCGAGGTCCTTCACGCCCATGCGCTCTTCGGCCACTTCGGCCACCGTCTTATCCTTTTCGGGGCGCAGGCCCATCTGCTGCGCGAACCCGATATGGGCGTTGTTGAGCGCGCGGCTCACCTCGGCCGTTGAGGCCACGGCATCAATCAAGAGTTTGCCGTCGTCGAGCTTCTTCTGAGTGACTTTCATGTGGTTCCGTCTCCTTCTTACGAGCATTGCGGCGCGTGACGCCAGGCGGGAGTGAAAACAACGCACACGCTCTTCATGCCACCCCGGGCATGCGTCCCTCGTGTCGCGGAAAGCGCAGGTTCGCGTTTCTCCACCGCACGCCCCATGCGGGCACCTGCGGGAAAGGTGCGCAGTCTTCTTCTCCAGTCCTTATTAGCTTGCAATTGTAACGCACATCGCGCGATGCGAGGCCGAGATGCGCGCAATACCTCGAAGGTTAGCCAAGGCATAGTGACACTTTTGCTGAGATTCTGTCGAGGGGAGCCCCGTGCGAGAGGGGAAAAAGAAGAAGCTGCACGACAAGTTTTCCGCGGCGCCCTGCGGGCGAAGGGCGGGAGGTCTATTCAGGGGGTTTGACCTCAACGTCCGCGCGGTGCCTGTCGTGCAGCGCAGTAAGAACTATACCCCGTCGAGAGAATCCGCGCATTGTACCAAAGGTCCTATTTCGTCTTTTTCATCTCATACTCGACGTACCACTTTCGCCTGTTTTTGCAGAAAAAGGGTGGTAACGCGAGTTTTTATCTGCGAAGAGACCTCTCGTTTGCGCTCCTTTGAGCCCCCTAAACGCGGCAGGGCCCCAGCCGGGGAAAGCTGGGGCCCTGTGCTTACCTCACAGAAGGGAATGTGATTGTGCAGGGGAATGCTTACTGGCCGGGAGCCTTGGGGGCACCAGAAGCGCCGGGAGCACCCGGAGCCTTCGGCGCGCCGCCCGGCGTTCCCGGAGCACCAGGAGCCGCAGGGGCACCAGGAGCGCCCGGCGCACCCGGAGCACCGGGGCCGGAAGGAAGCTCGGCGCCGCACTGGGGGCACACGGTATCCGTCGGCTGGGCCGTGGCACCACACTTGGGGCAGGTCTTGTCAAGGTTAACAGCAGCTGGTCTGAAGCACATAGGGATGGTCCTTTCTCTCTGATACGCTTGCTCGCTACAGATGCTGCACACCCGCTTGGTTCACAGCATCCGGAGGATCGCATTCGGTGTCCGCAACGACTCACGCACACTCATCCAGCACAGCGAACCGCGCCGATCACACGAAGCGAATTCGATCTCTCAAGGCGACACTCTAACAAGCCCAGAGCAATAATCGCATCCCCTGTAATCTCTTAAATGTCGAAAAACCCGTAATACCTCCAGACTGATTCCCATTTCCCACCAGGGGTTTTGATACTCCCCCCTCCAACTAACCTCTTCTTCGGCCACAAGTTGGCCGTAGGGCAAGGGCTCTGCCCTTGCCGTCAACAACATTTAACCAAACAGGTTCGTTCTCACTGAGCGGCAAGGGTAGAACCCTTGCCCTACGGAGTACCTGCAAGTGGAATTTTTGTTGCAGCCCCTACTGCCTTTTGGGCGTGGGCTTGGCGGTGGGTTTGCTGCGAGATTCCGCACGAGCCGAAAGCTCTTCCCCTCTTTTCCCCGAACGTCACACAAGTCACCGCTTTCTGGCGGAGCCTCCGGGGTGGGCTTGAGGCGAGTTCCGCACGAGCCGAAAGCGCCAGTGGCGCTTTCGTGCGAGCCCAGGACTGCCCGAGCCGCAAGTCCATCCCGGAGGCTCCGCCAGAAAGCGAGTTCACTCGTTTGACTTCAAACTTTCCACCATGTCGACGTTCCCCAACTTGCGGCGCATAGCAATCATCACCAGTACGGTGAACACCATCGTCAGCACAAACGCAAGCAGGAAGCTCTCAGGGTGGATGACGCGCCCGAACATCACCTGATCCACTTCGGCTGTCACCACCACAAAGCTTTCCATCCACACACCCAGCACCAACCCCACAAGGCTGCCGATGATGGACAACAGCGCAATCTCGCGGTAGATGTAGGCATCCACCTCACGCGGCGTGAAGCCCAACACCTTGAGCGTGGCTATCTCGCGCATGCGCTCGGTGATGTTGATGTTCGTCAGGTTGTACAGCACGATGAACGCGAGTGCCGCAGCGGCCACCACCAGCACCACCACAATCATGTTCACGCTCGACAGCATGTCGCGATACGCGTCGATGGTTTCATCGTTGTACGCCACGGTCTTCACGCCCTCGACGGCGCCCAAGTCCTCGCTCAGCTGGGAGCGAAGGTGCGGGTCGGGCGCAACAATGGCCAATTCCGTGGAGTACGGCGGCGCTTCGCCCATGAGTTCCTCGTAGCGCTCAGGGCCGATGAACGCGTAGTTGTAGATGTAGTTCTCCATGATGCCCGTGACCATGGCTTCGTGCGGCGAGCCCGTGGCGTTGCCGATGGCGTCCTGCTCGGTGAACGACACAGTGTCGCCCACCCCCACGCCTAGCTGCGTGGCCAGCTTCTCCGCCAGCACCACACCGTCTGCACCCAGCGTGATGGGCTCGTGCCCCAGGCGCGTGCGCATCATCACGAAGCGGTCGAGGGAGTCCGCGTCCTTGGGTACCATCACCTGCACGCCCACGTCCTCGTCGTCGGGCCCCGCCGTCAGCATATTCTCACGCTGCACGCGTCCGTGGTCGCTCACGAGTTCCTTGTTGCCCAGCACCGCGTCAAGTTCGGCCTGTTCTTCAGCCGTGAGTTCGTCCTCAAGTGTGATCAGGGCGTTGTACTTCGTGATGGAGCCGAACTGGTTGTCAATGATGTCGTTGATGGCATCCGACAGCCCCAGCCCCGTGAGCAACAACGCCGTGCATCCCGCGATGCCAATCACCGTCATGATGAAACGCTTCTTATAGCGGAAGAGGTTGCGGAAGGTCACCTTCCACGAGAAGGACAGGTGCCGCCAGAGCGGCGTAATACGCTCCAGCAGAATGCGCTTACCCGACTTCGGTGCGCGCGGCAGCATGAGGGTGGCGGGGCGCTCGCGCAGTGTGGACACGGCTGCGGCGGCGGTGGCCACCAGCGTCACGCCCACGCCAAGTCCGGCCGCGAGTCCCGCAAGCCCCAGGTCAATGGTGAGGGGTAGCGGCTGAGACGGCACGAAGTAGATAATGCCGTACGCCTTCATGATAACCGTCGGCAGCACCTGCGACAGCACCGCAATGCCTATGATACTGCCCGTCACGCTGGCGATTGAGGCGTACACCAGGTACTTCGCCGTAATGCGCGCGCGGCTGTAGCCGAGCGCCTTGTACGTACCAATGAGCATGCGCTCTTCTTCCACCATGCGCGTCATAGTGGTGAGCGCCACCAGCGCCGCCACAAGGAAGAAGATGAAGGGGAATACGGCGGCGATGCTGTCCACGCGGTCGGCGTCGGCATTGAAGCTGGCTACGCCGTAGTTAGCCGTGCGATCCATGACATACCAGACGGGGTTTTCCAAATCGTCGATTTGCCGCTGAGCGTCATCGAGCTGGCGCTTGGCGTCGGCCAGTTTTTCGTCGGCCTCGGCTTTCTTGCTCTCGTATTCGGCGAGGCCGCTTTCGTAGTCAGCCTTGCCCTGCGCAAGCTGCGCGCGGCCGCTCGTCAGTTGTGCCGCCGCGCTATCAAGCTGCTGCTGGGCGGCGGCCAGCTGCGAATCGGCCAACGCTTGCGCCGCCGCAAGATCGGCGGCGCCCTGTTCCACCTGCGCCACCACGGCGTCGAACTGCGCTTTCTGCTGGTCAAATGCCACTTGCTGGGTATCGAGTTCCTGCTTGGTCGCATCCACGGTAGCCTGCTGCGCGTCAAGTTGCTGCTTGGCGGCATCAAGAGCAGCAAAGTCAGCGGCGTGCTCCTGCTTGAACTGCTCCAACTGGGCCGCAAGGCCCTCGCGCTGCGCCTCAAGGGCAGCTTTTGTGGCGGCGTAGGCGGGATCGTTCGGGTCGAGCGCCTGAATCTGCGCTTCAAGCGCCGCGATGCCCTGTTCCATCTGCGCAACGGCACCGGACAACGCATCGCTTTGCGCCTGCCATGCGGCGCGCGCCTGCGCGAGCGCGTCAGCACCCTGCCGCCACTGCGCCCAGCCTACCGCCAGCTGCGCTTGCCCCTGCTCAATGGCCGGTCGCGCTGCGTCCACCTGCGCACGACCGTCAGCCACCTGCTGCGCGGCGGCATCGAGTTGCCACTGGCCACTCGCACGCTGGTTCGCCAGTTCGGCCACGCCGTTGTCATACTGCACCTGCGCATCAGCGAACTTCTGCTCGTTTTCGGCAATGCTGGCCGCTGCGTCGTCCAGCTGCTGTTTCGCGTCGGCCAGCTGGGAGTCAGCGTCAGCCTTCTGTTCGTCATACTCGGCACGGGCGTCGTCAAGTTCGCCCTGCGCTTCCGCGCGTAAACCATCAACGCGCGCCTTCTCGCGGAAGGGTGCCAGCGCCTCAATGCGCTCCGTCACCCCAGCCACGCGCTCGTCGTAGGCCGCACTGCCCGAACGCTCATCCGCCGCACCCGCCACGGTCAAAAACGCTTCGGTGTAGGGAAGGTCAGCCGAGAAATCGTCCTCCGGCACATACATATACTGGGTGATGGAGCCGCTGCCGAGCGACGTTGCCCCCAAGTCCGACGAGGTGGCATAGTACGACGCGCTCACCAGACCAACCACGGTGTATTCGCGGGCCGCGAGCGCATCCTCTTGGCCTTCCGTCCACTCGTCAATGCGCACGGTGTCACCGACACGCGCATTTTGCGCCGTCACGAGGTCGGCCGACAGCACGCACTCCCCCGCTCGCGCAGGCCACGCGCCCTCAACCAGAATCGGCCGGTTAAGATAGTCGGGGTCGTCCGCGTGCGCCTGTACCCCGTCGGAGGTGTCGGAAGTGCGCGCCGCGTCGGGGAGCGAATGCACGCGCGTGGCATACTGCTCACCTGCGATAGTAGCCATGACATCGGTCTCATACGCACCCATGACCGCGTCCACGCCCTCCACGTCGCGCAGCGCTGCGAGGTCGTCGTCCGTCAGCCCCAGCGTCGAGAGCACGCGCACGTCCATCAACTTCGTGCCGTCATAGAATGCGTCCGCCGCCAGCTTCATGTCAGGCGCCGTCATGCGCAAGCCGGCGTAGAAGCCCGTGCCCAGCGCCACGATAGCGGCAATGGCCAAGAAGCGCCCGAGCGAGTGGGTGATAGAACGAGCGACTTCTTTGTTGAACGCGCTTCTCACCGGAACCGAAGACCTACCATTCCAGCGTCTCAGCCGAGAGCGGCGCGTCGTTCACTTCGACACCCGCCACGCGTCCCTCGCGAATGTGAATGACCCTATCGGCAATGGCCGTGAACGCGGAGTTGTGCGTGATCAGCACCACGGTTTTACCCGTGTCGTAGCACGTGTCCTGCAGCAGCTTCAGAATAGCCTTACCCGTCTGATAGTCGAGCGCGCCCGTGGGCTCGTCGCACAACAGCAGCTTGGGGTTCTTCGCCAGGGCGCGCGCAATAGCCACGCGCTGCTGCTCGCCACCCGAAAGCTGCGCCGGGAAGTTATCCAACCGATGCCCCAGCCCCACCTGCGCCAACACCAACGCCGCATCAAGCGGGTCCTTACAAATCTGCGATGCCAATTCCACATTCTCAAGCGCCGTCAAGTTCTGCACCAGGTTGTAAAACTGAAACACAAAGCCAATATCATAGCGGCGGTAATACGTAAGCTCCTTCTGCCCAAACGAGCTGATCTCCCGCCCGTCCAGCCGAATAGTGCCCGAGGAACACCCATCCATCCCGCCCAGCATGTTCAAAAGCGTCGTTTTACCAGCACCGGAAGGCCCAACCACCACCACAAGCTCACCGCGCTCGATGTCAAACGTCATACCATCAACGGCGGCCACCTCCACCTCACCCATGGTATACACCTTACGCACATCCCTGAACTCCACAAACGCCACCGGTTGACCTCTTTCTTCTCCCCCTGGCTCACGCTCAATTCCCTCACGATACACCAACCCATCCCCTCGTGCCAGCCTCCCCACATTTTCCGCCCGAAGCCCGACCTTAAGGCACACAAAAAAGCCCCCGCGATTGCAGGGGCTTTTCTCAAAACTCTAAACGTACGCTTTAGGAAGCGAACAGTTCAATCGTGTCGCCTTCTTTGAGCGTGACCATGGCCTTTTTCCAGGTGCGGGTCTGGCCCAGCTGATAGCGAACGCGCTTCGGCTTCGGCTTCACGTTCAGCGTGTTCACCTTGACAACCTTCACCTCAAAGATTGCCTCGATCGCCTGAGCGATCTCAACCTTGTTCGCGTCTTTCGCCACCTCAAACGTGTAGGTGTTCTGCTCCATCATGTCGTAGCTGTGCTCCGTGATGATGGGGCGGATGATAACCTCGCGGGGGTCCTTCATTATGCAAGCACCTCCTCGATGTACTTCAGGGCGTCTTCGGTCACCACGAGTTTCTTGTTGTCAATCAGCTCGTAGGTGTTGATGTCGGAAGCGGGAAGGATGTTCACCTTCGGGATGTTGCGGAACGACAGGTAGGTGTCCACCGCGTCATCGGGGATGACCATCGTCACGCGGCCTTCCAGGCCAAGCGCCTTCATGGCAGCTACGGCAATTTTGGTCGAAGGCTTCTCGAACTCGAAGTCCTTCACCACAACCAACTCGCCATCGGCCAGCTTGGCGGACAGCGCAGAGCGCATAGCCAGCTTGATTTCCTTGTTGTTCACGCGCATCTCGTAGGAACGCGGATGCGGACCGAACACGGTGCCGCCGCCGGCCCACTGGGGAGCGCGGATGGTGCCCTGACGAGCGCGACCGGTGCCCTTCTGACGCCACGGCTTCTTGCCGCCGCCGCGCACCTGCCCGCGGGTCTTCGTGTCGTGCGTACCCTGACGCCACGCGGCGCGCTGCGAACGCACGACCGTGTGCATCACGTGGATGTTCGGCTCGATGCCGAAAACGGAGGGGGCCAGGTCGGCAGAGCCGGCCTTCTTCCCGCTCGCGTCTTTGATCTCAATCGTGGTCATAGGTTAAACTCCTCTGTATCCAAACCCACGTTTACGCCATGCGGACGCGAACGATACCATTCTTACCACCGGGAACGGCGCCCTTGATGAGGATGAGGTTCTGATCCTCGTCCACGCGGACAACCTCCAGGTTCTTCACCGTCACGGTCTCGCAGCCCATGTGACCAGGGAGCTTAAGCCCCTTGAACACGCGGGACGGCGTGGCACACTGGCCCACCGAACCGGGAGCGCGGTGGAAGTGAGCGCCGTGGCCACCCGGGCCACCACGGAAGCCGTAGCGCTTCATAACGCCGGCGAAGCCCTTACCCTTAGACGTGCCGGTGACGTCAACCTTCTTCACTTCGTTGAACGCGGCCACCGTCTGCTCGTCGCCGACCTTGTACTCGCCGGCGTTTTCCACGCGCACCTCGCGCAGGTAACGCACGGGAGCCGTGCCCTGCTTCTCGAAGTGACCCTTCATCGGGCGGTTGACCTTCTTCTCCTTGATGGCGCCGAAGCCCATCTGCACGGCCTCGTAGCCGTCAGTGTCCTTCGTCTTCACCTGGCAGACCTTGTTGGGCTCGGCCTGGATAACGGTCACCGGAATGACGCGGTCGTCCTCGCCGAAGATCTGGGTCATGCCGATCTTCTTACCAT
>DSLMC04103__coassemble_302_pt1 | contig 58178 bp, 50 predicted proteins | sample DSLMC04103__metabat2_high_PE_001 | metagenome-assembled genome bin DSLMC04103
GGCGGGAATCTTGGCAATCATCTCTTCAATGATGTCGATAGATTGCAGCACCTCAAGAGCACGCACCTTCACGCGGGCGTAGCAGTCGCCCTGCGTATCGAGCACCGGCTGGAAGTCGGAAAGCTTGCCGTAGCCGCCGTTGCCCAGGCAGCGCACGTCGTTGTTCACGTTGGACGCGCGGGCGAACGGCCCTACCATGCTTAAGCCGAACGCGTCCTCGGGGCTGATGTAGCCCACGCCCACGGTGCGGTTCTTCACCGAGCTGTCGTTCAAAAACGCGCCGCACAGCTGCTTGTAGTCGTCCTTGATGCCTTCCAGTACGCGCTTGATCTCGGCAAACATGGCGTCGTCGATGTCGCGCACCACGCCACCCACCTTCACGACACTAAAGATAACGCGCCCGCCGGTGGTCTTCTCAAAGATGTCAAGCACGCGCTCGCGCAGACGCCAGCAATGCATGAACAGGCTCTCGTAGCCAAACGCGTCGGCCGCAAGGCCCATCCACAGCACGTGCGAGTGAATACGGGACAGCTCGTGCCAGATCACACGCAGATACTCGGCGCGCTCGGGAATTTCCACGCCCATGAGCTTCTCCACCGTTTCGGCGTAGCCCATGGAGTGGCCGAACGCGCAGATGCCGCAGATGCGCTCTGCCACGTAAATGAACTGGTTGTAGTCGCGCGTTTCAACCAGCTTCTCAAGTCCGCGATGAATGAAGCCGATTTGCGGCACCGCTTCAATAACTTTCTCGTCCTCCACCACGAGGTCGAGGTGCAGAGGCTCCGGCAGCACCGGGTGCTGGGGGCCGAACGGGATGACGGTCGCCTTTCCCATGCTACTCTCCTTCCTTCTGCGCCGCAGCCTCGGCGGCCTTGGCCTTCTCGCGAGCAGCCTTCGCTTCCATGGCTGCTTTCACCTTCGCCGCCTTTTCGGGGTCGAGGTTCGCTATCTTTTCATCGGTTGCAGCCTGCTTCGCAGCCGCTTCCTTCTTCATCTTGGCCTCAAGGGCGGCGCGCACCTTGGCGGCCTTCTCCGGGTCCATGTCCGCCAGCTTGGCATCGAGTTCGGCTTTTTCACCGGCCGCTTCCCCGCCGGTGCCTGCCTCTTTCGCAGCCTTCGCAGCGGCCACCTTCTTGGCCTTGTCACGCGCGGCCTTTTGCGCCGGCGAAATCACGGTCATGGGCTCCTTCTGCGCCAGCGCGTAGAAGGAGCCGCCGAAGTCGATGGCAATACCTTCAATGGTCACGCCGAACAGGTCGTGTGTTTCGTTTTCGAATACGAAGGCTTCAAGGAAGTCGCCCGTGATGCTGGGCACCACCGCGTCCCTCTGCAAGCCCTTGACCTCGTAATTCTCCAGCAGGCCGTCCTTCATGAAGGAGTAAATAAGGTCGATACCCGCCTCGGTATTCACGGCCATAATCTGCACGAAGCGCCAGCCCTGGGCTTTCTTCTCGGCTGAAAGCGGCAGAATGCCCTCCAGCTCAATCGGCACAAAGGTAGTTTCCAGTGCCATGTTACGCCCCCTTCTTCTGCGCCTGCAGAGCTTTCGACTTTTCTTCCAGAATGCCAAGACCCTGCACGACAGCGTCGATGATGGCCTCGGGGCGCACCGCGCAGCCAGGCGCGTACACATCAACCGGAATGGCCTGGTCAACACCACCAATCACGTTGTAACAATCGTGGAAGATGCCGGCCGAGCACGCACAGATACCGCAGGCGATAACCACCTTGGGCTCCACCATCTGGTTGTAAATCTCTTTCACCACGTCAATATTGCGCTCGTTGACCGAGCCCGTAACCAAAAAGATATCGGCGTGTTTGGGGTTACCGGTGTTGATGATGCCGAAACGCTCCACGTCAAAGCCGGGGCAGAGCGCCGCCAGCACCTCAATGTCACAGCCGTTGCAGCTTGAGCCATCGTAGTGGATGACCCACGGCGATTTGGTTGCATACGTCATAAACTGTCCGCCTCCTTTACAGATACGCCAGGACGGCGATGTTGACGAAACCGGCGACAAACGCCACAACCCACGCGGACTTCAGCAGCGCCTGCCACTTCACGCGGGCGAAGTTGTTGTCGATCCAGATTTCCAGGAAGTACACGAGCAACACCACGACCACCGCCAGAATGAGCGACAGCAGGTTGCCCCACACGAAGAACAGGCCCACCCAGCCGAGGAACAGCACGTTCTCGCACCAGTGCATGATCTCCACTTTGGCGAGCGTCTTGCCACTCATTTCGGTGGTGATGCCCTTCACGATTTCCTGATGGGCATGGTGGGAATACGACAGGTCAAACGGCGACTTGCGCAGTTTGATGGTAAGCACGAACAAAAAGCCCAAGAACACGAGCCAAATGTTGGTAATCACCGGCGCATCAAGTGAGAACACACCCGCGGCATTGAACGTGCCCGCGGCCATGTAGAAGGCCACAGCCATGAACAGCACCATGGGCTCGTACGCCATGACCTGCAGCGTTTCGCGGTTCGCGCCAATCTCGGAGTACGGCGAGCGCGTGGAATACGCCGCCACGATGAAGAACAGCCCCGAGAGCGTGATCACGAACACACTCATAAGCAGGTTGCCACCGGAGTAGAAGATGCCACCCGCCAACAGCGTGAATACGAGCGCGCAGGTGATATACGTGCCCTCGGTGGAGTTAACCGACACGTTGTCCTTTTCGATGAGCTTGCGCACGTCGTAGTAGGGCTGCAACAGCGGCGGCCCTACGCGACCCTGCATGCGCGCCGAGATTTTACGGTCGAGGCCAGCCAAGAAGCAGCCGATGATGGGGGCCAGCACAGCGAAGGCCAGGGTGCCAATGAGAACAGCGAGCAAAGACATATCAGATCACACCCTTTCCTAGAACAGGCCCGGAAGCGCAACGGCGGACACGGCAAACGCAACAATAATCACGAGCGAACAGGCCACCGTACCCACGGGCGCGATCCGCTTCTCGCCGAAGATGCCCTCGAGGTACCAGTTGCGCGCGGTTGCGGTCGACTCACCCGAAAGTGAGTTTTTGTACACACGCGCCTCGTTGTTGGCGCTGACACCTGCCAGATAGATGTCCACCTTCTTGGCCTTGTTGCGGCCGAGGCCAGCGAACAGCACGATGGCGATAAGCGCGGCGGCAATGGAGGCAATCCAGAGGTTCGCCGTAGAGATATCCTGGCCCACCGTGCCAAACACGCTGTAGACGTAGGGTTCCACGAGAATCCAGGAGATGATAGGCAAGCACACGCAACCCACGATGACCAGCACCGCCATGAGCATGATGGAAATCCACTCGCTGCGATGCACGGTCACTTCCACGTTCTCCGGCTCGCCGGCAATGCCCGAAAGCTTGCCGAGCCACTTGGCCCAGAACATGAACGTGGCCGCCGAACCGAACGCCAGGAGCAAAATGAGTGCCACTTGGCCCGTATCCACAAACGACACGAGCGTCGCCCACTTCGCCACCAGCATGCCGAACGGTGCAATAAACATGCACATAATACCCAGCATCATGAAGCGCGCCAGACGCGGCATGCGCTCGAACAGAAGATCCATATCCTCGATGTCGCGGCTGCCGATGTGATGTTCAGCCGTGCCGACGCACAGGAACAACAGCGACTTCGCGATAGCGTGGAACAGGATGAGGAACGCCGCAGCCCAAACCGCCTCAGGCGTGCCCACACCGGCGCAGGCCGTGATCAGGCCCAGGTTCGCGATGGTGGAGTACGCCAGCACGCGCTTGGCGTTCGTCTGCGAAATAGCCATGAACGAGCAGAGGGCAAACGTGATGCCACCCACGAGGATTACCATGACCGACGGTACGGGACTCACGAGGAAGATAGGCGCAAGCTTCACCAGCAGAAACACGCCGGCTTTCACCATCGTTGAAGAGTGGAGCAAGGCACTGGTGGGCGTGGGAGCCACCATGGCACCCAAGAGCCACGTGTGGAACGGCATCTGCGCCGCCTTCGTGAGGCCCGCGAACGCAAGGGCGGTGGCCGGAAGCACCACAAGCGCCGGGTTCTGCACGCCAATCTGCAAGAACTCAAGCAGCGAGAGCGTGTTCAGCTGAATGGCGCTCACGTACAGCGCCAACAGAAAGCCCAGCCCGCCCAACAGGTTCATGATGATCTGGCGGAAGGCATTCTTGATAGCCTCTTCGGTGCGCGTGTAGGCAATGAGAAGGAACGAGCAGACCGTCGTCACTTCCCAGCCCGTGAACAGCCACACCATGTTGTTCGAGAACACGATGAGGAACATCGCCGACAGAAACACAAACATGAGCGCAAAGAACACCGGGCGGCGATCCTTCGCCCCTTCGGGCTCGTGCGCCTGGAAGTCCTTCATGTAGCCCAGGGCATACACGCAGATGCCCGAGCCAATAACACCAATGATGAAGGCCATCAGCAGGGAGAGGGAGTCGAGGTAGAGCCCTTCGGTTACCGCGATATCGTGTGCGAAACCGAACTCGAAGATGAGCGCGCCCACCACTTGAATGACTGCAAGCACGCAGGCCCACACGTTTTTGTAGCGGATGCCGTAGTACAGGATGGCTACTGCCACCAGCACGCCTACACCGCTACAGACGTAATCCACGACGGGCGATTCAAACTCGAATGATACCCAGGGTGAACCCAGATAAGTTGCCACCAGCCAGATGGATGCCAAGCCGATGACGAGCGCCGAGACGCTGACAATCGCGTTTCTCGCTGCATTGTTGCGCACGACCAGAAGTACGGCAGCAACAACCAACGGGAACAGGATTAAGAACCCGAGCATAGCCACGTAGCCTCCCCCTTTACCTTTGTCGAATGTGTGCGATTTACCCGCGATAAGTAAAAAGCGACAAACCCACGTCGCCTCTTCACGCACTTTATCAAAGAAAAGGGAACGGGCTGTCAACGGGGGCGTACCGGGAGGGATTGTTCGGTAAAAGGGCTTAGGCGAACTGCATTGCCGCCGGTAACGGCGCTAAATGACCGGCAGGCGGTGTTTTGCAAAACCGACCTGCCGGTTCAAAATTGTGCGGCTGCACAAAGAGAAGGAGGCGCTAGGCCGGTTGCACTCCTTCGGGAAGTTCAGCCTTGGTGCGCTCGCGCGCCTCCAGTTTCTTCAAGCGACGCCACTCTACTATAAGAAACGACACCACCAAAAGCGTGGAGGTGATATCCGAGATCGACGGGGCGAAGAATAAACTTTGCAGCGGCGTCATGGGCAAGATCGCCGGCAGTACATGAGGGCTTGCCAACAAAAGCGGGATGAAGAACAAAATTTGCCGCGTCAGCGTGAGCAGCGTTGCCTTGAGCGCCTGGCCTGTCGCGTCAAAGTAGTTCGACCCGATGAGTGCCACGGGCAGAATGGGAATGAACACCAGATACGCAATGAGCGCCCATGCCGTGGCCGGCAGATACGCCTCGGGCAGACTGAACAGGTGCGCATACATATCGGGCATGAACAGCACCGTGAACCAGAGCGGTGTGGTGATGACGATGCCCAGCAAAATGCCCTGCCCCAGCGTGCGTTTCATGCGACCGAACTTCCGCGCGCCGTAGTTGTACCCAATGATGGGCTGCGCACCCATGGCAATACCCATCGACGGCATAATGGTGAACATACCCACGGCCGACAGCACGCGCATGACGGCAAGCGCCCCATCCGCGCCCAACGGGTCAGACGCGCCGTAGGTCAAAAGTAGGTTGTTCATAATCATGTTCGACACGGCGAAGCCCAGTTCCATGACCGACGGTGCCACGCCAAGCGCGCAGATGCGCAGTGCCACTTTCGGCTTGATGCCCAGCGACGCGCGCCGCAGCGGCATGGGTGACTTCTTCGTCAGGAAGAACTGCATGACGAAGGCGGCGGAGAGCGCCCACGAGCACACGGTGGCCAACCCCGCGCCCATCATGCCGCCGTCGAGCACAATAATGAACAGGTAGCCAAGCACAATGTTGGCACCGGTGCCCACCAGCATAGAGCCCAGTGCACGGTTGGGATGCCCTGCCGTACGGATGAAGTTGTTCATGCCGAAGGCGATGAACTGCAAGGGGCAGCCTGCGATAATAACCGTCATGAAGGCGCGAGCATGCGGCAGCACCGCCTCGTCAGCGCCGGAGGCAATCAGGATGGGGTCAAGCGCCAGAAGGCCCACAATCCAGGCGAGCACGCCTGCGCCCACCAGAAGCACAAAGCTGTTGCCCAACACGCGTTCAGCCACGCGCTTCTTGCGTTCGCCCAGCTTGATGGCTGCAAGCGCATTGCCGCCCACACCCACCAGCATGGCCACCGCTACCATAAAGGTCATGGCGGGGTTCGCCACCGTGGTGGCGGCGAGGCCATATTCCCCCACCGATGCGCCTACGTACACGGCGTCAATCACGTTATAGAGTGTTTGCACCAGCACGCCAAACACGGCCGGAATGGAAAACTCCAGCAGCAGCTTAAACGTGCTCGCGGTGCCCATGCGGTCGATTTTCGCATCCCCCGCGCGCTGGCGGTCGGTGCGCTCTATCGGTACGGCCACCTCCAAGTCGCCCGTATCCACCGCGGGGCGGTTCTCATAGTAGCGCTTGATGTTTTCCTCTTCAGCGCAAGGCGCGGCGGGTGTGCTTTTGATCGGGTGCTTCTCCCCTTGTTGTTCTACCATCAGTGTTGCTCCGTTATGCGTGGTGTAAGCGGTTGGAAGCGGGTGCACTCGTGTTGAGCGCACCCGCTGATTACTCGCTGGATTTCCCGGGTTGTCCCGGCAGACTAACGCGGAGCGGAACTTCCCACCATTGGTAGGGCTCAACGCAGCCGCAATTCGGGTCATCTCGAACAGGCGTCAGTATACGCGAGCGGCGCGGTGGGAACAACCCTCGCCGCGCCGCTTGTGCTTATCTTCGACTGATTACCGTGAACTGCGGGGTGCGGGTTAGATCACCCTGCTGTCCAACGCCGACACCATCTTCGCCAAGGCACAGCGCTGTGCAGTGCCCGCAGGGTTCAAGTAGGACACGCCGGGGTACGTCACTTCTCCCGATATAAGCCCTGCGTCCATCGCCCACGCAAGGGTAGGACGCGCCCAGCTCGACACGAAATCGGCATCGGGCATGGCAGCCAGTCGCACGCCGTCGCTGTCTATGTCAGCTCCCGCTATGCGCGTTGCGTAGTTGGCCATCATGGCGGCCAACTGCTCACGCGTGACCAGGTCATCGGGCCCAAAGCGCCGATAGACGCCCGGCTCATCCTGATAGCCGCTGATCACACCCGTTGAGCGCGCCCAGTTGATAGCAGGTCCGTAGTACTGCGTGTAGTCCACGTCGTAGAACGGTGTCGCTTTGCTGTACGGCTCTCCCGCCAGGCGCCAGAGCACCGTTGCTACCTGCCCGCGCGTCACGGTATCGTAGGGGCCAAAGCGTCCGTCACCGTAACCGCCCATGAGGTCGTGTTCCACCACGTAGGGCACGACACACGCCTGCATGTACCAATCGTCTGCACTCACGTCGCTGAACTGCGATTTAGCGGTGTAAGTCTTCTGCGGCAGCACGTTACCAGCGCCGAACAGATCCACCAGGCCGCTCGTCTCGGCCAAGAAGTTGTTCTTCACGTTGAGAAACTGCAGGCGGCCGAGATTCGTTACGTCCAACGCCGTAAGGCAGTTGCCCGCCAAGAAGAGGCGGCGCAAGCTGGCGCATCCCGTGAGATCAACGCGCTTCACGCCGCACTCACCGATGGAGAGATCTTCGAGCCATGATAAGTTCGAGAAATCAATGCGTTCGGGGTCGGGGAGCACCGACATGCCTTGCCCCAGTTTGATAGCTCTCAATGACGTGCACTCTTGGAGGCCCACCACCGAAGCGTCGGGTGCAAAGAGACATGAAAAACTTTCCAGTGCATAACACGCACTTACGTCAAAAGAGGTGGCCGGAAGATTATTCCACGAACCAATGTTGAGGCTGGTTACCGACGTGCCTCCTAGTGACGCCGGAATGCGTGCGTTCAGGCTGCCCTCGCCTGAGTGTCCCGTTATTTCCACGTGGCCGTAGAAGACGTTGTACTCGAACCCGGACTCCTCGAGAGAAACCCATTCGTCGGCGCAGGCTTTTCCCGGCGCGAAGCACACCGCAATGAGTGCCGCAAGGGCAAAGGCCACCAGGGACGCGGCAAACCGAGGCCCCGCGCACCGAAGCTCCTTCATGAGATTCCTCCTCTTTGTGAATGATTACCCTGAAGTATAGGTATTCACCCTCCCCCCGTGAAGTGGGTGGCATAAACGCATGAACGCAGCGACCTCACGCTTTTTTCGGCTATGCTGTCAGGAAAAGCGGTCCTGAATCGTATTGCAGGTGAAGCGACGTTGCTGAAACACCAGCATAACCGGGACAACCAGAAAGACAAGGCATGAACACGAGAACAGAACGCGATCACGAGGCGGAGCGGCTGGTGTACACCTACGCGGATCTTATCTTGCGTGTGAGTTATACCTACCTCAAGTCCACGCATGACGCGGAAGACATCTGCCAAACCGTGCTGATCAAACTCATAGGAAGCGCGCAGACATTCCAGAATGCCGAACACGAGCGCGCGTGGGTAATCAGGGCGACGGCGAATGCCTGCAAGGATGTTTTGAAAAGTGCACGCCGGCGTACATCCGCACCTCTTGAAGCAGCAGCCACCGCCGCCGCGCCGGAGCCGCCCGACAATGCCGTGCTGGAAGCGGTGATGGAATTGCCCGAGGCGTTTCGCGAGGCACTGTATCTGTATTACTACGAAGGTTACACCGCGCGGGAAATTGCCCGCATGACCGACCGCAACGAGGATGCCGTGCATGCCAACCTCAGCCGTGGTCGCGCAAAATTGCGTACCCTTTTAGAAGGAGACACCCATGAATGAAGACTTTCCTGAGTATCACGAGGCGCTGGATGCCTTGCATTTTTCGCCTGAGGCGAAGGAACGCCTCGTGCAGAACGTGACTGCAGCGGCTGCTGCTGAGTCGCAGGCAACGGCGCCCGTCACAGCGGTGCGCGGTGGTCGCCACCGGTGGCGCGTGATTGCCGCGGTGGCTGCTGCGGCGGCGCTTGTACTGGCTGTGGGCGGCGGCGCGTACGCGTCAGGTGTGTTGGTGAGCATGGAGCAGGCCTTCTCCGATTTGTTCGGCGGCGCGCCTGCACAGACAGAAGTGGTTGACAAGATTGGGCGCCCGGTAGGAGCAAGCGCTACAGCAGATGGTGTCACCATAACCGCCGATGCCATCATTGGTGATCGCTCGAACTATGCCATCGTGTTCACCGTAACAAACGTCGACGGAACCCCCTTCGAGGGCATCGAGCCTTTGGAGGGCGGAGCATTACCCATGAGCATCGGGGGTGGCCTTAATAGCATTAAAGGGATGACTGGCTCGGGAGGCAGCTCCTATTTCTATGATGCTGACCCAGCAGATAACGCTATTCAGCTCGTTATGAAGATGTCAGCCTCCATGGCAGACGGCGAGACACTTATTGGCAAAACGGCGCGTGTGTCATTTGGACACTTGTCGGCTTACAACGATAAGGAAAACGACATCGTTATTGCTGAGGGCCCCTGGGAGATGGAATTTGTTATCAACTACGAGGACACAACGGTTGACGTACCCGCAGGTCAGTACTTTAACCTTGGCGGGATGGATGCGAAACTTAACTCGGTAAGCATCTCCCCCATTGCCATAACCGTATATTACACGGTGAACGATCATCTCTCACTGCAGGAAAACTCAGGTTTGGCCGCTAATGAATCCACACGCGAACTGATGCGCTTTATGCCAACGATTGTGGTTACCATGAAAGACGGCAGCACTATTGATGCCACCTATGGCGCCTGGGGATCGGACGAAGTTGAGGGCGAGACTATCTGTCATACCAGTTCAATGTTCACCCAGTTCATCGACGTGAACGAAGTGGCAACCATCACTGTGGGAGACGTGGAGATACCGCTGAACTAATGCGGCCACTGAGAGTAAGCTTTCCGTAGGGTAAGGGCTCTGCCCTTACCGCTCAGCAAACATAAAGGTGCCAGGTCAATTGTAGTTGCCTACGATTGACCTGGCAGTAAGGGGGCTCTATTACAGCCCCCTTTTTAGGTGCTGCGTCTTTACGCGCGCTTGCCGGTGAGCAGGTTGATGATGGCAATCAAAATGACCGAACCAATAAGCGCCACCACAAACGACCACAGGTTGAAGCCGGTAAAGCCCGCAGCGCCGAAGAAACTCATGACGAACCCGCCTATCAAGGCGCCGACGATGCCCGTCACGATATTCTTCACGAGGCCGCCGTCGGACTTCATGATCATATTCGCAACCCAACCCGCAAGACCACCGATGATAATCCAAACAATAATGCTCATAATTGCACCACTCCTTCCACCACTGTGTCAATCTTCATCTTGGAGCATAGTGGAGTGGAGCGACACACACCCCCACATGAGCGGGCCGTATGCGAGTTGTGGGCAGCGCGTTGCGCATCGAGGGTAATCTGATACCGCCGTGTAACACGGCAGAAAGGCAGCCTAGCCGGTATAGGCGTCAGCGGCACCCCAGGTGAAATCGTGCTCTTCAAGGTAGCGGCGATCTTCGTCGGTCTCGGGCACGTCACTGCGCTCAAGCTTGAAGATGACCGGGCGCGTGCCATCGTTGCAGCAGGCAATCATCACGCGCTCGTCGCGAGTCCACTTCTGCATGAATGCGCCACCTTGCAGGCCAGTGTAGAGGTAGCGGCTGATGCAATCCCACGCCTCCGCACAGGGAAAGCGGGTGTCTCCGCCAAACCGGTAGAAATCGTCACGGCCCTCTTCGCGCCAGAATTCGAAAACGTCGCCCTCGGAGAAGCAAGGGCACGGCCCGCTTTCAGGATTCGCCAGATACGCTTTCTGAAGCGCCGTGTTCACCGTGGTTTCGAGGACGGTCACCGTTACGCGGTGTTTCATACTTCCCTCCCGGAAAAGAAACAGGTCGGAAGTTTTGAACTTCCGACCTGTGTAGTTGCTGGTCGGGTTGACAGGATTTGAACCTGCGACCCCTTGACCCCCAGTCAAGTGCGCTACCAAACTGCGCCACAACCCGTTTTCCTGCTTGTTGCGCCCGGGGCGTTTCAAACAGCTTGCTTATCTTACCGGTAACGCTTTCACATTTCAAGAAGGAATTTACGCGAATTGACGATTTTCAGCATGAAGCGCCACAACGAAAGTTCCTTACCTGCCAGATTGGCGCGGACAAAGTGTGACGCGCTATCGCGCTGGCTAGTATGCCACAAGTTTTCTCACATTCCTAGCGCGAAGCGCGTCACACTTTTTCGCAGCGGCAAGGGCAGAGCCCTTGCCCTACGGTAGCATTGGGTGTTACTTGAAGAACTGGAGTGCTTTGTCGAGGATTTCGTCGGCGAGGCGGTCTTTGGACATAAGGGGGAGCGCGTAGGTTTCTTCGGCTGAGACAAACCAGACTTCGTTGTCGTCGGTGCCGAACGCGCGACCCTCTCCCACCTCATTACCTACAATCAGGTCGGCGTGCTTGGTGGAGAGTTTCTTCTGGGCGTTGGCTATCACGTCGTTGGTTTCAGCAGCGAAGCCTACTACCACCTGCTCCGGGCGCTTCCTGACGGCAAGGGTGGCCAAGATATCGGGGTTCTCCACCAATTCAATAGTGCTCAAGTCCACACCCTCAGTACCCTTCTTAAGCTTCTGAGCTGCCACTTCCTTTGGACGTACGTCTGCCACTGCAGCAGAAAACACCGCGATGTCGGCCGTAGCAAACGCCGCCTCGGCGGCGACAAGCATGTCACGCGCGCTTTCCACGTGCACCGTGCGCACGCCTTCCGGTGCAGAAAGCGCCACCGGGCCTGACACCAACGTCACTTCCGCCCCTCGTCGCGCCGCCGCGCGCGCAAGGGCGTAGCCGGTCTTACCCGATGAGCGGTTCGTGAGGTAGCGCACCGGATCAAGCGGTTCCACCGTGGGGCCCGCCGTCACGAGCACGCGGCGTCCGGCCAAGTCGTGCGTCATCCCCACCTCATCCAGCACCGCGCTCACGATGTCGACGGGTTCCGCCAAGCGCCCGCGCCCCACATCGCCGCAGGCCAGATACCCTTCGTCCGCTTCCACAATACGTGCGCCGCGAATGTGCAGCTTCCCGATGTTGTAGCGCGTTGCGGGGTTCTCATACATATTCACGTTCATGGCCGGTGCCACCACCAGCGGACACGTGCAGGCAAGCGCGGTCGTGGTCAGCAGATCGTCGGCCAACCCGTTCGCAATTTTGGCAATGACGTTCGCGGTACACGGCGCAATAACGAAGACGTCGGCCTCCTGAGCAAGCGAAATGTGGTGGATGGGGTCCGACGGGTTGTCGAACAGCCCCACCGCTACCGGCTCGCGCGTGAGCGCGCGGAACGTGGTGGGCCCCACGAATTCGGTGGCGTGTTCGGTCATGACCACCTTTACGCGCACGCCAGCCTTCTGCAGAAGGCGCACGATCTCGCAGGACTTGTACGCGGCGATGCATCCCGTAACACCCACCAGCACCGTGGGACGTGCGTCGCGCGCTTCCTCAACGCTCAGCGCTTCTCGTTCGGCCATCAGCGGTCTCCTTCCACATGGGGGCGCAGCACGTCGGCCAGTACGCGTACGTGCGCGCGGCTGCGGTCAAGGCAGGGAACGTACACGAGGCTGTCCTCGTGCGGGGTGCCCCCCGTTTCCTTAATCTTGTCGTAGTAGTACGGCTTGAGTTCGTGGTCAACGTCGTAGAGCGTCTCCAGGCAATCCACGGCGAAGTTCGGGCACACGAGAAACACGCGCCCAACCCGTGCCTCGGCCCAACGTGCCAGCACGTCGGTGGTATAGGGCGAAAGCCATTCGCGTCCCTTGTCGAAGCGACACTGATACCCAATAGTCCAACGGTTACGGTCTATGCCCAGCTCACCAGCTATATGCAAGCTGGAAGCTCCCGCCTGCAGCTCGTAGGTGTCGCCCTCTTCAATATCCGTGAGCGGAATGGAGTGAAATGAGAACAGCACCTTGTCATCAGAATCAGGGTTAAACCCGGCATGCTTGATGGAAGCGGCGATGGCGCGCGCGTAGGTGCCGTTGTCGTGGTAGTTGTCCACGAAGGTGAGCGGCACATCCCAGCGCTCCTTACGCAGCGCCCGCTGCACGCCGTCGGACACAGCGCCCGTCGTAGAATGCGCGCTTTGTGGGTACAACGGCAGCACCACGAGGCGTGTGCACCCGCCCTTTTTGAGGTCGCGAACGGCATCGTGTACGGACGGTTCGCTGTAGCTCATGCCGCAGCGCACCACCACATCGAAGCCTTCTTCCTGAAGCCGCGCTTCCAGTGCATGCTGAAGTTTGTCGTGCGCAACGGCGAAAGGAGAACCCTCGTCGGTCCAGATGGCCGCATACTTTTCAGCCGAGGCCCGTCCGCGCTTCGGCAGGATGAATGCGTGCAGAATAAACCACCATCCCACGCGGTTCATGGGAACAATGCGCGGATCCGAGAGGAACTTTGCGAGATACTTCCGCACTGCGTGAGGACGCGGTTCGGCCGGCGTGCCGGTATTCGCCAGAAGGATGCCACAACGGTCTTGCTCGTGCACGATGACAGTCCCTTTCGTGTGTGAGACAGGTTGCCTCGTCGTTGACGATTCGGCACCAGTGTAGCCTTCCGCCGGCGCTTTGCGACCAGTGAACAACGAAAGAGCGGAATTATCCCGGAACCTGCGCAGGACTAAAGATACGGGTGGGGCGCGTTGCTTAGAAGCGAGAACACTTCGTCGCCCGCCTCCGTGCGCCCCGTGCTGCGCGGCGCGAGGGCATCAAGAACCCCTTGCAAGTCGGCTGGCAGATTGTCGGCGAAGGAAAGGGACTCGCCTGTCATCGGGTGCTCAAAGGACAGCATGAACGAGTGGAGAAACTGCCGCTCAAGTCCGCAGTTTGCCGCCGCATCTTTCGGCGCGTTCGACGTGTAAACGGGCTCGCCTACCAACGGATGCTTGGCGTATTCCATGTGCACGCGTATTTGGTGCGTGCGGCCGGTAAAGAGCTTGCAGTCGATGAGCGTGTAGCCGTCGTCGCGCGAGCCGTGTTCGAAGCGTTCCAGCACGCGGAAGGTGGTAACAGCGTCGCGCGCCGAGGGCACGTCGCGGATAGCCATGCGGGTGCGCTCGTTGGCCGAGCGTGCGATGGGCGCATCAATCATGCCGGTGTCGTGCGCAATCACGCCATGCACGAGCGCCAGGTAGCGGCGGTCGACGGCGCGGTCGCGGATGTCGGCCATGAGCGCCTCGCCAGTTGCGTTATCCTTGGCCACCAGCATAAGGCCCGTTGTGTCGCGGTCGAGGCGATGTACAATGCCCAGGCGGTCATCTTCGCCCTGCACATTGCAGAGATTGCCCGCCCCGCAGCGATACACGAGCGCGTTCACCAACGTGCCGTCGTAGTGATCGACCGACGGGTGGCACACAAGCCCCGCCTGCTTCGACAGCACCATAAGATGGTCGTCTTCAAAGCGCACGTCCAGGTCGATGGGCTGGCCTTCCAGCTTGGTGGGAGCAGGGTCTTCGGACACTTCATAGACAATGGTGTCGCCGGAAGCCACGGCATACTTCTTGGCCACCACGGTGCCATTCACGAACACGACGCCCTCTTCGATGGCGCGCGCGGCAGCGCTGCGGCTGGGGTACAACCCGCGCTCCGCCAAGAGCGCGTCAAGGCGCATGCCCGCATCAGGTGCGGCCACGATATGACAGAGCGAACGACTCATTGATCCTCGCCCTCTTCGCCCGATGCCGCAAGCTGGCGTTCCTCATGCGCCGCGCGACGATAGCTGAGCAGCATGCCGACCACAAACAGCACAAACCCACACATCACTCCAATATCAGCCACATTGAACACCGGGAAGTCAATAAACACCGGCTCGATGAAGTCCACCACGTAACCCAGGGTGAAGCGGTCTAGCGCATTGCCGAGGCCACCCGCCACCACAAGCCCCACGCCGATGGTTTCCAACACACTCGGCCGCGGCGAAAGCACGAAAAGATACGCGGTTAGAAACACGCACACCAGAAGCGACACCACGCCCAGCAGAAACGTCGAGTCGCCAAACAGTCCCCAGGCCATGCCTGTGTTGTGCACCAGGCGGAAGCGCACGAGGCCAAGAAACGGCCCCGCGGCCACCTCGCCCACCGCAAACGAGCCGTTGAAGTATGCCTTGGTAAGCTGGTCAAGCGCGAACCACACTGCCACAAGGGCAGCGAGAATCACGGCAGCGCGGGGGCGTGAGAGCCCCGCCAGCCGCGCGGGGGCAGGGCTGGCGGTTTCGGCGTGCTTCTGCTCCTCCAAGAGCCTACTCCCCCTTCGCCGCGAGGATGTCCAGCACATCTCCGCAGCGCTCACACACATCCGGATGGTTAGCGTTGCCGCCCAGTTCGCGGTAGTTCCAGCAGCGCGGGCACTTCTCGCCGGTAGCGGGCGTGATGGTTACCGCCAGCTCGTCGGCCTCTTCGAAGGCCACGCTCGCCACGATGAACAGCTCCTCGAACACCTCACGGTCGAACTGCTCCGTCACGTCGAGCACCGAGCGCGGCGCACGCACCACGACGGCCGCCTCCTGGCTCTTGTTGACGACCTTCTCCGCGCGGGCATCTTCAAGCGCCTTGGTCACCACTTCGCGCACGCCCAGCACCACGCCGAAGTTCTCGGCAATCTTCTCGGCAGCGGCATGCTCGGGCAGCGCGGGCATAAAGTCGCGGCGCTCAGGCCAGCCCGCCAACTGTACGTTCGTTGGACGGCCTTCGCGCTCACGCAGCGCAACCGGGTAGTGTTCCCACACCTCGTCGGTCGTGAACGACAGGATGGGCGACAGCACGCGCACAAGCACCTCAAGAATGTTCATGAGCACAGTCTGCACGGCGCGGCGGCGCGGCGAATCGGGCGCCTCAGAGTACATGCGATCCTTTGTGGCGTCCATGTACACCGACGACAGATCGTTCACGATGTAGTCATACACCGCGCGATACACCAGGTGGAACTTGTAGTCGTCGTAGGCTGCTTCCACGTCAGCGAGCAGGTGCTGCGTGCGCACCATCATCCACTGATCCATCGGCTCAAGCACATCCCACTCGGTGACGACGTTACGCTCGTCGTTGAAGTCGTCGAGCGAGCCCAATAGGAAGCGGAACGTGTTGCGGATGCGGCGGTAGGCCTCGCTCGTGCGCTGCAGAATCTCGTCGGAGATACTCACGTCCTGCGAGTAGTCAACGCTCGCCACCCACAGGCGCAGCACGTCGGCGCCGGACTTCGCCATAACCTCGGCCGGATCCACGCCGTTGCCGAGCGACTTCGACATCTTACGGCCCTCGCCGTCCACCGTGAAGCCGCAGTGCATGACACTCTTGTACGGCGGCACACCGTAGGCGCCCATGCTGGTGAGGAGGGATGACTGGAACCAGCCACGGTGCTGGTCAGAGCCTTCCAGATACATGTCGGCCGGGAAGCGCAGGCCCTCATTAGCGCGGTGCTTCAGCACGGAGGTGTGCGACACGCCCGACTCCCACCACACATCCAAAATGTCCTTCTCGGGCACCAGTTCGGTACAGCCGCAGGTCTCGCACTTGATGCCGCGCGGCAGATACTCGGACGGCTTGCGCGTAAACCACGCGTCGGCACCTTCGCGATAGAAGAGGTCGATCACCGCGTCAAACGTGGCCTCGTTCGCCACCGTGTTGCCGCACTTCGCGCACTTGAACACAGGGATGGGCACGCCCCACGAACGCTGGCGCGAGATGCACCAGTCGGGACGATCGGCCACCATGCTTCCGATGCGGTTCTTCGCCCACGCGGGAATCCACTCCACCGTGTTATCGATGGCATGGAGCGCATCCTCGCGCAGGGAATTCTTGTCCATCGACACGAACCACTGGTCGGTGGCGCGGAAGATGACGGGCTCGTGGCAGCGCCAGCAGTGCGGGTAGCTGTGCGTGATCTTCTTCTCAGCCACCAGCGTGCCGCGCTCGCGCAGCCAGTCAATGATAACCGGGTTCGCGTCGTCCACCGAAAGGCCGGCGAAGGGGCCCGCCTCGTCGGTGAGCACGCCGTTGTCGTCAACCGGCATGAGCAGCGGCACGTCGAATTCGAGCGCCACCAGGTAGTCGTCCTGGCCGTGACCAGGGGCCGTGTGTACGCAGCCGGTACCCGTGTCCAGCGTCACGTGGTCGCCGTAGATGATGGTGCCCTTGAGATCCTGACGGATGGGGCACGTGTACGTGAGCCCCGTGAGCTCGCGGCCCTTCAAAGACACCAGGGTGCCCGTGGACTCTTCCACCAGATGCCAGTCCTGCCAGCCAGCCGTTTCAGCCACCTGTTCCACCAGCTCACGCGCCATGATCATGTTCGAACCATCCGCGACCACCATTACGTAGTCGGCGTCGGGCGCCAGTGACACGGCCGTGTTTGCCGGCAGCGTCCAGGGCGTCGTGGTCCAGATGAGCACATACGCATCCCCCGTGGCACCCGCGGTCTCAAACATGCCGGGCATCACGTCCAGCTTGAACTTCACAAAGATAGAGGGAGAAGTTTCGTCGCCGTATTCGATTTCCGCCTCGGCGAGCGCCGTATGGCAGCGCGAGCACCAATGGATGGGCTTGCGACCGCGATACACCGAGCCGTCCAGATACATCTTCTTGAACACCTCAACGTTGCCGGCCTCGTAGTTCGGCAAAAACGTGAGGTAGGGATGCTCCCAGTCGCCGTTCACACCCAGGCGCTTGAAACCCTCGCGCTGCACGTCAACGTACTTTTCGGCCCACTCGCGGCAGAGGCGGCGCAGCGTCGGCTGGTCGATCTTCGCCATTTTCTCGGGGCCGAGCGTCTTTTCCACCATGTGCTCGATGGGCTGGCCGTGGCAGTCCCAACCCGGCACGTACGGCGTGAAGAACCCGCGCTGCGCGTGGGATTTGTTCACAAAGTCCTTGAGGATTTTGTTGAAAGCGTGGCCAATGTGGATGGGGCCGTTCGCATACGGCGGGCCATCGTGCAGGATAAACGGCTTGCCGTCTTTGTTCTTCTCCAGCACGCGCTCGTAGATGCGCTCCTCTTCCCACTTCGCAAGGCGCTTCGGCTCGCTTTCGGGCAGGTTTGCCCGCATTGCGAAGTCGGTCTTCGGCAGGTTCATCGTTTCTTTGTAACTATTCGCCACGGCCGTCCGTACCTTTCATCTTATGCTCAGCGCGTCAAGACGCTTTTCTTTCAAACCGCTATAGTATAGGCGAATGCGCGGCCAATACGCGCACATTCCCGCGCGGCGGGGCCACATTTCAAAAATGTGACACAGGAAACTGCAGGGAAATAGGTATACTTTACCGAGGACATCACCCGTCGCTTAGGCGGCGAGAGCGCATCGGAGGACCGCTATGAATTTTGAAATTGTCACCGACTCAAGCAGTAACCTCATTGAGGACATGATTGATGATTTCGGGCTGCACATTTTGCCCCTCACGTTTATGGTGGACGGCGAGCAGTATCAAAGCTACCTCAAAGGCGAACACACCGACCTTGCGCAGTTCTATACCATGATGCGCGACGGCAAGGTGATCACCACCTCCCTGCCGAACCTGGCCGATTCCGAGGCGCTTATGCGCGGGCTGTTGGAGCAGGGCCGCGACATTTTGTACATTGGCTTTTCGAGCGGGCTGTCGGGCACGTTTGAGGCCACTGAGCTGCTGATGCGCGATTTGGCCGCGCAGTTCCCTGAGCGCACCATTCTTGCGGTGGATACGCTGGCGGCCTCAGGCGGCGAGGGTTTGTTAGTGTGGCACGCCGTGCAGCGCGCCCGCGCCGGTGCCTCCATCGAAGAAGTGCGCGACTGGCTGGAGAAAAACAAGCTGCATCTGGCCCACTGGTTTACGGTGGATGACCTCATGTTCTTGTTCCGCGGCGGCCGCGTATCCAAGACGGCGGCCTGGGCGGGCACCATGCTGAACATCAAGCCGGTCATGCACGTGGACGACGAGGGCCACTTGGTACCTTTGGAGAAGGTGCGCGGCCGCAAGAAGTCGCTGAACGCGCTCGTGGATCACATGGAGCAGTCGGCCATTCAGCCCATCGACCAGCAAATGGTGTTCATCACTCACGGTGACTGCCTGGAAGAGGCCGAATATGTGGCCGACCAGGTGAAGGAGCGTTTCGGCGTAAAGGAAGTTGTCATCAACTACGTCGACCCGGTGATCGGCGCCCACTCGGGCCCCGGCACTATGGCTTTGTTCTTCTTGGCTGACAAGCGATAGCAAAAAGTGTGACGCGCTTACGCGCTACCGATTACGCCAGAAGCGTCACGAATCGCCCTCTCCGCCGTAGGCGGAGCATTCAACTATTTATAGTCTGCGGGGTTTTTGGCGGCGGAGCCGGTGGTGTTTTCGTCGTTGCGGAGTTCGTGGCCGAAGCGAACGGCGCTTTCGCCAAAGCGGTTTTTCACAAGGTCGGTGGCTTCAATGAGACCGCGGCGCTTGCGCGCGTCAGCTATCACGGGCTCCACGTCGTCTTCGGTGGGCGCGGCTTCGGCCACGTCGAAAAGGCTTTCCTGCACCACCGCTACCTCGTCAAAGCCGCTCATGCCCACACCTATGAGGCGCAGCGGCATACCTGGGCGCCATATTTCATCCACCATGCGATAGAGCAGCGGCGTGTACGCCAGCTCGTCGTCGCTTGGGTTCGGCAGCTGGCGCTGCACCGAACGCACGCTGAGGTCGTTGAACTTCACGCGCAAACTGAGCGTGTGGCCGCGCAGCCCTTTGCGCCGCAGGCGCCGCCCCACCTTCGCCGCCATCGTGGCAATGGCAGCTTCCATGTCGGTGCGTTCGGTGAGATCGACGGCAAACGTCATTTCGTTCGACACCGACTTTACGATGTCGTCTTGCTCAACCGGCGCATCGTCGCCGCCGTTTGCGCGCAGGTGCATCACGCGGCCGTTCTTACCGAACAGGCGCACGAGCATATTTAGGTCGGCGTCGGCCAGCTGCCCCAGCGTGCGAATGCCGCGGGTACGCAGTTTTTCCTCGGCCGCCGCGCCGATGCCGCTCATGGTGCGCACGGGCAACGGCGCCAAAAAGTCGCGCTCGCCGCCGGGATACACTACGGTCAACCCACGCGGTTTATCCATATCAGAGGCAATTTTTGCGATGGTTTTCGACGTGCCCACACCAATGGAGCACGTCACGCCCAACTCTTCCACGCGCACCTGAATGCGGCGCGCCACCGCCACGGGGTGTTCGCGATTCACCGTGGTGGGCGTCACATCGAGAAACGCCTCGTCAATGCTCACCTGCTGCACGTGCGGCGTCTCAGCGCGCAGGATGTCCATAATCTTGTTCGACATTTCGCGATAGCGGTCGAAGTGGCCGTGCGTCCAAATGGCCTGGGGACACAGGCGCTTGGCGGTGGAGGCCGGCATGGCGCTGCGCACGCCGAAGACACGCGCCTCATACGAGGCCGTGGACACCACGCCGTGCTTGTCCGCGTCGCCGCCCACCACGACCGGTTTGCCGCGCCACGCGGGGTGGTCCAGCTGCTCAACCGACGCGAAGAACGCATCCAGGTCTACCAGCAAAATGGCGGGGCCTTCCCACGGCTCCAGCGGTAAGGCATCGCGTTCCGCCCCCGTGTTTTCTACGCTAGCGGGCGTGGTGGCAGTTCCCGCCGCTCGTGCGGGGGTGCTGGCGCCGTGGAGGGGCGCTGCGCTTTGCGGGAATTCTGGCTTCATATAAGGATTAGTCTACCATGCGACGCGCGCCGGTTGCCAAGTTGTGCTAGGATAATCATTCCCTTGCATCCGACGTGCCGCGCGCGGCTGGATGCCATGGGCATGCACGGCCGCTTCTGAATCTGCCACCAGCTGAAACGTACGCTTCAGATTCCCCTTTGGCCCTCATGCACACACGGGTTCGAACGGGAAAGGAGAGACACCAAAGATGCCGAACGGAAGCGAGGCGCGCTCTGCCGTGCGTGCCGCAGTCACTGCACTGCCTGAACAGCTGCTCTCCCCTCCCTATGAACTCCGTACCGAAATGAACTGGATTGATTTCTCGGGAACGGCGAATCCGCTGGGGACGCCGCCCTCGTTCATTCGCGCCATGCAAGATGCCCTCACGGCCGGCGAGTTGAACTACCCGCCTGACCGCGAGGCCCACGCGCTGCGCAGTGTGCTGGCGCGTCAGCACGGCATGCCGGTGGAGTCGTTCTTGGTTGGCTCAACTGTGGGCGACATGGTGCGTGCCGTTGCGCAAACCTATCAGCCCTGCACGGTGGGCGTGACGGTGCCGGGCCCGGTTGAGTACGCACTTGCGGCCGGCAACGCTGGTCATCGCGTGGTGGAAATTTCTGGGCCCGCTGGCTTTGTGATGCCCGACCCCGCGGCGGCTGCTCGCCACGGTATTGTGTTCGATGCCGCCGTGTTGGCGAACCCGGGGTATCCCACGAGCCGCCTTCTGCCCCTGCCCACGTTACTTTCCTATTTGGAAGCGTGCACGTGGGTGGTGGTGGACGAACGCTCCATTGAGCTGACGCTCGGCGGCGAAAGCATGGTGCCGCTTGTACGCGAACATCGCAACCTGGTGGTGGTGCGCTCGTTCTGCGAACCGTACGCCATGCCGGGCATTCCCATTAGCTACTGCGTGGCGCACCCTGACACCATCGCGCAGATCGCGCGCTTCTACGACAGTTCCTGCGTGCCCATGTTTGCCGAGGTACTGGGCGAGTTAGCCCTGGCTGAGCGCGAGCATTTGGAACGCACGCGCGAGTTTTTGGAGTACGAAATTCCCTGGATGCAGTGCATGCTTAGCCTGGTGCCGGGTATCGACATCTTCCCCGCCGAGGCGAACTACGTCATGTGTACGTTCGAGAACGGCCCGGACTTAGATTTGAACGTGGCAAACACCGAAGAGCTGGCGAACCGTTTGCAGCTGGCCGGGTTCCTTATTCGCAAGCTGGAAGGAACGCCGGGGCTTTCCGATGGCCGCTACTTCTGCGTGGCCGTGCGCACGCGCGAGGACAACGAGAAGCTGGTTGCAGCCCTGCGCGAGATTATCGCCGGGTGCTAGCGAGGCGCAGAGCGTTCTGTAAGTGAACAAATGTAAGGGGAGGGACGCGAGGGCTGTGTCCCTCCCCTTTTTGCTCTGCACTTGTGACGCAATGCCTAGTCGATGCTGGTCACTTCGTAGCCGGCGTCAACGACGGCGGCGGACAGCGTATCAGCGGGCACATCGTGAGTCAGGTGGGCGGTGGCGGTACCGGCATCGAGATCAACCACGGCCTCTTCAACTCCGTCGATGCCTTCCAGGGCCTTTTTCACGTGAGCCACGCAGTGCTGGCACATCATGCCTTCTACGTGCAGCGTCTTCTCCATGGTGATCTCCTTTCGTGCGGGCGCTTCTGCGTCCTCGGTTTGTGTCTGGTTCTCGGGCGTGGTGCCCGGTGTTCCCTCAGGAAGTGACGCTTCCAACGGCGGGAGCGGTGCGACTGCCGTGAAGCGGGGGCGCCAGCCGCGCAGGCGCAGGGCGTTCGTGACAACGCAGACCGAACTCAAACTCATGGCGGCAGCGGCAATCATGGGGTTCAGGTTCACGCCCCACATTGACAGCACGCCAGCGGCCACGGGAATGCACACGGCGTTATAGATGAGCGCCCAGAAAAGGTTTTGCTTGATGGTGCGCATGGTGGCACGCGACAGCTGGATGGCGGCAGGCACATCCATCAGGTCACTGCGCATGAGCACCACATCGGCGCTTTCGATGGCGATGTCGGTACCCGCCCCAATGGCAATGCCCACATCCGCACGGGCAAGCGCGGGCGCATCGTTAATGCCGTCGCCCACCATGGCCGTGGCGCCGCTTTCGGACAGGCGGCGAATTTCGCGCTCTTTGCCGTCGGGCAGCACGCCCGCAATAACCTCGTCGGCACCCACTTCGCGCTGAATGGCGGCCGCGGTGCGCTCATTGTCGCCGGTGAGCATGATGGTGTGAATGCCCATGGCCTTGAGTTCGGCCAGTGCGGCGGCGCTTGAGGGCTTCACGGTATCGGCCACCGCCAGCACGCCAAGCACCTCGCCGTTCTGTGCGAAGAAGAGCGGGGTTTTGCCCTCGTCAGCGAAGGTTTGCGCAACAGTAGCCAACTCACCTGGCGCAATGCCACGCGCCTCCATCATGCGCAGGTTACCCGCACACGTGGGAATATCATCCACGAGCGCTTCCACCCCTTCGCCGGGAATCTGCTTGAAGTCCTCCACGATGAGGGGGTACGCCTGGTGTGCGCGGGCGTAGTCGCAGACGGCGCGTGCGAGCGGATGCTCGGAGCGGCCTTCGATGGATGTGGCCACCTCAAGCAGGCGCGCTTCGTCCACGCCGGGGGCTACGCGTACGTCGGTGACGCTCGGGGTGCCCTCCGTGACCGTGCCCGTCTTGTCGAGCACGACCGTTTTCACGCCGTGCGCCGTTTCCAGTGCCTCGGCCGACTTCACGAGGATGCCGTTTTGTGCGCCGCGGCCCGTACCCACCATAATAGCCGTGGGCGTGGCCAGGCCCAACGCGCAGGGACACGAGATAACGAGCACACTCACGGCGTGCGAGAGCGCCACTTCCAGCGTTGCGCCACCAAGCAGCCACACCGCAAAGGTGACCAACGCAATGCCAATAACGATAGGCACGAACACACCCGAAATCTTGTCGGCCAGCTTCTCGATGGGAGCCTTGGTGGACGTGGCTTCGTCAACCAGGCGAATAATGCCCGCGAGCGTGGTGTCGTCGCCCACGCGGTCGGCGCGCATGGTGAACCATCCCGTACGATTCACGGTAGCGCCCGTCACCGTATCGCCCGGACCCTTGTCCACCGGCACGCTTTCTCCCGTGATCACCGACTCATCAAGCGTGCCGGTGCCTTCAAGCACCGTACCATCTACCGGCACCCCTTCGCCCGCGCGAACCACCAACACATCTCCCGCACGCACGTCATCAGCGGGAATGCGCTCTTCGCGGCCGTCCACCAAGCGCGTGGCCTCCTTCGGCGCCAAATCCATGAGCTTCGCGATGACGTCGGTGGTCTTGCCCTTCGCGCGCGCCTCGAAGTATTTCCCCAGTGTAATGAGCGTGAGAATCATGGCAGCGGACTCGAAGTAGAGATCCATCACCGCCACATGCGCGCCCATTGCATCACTCGCGCCGAGCGCGTACCCAATTTTGTAGAGCGCGTACACGCCGTAGATGGTGGATGCGGCCGAACCGAGGGCGATGAGCGAGTCCATGTTCGGCGCGCCGTGCGCGAGCGTTTTGAAACCCACGCGGAAGAACTTGAAGTTCACAAAGATCACGGGCAGCAGCAGCAAAAACTGCGTAAAGGCGAACGGCATGATGTTTGAGTCGCCCGTGAGAAAGCCCGGCAGCGGCCAGCCGAACATGTGGCCCATGGACAGGTAAAACAGCGGCATCGTGAATATGATGGATATGATGAGGCGGTTGCGTACGCGCTTGGCTTCGGCCGCAGCGTCGGCCACTGGGCGCGCCTCGGCGGCGCGAGTACTGGGCGCAGCACCCCGCTCGGGGCGCTGGGTGGCCCCATAGCCCGCCTTTTCCACGGCTGCCTCGATGGCGGTTGCCGTGTTGAGGTCATCGAGTTCCACTTCCATACTATTCTTAAGCAGGTTCACGGCCACGTCCTGCACGCCGTCCACCGCGCGCGTGGCCTTCTCCACCCGCGCCGAGCACGCCGCACAGGTCATACCCGCAATATCAAACGTCACCTTCACGACGAATTCCTCTCTAGTTGAAGCCTGAACTACCCATTCGCTATTGCCGCACCCTTTTGTCATCCTGAGCGAAGGCGCGCAGCGCCGAAGTCGAAGGATCTCGTGCGGTGTTAACTGAAAGCCTCCCCGCTACCGCCGCACGGGATCCTTCGACTCGCTTTGCTCGCTCAGGATGACAGGAAGGGGCTTCACTCTCTCTATCGTGAGAACTTTTGGAGTAGTTGCATTACTTCGTCGACCACTTCTACGTTGCCTTTTTGGATTTGTTCGACGACGCAGGTTTCCAGGTGGTCTTGCAGGAGAAGCGCCGAGACGCGATGCACGGCGCTTTCGGCGGCCGCAAGTTGTGTGAGCACATCTCCGCAGTAGCGGTTGTCTTCAATCATGGCTTTCACGCCGTTGAGCTGGCCGATTGCGCGGTTGAGGCGCTTTTGCAAATCGGCCTGTAACTCTTCTGAGCGCGGGGTATTCTTTTGATGGCAGCAGGCTTTGTCTTCCATGAGTGCACTTCCTTCGCCTTTCATATACCCCCTAGGGGCATCTCTCTTTTGGCGTCAGTATATACCCCCTATGGGTATTGTCAAGCGTCAATCACTGGACTACCCGCGGACGGTTGAAGGCCGTGATACAATGCCCCGCACGATTGAGTGCGCGCTAAGAGCGGAGGTATAAACACCGTGTGTCGACGGTTTGTGGTGGTTGAGCGGGCGGAGGTGGCACGTATTGCTGCTGAAGTTGCGCGCGATGTGGCGGCACATGCGGGCGAGTTGAGTGTGCTTGACCCGCTGGAGGCGTGGCGTCCTTTTTTAAGCGCGCCAGTGTCGGATGCGCCGGGGGTGCAGCGCGAAGCGTTTCCCCAGGCAGTTGTGCCGCTTATTGCGCCAACTGGCGTGGGCGCTCAGCTGGCGGTCGCGGATATGGTGTGGGGGTTTGAGGTTCCTTGGAAGAAGGGGCCGGTGTTTAACACGCGCATTGAAACGGCGCTTGATGACCCGACGTGCATGTGGGCGGAATCGCTCGCGAAGCGGCGCTGCCTTGTGCCAGCGTGGGCGTTTTACGAGTCACACGCCACCGAAACCGTCCCAAGCGCGCGCACCGGCAAGCCCGTGAAGCGCCAATACGCCTTCGAACGTCCCGATGGCGCGCCGCTTCTGCTGGCAGGCATTCACGATCAGGGGTGCTTCTCGCTGGTAACCACACAGCCGAATGAAACAGTGGCACCGGTCCATGACCGCATGCCCCTCGCGCTTGACACGAAGGAAGCCACTCTCTGGCTCACCGGAAATTACGCCCCACTTCTCAACCGCGAAGGCCTGCCTCTTACAAGCGCACCTGAAGCATAAGTTCACCCACTTTGCTTCACCCTTCCCCGTTGTTTCTCATTAGGCAGGTACACGCAACGGGCCAAGAGTGCTATTTCCCTCGCTCAGAAAGCAGCAGGCCGCCGATGGTGAGGAGGACGCCTACGATGACGGGCGGCGTGAGTGGGTCGCTGAGGATGGCGGCAGACGCAAGCACCGTGAGGGCTGGCACCAGGTAGATATAGAGGCTCGTTTTCACCGGGCCGAGTTCTTTCACCGCAAGGTTCCACGTGACGAAGCAGAGCGCGCTTGCGCCGAGGCCCAAAAACACCAGGTTGCCCCACATTTCCGGCGCAGCGAGTGAACCCCAGTCGGGTGAGAAGCCCAAAAACGGCAGTGTGGGCACCATAAACAGCAAGCCCCACGCGAACGTGCGGCGCGTTACAAGGATGCTGTCGTGGCCGAACCCCGCTATCTTTTTCGTCACGATGGAATACACCGCCCAGGTGGCGGCCGCGGCAAGCGCCAGCAGCACGCCCGTGAGTCCGGCCTCCCCCAGCCCGTCGGTGGCCGCACCGCCCGCAAAGCTCACCAAGCACACGCCCGCCATCGCAAGCGCAAACCCCAGAAAGAACGGCACGCGCAAACGCTCCTTCAGCACGAGGGCCGATAACACGCCCGTGAACAGGGGTGCTGCAGCCACCACCACGCCCACGATGGAAGCTGTGGTGAACGTGAGCGCAATGTTCTCTAATAAATAGTAGAGGGTGATGCCGGTGGCACCTGCAAGCATGAACCATTTCTCCTGTTTGAAACCTTCGACGTGCAGCCGGCGCGGACGCAGGGCGGCAAGCGCAACAAAGCCAATGACGAAGCGGAAAAAGAGTATTTCGATGGGTGTCAAATGGACGAGCAGCACCTTGGTGGACACGAAGGTGACCGCCCATACCAAGACGGTGACCAGCGCAAAGACATGCCCGCGTGCTGCGGGATGACGAAGCGCTGTCTCGGTTGAAGTGCTGGATTCTCCTTCGGCGATTGTTGGCATGGTTACCGCCCCTCTTCGTCATGGCGCGCGGATGCGGCCGCCGCTTCCCGGTAGCGTCCGGGCGTCAGGCCGAACAGAGCTTTGAACACGCGGGTCATATGCGCCTGGTCAGAAAAGCCAACGCGAGCGGCCACCTCGGCGGGCTCGACACCCTGCGCCAGCAGGTCACGTGCACGGTTCGCGCGAACAGCTTGCAAGTAGCGATGCGGCGTAAGACCCGTTTCGGCCGCGAACACCCGCACCAGATGGTAGCGCGAAAGACCCGCAACCTCGGCCAACTCGGCAAGCGTCGGGCCAGCGGCGCAGCGCTCTTCAAGCAGGGCGCGGGCGCGCTCAACCGCGGCGGAGGTGGCAGTTGGTGCGGGGTCTTCAATGGCAGCGCCCTCGCAGTACGTGGCGGCACGGGAAATGAGGGCAGCGAGCGCTTCCTCCTGCTCAAGTGCGTCGGCCATCGCATCATCCGCGAGCGCGTACACCGCTCCAAGCTCGGACGCCAGCGCCTCGTCACGCACGGTAAAGCGATCGAAACGCGCCGGCGTTTCCCCGCACGCCTGAGCGAACAGGTCATTCGGCACCACCACACTGCGATAAAAGAACGGTTCCCCGTTCATCGGCTCGCAGCCGTGCACCTCACCAGGGCCAAACAGCACGATGTCCCCCGGCCCCAGCTCACGCACCTCACCGCGACACGTGGTGCGGCGGCGCCCGTATACAATTTCGCCCATGGTCCAGAAGTCATGGAAATGCAGGGGAAACGGCTGCACGACACCCTCAAGCGTCACCAGCTCCACTCCCGAACACGCCCGAAACTCCGCGATGTGCCGATGCTCCGCGCCCATATCAGGGTCGGCCAGGCGCGCACCCCGCACTTCGGGCCGTACGTTCCATTCCTCAAGCGTTCCCATGTCCTCCCTTTCGTCCAAGATGAGAACAATACCACGAAGCCACGGTGGTCGTTTGAACGAAATTGCGGTCGGCGTCCAGGAAGCAGCTCGTGCAAAGAAGTAAGGCCCGTAACAAAATCTTTAAGAACCCTCTTGACACGCTGCTTCTCATTCGTATACTTATGAACAGTTGTTCATATGTTGAGAGGTTACTATGGCTGCATCGAAGAAAACAACCAAGAACGCGAAAGTGCCCGTTATCCGCACTCCTGATAAGGAGGCCGCGACGAAGGCGAGTTCCCACGACGGTGGGTGCTCGTGCGGCAATGCTCAGCATGCGGCCGAAAACGGCTTTCCCCCTACCCTTCCTGACGAGGAACTTCTCTATGACCTCGCCGACCTCTTCAAGGTGTTTGGCGATACGACGCGCATCAAAATTCTCTACGCCCTCATGGGCACGGAGCTGTGCGTCGCCGACATCGCCGAGCTCATTGGCGCCACGCAGAGCGCCGTGTCGCACCAGCTGCGCACACTCAAGCAGGCGCGCCTCGTGAAGTTCCAGCGTGACGGCAAAAACGTCATCTACTCGCTGTCGGACGACCACGTACATACCATGCTGGCCCAAGGCCTGACCCATATCTGCGAATAATATATCCAGCTGGCGCCGCGCGGGATCCTTCGACTCCGGCGCTGCGCGCCTCCGCTCAGGATGACATCCGATCGAAAGGAACCACTATGCGTAAGGCTTTCAAACTTCAGGATCTCGATTGCGCCAACTGCGCCGCCAAAATGGAGAACGGTATCAAGAGCATCGACGGCGTAAAGAGCGCCACCGTGAGCTTCATGACCCAGAAACTCGTGCTCGAAGCCGACGACGCTCGCTTCGACGAAATTGTCGAAGAAGCCGCCCGCATCTGCAAAAAGATAGAACCCGACTGTGTGATTGTGCGGTAGTGAAGCAAACCTCTTTGTCATCCTGAGCGGAGGCACGTAGCGCCGTAGTCGCGACGCGAAGCTAGTCCCGCAGGGGAAGGATCCCGAGCGGGCGATAGCTGGGAGTCTTTCGGTTGGCACCGCTCGGGATCCTTCGACTCGCTTCGCTCGCTCAGGATGACAAACCACTTAAAACTTAATCGAACCTCAAGGATCAATCCCATGAATAGAAAACAAAGACGTACGAGGAATCGCATTCTTATTGCCATTGCGCTCTTCGTTGTGGCTTACGTGATTGCGGAGCTTATGCCGCTCTCCACGTGGCTTGGCAGCGAGACGGCGGCGCTGTGGGCGGAGTTTGCGTTGTTCCTCATTCCTTACCTTATCGCCGGCTACGACGTATTGCTGCGTGCGGCGAAGAACATCGGCCACGGCCAGGTGTTCGACGAGAACTTCCTCATGAGCGTGGCCACCATCGGCGCGTTCGCGCTCGTGCTCTTCCCCGACAGCGACCCGCACATGGCCGAGGGTGCGGCGGTCATGCTGTTCTACCAGGTGGGCGAACTGTTCCAAAGCTACGCCGTGGGCAAGAGCCGCGCGTCAATCGCCGAGATGATGGACATCGCGCCCGACTTCGCCAACGTGGAGCGCGACGGCGAACTCGTGCAGGTTGACCCCTACGAGGTGGCCGTCGGTGATGAGATTGTCGTGAAGGCGGGTGAACGGGTGCCGCTCGACGGCGTGGTAGTCAGCGGAGCAAGCCAGCTTGACACCGCGGCGCTCACCGGTGAATCGGTGCCGCGCGAGGTGCGCGAGGGCGACGAGATCATCTCCGGGTGCGTGAACCTTACCGGTCTCATTACCGTGCGCGTGACCAAGCCCTTCGGCGAGTCCACCGTAAGCCGCATCCTTGAGCTGGTAGAAAACGCCGCCGAGAAGAAGGCACGCACCGAGAACTTCATCACCCGCTTCGCGCGCTACTACACACCGGCGGTCACGGGCATTGCGGTGCTGCTGGCCGTTATTCCGCCGCTCTTCTTCGGCGAAAGCTGGTCGGACTGGGTGCAGCGCGGCCTGGTGTTCCTCGTGGTGTCGTGCCCGTGTGCCCTGGTCATCAGCGTGCCGCTGTCGTTCTTTGGCGGCATTGGCGGGGCGTCGCGCCTCGGCATCCTGGTGAAGGGCAGCAACTACCTCGAAACGCTTTCGCATGCGGAAACCGTCGTGTTCGACAAAACGGGTACGCTCACCGACGGCTCGTTCAACGTAGTGGCCGTGCACCCGGAGACGGGCATCGACCCCGACCGGCTGCTCTCCATCGCCGCGCACGCCGAGGCATATTCCGACCATCCCATCGCGCTTTCCGTGAAGGCGGCGTATGCGGGGCCCATCGACCGCGAGCGTATCGCGGAGGTCGAAGAACAGAGCGGCCACGGTGTGCGGGCGCGCGTGGACGAGCGCACGGTGTATGTGGGCAACGACAAGCTCATGCGCGCATGCGGCGCCGACTTCCACGACTGCGAACTGACGGGCACCATCCTGCACGTGTCGCTTGACGGCGAGTACGTGGGCCACATTGTGATTGCCGACGTGGTGAAACCGGATGCCGCTGAAGCTATAGCCGCGCTGCGAGCGGCCGGTGTGCGCAAAACCGTCATGCTTACCGGCGACCGCGCCGACGTGGCGGCAGCCGTAGCGCAAGAACTCGGCATTGACGAATACCGCGCGCAGCTGCTCCCCCAGGACAAGGTGGCCGAAGTGGAGAAGCTGCTTGACGAAACGCATGCCCACGGCACCGGCAAAGGCAAACTGGCCTTCGTCGGCGACGGCATCAACGACGCACCGGTACTCACGCGCGCCGACATCGGCATCGCCATGGGCGCGATGGGCTCAGACGCCGCCATCGAAGCGGCCGACGTGGTGCTCATGGACGACAAGCCGTCCAACATCGCCCGTGCCATCCGCATTGCGCGCACCACTATGAGCATCGTCTGGCAAAACATCGTGTTCGCCCTCGGCGTAAAACTGCTGGTACTGGTGCTGGCCGCCTTCGGCATTGCGAATATGTGGCTTGCCGTGTTCGCCGACGTGGGGGTAGCCATCATCGCTATCCTGAACGCCATGCGCGCCATGAACGTGAGGAACATGAAATAATTCCAATGCAAAAATCTGGGCGATAAGGATTACCCTTGTCGCCCAGCATGAGAAAACTTGTAGGTCAAACGTGGTTGCTAGCAAGGACAAAGTCTTTACCCTACTGTCAACCTGACAGGTTCGCCTTCAATAGAAACTATGACGCGAGCGACCACCCGGCGGCCTCGGTCTGTAGGTCCACCATTCGGCGATACAGCCCGCCCTCGCGGGCCATGAGTTCGGCCGGTGCGCCCTGTTCGGCTACACGGCCCTCCTTGAGCACGACGATCTTGTCGGCATTGGCCACCGTGCGCATGCGGTGCGCAATGACGAGCACCGTCTTGCCCACGAGCAGGCGGGACAGCGCCTGCTGCACCTGCGTCTCGTTCTCCACGTCGAGCGAGGCGGTGGCTTCGTCGAGAAGCACCACCGGCGCATCTTTCAAAATGGCACGCGCGATAGAGATGCGCTGCCGCTCACCGCCCGACAGGCGGCTGCCGTTTTCGCCGATCATCGTGTCGTAGCCCTGTGGCATGCGCGCCACAAACTCGTCGCAGTTCGCAGCGCGGGCCGCTGCCCGCACCTCCTCATCGGTGGCATCGGCCCGGCCCAGGCGGATGTTGCCCATCACCGTGTCGTCAAACAGCACCACGTCCTGGAACACCTCGGCATAATCGGCCAGCAGCGTCTCAGGATCCACGCCCGCCACGTCAACGCCGCCCACGCGCACCGTGCCCTCCGACGCATCCCAAAAGCGGCCCGCCAGCTTCGCGCAGGTGGACTTGCCGCCGCCCGATGGCCCTACCAAGGCGGTCACCTCCCCTTCGCGGGCTGTGAACGTCACATCCTCAAGCACACGCTCTCCATCGCCATACGAAAACGATACCTGCTCGAAGGCCAGATCATGCCCCGCTGGTTCGAACGTCTTGGAACCCGCTTGCGCCGGCTCGGCCTCGATGGCCTGCAGCCGCTTCACGTTCAGGCGTAAGTCGAGCAGCTCGGCCGTGGTCTGCAGCACGAGATTGATGGGATCGTACACGCGCGTTACCACCAGCAGAAAGCAAAAGTACACCATGAAATCCACCTGCCCCGCCGCAATCAACAGTGCACCCACCAGCACCGTAGTGGCCGTACCCAACTTAAGGAAGGCCTGTGCCGACGACACTGAAACGCCCGTTACCAGCTCTACCTTGATCTTCGCTCGCTCGAAGTCGCGCACTCGCTCGCTGACGCTGTCGTAAAACGCGTCGGTCTGATTCGTCGCTCGGATCTCGCGGGCGCACTCGAGGTATTCCTGAAGGGAATCGGTCAGTGCGAGATTCGCAGCGTTGCGCTGCCGCCCGGCTCGCTGCTGTAGTTTCGCCGTGCCCGCCACCAGCAGCACGGCCACGGGGATGGGCCACAACGCCGCGAGCGCAAGGCGCCAGTCGAAGATAATCAGACACACAGCCACCACAAGCGTCGAGGCGGACAGCCCGAACAGCTGCGGCATGACATGCGAGAACATGCGCTCGTGATCGGCGCAGTCTTTCATGATAGCGCTCGTAAGATCCGACAGGTCGCGCTTGCCAAAAAACGACAGCGGCAGACGGCGCAGCTTCTCGGCCAGGTTCACGCGCTTGCGTGCGCTCTCGTCATACACCACGTTGTAGGTGTTGGCGTACTCAAGCCATTGGGTGGCGAACATGAGCGCGAGGATGGCCACGATGGCCACAAGGTAGCCGCCCAAGGCGGGCAGCGGCACAGCTGGATTGACGAGATGCGCTACGAACTCTGATGTGACCAGGTACAAAAGCCCGATAGGCGCCATGAGCACGATGTTGGCAAGCGCGGCCGATGCCGCTCCCCGCTTGAAGTCGCGGACACCCTGCTCGGTGAGCGCAAACATGTTACGCAGCATGGCTTTCACCCCTTTCGATTTTCCACGACACTGACGTGCGATAGTCGTCCCACATCTTCGCGTACAAACCACCGGCCGCAGCCAACTCGTCATGCGTGCCGCTTTCCACGAGGTGTCCGCCTTCAAGCACATGGATGGCATCGGCGTGCACCACGGTGGACAGACGATGCGCGATCATCAGCACCGTCTTGCCCTTTGTCAGCTCGGCGAGCGCAGCCTGAATGAGCGCCTCGTTCTCGGGGTCGGCAAAGGCCGTGGCCTCATCAAGCACCACGATGGGCGCGTCCTTCAAGATGGCGCGGGCAAGCGCGATGCGCTGGCATTCACCGCCCGACAGATAGACGCCTTTCGCGCCCACCACCGTGTCGAGGCCCGCTGGGAACTTCGACACAATGTCGTCACACTGCGCCGCATGAGCCGCCGCCTCCACCTGAGCGCGCGTGGCCGAAGGGCAAGCAGCGCGAATATTGTCGGCCAGGCTGCGCTTGAACAATCGGTCGTTCTGGAATACGAACGCCACCTGCGCCATGAGCTCACTCGTGGGGATGTCGCGCACGTCCACGCCACCCACACGCACGACGCCCTCGCACGCATCCCAGAAACGCGGCACGAGGCTGGCCGCCGTGGTCTTGCCGCCACCGGACGGTCCTACAAGAGCTACCGTCGCACCCGTCGGAACCTCCAGACTTACGCCCGACAGCGCCGGCCCGTCGGCGCCGGGATAGGTGAACCCGACGCGTTCGAACGAGATCGAGGCATCGCGCGGCATCAAGCCGCAATCGACCGGCGGCTCGGCTAAAAGTTCCACGCTCAGCACCTCATCGATACGACGCACGGAGTCCTGCGCCATCTGCACAGCCTCGGCGGCGTACATCACCTTCGACATCATGATGGTGGTCAAGGCTGAAAACACCACATAGAACAGAAAATCGGTGAGGAAGGTGGCGAAGTCACCCGCACTGTGCGCCAAAAGGATGCCTGCCGGCACGAGCACGGCGAAGGTGGCGTTGATGGCAACAAGCTGAATGACCTGCGGCTTTTGACACGACCTCGCGTAGCTGCCAGCCATGTCGCGGTAGCTCATAATGGCCTCGGAGAATGCCTTAAACGAATGCACCGTCTGCTGGAACACCTTCACCACGGGAATGCCGCGCACGTACTCCACGGCCGCCTTGTTCATGCGGTTGAGCGCGTCTTGGTAGCGCACCATGAATGTCATGCCGTCGCGTTTCGTCTGACGGCCGATCATCCACCACAGGGCGAAGAATGACACGGCAATCGGAATGAGGCACACGAGTCCCAGCACCCAATCGAATACGAGCATGACCGCGAGGAACGCCACCGGCGTGACGAGCGAGCCCACGAAGTCGGGCAGCTTATGCGCCAGCACGTCCTCGGTTTGGGCCGCGCAGCCATCCACAATGCGGCGCACCTGCCCCGAAGCATGGGAGTCGAAGTACCCGAGCGGTACGCGCCCGAGGTGCTTGAGGGCCGCGCGGCGCATGTTAGCCGCCGTGCGAAATGCCGCCAGGTGCGTACACATGAGTGCTCCAAGATAAATGAAGAGAGCCGCCGCTGCGAAGACGCAGGCCCACCAGCCCCACTGGGTCACGTCAGCAGCTTCACTCCAGTTCGGCGCAACGGCCACAAGGTCGCGCACGACAAACCACACGAACACGAGCGGCATGAGCGCCACGACGGCGTTCACCGCCGAAAGGATACAGCCGATAACAGCAAGCTTCCTTCGGGGACCAGCGAAGTCGAGCAGACGTAGAATGGCGTTTCGCGGCTTCGCTTCCTTTCCGACATCGCGCCAAACTTCGGTCGATATCGGCGCGACAGCATCGCCCGCAAGCGGAGCGGCGGCGGCCGACGATTCGTTTGACATGATAAAAAGCTCCTTTCCGCCGCACAACCTGGCTCAACGGCCAGGTTGTGAGACCAAAAGGGAGCGCAGCAGACGCTGCACTCCCGTGTTCTCTTGCGTTACGCGCCCATGCGGGCGAAGTGCTTCTTGAACAGCTTTTCACCAAGCAGACCGCCTGCCACCGAACCGATCACCGTGGTGCAGGCCGCCACAAGACAGAGAGGTCCGTACACGAAGTCAACGAGTTGCTGGCCGTACTCGGCCGATAGGCCCATGGCTACGCACATATCCACATAGGTTTGCCCCGCAATGAAGATGAGTGATATCTGCCCAGCCCAGAAGCACAGTACAAAGGCCGCAAAGGCAACAATACGCTTTGTCGCGGTGCGCTGAGTGGGTGCCCCCAGCACGAGTTCGGCAACGAGACCGCCGACGACAATACCAACCGGGCCGGTCCAAAACATACCCATAAGCAGCCCCAGAGCACCAACGAGCACGCTCATTACCGCCACTGCGCCGCGCTTCGGCACGCGCGCCAGCACGTACGTCCACACGATGCCACCAGGCACGGCGCCCACCGTGTGGGTGAACCATGCCATGTTCGCGTTGGCTGAGAACACCATTGAGCAGGCCATAAATACCGCGAACAGCAGCACGCCGAACAGCGCAACCAGCACGTAATCGCGGCCTGTCATCCTGCCCGCAGTGCGGCCCGTGATCGCAGCTTTCGTAGATACCTTCGTTTTCGTTTTTGTTGTTGTCGTTTCCATGAGTGAAACTCCTTTCCGAAGATTGATACCAAAGACGTAAGAGTGAAACAGCTTCCGCGTAGGAAACACTACGAGGCGAACCCGAGCGTACGTCGCGTTTTGTCGAGCGTGTTGTCGTCGAGGCGGTAGTGGTCGGTCACAACGCCGCCGTCAAGCACCACTATGCTGTCACAGGCGGTACACAAAAACTCATAGTCGTGCGTGATGACCAGCACGCACGCGCCTTCATCACGCAAACGGCGTAGCTCACGCGCCACGCGTTCCATGTTGCCGTAGTCCAAACCGCTCGTGGGTTCATCAAGCACGACGACGCGCGCACCCTGCAAGGTACCAACTGCGATGGCTGTCCGTTGGCGCTCCCCACCCGACAGCGACAACGGATGGCGAGAAGCAAGGTTTTCCAGGCCAAAGCGTGAAAGCGCTTCCGCCGCTGGCAGACAAGTTACGTCGGTCTGGCGGCCAACGTGCACAGCTGCCCCCTCCAACTCACCGCGTACCGTATCGCTCAACAGTTGATAGCCCGGCTCTTGCATGACGAGAAACACTCGACCGGCGCGGCGACGACACGGCTCTGAGCGTCCGGCGAGCGCTACGGAACCCGCACGCTCGCGATGTAAGCCTGCCGCACACCGCGCGAGCGTGCTCTTACCTGCGCCGTTACTGCCCACGAGGGCCGTAACGCTGCCTGCCCTCCATGCCGCCGTCGCACCGGACAGCACGTCCCTTGCGCGACCGTAGCCCACATGGAGGTCTTCGACAGCGAACGCGGGTGGAGCGTTGGCGCCCCGCTGGGTGCCACTCGTTGGGCCGATGGGTGCGTGCAGTTCATCGAGTCGCCACGCCCGCAGGCCGAGTGCATGCCGCTCGTCTACAGAAAGTGCGTCGAACTCTTCTGCCGTCCAATCATGGGCGATGCGGCCGCCCTCCACGTGCACGATGCGGTCAGCCATGTCGCGCAGCCACCACAGCCGGTGCTCCGAAACGATTACTGTCTTGCCCAGGTCCTTGCAGCGCGCCACTGTGCGCGCAAGCGTGCGCATCGCATGCACGTCAAGTGCCGCCGTAGGCTCATCGAGCACGAGGATATCCGGCCCCAACGCGTAGACCGACGCGAGAGCCACCATTTGACGCTGCCCTCCCGACAGCGCCCGAATGTCGCGGTCAAGTAAGTGCTCTACTCCCAGATCGCAAGCCGCATCGTGCACCCGGGAGCGTATCTCGTTCGCCGGCAAGCCCAGATTCTCGCAGCCGAACGCAATCTCAGAGGTGGTATCCAGGTTGAAGAACTGGCTGCGCGGGTTCTGAAACACCGAGCCAACCCGCCGGGACAGATCATCCATGCCCAACTCGTCGGTCAAGCGATCGAACACGCGCACCTCCCCGGCGAGTTCTCCCTGGTACACATGCGGGATCAAGCCGTTCACAAGGCGCGTGACCGTGGTCTTGCCGCAACCCGACGCGCCGGTCAGCACCAAACATTGACCAGCAGGCACTTCGAGCGTCACCTCGTCGAGTACCTGTTCACTCAAAGCACCTTCGGCGTCTGAGTAGCGAAACGACACATGATTAAACGACACGGCATTCATACGAGCACCCCCCAACGCGTCGCAACAACCAGAACGGTCAGCGCGGCGAAGTAAACAGCAAACACGAAATCGCAAGGACGGATCCGCAGATCGAAGTAGGAGGTGCGGGAAGCGTCAGAGTCTATACCGCGGACGACAGCAGCGTTCGCCAACTCGTCAGCCACAATGCCCACGCGTGCCACCACCGGCACAAGCACGTGCTCGATGACTTGCAGCGGGTGACGTAGTAAACGCAGAGGCGTGAGCGCCACCCCCCGCACTTTCATCGCGTCGAGCACACAGCGAAACTCCTGGCCAAGCGTTGGGAAGAACCGCAGCATAACGCAGAGGGCACACGCCATTTTGCGCGGAACGCGCAAGCGTTGCAAACCGCAGGCCAACTCGCCCGCACGCGTCGTGGCCACCATGTTCGATGCGAACGCCGCAATGCAGAGCACCCGGCGAATCATCGTCACCGATGCCCCGAACGGCGCGAGCAGCCCCCCGCCCGCCACGAAAAGCGTGCTAAGCATGAGCAACGCGGCATAGGCGACAAGCCAGCGAAGGGCCGACCGCGTACGTCCACTCCAACACATGGCTGCGGCGCTGCCGCCCATTGCGGCCAGCTCGAAGAGGATTGACGAGGACGAGAACGCAGTCACATTGAGCAGCAGCACGATGCCGAGAGCCACACGGGGATCCAATCTGCGAAACGTGACGGATGTGCGTTTTGCCTCAGCGGCGTCGAGAGCCAGCACCTGCCTTGGTGCCATTCTTCCTGAGAACGATGCCGTGCACGCGCCGGAGTTCGCCTGAGGTGCCACGGTGTGCACCGTGGCCTGTGGTATGCTATCATTGTTATCCATGGTTAACATACTAACGAAGCAGGAGGAACTGCAAGGGAAGGAGGTTGCCGTTGCGTGACACTGCCGAAAAAGCTGAAGCGCGGGCCGAAATTGCGCCCGCCCTGCGAACAGACCGCCCCCAGAGCGAATCCAATGCTGCTGAGTCGCAGGTGGAGGAGTTGTTCTCTCCTCAGATCATACAGCTTGGCGGCGTGCCCGCCCCACCAGGGGCGCAGGGGCGGCAGGGACGCGTCTGGACCTTCGACCCTGCGCGAGGCGAAGGTTTTTATTGGTACTTCGCCGTTGAAGAGGGGCTTGCTGTCGGGGCGTTCACATTCACCCTGCACAAGGATGGCGGCTTTGCCTGCGACGCGCCCGACTGCTGGTACTTCGGCTCGTATTCGCACACAATGCTCCCCTACCTGGGCACCTGTGAGGAGGGACCTGATCGAACGGTTGTCGGTCACATATGGAAACGACGGCCCTACTACCAGCCCGTGCACGCGGGCGAACGACTCGGCGAAACCTTTGTCGCGCTTCTGCCCTCAGGTTTGCGTGCGGTGAGCCTTGAACTTAGCTGCGACCCCGTGGTGCTATCGTCGGCCATCGGCGCGCTTGATGGCTCCGCTTGCCCAGCCGGCCTCGCTGCGCTGCTCGACGACCTGCGGCGTGCTCGACCAAGCGCCGTCACGGCGCGAGCTTACTACCGCAGCAAGATCATTGAGGCGTGCTCCCTGATTGTGGACTGGCGTTTTGCGAACAACCGAATGGGTCTCGAGCATCTGTCGGAAGAGGATGTGCGTACTCTCGCGCGGGCGCAGCGACTGTTACAGCATAACCTCCACCGCGTTGTGAGTAGTGATGAACTCTGCCACGAAGCGTGTGTCGGTGCCACGAAACTCGCGCGCCTTTTTCGCACATCATGTGGGTTGTCGCCTGGCGAATACGCGCGCGAGCTGCGTATGGAACGCGCGTGCGATCTTTTGGCCGATACCGACCTGCCTCTTTCTGCTGTGGCAGAGCAGACGGGCCTCGCCCGACAGGGAAGTTTTTCCGAGGCATTCCGTGCCCGATTTGGCACAACGCCGCGCTCCTGGCGCTCAGCGGTAAAAGCGGTGCGGGCGCCTAGGCAAAACCATTCTTGAAGGTTCATGAATTGCGACGCGACATCGTCTGAGTAACACCTATTTGCCAGAGCATTTGTATTATCTGATAACCGATGCTCACACAGTATGATTCAAGTATGACAAAACCAACAGACAACCGCTCTTCTCATGGCTCATCCCCTTCCCCCTCGCGGGGGTTGGTTGTGTTTGGACGCTGGGCGCTGGTGGTGGCTGGCGTGGTGGCTATTGCGCTCGGGTTTGTGACATCGTCCGCGCTTGTGCGCGCTGTGGTGTTCGCAGGGCTGGCGTTTCTGCTGGCGAATGCGCTCTTCCAGCATATGCCGCTCAGTCGTGCGTGCATGGCTGCGGCCGCCATCGCGCTCCTGTTCGGTGCAGCTGTGTCTCTCTATCGCCTGTTCACCTGGGACATGGGCCTTGCCAGCTGGCTTCCCGACGCCCTTGGCGCACTCGTAGGCGCCGCGATATCCTACCCCGTTCTCAAGCGCATCAACCGCGTCATGAATTCCTAAAAGGTGCCCCTTCCTCTTCCCTTCCGCGTGTTTTCTGGTACCGTGCCTTACAACACGCGTTTCGAGAAGGGTGCTTCAGCATGCGCATACTTATTGTGGAGGATGACGCGACCATTGTGGGTAGTTTGACGGAATTGCTGCACCGCGAAGGGTATGAAACCGCAAATGCCGCGCGGCAGGACGAGGCGGTGGAGTTGCTGTGCGCGGGGGCGTTTGATTTGGCGCTGGTGGATGTGGCGCTCGCGCAAGGCAACGGATTTGCGGTGTGCGCGGCGGCGAAGGCGGCCGATCCAGCGCCGGCGGTTATCTTTCTGACGGCTTCCGATGATGAGTACAGCACCGTGGCGGGCCTCGATATGGGGGCCGATGACTACATTGCCAAGCCCTTCCGCGCTCGCGAGTTGCTCTCGCGCATCAAAAGCGTGCTGCGGCGTGCGGGTGGTGCAGCGGCGGCCACGGTGCGTTTGGGCGATGTCGAGATTGACCCCGCGGCGGCCGTCGTGCGCAAGGCGGGGTGCGAGGTGGCGCTCACGGCGCTTGAATACCGACTGCTGCTTCTATTCGCGCAGAGACAGGAACGGCTCGTCACGCGCGAGCATGTGCGCAACGCCATCTGGGACAGCGCCGGCGAATACGTAAGCGACAACACGCTGAATGTGTACATAAAACGCCTGCGCGACAAGATTGAGGACGACCCGGCCGACCCGAAGCTGGTGCTCACGGTGCGCGGCCTGGGCTATAAGGCCGGACCAGGAGCCGGAGCGTAAGGGGACGCGCATGAACCTACTGAGGAACCGCACCTTCGCCGCCGAATTAGCGCTGATGGCCGGCGTACTGGCGATACTCGCCGCACTCGCTTGGCTGCTTTCCGGGCCGCAGACAAGCCTTTGGGTGCTTGGCGCGGGGGTGGTAGCCTGCGCGCTGTTCTGGGCGTACTCGGTGCAGCGCTTCCAGGAGATCGCCCAGTTAGCTGCGGAGGTTGACGAGATACTGCACGGTGGGAGGCGTATTGACTTCTCGGATTATCGCGAAGGCGACCTTGCCGTACTCAAGAACGAGCTGACGAAGATGACCTCCGCACTCGCAGGCGCAAACGAACACCTCAACCAGGAGAAACAGGCGTTAGCCAACGCGCTAGCCGATGTGTCGCACCAGATCCGCACGCCGCTCACGGCTATCAGCTTACTGGTGCCCACTATCGAGGACGCCCAAAGCGAAGCCGAGCGCGCTCGCGCGCTGCGCGAGCTGGAAGGCCTCGTCGACCGCGTGGGGTGGCTCGTAACCACCCTGCTTAAGCTGGCGAAGGCCGACGCGGGTGCCATTCGCGTGCAAGCGGTTCCCGTCGATGTGGCGCGACTCGTGCATGACGCGCTGGCTCCGCTCGCAGGCGCGCTCGACTTGCGGGGCATCACGGTGCAGGTGGACGTGCAACCCGGCGCGACATTCACCGGCGATGCCGCCTGGTCCGCCGAGGCGCTGGGCAACGTGCTGAAGAACTGCATGGAGCACACGGCCACCGGCGGAACCATCCGCATCAGCGCCACCGAAGATGCCGTGGCCCTGCGGCTGCGCGTGGTTGACACCGGCCCCGGCATCGCGCCCGAGGACCTCCCCCACCTGTTCGAGCGCTTCTATCGTGGCGCCGGCTCCGAGGGCTTCGGCATTGGCCTCTCGCTTGCCCAAGCGCTGGCCACCGCCCAAGGCGGCACCCTCCGCGCCAGCAACAACCGCACCACCTCCGGCGCGCGCTTCGACTTCACCTTTCCCAAGATGGTGGTGTAAAGAAATAGATCGTTTCAGTTTATCGGACGAAAAATTGGAAGTTGGGAGATTTTGCTACATGGAAGTTGATTTGAAAAAATTAGAGAATACCTTGAATGAGGCTGAAGTCATTTATTTATCAACAAGTTTGAACGATGTTGTTTCTTCCAGACCCGTTAGTCCAGTAAATATTGGATTGCGACTATTCATTAGAACATCAGCCGCTACGAGAAAAGCAAAAGAAATGACGGCTAATTCTCATATTGCCGTGTGCGTTGGAAATTTCTATTTTACAGGTTACGCAAAGACGCTCGGTTCTGCGCTCGATGAGAGTAACAGTAAAATAAAGGAAGCCTATCTCATGCGTTATCCTGATTCATTTAGTAAGGAAGATGAATTTATTCAAACCGATGAAGTGTTTTTTGAATTGTCCATCACAAAGGTTTCAGAATGGATGTATGAAAATGGTGTTCCCGTTGGATTTGCGGAACAAACGATAGGTTAAATTCCAGTTTCCGCGTGCCAACAAAACGATGTGAAAACCTTCGGGTTTTGTAAGGGCGGAGCCGCATGCAGTTTCGCCTTAGTTTTTATGGGGGGCAGATTTGTGTATCCCGTTTTGTAGGGCTTTCTCTCGCTTCTGAAGGTAAAGTGACTATTCTGTAATGCGGGTTTCACGCCGGGGCAAGGGTGGGGTGGCAGACTGGTTGGTAGACCTCCCAGCGAGAAAGGCATACCTATGGACATTCTGACCATCGAACATCTCACGAAGGTGTACGGGCAGGGGCACACGGCCCTCAAAGCGCTTGACGACGTGTCGTTGAACATCACGCAGGGCGAGTTTACGGCCATTGTGGGCTCGTCGGGCTCCGGCAAGTCCACGCTGTTGCACCTGATGGGCGGCGTGGATCGGCCCACTTCGGGCACCGTGCGGCTGGCGGGTGCCGACGTGTACGCGCGCTCCGACGAAGAACTGGCCGTGCTGCGTCGCCGCGAAGTGGGGCTGGTGTATCAGTTCTACAACCTCATTCCCGTGCTGAACGTGGTGGAGAATATGACGCTGCCCGTGCTGATGGACGGTCGCCCGGTGAACGAGGAACGCCTGAACACGCTGCTCGACGGCCTGGGATTGCGCGGCCACGAGCGCTTCCTGCCGAACCAGCTTTCGGGCGGCCAGCAGCAGCGCGTGGCCATTGGGCGCGCCCTCATGAACGCGCCGGCCGTGGTGCTGGCCGACGAGCCCACCGGCAACCTCGACTCGCGCAACTCGCGTGAGATCATGGGCCTCTTGCGCGACTCGAACCGCCAGTTCGGGCAGACGCTCGTGGTTATCACACACGACGAGGACATCGCGTGCGCGGCCGACCGTGTGATCGCCATCGAGGACGGGCGCATTGCCTCGGACGAGAGGCGGCGCTAAATGGCTGGCATCTTCACGCGTTTCACCTTACGGTCGCTCGCGAAGAACCGCGTGCGCACCGCCGTTACCGTGGCAGGCATCGCGCTTTCCACAGCGCTGTTGGCTGCAGTACTAACGAGCGTGGCAAGCGTGCAGGCGGGCCTCTACGAACGCACGGCAGACACCGAAGGCACGTGGCAAATCTTCGCACGGGGCGTATCTGAGCAAACCGTAGCGAATCTCGCGGCCGACGATCAAGTGGTTGACCTGGCCCTCATGCGCGAACGAGGCATGGCGAAGCTTTCCGAGGCGGAAGCGGAGTACATTGGCTCCTACGTGGCCGTGCGCGAGTTGCCAGCCGTGGAGAAGGGGTTGTGGGAGACTGACGGCATGACGCTGGCGCAGCTGCCCGATTTGATTGAAGGCCGCATGCCCGAAGCCCCCAGCGAGATCGTGCTGCCGGACTACAGCCGTGGGCAGGAGCTGGAAGGCGCCGGTGCTCGCAGCGGCGGCCCGCTTGCGGTGGGCAGCACGCTTGAACTTGACCTGGGCACTCACATGATAAAAACCGACGACGGTACGATTGCTACAGGGAGCTTCGAGGTGGAACCCGTATCCGATGACGGCGAACCTCAGAGCGAGATCGTTGATGCCCAGCCGCAAACCTTCACAGTGGTAGGGTTCTATGAGCGCCAGCCTCCCTTCGGCGGTGACTATTACACCACATCAGCTTCTTCCATTGTGGCGTTGACCGTCTCTGGCGACACCGAGGAAGGCGCTCTTGCCGCCTATGCCACCACACGTGGTGTGACCAGCCTCGATGCCATGAAAGAGCTCGCGACCACAGCCGGTGCCTCAGATTCAGACGCAACCATCTACCACACGAACCTCTTCCGCTACCAGGGCATCGACGTCGGCAATCCCATCTGGGGAACGCTTTGGATGGTTGCCGCGGTGCTGGCGGTGGTGATTGTGGTGGCGTCGGTGTCGCTCATCTACAACGCATTCGCCATCTCGGTGGCCGAGCGCACGCGGCAGTTCGGGCTGTTGGCCTCGCTTGGCGCGTCGAAGCGACAGCTGCGCCGCAGCGTGCTTGTTGAAGCGCTGGTGCTTGGTGTGATAGGCGTGCCGCTGGGCCTTGCGCTGGGTGTGGCGGGGACGGCGGGTGTGTTCGCCGTAACACAGGAGGCATTTGCCACGATGTTTGGCAACGAGACGGGTCTTTCCGTGCAGGTAGAACCGTTTGTGATGGTTGTGGCCGCGGTGCTTTCGCTGGCAACCTTGCTGGCAAGCGCGTGGATTCCCTCCGCTCGCGCGGCACGCGTATCCGCCGTGGACGCTATCCGGCAGACGCAGGACGTCCACCTCTCGAAGCGCGCCGAGCGCAAGGGGCAGCCAGCGCGGACGGCACGTCGGTGAAGCTGGGGCTTGCCGGCCGTCTGTTCGGCATCCCCGGATTCGTGGCGCACCGCAACCTTTCCCGCTCCACCGCGCGCGGGCGCACGGTGGTAACGTCGCTCGCGGTGAGCACTGTGCTTATTGTAACCACCGGCAGCTTGGCGGTTGCCATGGACCCCATCATGGAACGAGCCCAAAGCAGTGGTGGAGCCGGCAGCGGCGCGGATGTGATTGTGTCGGCACACATCGACTATTCAAGTGCGAGCAACGATGCCATGCTGTCCGACCATGTGGAGGACCTCGACCACTTCCTTGCGGATGCGCGCACACTCGACGGCGTTGAGTTCCTTGGCTCGGCGCGCCAGGGTCAAACCGAGGTAGTTATCCCTGGTGACATGATTACCACCGAAGCACGCGAGGTGCGCGAAAGTCTTGACACCGAGCAGATGCCGTCGTACTACCCACGTAGTTTCGGGAAGAATGGCACCTATTATGGCGATGCCACGCTGTTCTACGTGGATGATGCGTCGTGGCGTAAGCTCGTGAATGAGCTGGGGCAGGACGAGAGCGCCTTCGCCGATCCGGCACACTTGCGTGCTCTTGGCCTCAATACGTTCAACAACGTTCTGTCGGACGGCACGTACGTGTCCACCAAACCGTTCGCGAACGTCGGTGCCGTTTCGCTGTACACAATTCAGGATAGAGAGGGCTTCTTATCAATCGGAATGAGCGAAGGCGACGATGGTTTGCCGGCTGTGGCTTTCATTAACACTCAAGCCGATACCGACTACGATATAAAGATGCTGCCCGCGTCCGAAGTGGCAACATCGATAGCGCTGGAGGTGGCCGCGCTCACCGAGGACGAGCCGGCCGTGCTCAATACCATGGCTGCGAGCAGCCGCTTCCCCGCTTTCATTCTACCCGAAAGCGCGGCGGCCGGTGGCAGCGAGAGCCCGCTGACTTACGGAAACGCCAGCTTCTCGTTCAAGGCGGACGATCACGCGAAGGCTGCCGAAGCGCTCGAAGCGCTGGGCGCTACCTACAGCGGGGTCACGTTTAATGTGGCGGACATCACCGAAAGTTCGCGGCAGAACCGCTTGATGATGCAAGCCATGCAACTGTTCGTGCTGTGCTTCTCGGTCATTACGGCGCTCATTGCGGTGGCGAATGTGTTCAATACGCTGGCCAACAGTATCATCCTGCGCACCCGCGAGTTCGCCGTGCTACGCTCAACCGGCATGGGCAACCGCGCGTTCGCCCGTATGTTGGCCTACGAATGCGCAAGCTATGCGGTGCGCGGGCTGGTTATCGGCCTGGTAATTGCCATTGCGGTGGCATATGCGTTGTACTTGGCCACGACACAGTCGTTCATGGGGCTTGCATTCACGCTACCCTGGCCCTACCTTGGTGCCGCCGTGGCCGTAGTTTTGGTGGTACTTGCGCTGAGTGTAGCCTACGCTCTCCACCGCGCTCGCGCCGGTAGCATCGTGGAAGCGCTGCGCACGGATGCCATTTAGTAGGTTGATTTAACAGTTGCCGAGCAGTACGTCGTCCAGGTGGCAGCGTGCTACGGCGGCCAGGCGCTGCAACGTGGCCACCGGTGTGGGCGGCCGGTCAAGCATCCGGTGGCTCGGGAAGAAGCGCGTGAGATGCAGCGGGATGGAAGGGTCGAGCAAGGCGAGCCAAGATGCCGCCCGCTCGATCTCTTCCTCGCTGTCGTTGAGGCCGGGGATAACGAGGGTTGTCACCTCTACGTGGCAGGTGGACAATGCTGAAAGTGCCCCTCAGTCACAACGAGCCTCCCCTCCCCGGTCGTGACGCACCACCTCAAAGCGATACAGTTCCACGTCGTTGTCACCAGGATGAATGCCCGCCTTGCGTTTAGCTATGGCTACCTGGTCTTCTACCGTGTCGACACCTTCCAAGTCCGGCAGCAGCAGCCCGCGGCGACTCCCCTTTTCCACGATGACACCCCAGCACGTGGGGTTCAGCTCATCCAAAGAACTCACCGGCATGGCCGGGAACAGTACGTCGACCGAATACGAAAGCGCATCCAACTCATCTTCGCGCACCGGGGCAAAACGTGGGTCTTCGCTCGCCGCCAGCGCTCCGTTGCGTATAATTTCTTCAGCCACGCAGGCGGTAGAGGCATCAATCGTGCCAATACATCCGCGCAAGTCGCCGCGCTCATGCAGCGACACAAAGACACCCGCACGCTGATCCACCAGTTCAGGCGGCAGTCCGTCGGGCAGAGCAAGAGGGCGTCCCGTGCGCACATACGCCTCAACCGCACGACGCGCCAGAGCTACGAACGGGTCAACGCGAGCCTCAGCCGCTTCATCAAGCGTTTCGCGTACGTCGGCTTCTTCATCAACGGCCGCCTGCACCGCGTTGTCACCCTGCGCGCCCTTCACCTCAAACGCCGCCACGGCATAGCCCACGCCGAACGGACCCTCGTAGCTCAAAAGCTCATGCGTACACGCAAGACCGTCCAGTGCGCCCGCCATAATCTGGAATGAACGCAAGCCACATTCGGCGGCTTCTTCCAAAAACGCCCCATCATAATGGAACAGTCCCTCGAGATCGCCCGCATCCAACAGCCGCGTCACGTCGCGATCGAACACGGGGCCTTCCGGCGCATATCCATACGGCCCGTCCGCCTTCAGCTTGTGAGACAAATCCCCACTCGCTATGAGCACGGTAGTGCGATTCAAATCGCGCGCCGCCTCGGCAATGCAACGACCCAGTTCACGATGGTCGGCCGCCGCAAGCCCTGACAACCCCGCGCGTACCAGCTGGTAGCCGCCATACTGTTCATTCACGAAATACAGCGGCACAAACGTGGCGTGATCCAGCTCCCCGTCGTGCATGCCGCTGCCGCAGATGGGGACACCCCGACCGCGCGCACACGCCGACACGGCGGAGGCATACTGCTGGTCGTAGGGCACCGTCATGGACGCGTCCCACGCGCCAAAATTTCCCATATCGCCATGGGCGGCGTCTCCCGTGGACACGTGGAAGCAGTCATAGAACGCCGGCGCATGGGGCGAGACAACCACAATGGTGTCGGGCGCGTGCGCGGCAATGCGGCGCGCCACCTCCTCATACGCATCAATCGTGTGCTGAATCGCGCGCTCTTCCCCTCGCCCGACGGCGGGAATAATGAGCGGCGGATGGGGAACGACGTAAGCCGCGACGATACTCATAGGAGATCCTTTCACGAGGCGGACGCTCTTCGTTTATTGTAGCACCGCGCTAGCCGCCGAGGTGCACCTCACGCTTCAAGACGTAGCGAAGCACCAGGTAATAGGCTATGCCAATAACCATCCAGGTTACGCCGAGAATTTTCGCCGGCACATCAAGGCTCCACCACGTATAGCCAATTACTGCGATACCGCACAGTGGCACCAACAAATGCGCCACCCAGCGTCCGTCACGCTTTTTCACGAAAAAGTAGCCAATCACGGTGACGTGCAGCAGTAAAAACGCCGTGAGTGCGCCGAAGTTGACGAAGAGGGAGATGGTGTCCGAGCCCATCTGCCCAAACGTCAGCACCAACACCAGCGTAAGTACGCCCACGAAAATAGATGCCACATACGGCGTGCGGTACTTCGGATGCACCTTCGCAAGCGCATGCGGCAGTCCACCGTCGCGCCCCATGGCGAACAGGATGCGCGACACCGCTGTCTGCGCCGCAAGGGCTGTGAAGATGCCCCACGACAACGCCGTGGCCACCGCGCACACCACGTAGAGCCAGCGCCCTCCCACCAGCTGCGCCACCAGGTAGAACGCATTACCTTGGTTGTGAGCGAACACCGCGCCATCAGGGCTGATGCAGCCCGCGATGTAGGTTTGCAGCACAAACAGCCCGCCCACAATGGCAAGCGACGCCATCATGGCACGGCTTGGGCCCCGCCGGCCATCCTTGGCTTCTTCCGACAGGGTTGCAATGCCGTCAAAACCTAGAAACGACAGCACACCGAGCGATACCGCGCTCATGACCAGGTTCGGGTCAAACGTGGCCGGGTTGTAGAAGGGGTCAAGTGAGAATCCGTGCGACGCGGGGTCGGTGAGCAGCCACCGCACACCCAGTACCACAAAGATGGCAAGCACCAGCAACTCCAGCACAAGCGCGACGCGGTTCACAATGTCAGTGAGCGCAATACCGCGCACGTTCACAAACGTGTTCGCCACCACAAACACGATGGAGAACACCCAGGGCGGCACCTCGGGCACGAGCCCGGAGAGTGCCGTCGAGGCCACCACATACATGAGCAACGGGATAAGCAAATAGTCCAAAAGCAGCGTCCATCCCGACACGAAACCAATGCCTTTTCCCAGGCCACGTGAGGTGTAGGCATACACCGACCCCGACACGGGCCACTCGCGAATAAGCATGCCGTACGAAAGCGCGGTGAACACCATAGCGAGCGTACCCACCAGATACACCAGCGCGGGCATCCCGCCCGATTCCGAGAACACGCCGCCATAGATGCCAAACGGCGCGATGGGCACCATGAAGATGAGGCCATACACAATCATGTCCGGCACCGTGAGCACACGCTTCAGCTGCTGCTTATAGCCAGATCCCTGGTTGGATTGCTGGTTTCCCGCGCCCGACGTCGACGCGGATGCCGACGTCGAGGGGTCAGCGGTGGTACTTGCCGCATGCTTCGCCACCTTGTGCTGCGCGCCCGTTCCCATGCGCGGCTCCTTCCGAGTCATCAATTAGCACGCAGCCCCAAGCCACGCACCCCGTCCGACCCACTTTAGCCGCACCAGCCTCCGCCTCCAACGGCACCCCGCACGCTGTTGACCAGCCGTAGCGCCCCTGATAGGTTCTAATGACGAAGGAAAAAGAGAGAGGAAGTCACTTTACTGCGCAACAAGTTCCCCCGATAGAGCATACAAAAGCGCCCCAACAATAATAATGACCAGACAAGCCGCCATATCCCTTTCAACTGGCACCGAGGCAAACCGCGGCACCAGACGAACAAGGGGACGTCGATCTGATAGCGTAAAAAGAAACGGTCCGATCATGAGCAGCGCTATACTGCCATAAGCCATGAGGCGCGCCCACAAAGTTGAACCCATCTGAATCGACTCAGCAGAGGGGTTAATAGCACTGTTAAATGCCGCCACACAAAAGAAGGCAAAGAAAAGAACAAGGGCCACATCCCAGATAACGCCAACGGGAAACGGAATACGCGCAAGAAAACTTCCGAACACGGTGCGCGGGACGCGGCTCCCCTTTACGCGGCCAGAAGGAACTATGGGCTTTTCGCCGTCACTGCCTCCTGTGGAGGTAAGCGTGGTTTGCACGGTGGGGTTGAAAGAACCGCTGGCTCCTGAGGCAAAGCGTGGCACTTCATAGGCTGCGGACGCAGTGCCCAAAAACGCACTGTCGGGCACCACGGTTGCCGCCGCTTCGCAGAACGCGCGCTTCAGCTCGGATGCGCTCGCAAACCTATCAGCTGGATCGAACGCAGCGGCACGTTCTATCACGGCGCGAAATGGCTCGGGCAGCCCTTCTTCCCGAAAGTCCGCTTTACGCGCCTTCGCATCAGGCGTTTTTTCGGTTAGGCAGAAATAGAGCAGCATTCCAAGCGCATACACGTCCGAACGCACATCGGTTTGACCGAACCCAAACTGCTCAGGCGGCGCGTAGGCCCTCGTCCCGAAGTGGCGCGTGTCTTCGTCAGAGTCTTCCTTGAACGCACGGGCGATGCCAAAATCAATGATAGTCATGCTATCGCGCGACAACATGATATTGGAAGGCTTGAGGTCACGATGGATAAGTGGCACATCAAACCCTTCGTGCAGTTCGGTCACCGCATCACAGAGGCGCGGAAAAACGTCACACGCAAGCGCGATGGAGGGGTCGCAGCGATACACCACTTCAGCCAAGGTCTCGCCACCCACGTACTCCATCACCACGACAAGCTTTCCGCCCACGTCGTAGCAATCCATAATGTGCGGCAGATAGCGAAAGCGGCGCCCAGCCTTTTGAGCTGCACAGATACGCTCATACGCAATCCCAAGCCCCGCGTCTCGGTCAATGGCCTTGCGAACGAAGGGGCCTAATTCTGCCCCATTTTCGCCCTTGAAGTACACGCGTTCCGTGGTTTCAAAGGGACTGCTTTTCAGCACGACGTCTGTCCGGTAGCAGGCATCGCGCGCAAGGGTATCGAGGTGTTCGGCAAGTTCGTCAGACATAACAGCAGTATGGTACCAGAAGCCGCACAGTACGCGTCGCGCGAACCGCCAAAGCAGCTGCGGCGCCCAGAGCTTTCAGCAAATGGTGTCCTCGCCGAAGCGGTAGAGTTCTTCGTCGGTCTTTTGGAGGGTGTAGCCGTGGTCGAGGCAGAAGATAATGATGGCGTCGCGGCGGTCTTTGCAGTAGAGCTGGTTTGCGCCGGCAGCTTGCAACAGCCGGTCGGCTTCCTTTAGTGTGAGTCCCATGGCGAACGCAAGCTGCAACACCTTATTGCGCGAAGCGCCGCGCTGCCCCATGAATATCTGATACCCAAACGTGTCATTAAGCCCCGCCTTGCGTACGATGTCTGATCGCTCAAACCCCTTTTCGTCAAGCAAATACTGAAGATACTCCGAAAGGCTGCGCTTAGTCAGCCGATGCCTCTCAGCAAAACTACGCGGATCAGGAGCCGCCAACAACTCCTGAAGCAGTTCTTCAGTTAAAGGCTCTCTCACGCGCCGTTTCCTTCTTTTCTTTGGTTGAGGGTTTCGTTTCATGGTATCAGATCGATGTAACAAGGGCGTTGGAGCAGCACAACGCCCTTGCACACACTTCTCTACGCCTGAGCGACGGAGAACGTTTTTTCTGCAAGTACTGCGTCACTAAAGCTAATAAGTTCGGTGCATTCCACGCTCACATCAGACTGATCGTCAAGTAAATACGCCCACTGTACTGTAGTAGTGGCACCCGGCTTGATCTCATTCATCGTGCTTTGGCTATCGATATCATTCACGATTGCCGAATCAAGTTGCACCCCATTCTGAAAACACTTTGCAGAAATAGCTACAACAAAAGACGTTGCTTTTTCTGAATTATTCGCAAACGTATAGGTGACAACGATAGCAGGTTTTCCAGAATAATCCGAAGTCACCTGACAATCATCGATTGTGACCGCATACTTTGAATCAGCTTGTTCCTGCTGCTGAGCAGGCTCGGGAGGTGTGGGATCGGAAGTTTTTTCATTTTCCACTGAAGATCCTCCGGATGAACAGCCGAACAGCATCATGCATCCGGCCAACGAGGCCGCGAGCACCACCCTGGCGATAGACTTTTTCATAGCACATCTCTCCTTCGTGTAAGTAAATCCCCTTGTATGAGTAGCTTCTTCGAAGCAGCAACCATGCTAGTGAAATGCAAGGGTGGATTCATTAGCTGCCAGCTAAGTTCTCGCAGACGGCAAGCATGACGAAGGCCCGCGTGAGGCGGGCCTTCTGGGGAAGTGCGGTTGGTGTTTGCTATCGCTTAGAAGTCGATGGTGTCGGGGTCGAGGCCGCTTTGGCCGAGAGGGTCTAACTCGTCGATGCGCTGGAGGTCTTCGTCGGTGAGATTGAACCAGAAAATGCGCGCGTTTTCCGAAATGCGGCTTGCGTCCGTGGACTTCGGCAGCGGGATAGCGCGACGCTGGAGGCACCAGCGCAGGCACAGCTGCGCCACCGTGCAACCGTAGCTGGCAGCGATGTCGATGAGCAGTTGGTTTTCAAGCACGCGTCCGCTGCCGAGTGGCGACCACGCCTCCACCACGATGTTGTGGCGATTGCAGAAATCGCGCGTGACCTCTTGGTTGCACCCGGGGTGGAGCTCAATCTGGTTCACCATGGGCAGTATTTCCGCCGCATCCATGAGGGGCTCCAGGTGATGCGGCTTGAAGTTGCTCACGCCGATTGCGCGCACCTTGCCATCCAGGTAGAGCGACTCAAGCGCCCGCCACGTTTCCTGATTGGTGCGCTGCCAATCGGCATCCGCGCCCTGAGCGGCCGGCCAGTGGATGAGGTAAAGATCCAGGTAATCGAGGTGAAGCTTGGCGCGCGATTCTTCGAACGCCTTCAACGTGGCATCATAACCACGGCTGTCGTTCCACACCTTCGTGGTGACAAACAACTCTTCGCGCGGAATGTCGGCTGTGGCAAGAGCCTTACCCACCGTCTCTTCATTGCCGTACGCTGCCGCTGTGTCGATGTGACGATATCCGTCGGCGAGCGCCTGATGCAACGCCTCAAGCCCCGTCTCGCCATCAGGCATTTTCCACGTTCCAAAGCCCACGCAGGGAATGCTATATCCGTTGCGCATCTCAATGCGATCCTTCGCACTCTGTAATTCCGCCATAGTGCCTCCTCTATCACAGGCGCCGACACACCGCCAAGCGCCATCCATCACAACAGGACAACGATACGACCCCTGAGCAAGCAGTCACCGAACTGTGCGAAGATTGTTGGTGAAGAGAAACGCGAACGTTACTCGTCGATGAGGTGGCGGGTGGCTTTGAGGTGGGCGCGGTGGCGTTTGTCGGCGAGGCGACGTTCACGGGCGTGGCGAGAAGGCTTGGTTGCACGGCGCACCTTGGGAGGCACTGCGCGGCGAGTGAATTCGGCGCGCAGCTTCTGAAGGCAGAGCTGACGGTTGCGAAACTGGCTGCGCGATTCACGTGACACTACCGTTATGCCACTTGGCAGGTGCGTCATACGCACGGCAGAGTCTGTAGTGTTCACGCACTGTCCACCGGGGCCGCTTGCACGGAACGCCTGAATCTCACAATCACGCTCAAGTTCGTCAAGCGGAAGCGCCGCCCAACAGGCAAAGTCTCGATATGTCGGATGGTTCGATTCCATGCCTCTATCATAGCACGCACAGTGTACCCCGATGCTTCACGTGAAAATCGTTCGTTGTCTGTCACCGCAAATCACGCAAGCCAAAGAGCACAAGAGAGACAGGGAACAACCCGTAGAAGTCCAATCCGCGACGGCGCGAGATGCCCAGTCCCTTTAGAGGTGAGATCCGCGCAGCCGCCAGGCAAAGAACGCAATAATGACCTGCGTTTTCGCGCTTCGCGCGAACGGCGCTCTGGAGAACGCCGCTACGGGGGTTATCCCTATCGCAAGACAATGCCTACAAGCCAGCCAGCCCGCGTCGTAAGGTAAAGGATGCGAGAAAAGTCGTGGCGTAATAGCCAGCGTGAAGTGCGTCACACTTTTGTGCAGCGGAAAGGGGGCTTTTGTTACAGCCCCCTGAACCTGCCGCTAATCTTTGATGCCGTCGTTGGTGCGGATTAGTTTGCGTTTGATTTTGCCGCCGATGGTTTTGGGGAGTTCGTCGGTGAATTCGACAACGCGCGGGTACTTGTAGGGCGCGGTCGTCTTCTTTACGTGGTTCTGAAGCTCTTTCACCAGTTCATCGGAGGGTTCCCAGCCTTTTGCCAGCACGACGGTGGCTTTGACCACCTTGCCACGGATGGGGTCGGGTGCGGCGGTGACGGCGCATTCCACGACGGCGGGGTGCTCGATGAGCGCACTTTCCACCTCGAAGGGGCCGATGCGATAGCCCGAGCACTTGATGACGTCGTCGTTGCGACCCACGAAGAAGCAGTAGCCATCCGAGTCGCGCCACGCCATGTCGTGCAGGTTGTAGTACTCCCCACCCACAGCCTCACGCGTGCGCTCTTCGTCCTGGTAGTAGCCCACAAACAGACCTGGCGGGTAGGCCTCTTTGAGACCAGTTACGCAAATGGCGCCCTCTTCGCCATCGGGCACTTCCTGACCGTCGTCATCCAGCAGCTTGATGTTCAGCAGCGGAGACGGCTTCCCCATGGAGCCCGGCCGCGGCTCAATCCACGGGAACGTGGCCAGCAGCACAGGACCCTCCGTCTGACCGAAGCCCTCGCGAATCTTCTTGCCGGTCAGACGCTCCCACGCAAGCGTAACCTCGGCATTCAGCGGCTCGCCGGCCGTGGCAAAGTTGTGCACGCTCGACAGGTCGTAGGCGCTCACGTCCTCCTGCAGCATAAAGCGATACATCGTCGGCGGCGCACAGAAGGTAGTCAGTTGGTAGTCCTGAATCTTTTGCAAAAGCTTCGTCGGCACGAATTTGTCCATGTCATAGGCGAAAATGGTGGCACCGGCAATCCACTGGCCGTAGATCTTACCCCAACCAAACTTCGCCCAACCACTGTCAGTCACAGACATGTGGAGCATGTTTTCCTCCACCTGCAGCCAATACTTCGCCGTGATGATGTGCCCCAGCGGATGTGCAAAGTTGTGGCACACCGCCTTCGCCATGCCGGTGGTGCCGGAAGTGAAGTAGATGAGCATGATGTCTTTCGACGTGACACCCGCCTCACCCGTCGGGCGCTCGAATTCGTCAGACTCGCCCGCAATCAACTCATCAAACGGCGTCCATCCCGCGCGCTCCCCCGCCACAATGATGCGGTTCTCAATGGAGGGCGACTCGGGCAGCGCCTCTTCAGTCTGCCCACACACGTAGTCGTCATTCACGCACACCATCATCTTCACCTGTGCGGAGTTGGCGCGATACGCGATGTCCTTCTTCGTGAGCTGCAACGACGCCGGAATAATGGTGGCTCCCAGCTTGCAAAGCGCCACCGCACACACCCAATACTCCCAGCGACGACGCAAAATCATCATGACCACGTCACCCTTGCCGATGCCCAGCTTACGGAAAGCATTAGCCGCCTGGTTCGACAAGCGAGACAGGTCGGTGAACGTAAACGTACGCTCGCCGTCGTGGTCATCGCACCACACCAGCGCACGCTTCTCCGGCTCGACGCGCGCCCACTCGTCCACCACGTCAAACCCAAAGTTAAACGCCTCAGGCACGTTGATCTGGAAGTTCTCGTAGAAGTCCTCGTATGAGTCGAAATCAATGCGGGGACAATACTTATTCAGGATGTAGTTCACTGGTCGCGTTCTTTCTCTCTATCTCACAGGTTGAACTTCTCATCAGGTTGTTAATGACAAGTTCGCCACCAACAAAGTGCAGAGCATGGCGGGTGAGGGACGCCGCGCGCAGATTCCGCACGAGCCGAAACGTCCGACGGACGTTTCGTGCGAGCTCAGGACTGCCCGAGCACGGCGTTCCTCACCCGCCATGCTCGTCCCGCAGGTCATTCAGCAATAATGGTGACGAACTTGGCAGGTACGTCTCCCCCACAGCGCTGTCCATGCGGATACTCCGGGTTGAAGTAAATGCTATCGCCCGCATTCAGTTCAAACTCCTTATCACACCAGGTCACCACTACAGTACCCTCAAGCACCAAGTTGAACTCCTGCCCGGTGTGCGTCACCAGTTTCGCAGGTTCATCGGAGGGGTCAAGCACCACCAGAAGCGGCTGCATAATCTTGCCGGTGTAGCGCCATGCGAGGTCTTCGAAGTGATAGCCGGGGTAGCGGTCCACCTCGCGACCTTCGCCGTTCTTTACCACCTGATAGGTGTTGAGTTTTGCCGCCGTACCGGTAAGAATCTCGGTGAACTCGACACCGAAGTGGTGTGCCATGTGATAAATGGCGGAGATGGGCACATCGTCACCCGTCTCTTCCCAGCGGACATACGTCTCCAAGGGTACCTCAAGTTCGGCCGCCATTTCTTCGCGCGTGACATCGCACGCCTCGCGGAGGCCTTTTATACGCAGGCCAATCTCGGCCAATTCAGCTACCATGAAGTTCCTTTCATCAATCACACGGTCTCCCAAACAAAAACTCGCAACTTTTCCTGCTGTCGCCGCTCGGGATCCTTCCCCTGCGGGACTAGCTTCGCGTCGCGACTCCGGCGCTTCGCGCCTCCGCTCAGGATGACAAGGGGTTACGCGTTCATGCCAATCTGTAGGGCCTTCTTGTTCATCTCGAGCATGGCGGCTTTGCTGGCGGGGACGCATTTCTCCATGGCTTTCCAGAGGGTTTCTTCTTCGCAGAAGTGCGTCTCGGCGTACAGCTTGCCGGCCATGATGATGTTCGCGAGCTTCTTGAAACCCGCCTCTTCGGCCAGCGCGGTGGCGGGAATGGCGCACATCTTCACGCCGGGGATCTCCGGAATGTTCAGGATGAGCGTGGAATCGGCCACCACAACGCCGCCTTCAGCCACGCTATGCTCGAACTTGTCGAGCGAAGGCTGGTTCATAGCCACGAGTGCATTCGGCGCCAGCACCAGCGGGCTGCCGATAGGGTCGTCCGACAGGCACACGCTGCAGTTGGCGGTGCCGCCGCGCATCTCAGGGCCGTACGAGGGCAGCCACGACACCTCACGGTCCTCAATGAGGCCGGCGTAGGCAATCAGCTTGCCGGCGAACAGCACACCTTGGCCGCCGAAGCCTGCGAGCACAATGTTCAGGTTGCAGCTCATTGCGCACTCCCTTCCGTCTGCGGAGCAGGGTTCGCAATAGGGCAGTCGGCCGCACGCGCCGCAGCAGCTTCCGCCGCATTCACAAAGCCATCGGCCACCACGTCTTTGTACACGCCCAGCGGATAGTACGGAAGCATGTTGGTGCGCATCCACTCAAACGAGTCTTGCGGTGTCAAACCCCAGTTTGTGGGGCACGTTGCCACCACTTCAACAAGCGAGTAGCCCACGCCGTCAATCTGATTCTTGAACGCCTTCTTGATGGCTTTTTTCGCCTTGCGCACATTGCGCGGGCTGTCCACGGTCACGCGCTCCAGGTACGCTACGCCATCAAGCGAACTCAGCAGCTCACACACGCGAATGGGGAAACCCGCCTGAGCCGTGTCGCGGCCGTAGGGCGAGGTTTGCGTCACCTGGTTCGGCAGGCTGGTGGGAGCCATCTGGCCGCCCGTCATGCCGTAGATAGCGTTGTTGATGAAGATGACCGTGATATGCTCACCGCGCGTGGCGGCGTGAATGGTCTCGGCCATACCGATGGAGGCGAGGTCGCCGTCACCCTGGTAGGCGAACACGACACCATCGGGATGCACACGCTTCACCGCGGTGGCCACCGCCGGGGCGCGGCCGTGCGCGGCCTCAATCATGTCGCAGCCGAAGAAGTCGTACGCCATAACCGAGCAGCCCACGGGCGCAACGCCGATGGCGTCGCCTTCCACGTCCAGCTCATCGAGGCATTCGGCCACCAGACGGTTCACAATACCATGCGAACAGCCGGGGCAGTAGTTTGTCACAACAGGCAACAGCGCATGGGGGCGCTCGAACACAACCTTCGTTTCCTTTTCAGCCATGGTCTACTCCCCTCCTTTCGCGATGGTTTCGTTCATGTCCTCAAGCTTGACCAGCACTTCAACCGGCGTCGGGATAACGCCACCGGTGCGGCCGAAGAATTCCACGGGGCGACGGCCCGCCACGGTCAGGCGCACGTCGTCCACCATCTGGCCCATGTTCATCTCAACGGAAAGGAACGCTTGTGCGGTGGGCACCACGGCCTCAATCGCATCCGTCGGGAACGGCCAGAGGGTAATCGGGCGAATGAGGCCCGCCTTCACGCCCTTCTCGCGGGCGGCAACCACGGCCGAGCGCGCCACGCGGGCGCTCGCGCCAAATGCCACCACCACGATATCGGCGTCGTCAACGAGGAAGGTTTCAGCACGCTGCTCTTCGCGCTCGATGGTTGCATAGCGCTCGTAGCGCTCGATGTTGAGGCGTTCCAGCTCGTCAGCGGTCAGATACAGCGAGTTCACCACGTTGTGGGCGCGCTGGTGTTTGTGGCCGGTGGTGGCCCACGGCTTCTCGATCTGCTCGTCGCGCGGCTCGGGCATGACCACGGGTTCCATCATCTGGCCCAGCATGCCGTCGGCCAGAATCATGACGGGCGTGCGGTACTTGTCGGCCACGTCGAAGGCCGTGTACACGTAGTCGGCCATTTCCTGCACCGTGGAGGGTGCGTACACCACCACGCGGAAGTCGCCGTGACCGAGTGCGCGCGTGGCCTGCCAGTAGTCGGCCTGCGACGGCTGA